>OUNK010005378.1_pt1 | contig 14708 bp, 11 predicted proteins | sample 1755341 | NCBI WGS metagenome assembly OUNK01 (sample SAMEA3914788, study PRJEB12502) | metagenome | biome: forest; material: soil | place: Canada | collected 2011-07-03 | depth 0.1 m | reverse complement strand
CGGTCAAGGATCTCTACGGCAAGAAGGGCTACATCGACGCCGAGGTCAAGCCGGAGAGGCTCGCCAACGTCGAGAGCGCCAAGATCGATCTCGATTACAAGATCACCGAGGGCGCCCAGTCGTTCGTCGACCGGATCATCATCCAGGGCAACAACAAGACCAAGGACAAGGTGCTGCGCCGCGAGTTGGCCCTGGCCCCCGGCGACATCTATAACAGCGTCGATGCCGAAGCGAGCAAGAAGCGCCTGGAGAATCTCGGCTACTTCGAGAAGGTCGACGTCAGCCCGCAGGACACCTCCGTCCCCAACCGCCGCAACATGGTGGTGACGGTCGAGGAGAAGCGGACCGGCAATGTCACCTTCGGCCTCGGCTTCAGCTCGGTCGACAGCCTCCTCGGCTTCGTCGAGCTCTCCCAGGGCAACTTCGACATCGCGAATTTCCCCTACTTCACCGGCGCCGGCCAGAAGTTCAAGACCCGCGTCCAATACGGGTTGACCCGCAAGGACTTCACCCTCTCGTTCACCGAGCCGTGGTTCCTCGACCGGCCGATCGCGGTCGGTTTCGATCTCTTCGTCCACGATTACTCGAGCGACTACGAGAACAACCTCTACGCGATGCGCCAGATGGGCGGCGACGTCCGTATCGCCAAGCGGCTGACCCCGTTCTGGACCGCCGAGGCGAAGTACCAGCTGGAGGAGGTCGATCTCTTCGACTTCGATCCCTCGGTGCCGGCGCTCCTCCCCGGCCTCTACACGGAACGCGGCGATCGTTCCGAGAGCGCGGTGATCGGCTCGCTCACCTACGATACCCGCGACAGCGTCTTCCTGACCCGCAAGGGCGAGAAGCTGACCTTCACCGTCGAGGGAGCGGGCGGTCCGCTGCTCGGCCAGACCGACATCTACAAGGCGCAGATCGACGCGCAGAAGTTCTTCCCGCTGCCCTTTGACATGATCTTCATGATCAACGGATCGACCGGCATCGCCAATTACTACGGCGACAACACGGACGTCCCGATCTTCGAGCGGTACTTCGTCGGCGGCTCGCGCTCGGTGCGCGGCTTCGACAACCAGATGGTCGGCCCCGTCTATCCCGGCACCACCGAGCCGACGGGCGGCGATACCTACGGCTACACCAACTTCGAGCTGACCTATCCGATCATCGACCGGGTGCGCGGCGCGGTCTTCTACGACGCGGGTTTCGTCGAGTCCGACTTCGCCGATTACGGCCACGTCTTGAGCGATTACGATGCGGCGATCGGTGTTGGCCTCCGCCTCAACCTCCCGATCGGCCCGCTCCGCTTCGACTACGGCGTCCCCGTCAGATCGGACCCCTGGAACACCTCGACCGGGAAATTTTCCTTTGACGTCGGTTACCAGTTCTAGAATATTTACCGAACCCCTCCCCACATGAAAAATGCCCGCTTCGGCTCGATTGCCGCGCTTTCCCTGGCTCTTTTGCTTCCCCTGATCTCCTTTTCGTCGGCTCAGGCCCAGACCCCGAAGATCGCGGTGATCGATCTCTCGCAGGCGTTCAGCCAGTATTACAAGACCACCGACGCCGAGGCGATCCTCAAGGACCGGATGGCCGGCTTCCAGAAGGAGCGGGACCAGATGGCCGCCGATTACCAGAAGCTGGTCGACGACACCCAGAAGCTGCGCGACGCCGCCAACGACCAGACGCTCTCCGCCGACGCCCGCGCCGAGCGCCAGAAGGCGTTCGAAACCAAGGTGCAGGACGTCCGCAATGCCGAGCGCCAGATGCAGGAATTCAATACCACCCGGCAGAAGCAGTTCGAGGACCAGAGCCGGCGGATGCGCGGCGGCATCGTCGACGAGATCACCAAATACATCACCGATCTCGGGACCCGCGAAAAGTACACCTTCATTTACGACAAGTCGGGGCTCTCGACCAACGGCACCCCCTTCCTCCTCTTCGTCTCTCCCGACATCAAGGACATCACCGACGATGTCATCAAGGCGATGAACGCCAACAAGCCGGCGACTCCCGCCGCCTCCACTCCTCCCACGGGAGCGTCGTCCGGCCCCTCGGTGACCACCCCGATGACGATCCCGGCGGCTCCGAGCACCTCCGCTCCGGCTCCGGCGACGAAATAGCGTTCTGCGGCTTCATTCCGCCTTCGCCCGATCAATTCGGCCCAAAACTCGGTCCAAAATTCGGTCCAATTGGCTCCCCGGCCGCCCTCGCTCATGCCCGTCCATACCGTGCGTGAGTTGGCCGGGATGGTGGAGGGGGTCCTGGGGGAAGGCGATGGCGACACCCCCATTTCCGGAATCGCCGATCTGGCGGGGGCCGGTCCCGGCCAGCTCTCCTTTCTCGGCAACGCTCGTTACATCCAGGCCGCCAAGAAGACGGCGGCTTCCGCCATTCTGATCTCCCGGGACGAGCCGGAAACCTTCCCCGCTGTCGTCATCCGGGTGGCGTCGCCCTCCCTGGCTTTTTCCAAGATCGCGGCGCTTTACGCGCCGGAGCCGGTCTCCTTCGCGCCCGGCGTCCACCCCAGCGCGGTGGTCTCTCCCGACGCGGTGATCGGCGAGGGAGCCTCGATCCAGCCGCTGGCGGTGATCGAGGCGGAGGTGCGGATCGGCGCCCGCTCGGTGATCGGCGCGGGCAGCTATCTCGGCCATCGGACCACGGTGGGGGACGATGCCATGATCTATCCCCGGGTGGTGATCCGGGAACGGTCGGTGATCGGCCACCGGGTGATCGTTCACAGCGGGGCGGTGATCGGTTCGGACGGCTTCGGCTACGAAATCAAGGAAGGCCGCCACGTCAAAATCCCCCAGATCGGCAACGTCCAGGTCGACGACGACGTCGAGATCGGGGCCAACGCCACCATCGACCGGGGCCGCTTCGGCCGGACCTGGATCAAGCGCGGGGCCAAGATCGACAACCTGGTGATGATCGCCCACAACGTCATCGTGGGGGAACACTCGGTGGTGGTGGCGCAGGCGGGAATCTCCGGCAGCACCACGCTGGGGAAGTATGTGACGCTGGCCGGGCAGGTCGGCCTGGCGGGCCATATCGAGGTCGGCGATGGGGCCACGGTGACGGCGCAATCGGGCGTGACCAAGGATATCCCCGCCAAGGCGGTGCTGGCGGGCCGCCATGCGGTGCCGCTGCAGGAAAGCCTCCGGCTGGAGGCCCTTTTCCGCAAGTTGCCGGAGCTCTGGAAGCGGATCCGGGCGTTGGAAAAGAAGACGGGATGATGGGTTACAGGCCGGTAGCCGAAACAACGGAGGGTGGCACGGTGTGAAGCAGGGGCCTCGCCCTGGTTTCGCGGCACTCTTTCAAGCCACGGTCTTCGGGGCGCCCGCGAGTCTCGCCTTTACATGGATGCAGGTCGAATCGCCGCTGAGCGTTTCGATCAGCAATTGGAAGGGATGCAGGAGTATTCCCAATAGTTGGACCCAAAGGCTCGATTTGTTCACCCCGAACAGGATCGAGACCATATTGCCCATGATGGGCATTTCATTTTTCTCAATTTTTCCCTCCAAGCCGGCGTCAATGATGACGCGGTGGAGCGAGTCCGATGTGAAATGGAAGATATGCCGGGGAACGTAGTAGCCCTTCCATTTGTTCTTGAATATCCGCGCACAACCGGAGCGGAGGTTCGGAACTTCAACGTAAAGAATGCCCTCGGGTTTGAGGCGAGATCCCAGAAGGCGGAGGAGATCGACGGGGTGATGGGTATGCTCCAGGACATGGCGCAGAACGATCAGCTCGTACTTCTGGTCCATGGCCGCAAAGGCATGGACGTTGATATACTGGACGCGGGGATGGCGCTGTGAAGACAAGAGGGGTGGAGCTTCTTCCTGGTAATCGACGGCATCAATCTGCGCCTTTGGGAAAACGTGTTGGGCGACGGTCGCGAATCGGGCATTCCCGCACGAGTAATCCAGAACGTGCAAGACCCTGCCGAGGTCGGAAAAAGGAGAAAGGGATTTCAAGAGGCGTACGGCCAGCCAATCCTTGATGGCGTCGATCCTTCCTTTTTGGATGACGTCGAAGTCAGCGCTGATTTTTTCGTCATAGAGGAAGCCCGTGGTTTCCTCGGATGGATAGGGATCGGTCAGTCCCACCTGGCACTTGGCGCAGTACTTGATGTCGAAAGTTCCCAGGTTCGACTCGAAATCGGCGACATGCGCATGTTGGACCCAATGGGAGGAACACGCGGGGCCATTGGGGTTGATTGCGCATTTTTGCCTGTGCACATAGTCGACTTGATTCGGGGGCATAGTTTGTCGGAGCTTTGTCGCTTGGCCCGAGCCATTGGAGGCAGTCGAGGGGGACCGCTCTGACTTTTATCTTTGACCGGAGGAGGCCGTCAACCAAATTTCAAAACTGTGGTAGATTCCTCCATGCTGAAGCGGCTCGGCTGGGTATTCGCCATCCTCTGTTTCCTGGTTTTGGCCGGGGTCGGAACCGTCGGTTACAAGGCCTACCGCCTTTACCGCCAGACGGCGGGCGAGATCGACCGGCGGGTGGGGCAGGTCGCGGAACTCTTTCGCGAGTTGTTCCACGATACGCCCCATCTGGTGGTCGATCACAAGACGGTCTGGAGCCAGACGGCGCCGATCGCCGAGTTCGCGGTGGTATCCAAGGAAGGGGATTTCGAGCAGGAATGGCAGCAGACGCGGTTCCTCAGCACCAAGCGGGTGGTGATCCGGGCGAAGTATCTGGCCAAGGCGGGCTTCGACCTGAACCGGAATTTCGAGATCGATACCGACCGGAAGACGGGGGAAATCACCGCGCTGCTCCCTCCGGCGCAGGTCCTCTCCGTCGAGTTGAAGAGCGATCTCGAGGTCCATGGCGAGAACGGGTTGATCAACTGGCTGACCGATGCCGATATCGTCGAGGCGCTGAAATATTTCCGCGAGCAGGTGACACGGCAGGCGGAGGAGTCCGGCCTGCCTGTCGAGGCGGAAACGGAGGCCCTGCGGCGGCTCGAGGCCCTGGCGGCGCAGGCGGGGGTGAAGGCCCGTTTCACCATCGCAACAGGAAAGGAAGCGGAGACAGTGGAACCGGCAATGGGGATCTCGGGGACAGGAGCCGGGACGGCGACTGGGACCAGCGTCGATGGGACTGCGCGGTAGTGGGTTCGAACCACTGACCTCTCGCGTGTGAAGCGAGCGCTCTACCACTAAGCTAACCGCGCGTTAGTTGATCCTGACCTCTTGAAGTGGATGGATCGCTCCATCCCGTCATTTGCCATGATCCTCAGAAAGACAGGGGGACAACTGTAAAAGGTGATGGATGAAGGGGTCAAGTTTATTGGTCGGGAGTCACTACGAGGAGGAAGCGGCGAAGGGACAAGAAAGCCCCAGCAAATCGTGCTTTCGGTATGGGCTATAATCTTTGCAATTGTTGCAGTCCAATGAAGTGTCCATGCTTTGAGTCGCCATGGGCGTTCTCCGGATATTATTGGCTCTTTCTGTCGGTATTTGCCATTCGGTGCCTATCTTTGATCTCAGCCTTTGTGGAGGAGATTTAGCGGTCGAACTGTTTTTTCTCATTTCCGGCTTCTATATGGCCCTGATCCTGACAAGAAAATACAATCGTGCCGTTGATTTTTTCAAAGCCCGGGCGATTCGGCTTTATCCGATCTATTGGATCACGCTTGCGATCAGCCTGATCTTCGATTTTGCGGATCTGTGGTTGCGGGGCAGGCCCGGACCAGGTTTGACGATGTGGATGCAGCATCCCCCCGCCGGGATGGCCGCCTTCCATATGATTTTTGCGAATCTCACATTTTTTGGAAGTTTCCCGATCAATGCGGATTACCTTTTCGTCCACCAATCCTGGACGTTGGGCGTGGAAGTGCTCTTCTACCTGACGGCTCCCTATCTATTGAGGCGGATGAGGTTGATCTTTCCCTCTTTGGCCGTCTCACTGATCCTTGCCCACGTCTCGTTTGGTGGGATGGAGAGATTCTTCGGTTTCTTCTGGCCTTTGTTTCTATCGGGGGCGCTGGTCTACCATCTTTCGCAACGGGGTCTTGGGATAAAGAATCCGGCAATGGGAGTTGCCGGATGGGGGGCGATTTTCTTTCAACCAACGAGTTGGATTGGCTGCACGACCTTTTTTGTGATCGTTGCCCTGTCGCTGCCGGCCTTGTTCGATTTCACGAATCGGAATTTATGGGACCGCCGGCTCGGGGAGCTCTCTTATCCGGCTTACATCATGCACTGGCTCGTGCTGTTTCTGGTGTATCAGGTCCATGACCGGGTTCCTGCTCTGCTTTTTTCAATCCTGTGTCCGGTCGGAATTCTGACGGCTGGGTGGATGGTCTGGAGATTGGACGAATGGTGGCAGCCTTCCTTGAGGAAATTCTTTTTGGGAGACGCGTTCAAAGAGATCCGCGAACGGGAACGTCGGGAGCCTGGCCTGGGGTCGGCAACATTTTGATGACGTTGCAAGGGCGGGCTTGTTTACCGGGGTGAGGTATGCGAACAGTGAGGGATGAGCGCGGATGGAAAAAGGAAGGTGAAATTAGGGCTGGTGCAGACCCATGCCTCGGCCGATCCGGCGGATAATCTCCGCCGCCAGGTGGCCCTGATCGAAAAGGCGGCCGACCAGGGCGCGCAGATCGTGGCGACGCAGGAGCTCTTCCGCTCCCAATATTTCTGCCAGGCGGAGGACCACAAGAATTTCGAGGTCGCCGAGGCGATTCCGGAAGGGCCGAGCACGCAGGCTTTCATCGAGGTGGCGAAGAAGAAGGGGATCGTCATCGTCGGCTCCCTCTTCGAGAAGCGGGCCTCTGGGCTCTACCACAACACGGCGGTGATCATCGATGCCGACGGCACCTTCCTGGGCCGTTACCGGAAGATGCACATCCCCGACGATCCGCTCTTCTACGAGAAATTCTACTTCACCCCGGGCGATCTCGGCTTCCAGGCCTGGGAGACGAAGTTCGGGCGGATCGGCGTGCTGGTCTGCTGGGACCAGTGGTATCCCGAGGCGGCGCGGTTGACGGCCCTGCGCGGGGCGGAGATCCTTTTCTATCCCACGGCGATCGGCTGGCATCCCTCGGAGAAGGCGGAATACGGCGAGGCCCAGCATTCGGCCTGGGAGACGATCCAGCGCTCGCACGCGGTGGCGAATGGCTGCTACGTCGCCTCGATCAACCGGATCGGCTTCGAGAAGCCCTACGGCGGCGACGGCCTCGAATTCTGGGGCCGGAGCTTCGTGGCGAACACCTCGGGGCAGATCGTGGCGAAGGCCTCCCAGGACCGCGAGGAGATCGTCATCGCCGAGGTCGACCTGGGGAAGGTCGACCAGACGCGGACCCATTGGCCGTTTCTCCGCGACCGGCGCATCGACGCCTACGGCGATCTGACCCGGCGGTTCATCGACTAGCCGTCCGGTTCGGTTTGCAACTTCTTTCCTTCCTGCGTTCATGTCCTCTGCGTTGACTCCGGCGGCGGCCGGCTATCGGATGCCCGCCGAATGGGAACCCCATGCGGCCACCTGGCTCTCCTGGCCGAGGCCGGAGGGGATCAGCTTCCCCGGTCGTTTCGACACGGTCCCGGCGATCTGGAGCCGGTTGACGGCGCTCCTGGCGGAGGACGAGGAGGTCCACATCAACGTCTTCTCGCCGGAGCACCGCGCCTCGGTGGAGGCGGCGTTGCGCGCGGCCTCGCTGACGGTGGGGCAGGGGATCCATCTCCACGACTTCCCCGCCTACGAGCCGTGGTGCCGCGATCACGGCCCGATCTTCGTCCGCAACCCGCAGGGCGGGATGGCGGTGGTCGATTGGGGCTATAACGCCTGGGGCGGGAAGTATCCGCCGCACGATCTCGACGACGAGGTGCCGCGCCATGTGGCCGAATACCTCGGCCTGCCGCTCTATCGCCCCGGCATCGTCATGGAGGGCGGCTCCCTCGATGTGAACGGAGCGGGGACCCTCCTCACCACCGAAGCGTGCCTGCTCAACCCGAACCGGAACCCTCATCTTTCCAAGGCGGAGATCGAGGGCTATCTGCGCGATTACCTGGGCGTTTCCAAGATCCTCTGGCTCGGCGACGGAATCGTCGGCGACGATACCGACGGGCATGTCGACGATCTCACCCGCTTCGTCAATGCCGATACGGTGGTGACGGTGGTGGAGGACGATCCGGCGGACGAGAACTACGCGCTGCTCCGCGAGAACCGCGAGCGGCTGGCGACGATGACCACGGCGGAGGGAAAGCCGCTCCGGGTGGTCGACCTGCCGATGCCGGGCGCGCTCCATTGCGAGGACCAGCGGCTCCCCGCCAGTTACGCGAATTTCTACATCGCCAACCGGAAGGTGCTGGTCCCCGTCTTCGGCGATCCCAAGGACGCGGAGGCTTGCGCGATCCTGGCCGGTCTTTTTCCCGATCGCCGGGTGGTGCCGTTCGATGCGCTCGATCTCATCTGGGGGCTCGGGGCGTTGCATTGCATCACCCAGCAGCAGCCGCGGGGCTGAGCTTTCTTCGATCTTTTTTCGCCGGTTTTGCGGAGCGATTGTCCGGCCTGGAACGTTGTCAGGACCGGGAATGCAAAAGATTTAGGCGAATCTCCGTAAAAAGTTTTGACCGCAAACGAAACGGAGCGTTATTCTCCAATAACTCGTTTCCGATTTTTAATATTTTGTAATGAAGGTATTGCTCTCATTTTTTGCTCTATTGGCGTTATCGGTACTGGGGACGATTCCGCTTTCCGCCCAGGCGCAAAACAACAGCCCGATCGTCATCACCAAGGTCGAGGCGACTCTGGTGACCTCCCCGGCTTACACCTCGAGCGCCGCCACCATGGCGGCCCCCGTGAGCGGCCAGCCCGGGAAATGGTTGCAGATCGATTTCACCTACTCGGTCGCCAGCGACGAGCTGATGGTGAAGGAGATTCAGTTCCGCGCCTACGCCGAGGTCGACGACCTGGCCGTGCCCACCGATAAGACCGGGCCGGACGCTTGCCTCTCCGGGGAGGGGACCTACCTGAATATTCCCAACGGCAAGGATTATCACGGCTCCTTCTATATCCATCCCTTCACGGTGCTGCGCTTCGGCGGGGAGAATGCCATGGGTTACCAGGATCCGAAGGGAAAGAACATCCGCATCGAGGCCGATCTCGACGGCCAACAGGTGGCCTACAAGGATCTTCACGACGACGATCCGAATTGGGTCAGCCAGGCCGGCCGGAAGATCAGCGGAATGCTCCTGCCGCGGGAGCTGACTCCCTGGGCCTTGATCAATGTCGACCGCTACCCTCCCGTGAAACTTCGTACCGGGGGCGATTGAGAGACGATTGATTCATTTGGCCGGTCTCGCCCCTCCGCGGGCTGGCCGGTTCAGCGTTCACCCCTTTCTCTCCATCCCGTTTTTTCCATGGCCGCACATTCGCCGATTCTTGCGCTCGATATCGGATCCCACACCGTCAAGCTTGCGGAATTCACCAGCTTCAAGGACGGCTCGATCACCTTGCAGCGGTTCAGCTCCGTCGCCATGGGGCTCGATCCGAACAAGGAAGAAAGCCGTTCCGCGGCGGTGACCCGGGCGGTCCGCCAGGCGTTGAACCTGGCCGGAATCCGCGGCGGCAAGGTCCACTTCTCGATCGCCGGGCATTCCGTCTTCATGCGCGGCGTGAAGCTGCCGGCGGTCGACGCGATGCAGCTCGACCAGATGATCACCTTCGAGGCGCAGCAGATCGTCCCCTTCCCGCTCGCCGAGGTGGTCTGGGATTTCCTGGTGCTGCCGTCGCGCGCGGCCGGAGCGGAAAAAGAGGCGATCATCGTCGCCATCAAATCCGATCTGCTGGAGAGCGAGTACGCGGCGGTGCAGGCGGCGGGGGTCGAGCCCGCCGAGGTCGACGTCGGACCCTTGGCGCTCTATAACGCCTATCGCTACAATTATGCTCCGGTCGACCACTGCATCCTCCTGATCGATATCGGGGCCCGCTCGACCAACCTCCTCTTCATCGAGGGGGACCGGCTCTACACCCGCATCCTGCCGCTGGCGGGGAACACCATTTCGCAGACCATCTGCAACGAATTCCAGGAGCCCTTCTCCGTCGCCGAGACCCTGAAGATCGAGACGGCGGGCGTCCATCTGGGCGGCAACTACGCCGGCCCCTCGACCTCCGAGGGAATGCGCCTCTGGAAGTTGACCCGCAACGTGATGGGCCGCATCCAGACCGAGATCAACCGCTCGATCATCTTCTATCGCAACCAGCAGAGCGGCAGCTCGCCGCAGCAGATCCTTCTCACCGGCGGCTCCTCGCGGCTCCCCTATCTCGATTACTTTTTGGCCGAGAAATTCGGCATTCCCGTCGAGGTCTTCAACCCGTTGCGGAACGTCAATATCCATGCCGGTGTCGACCGCGCCTCGCTCAGCCTGGCGGCGCACAGCCTGGGCGAGGTGGTCGGCCTGGCCCTGCGCGCCTCCGGCCCGGCGCCGGCCGAGATCCGGCTGCAGCCCCTTTCGATCGCGGCGCGGGAACAGGCCCAGGGACAGCGGCCCTGGATCTACGCGGCGTTGGCCTGCTGGCTCCTTCTCTTCGTGGTGGTCGCCGCCGGTTATTGGATGCAATTGCAGGTCGCGCAGAAGACGGCGACCGCGCTCCATGCCCGGGTGGAAAAGCTCTCCTCCACCGGCGAGAAGATGTCCCCCCTCGAGGGCGAGAACGATGCGCTCAACGAGAAATTCAAGGACGCCCAGCGCCTGATCACGGAGCGCGACGTCTGGAGCCGCCTGCTCAACGACATCAACGGCAAGGTGCCGCAGGGCGTCTGGATCACCCAGCTCACCCCGACCTCGGGCGGCAATGCCCTCGATAGCGAGGGGCCGGGCGGCGCTCCCGGCGGCGGGGGCGGACGTCCTGCCGGCGGCGGAGCTCGGGGCGGCGGCGGGAGCGGTCCCGGCGGCCAGCTGGGCGCCTCCCAGATCACCCAATTGCAGATCAAGGGAATGTTCGAGGACGGCCTGCAACCGGAAATCGTCAACCGTTTCGTCTCCGGCCTGGCTGAGACCGGATGGTTCGATCTCGACGCCTCGAAGGTCGCCAACGCCATCCTCAGCACCGATACGCCGCAGCCCAACTCGGGCCAGCTGGCCTGGAATTACACTCTCAGCCTCAAGCTGAAGGAGCCGATCAGCCTGGCGCCATGAAGAAGCCCTCCCTCACATTGATCCAGTGGATCGCCCTCCTCGGCATGATCGTCATCGGCCTGCTGGGCGGCGTCGGCATCTGGTTCCTCTATCAAAAGCTCAGCGACGCCCAGGGCGCCGTGCAGGCGGAGGACTCGCAGCTGCGCCACCTGATGAGCGGGCGCTATCTGCCCAGCACGGAGAACATCGACGCGCTGGAGGGGAACAACAAGGTCCTGCAGGCGGCGATCGATCTCCTGCAGCAGCGCCTGCAATCCCCCGGCGACAAGCTGGGCGACGTCAAGGAACAGAACCCCGTCCTCTTCAAGCAGCAGCTGGCCGAGACGCTCCGCTCCCTTTCCGATCTGGCGGTGAAGAACAATGTCCGCATCGATCCCGGCGTGGCCAACTTCGGCTTCTCCAATTACCAGAACAACAACCCCACCGAGCCGGCGACGCGGATCCTCGGCAAGCAATTGATCGGCATCCAGGAAGTGCTCACCGAGCTCTTCAAGGTCCGGGTCACCAGTCTGAATGCGGTCCGCCGCACCTTCGACGAAAACGGCCCCGGCGCGATTCCGGCGGGAGGGCAGCCGCCGACGCCCGGCGCAGGCGCCGCGGGCGGTCCGGGAGGCGAAGCGTTGCGCGCCCGCATCCTCACCCCCGGCAGCGGCTTCTACACGGTCTATCCCCTCGAGTTCGAGTTCACCGGCTCGGAGGAAACCCTGCGGGATTTCCTCAGCGGCCTGGGGACCTCGCCCTATGTCCTGATCACCCGCTTCGTGGTGGTCAACAGCGTCCGGGCCAATCCGCCGCGCCTCGACGACCTCTCGCACACCCTCGACGGCTTGACCAAGAAACCGACCTTCGTGGTGGCGATGGGCCATGACGACGTCCACGTCCGCATCCGCATCGATCTGATCGACTGGACGGGAACCCCCGCCTCCAAGGAGGCCGCCGGCGGCAAGTCCGGTTCCAAAAAGTAAATCCCATGGCTGCATCCTGGCATCGAATTCTTCTCATCGGCGTCCTCCTGGCGATGGCCGGCCTGTCGGTCTGGTTCGCCCTCTCCTATCCGGGCGCGATCCAGGATCTGCAGTCCCCGCTGAACAAGCAGGCCCCCGGCAACAAGGTCGCTCCCCTCTCGGCCGATACCGTCCTGGCGCAGCGCGATCAATGGCTGAATCCGGCTCCCTGGAGTTTCCCCGACTCGCAGAACCAGCTCTTCACCTCCCGCGGGTTCCTCTATTTCACGGCGACGCAGAAGATCGAGGTGGAGACGCCCGACACCAAGGTGACCTCCTCGAGCGGACACTCGATTCCGCTGGCCTGGCTCAACAAGAACGGCCTCAATGCCAGCGATTCCGATATCATCGACGCCGATTCGGACGGCGACGGCTTCAGCAATTACGATGAATACCTGGCGGGGACCGATCCCCGCGATCCCAAGAGCCATCCCTCCTACGTGAAGCTGGTCCGGCTCCAGTCCTCGGAATCGCGCCCCTTCCGCCTCACTTTCACCAGCCTGAACGCGGTGGGGAGCGAGAACTTCTTCCAGATCTCGACTCCCGATGGCCAGCGCCAGTCCTACAACGTGAAGACCGGCGATACCTTCGAGGGCTTCAAGGTGCTCAGCTATACTCCCAAGCAGGGAAGCCGCATGATCGGAAACATGACGGTTGACGGGGATATCTCCGAACTCGCGTTGCAGAACGTGACTACCGGCGCCCAGGTGATCCTGGTGCTGAAAGACGAGCAGAACGTCCCGAACGTCTCGGCGGTCTTCATGCTGCTCCTGGCGAATGCCTTCAATCAGCCGATAACGGTTCAGCAAGGGCACGATTTCACCTTCCAGGCCCAGCCCCGCTCCGATATTCCCGCGGAAACCATTCACCTCCAATTCGTTTCCCTGACTGGAGATACCGCGGCGGTGGTGATCCCCGAAACCAAGGAAAATCTGGTGATCTCCAAGGTGACGTCCGACGAGATGTCTCGGGTCCGGGCGGCAGCCCAAGCGGCGGCTACTCCCGCGCCTGCAAGCCCATAATGACAATTTAGTCTTTGCGAAGTTGACTTTTTACGGATAAAACTAGAACATCGCGCCCCTCAGCTTTTATGGAAAATAGTGCAATGGCTCTAAATCAGCCCCCGACGAGGTTTTCGACGCGATCCTCGTACTCCAATTTTTTAGGGAAAAGGGTGTTGCCGATGGGCCTGCTTTTCCTGGCGATTGCGCCTTTTTGGGCCATTCCCTCCCTGCACGCGCAGGAGCCGACCGCGCAGAATCTCGATTCGGGTAATTCCGCCGCCAAGATGGCGCAGGCGGAGGATATCCGCCGCTCCCAGGCGGCCTTCGCGGCCAACAAGGCGATCAACGACGGAACCGTCTATCTGCAGGCGGGCGATTACATCAAGGCCGACGATCAATTCCAGTTCGTCCTGAAGAATATCGCTCCCGACGGGCAAACCCAGGCATTGTACAATCGGGCGAGCGCGGGCGAAGCCCAGGTGAAGCTGGCCCAGGCCGACGAGGCACGCAAGAGCAGCGATTTCGACCATGCCTCCTCCCTGTTGGCCGAGGCGGTCCAGTACGATCCTTCGGTGAAGCCGTTGGCGGATAAGGAGGGCGAGCGGGTGCGCGAAGACCGGATCCGCGAGGAGAAGGAGCGGGTCAACCCCGAATCGATCGCCAACAACCCGGTGATCACCCCCGAATTCAAGGACAACGTGGCCACGGTGCAGAAGGATCTCTTCGACGGGGACCGCTATTTCGAGACCGGCCAATACGATCGCGCCGACGCCTGTTACAAGCAGGTGCTGGTGATCGATCCCTACAATTCCGCCGCCCGCGAAAAGCTGGAACGGCTCGACCGTTACAAGCTGCGCGCCGCCGACCAGGCCCATGAGACCACCCGCGTCGAGGCGCTCTACGATATCGAGCGGCGTTGGAGCGAGACGGAAGTCGCCGACGCCCAGCAGGGCCCCGCCAGCACGGAACCGGCCGCCGAATCGAATGTCGCCCGGCTCACCAACAAGCTCAATTCGATCCGGATCGACAGCGTCTCCTTCGTGGGAACCCCGGTCGACGATGCCATCCGCATCCTGGCCGCCAAGGCCAAGGAGGCCGACAGCACCGGTGAAGGGATCAACTTCGTCCTCAAGCTCCGTCCCAACGAGCCCCCTCCCGTGGCCAAGAGCTCCGTCCCCCCCCTGCCCAGCAAGACCGGTCCGGCGGTGGTGACGGCGGCCTCCGCCGCGCCGGCCACGGTGACCCTGAGCTTGAACGACGTCTCGCTGGCCGAGGTCCTGCGCGTTCTCACCCAGCTCACCAATCTCAAATACAAGGTCGAGGAATACGCGGTCTTCATCCTGCCGTCGACCGAGACCTCGGACGTCCTGATTCCCCGCACCTTCGTGGTGCCGACCGGCTTCTTCCAGGGAGGCCTCACCGCCACGGCCGCCGCGCCGGTGAATGGCGTCAACAGCCTGAGCACCGTCGGCTCGGTCACCTCGGCCCAGATCGACGTCAAGCAGCAGCTGATGAATCAGGGCGTCGATTTCCCCCCCGGATCGACCGCCGCCTTC
>OUNK011150719.1_pt1 | contig 14716 bp, 8 predicted proteins | sample 1755341 | NCBI WGS metagenome assembly OUNK01 (sample SAMEA3914788, study PRJEB12502) | metagenome | biome: forest; material: soil | place: Canada | collected 2011-07-03 | depth 0.1 m | reverse complement strand
TGGCATGAGCAGCTTCAACCTGTTCGGTATCAAGGCCGGCGGCAGCTGGGGTGGTTCGCGCGTGAACGTGCCGACGGTGGAATACGAAGGCGGCATCGCCGTGCGCAAGCAGGCGCAGTTCCGTTCCTATAAATCCACCACCGATTCGCTGGCCGACTACGCCGATCTGATCGGCAAAGACCCCCGTTACGCCCAGGCCCGTGGCCGCGGCGACGACGTCATGGGTTATGCGAAAGCTTTGATCGAAGGCGGTTACGCGACCGATCCCGATTACGCGGGCAAAGTTTCGGCGATCGCCAACAGTTCCATGATGCGTGATGCGCTGGATGCGCTCAAGAAAACGACCTCCCTGCCGACACCTTGAGCGTGGCTTATGACGTTTGCGCGCCCCAGGCTCATTTCTTAAGGATTGTTTCATGTCCAGCAGCATGCTCAACATCGGCATATCTGGGTTAAATGCCGCCCAGGTCGCGCTGAGCACCGTCAGCAACAACATCGCCAATGCCAGCACCAGCGGCTATAGCGAAGAAAGCGTGCTGCAAGCCGAAAGCGTCACGCAGAGCAACGGGCGCTATACGATAGGCGGCGGCGTCGACGTCGTGTCCGTGCAGCGCGCGTACAGCCAATACCTGACCACCGCGCTGTGGAGCAGCAACAGCAACCTGCAAAGCGCGACCACGGCCAGCGACCTCACCGGCAACCTGAACAGTTTGCTGAGCGGCAGCGGCAATCTGCAGACCGCGCTGGATAATTTCTATAGCAGCTTCAGCAGTGTGGCGAGTTCGACCAATTCGTCATCGGTGCGAGAGGCCGCGCTAGGCGACGCGTCATCCTTGACCAGCGTTTTCAACACGCTTGGCCAGCAGTTGACCCAGCAATCGACCGAAGTCAATCAACAAGTCAGCGATACCGTCACCAGCATCAATAGCTTGAGTTCGCAGATCGCGACGCTCAACGGCCAGATTGCGCAGGCCGGCACCAATGGCAATCCGAACGCGTTGCTCGATCAGCGCGACAACCTGGTGCAGCAGTTGGCGGGACTGACCGGCGTCACGGCGACGACCAACAGCAACGGCGCACTCAGCGTGTACACCTCGGCCGGACAAACACTGGTCAGCGGCACGCAATCTTATGCGCTGTCCGCAGGCGGCAATCAGTACGACCCTACCAGCACGGATGTCTTCGATAGTGCTGGCGACGACATCACCTCCCAATTGACCGGCGGCACGCTGGGTGCGCTGCTCAGCTACCGCTCCACGGTGCTGGAGCCTGCGCAGAATGCGCTGGGGCAGTCGGCGATTGCGTTGGCGTCCAGCGTCAATGGGCAGCAGGCGCAGGGTTTGAATTTAAACGGCCAGCAAGGCCAGGCCATTTTCAGCGTGGGCTCGCCCACTGTGTTGCCGTCGAGCAAGAACTCGACGGGCGGCGCAACAGTAGGTGCAACGGTTAGCGATGTGTCGCAGCTGACCAGTTCCGACTACGTCCTCAGCTATACCGGCGCAGGTACCGGCACCAACGGTTGGAGCTTGGCGACTACCACCGGGCAGAGCGTGGCGCTGACGGCCAATTCGGATGGCACGCTTTCCGCAGATGGCCTTACCTTTAGCGTGTCGGGCACCGCGCAGACCGGCGACAGCTACGAGATCGAACCCACACGCAACGCTGCCAGCTCGCTGTCGGTGAGCATGACCGATCCCAGTGGCATCGCCGCTGCCGCCGCGTTGACGGGCGCCGCTACGAAAACTAACACTGGCACCGGCACAGTCGGCACGGTCAGCGTGGCTAACGCGAGCAACACCAATCTGCTTTCCGGCGCCACGGTGACCTTCGGTGCCGGCGGCACGTACAGCATCACCGATGGTGCCGGTAATACCACGACCGGTACCTATACCGCCGGTCAGCCGATCACTGCCGATGGTTGGAGCATGAGTCTCAGCGGCACACCGGCAAGTGGCGACACCTTTACCGTTGCCGCCAACACCAACGGACTCAACGACGGCAGCAACGCGACAGCGTTGGCGTCGCTGGCCGATGCCGGCGTGCTCAATGGCGGCAAGACTTCCATTGTGTCGAGCTACGCGAACCTCACCGCGCAAATCGGCTCGGCGGGTAGCCAGGCCAGTTCGGAACTCACCACGCAAACGAATTTGTACAACCAGGCGGAAAGCAACCAGCAAAGCGTCGCTGGTGTGAACTTGAACCAGGAAGCCGCCAACCTGGTGCAGTACCAGCAGGCATACCAGGCGTCGGCGCAGGTGATCTCCACTGCGCAACAACTGTTTACTAGCCTGATCACCGCGATACAGGACGGCTAATCATGATGCGCATTTCCACGAGCTGGATGTACCAGCAATCGCTCAGCACCATGCTCAATCAGCAGGCCGAGCTGTCGCAGACGCAGAACGAAGTCAGTACCGGCAACGCCATCAACGTGGCGTCGGACAACCCCGTGGGCGCGGCACAAATCGTCGGGCTGAATCACATCCTGGCCGAGAACACCGAATACACCAGCAACATCAGCAGCGCGAATACGCGGTTGTCCACGGAGACGAGCACGCTGAACTCCGTCAGCAACCTGCTCGATAGCGTGAATGATTTGGCACTTGGCTCCATCAACAGCTCGATGTCATCCAGCGACCTCAGCAATATGGCGACTGAGCTCACGCAATATCGCGATCAGCTGGTGCAGATGGCCAACACCACCGATGCCAACGGACAGGCTTTATTCGCCGGAACCAGCACGACGACCACCCCGTTTGTGACCGACAGCAGCACGGGCGCGGTGACCTACGCAGGCAACGATCAACAATCGTTCACGTCGATCGGCACGGGCTTGCAGGTGGCCAGCAGCGATCCTGGCAGTTCGGTCTTCATGAATCTTCCTGTCGGCAACGGCTCGTTCGTGGCCAGTGCCGGCACCAGCAACACCGGCACGTTGGTGGTGGGCGCCAACAGCGTGACCGACACCAATGCGTTTGAGTCGGCTACCGCATCCGGCCCGATCAACGACACCATTACCTTCGGCGCGAACGGCACGTACAGCGTCACCGACACCGCGGGCAATCCAGTGACCGACAGCAGCGGCAATCCGATCACGGGCACTTATACGGATGGCGGCAGCATCAGCTTCGATGGGATGTCCGTCACCATGAGCGGTACGCCGGCCGCAGGCGACACGGTGAACGTGCAATCGGATACGGCATCGAACACGCAAGACGTATTCACCACGCTGAACAATATGATTGCCGCCCTGCAAAGCGGCGGCAGCACGGCGGCCATCAGCAACACGATGAACCGCCAACTGGAGTCGCTGAACGCGGCGATGAATAGCGTATCTACCACGCAGGTTGCGGTGGGCAGCCGCTTGGATACGTTGCAACAGCAGAGCAGCAGTTATTCCGATCTCGGCGTGACTTATCAGAGTGCTTTGACGGATGTCCAAAACGTGGATATGGCGACGGCGATCAGCAATCTTTCGCTGCAGTCGACGGCGTTGCAAGCCTCACAGCAGGTTTTCGCAAAGGTACAGGGCACAAGCCTGTTCGATTACCTGCAGGGGTAATCCTGATTCCCCTTGCCCTTGAGCAAGGGGGATGCATAGCGCTGACTGTTACAAAAAAAGTTGGGGCGAGCATAAGCAAACCCCAACCCGCGATTGACTAGGTCGTCAATTCGGTAGCCACGCGTCACGCCATGCGACCAACTTGTCGTCCGTCAGCATCCAGTCGCGCTGTACCGCATCGCGCAAGGTGTCGCCCATCTTCGCGTTCGCATCCATATCGCCAAGGTGCATGCGGATCGCGCCGGTCCATTCCTTGTAGCGGTTCTTGACCCGCGTCACCGGCAAGTCGCCCTCGTAGCACACCATATCGGTGCAGATCACCGGGAAGCCGCAGGCGCCGTATTCGAGTAGACGCAAGTTGCTCTTGCACTCGTTGAACGCATTTTCTTCCAACGGTGCCAGTGCCAAATCCAGGTTGAGCGAGGCTAGCTTGCGTGGATATTCCTCGATCGGCACGCCGCTGTGGAATTCGTGGACGTAAGGACGCAGCTTGTCCGGGCACATGCCGAAGAACACCCATTCCACCTCGTCGGCGAGATCGCGCACCACATCGGCGATCAACTCCAGGTCACCGCGATGGCTGGAACCACCGCCCCAACCCACGCGTGGTTTGCGGCCGACGCGACGCTGGTTACTGAGATCGCCCCACCAATCCACCGGCAGACGATTGAGCACGACACGGATGTCGGAATGAAAGCCCTTGAATTGCTCTGCCAATTCATCCGTCGATACGACAAAGCGATCCACCGTGGCAAGCGCCCGGCGCAAGGACTTCACAATGTCCTTAGGCATGATGCCGTGGAACATGCTTTTCACGGGGATCTGCTGGATAAGGTCGTCGAGCTCGAACACCTTGAAGGCGCGCGAGAAGTCGCGATAACTTTCCAGAAGTTTGATCTGCGTATCAGTCACCTGGCGCTGAAGTACCAGCGAGGTGGGCTGGAAACGCTCCATCGCCACCGGTGAAAGATGCACGCCGGCGATCATGCCTTCGACCATGCCGTTGCGTTGCATCGAAGCGAAGGGTTGCCTGATGCGATAGTGACCACACCCGTGCGAGTCAGCGGCGACACAGAACAAGCGTGGCAGCAAAGGATTTGCAAACGGCTGCCATGCCTTGCCGCGTAACGAATCCAGTTCGAAGCCGGTGCCATCGATACTGAGGTTGACGCTGTAGGCGGGATCACGGGCCAGTTGACGCAGCCACTTGCGATACATCGCGTTTTGTTCGCCCTGGAAGCGTTTCTGCTTGGCTTCCTGTGCCGTCTTGTCGACTTTGGTCTGACTGACGCTGCCCACGTGCATAAGGCGCGCATACGGTGTCCACACAGTGAGATAGCCGGCCTGTTGCACCTTAAGGCACAGGTCAACGTCGTTGTAGGAAACCTTGAAGTCTTGCTCGTCGAAGCCGCCGACTTCCGCGAAAACTGATTTGCGGATCATCAGGCAGGCGGCGGTCACCGCCGTGTAGTTCTGGTCGACGCGCAAACGATGCATGTAGCCGTCGGCATCCATCGGTTGACCGATGAAAGGATGATCTGCCGGTCCGCGCAGGCCCAATACCACGCCGCCGTGCTGAATGCGGCCATCGGGATAATGCAGCTTGGCGCCGACGATGCCTACTTCCGGACGTTGCGCATGATTGAGCAGCGCCTCGATCCAGTTGTCGTGCAGGACCGCGGTGTCGTTATTGAGCAGGATCAGGTATTCGCCGCGCGCCTGTTCCGCGGCGAAATTGTTGATCGCCGAATAATTGAACGGGTGCGGATAGCGCAAGACACGCAACTGCGCGCTGTTCAAACGTTCGATGCCGTCGAGGTAGGCACAAGCGGCTGGCTCCGCACTGTTGTTGTCGACGATCAGAAGTTCATAGTTGATGTAGCTGGTTTTTGACAGCAGGCTGTCGATCAGGCCGTTCAGTAATGGTAGCTGGTCGCGTGTAGGGATGATGATCGATACCAGCGGCTGCTTGGTGTGTTGATACACGACACGATTGAAGCCTGGCAGTGCACCGGGCTCCATCGTATGGACAACGCCAATGCGCTTCAGGTGGCCCGAAACAATCGCTGCGCTATGCGATTTCACCGTGTCCGACGCCAGCCAGTGGGTGTAGGGCAGCGCGGCACGATGCATCACTTCGCCGATATGGCCGATGGTATGCAGGCCGTCGGCTTCCAGCAGACGGAACAGCAGGTCGTGGGCGGCCATGTCGCCATAACGTTCGTCCAGGCCGCCAAGTTCCACGCTCCGCTGGCGCGTGAAGGCGATGGCGCGCCCCGTGTACGGATAGCTGCGCAGCATGTCGAGATTGAAATCGGGCTTGAAGATCGGGCTCTCGAATGCGCCGTTGGCGTGAGTGTCCTCATCGAAGTAGAGAGCACGAAGATAGGGGTGCGACGCCACGCGCTCGGCTAGCAATAACAACGCGACGGGATGCAACAGGTCTCCGGCATAAACAAGCTGTACCCAATCAGCCTCGCTGGCGGCGATGTCGTTGTTGACGCGCTTGATCAGATCGTCGTCGCCGGCGATGACGCTGAGTTGATGGTGCGGATAATGCTGAGCATCCAGGCTGGCCTGGGTGCGTTGCACGGCATCCAGATCGTTTGCGTTGTCGAGCAACAGTATCTGGATGCGTGGCGGCGTGCCGAGCTGCTCGATGCGCCGAATGGCCTGGGCAATCGCTATCTCGCTCAGCTGATGTTGCGCCTGCCATTGTTTGTAGAGATCGGAGGGAGGCGGCGGAATCAGCCATTCCGGAATGATCTTCAGATGCCTGTCGGTGCGGTTCCAGCAGTCGCCTTCATGAATCTCGCGCGCGAACGACTCGTTGATGTTGCGCCCATGGCCGATCCACTCCGCCGAAGCGTCGATCAACAGGCGCTTGCACAACCAGGTGACGCGATCCACCGGCGAGGCAATCCCGAGCAGGGATTCCAAGCCGCTCTCATAGGCGATCTGCCATAAGCCGACATAGACCGGAATCTGCTTCTCGATAGGTTGTCGTGCGTGCCATTCGCCGCCGCGATAGGCCAAGCCGCCATCAGCATTCAGATATACGTGCGAGGGCAGCGCGTCGAGCCAATCGCCCGGGATTTTGTCTTCGTCATCGGCCTGTGCGTAGATCAATGCACCCCACTGGCGTAGCAGCGCAATCATCTTGTCGGTGCGCTGTTCGTGGATGGCCTTGCGCACCTGCACCAGCAGCGAACGGCCAGGCACATGCGTATACGTCGCGAGTATCTGCTCGAATGCCGACGTGTTCCAGTGCTGATCGGGCAGCATCGCGCGTGGCGCGACTCGAATCGTGCCGTCCTCCAAGATGTAGTCCGTCACCGTGTTGAGTGCCGGAACGCGATTGTCCGCGAAGCTTCGCGCCAGCACGCCGCTGCGCAGCGGCGACGGTGTGCCCTCGCGACGCGCAATCAGCAGCAAGCCTGGTGCGTAAGACGACAGCGTGCCGGCATCGACATGCATTTCCCATTGCGTCGCCTCTTTGCCCGCTTCGCGCAGCAAGGGGCGTTGCGCAATCAGGTCGTCGATGCGCCAATCTGTTGAGACGTTGAGTGCCTGCTCGGAAACGAGCACCTCCGGAAGCAGGGCGTCCGGAAAAGCCAGTTGCGTATCGATATGGATGAGCCCTGCCGCGCGCAGGGCTATTTCAAGCTGAGGGCGTGTGGGCAGCGTGCTATTGGCGGGAGTCGCTTGGCGGTTGGCAACGCTCAGCAGCAGGATGCCGTCGGGCTTCAGTGCCGCTACTGCGGCATCGATCGCCTCGCGCAGCGATTCGCCGCGTGGCCACGCTTCGGCATAGTCGTCAGCGAACGTCAGCGACACGATGTCGTAATCGGGACGCAGCTCCAGTTCACGCAAGCTGGCCTGGAAAACACGCACTTGCGATTGCTCGCGCATGCGGGTCGCCGCAACGCGGGCCCAGTGCGGCGCAAATTCGACGGCGTCGACCACACAACCGCGCTCGACCCACGCCTGGGTCAGTACGCCGCCCCCGCAGCCGATTTCCAGCACGCGGCTGCCTTCGATTACGTTGTCGAAAGCGTGCAGCACATTGGCGCGCCTGGATGAGAGATGCAGTGCGCTGGTGCGGCTGTGAATCTCTTTCGCCAGGGTAGCGCTATACAGGCCGGTGTCAGTGGCTTCCTGCACCACATCGAACAGGCGCGTGGCGGTGGCGTGGATGGCTTTGTGCGGTGGGCGATCGCGCAGTGGCGAGTGCCACACGCCTTCGTCATTCCGTACGAAAGTTTCCAGTGGCCATTTGGGCGGCAGCACGCCGAGCTGTGCGATGACGCGCAGCACGGTGTCATCATGAATGTCGTTCAGTACTTTTTCGTGCTCTAGAAATTCGTTCCAGTCGCGCGAACCCTGGCTATCGGCAAAGCCTTTGCCGAATTTGTACTGGCATTCCTCTTCCGATTTGCTCCAGTAATGGTTGATACGCAGTTGTTCAACCGAGACCTTGGCGCTGAATGGGCCGTCGATGGGCTGGCCGTTTTCGTCGACTGCGCGTGCATCGTTGGCGTAGTGCATGAAGTGCGCATTCGGGCAGCCAGCCACCTTGGACGGCTGTACGATGCTTTTGATATGCGAGTTTTCCGAGCGGTAGTTGCCATTGGGCAAACGCAAATGCGCATACGGCACCCCGCCATCCAGTTGCCCACGGCGAAGATAGTTCTCCAGCACGCCGCCCGCAGGTTTCTGCTTGTGTCCAGCGGAACCGAACATCACCCAGTTGACGCCCACGCCTGGATGATCGGCGTAGTCGGCCAGCACGTCGGGCAGCAACTTGGCCTTGGGCGAGAACAGAAATTCGTCGATGTCGATGAAGGCGAGCCAGTCCGTCTCGCTGCCATGTGTTTTCAGGCAGTGTTCGTAAACACGCAGTTGCGCGGGATGTTGCGGCCACTCATGCAGGACCACCGCACCGGACTCGATATGCGTCTGCAGTGCGTCCAGATAACGATCCGAGCTGTTGTTGTTGTAGAGATAGAACCGCTCCACGCCCATCAACTGGTGGAATTCGACCCATTCGCGCAAATAGGCGGCCTCGTCCTTGAACACCGCGCAAATCGCAAGCACACAACGCATTTGTATTCCTCGCCATATCTAAGGGACGCCAGGCGCACGCGTCGGAATTCCGACACTTCGGCGCGCCCGCGCCGGATATGAGAGTGAGAGAGCAAGCTTGGTGCCAATCCGGATCACAAAGCCGCCGCATCTCGGCAGTGCATGCAAAAGCTTTAGCTGTGTAGCGTGCTAATTTTTTCGTCCATCCCCTTGGCAACGCAGCAAAAAAATCGTTCCGGACGCTTAAGTATTCACGGCGCGCGCCGAAAAAGTTTCCGAGGCGGTCGGCACAGCAGTTACTGGACCCCGCCGGATTGAGCACAACTTACCGGTTCCAGGAGACTTCCATGTCACTCGTCCTCAATACCAACATTTCTTCGTTGCAAGCCCAGAACAACCTGACCAAGTCGTCGAGCGAGTTGAGCACGGCCACTGAAGACCTTTCATCGGGTCTGAAGGTCAACAGCGCTGCGGACAACGCCGCAGGCTATGCCATTGCTACACGCTTCCAGACGCAGATCGGCGGCCTGAACCAGGCCAGCGAAAACGCCAGCGACGCCATCAACCTGGCGCAGACGGCGGGCTCCGGTCTGAGCCAGATCACCTCCAACCTGCAGTCCATCCGCGATCTGGCCGTGCAGGCGGCCAACGGTACGTACCAGGCTTCGGACCGCGCTGCGATCAACACATCGGTGCAGCAATACCTGTCGGAAATCACGCGTATCGCCAACCAGACCACCTTCAACGGCACCAACGTGTTGAACGGTTCGACCAGCAGCTTGTCGTTCCAGATCGGCGCCAACGTCGGTCAGGCCATCAACGTGCAGCTGGGCCAGGGTGTCACCACCGGCCAGGTGGGTCAGATCTCCGAAGTCTCCACCGGCGACATCAGCGGTGCGTTCGTCAATGCTAGTGGCGTTTCCGGTCAGGCCGTCAGCCTGAGCGGCTTGTCGATCGAAGGTGCAGACGGCACGACTTACACCTTCAGCGGCAACACCACCGCAAGCAGCGCACAGGATCTGGCCGATTCGATCAACGCAGCAGGCATCAATGGTGTCAGTGCAGCCGTGAACGCCAGCGGCGGTATCAACATCTACTCGACCGGTGACCTGGCTGTTTCCGGCGCTGCCTTGACGGGTGCGGCGGGCACGGCTTTCAACCTCACCAGCGGTGCCATTGCCTACGGCGCCAGCGGCGTGGGTTCGGCGGCTACGGGTCTGTCGGCTACCGGTGCGACGTATACCGACGGCGCGGCGCTGAGTGCGTCCGGTTCGTTGACGGGCGGCGATGTTTTGACGGTGGACGATGCCAACCAGCTGATCGCACGTGTGGATGCGGCGCTGACCTCGGTCAGCAACTTCTCGAGCACCCTGGGTGCCGTGCAGAACCGCTTCCAGTCGACGATCTCCACGTTGAGTGCACAGCAAACCAACCTGACGTCCTCGCAAAGCTCGATTCAGGACACCGACTTCGCGGCGACTACGGCGCAGTTGAGCCAGGCGCAGGTGTTGCAACAGGCGGGTATCTCGGTGCTGGCAACTGCCAACTCCGAACCGCAGAACATCCTCAAGCTGTTGCAGTAACAGGTACCACCGGCCATGGCGATATCGCCATGGCCGGGATTTTGCTTGAAGGGTTCTGGCGGCGTGGTTTGCCGCCAGAAAACCCACGCGAGCGGCGGGTAAAGCTTTCACTTCAGGTGTGGGTTTTGCCGGCAGCTTGGTGGATCGCGGTGCAACCGCGATGTCCCAAAACCTTTTTGCGAGGCCGCACATGAGCAGTATTTCAAGCTTGGGAACCGCGTCAACGACATTTACGGGTACCAGCTCCAGCAGTACAACGGGCTCATCCACCACCGGCGCCGCCAGCATCAGTGGCACTGGCTTGCTTAGCTCGTTGGGCTTGGGTTCGGGCCTGGATGTCAACTCGATCATCACGGCTTTGGTCAATGCGCAGGAAGCCGGTCCGCAGGCGCAGATCACCAATCAGACCAACGAAGACAACAACCAGATTGCTGGCCTGACGGCCCTGCAAACCGCCTTGAGCGGCTTGCAATCGGCGTTATCGGAACTTACGTCGAGCACGACGTATTCCACTTATACAGGTACGTTTTCCAACACGTCGTTGGGTACGGCTTCCACGCTACCCGACGCAACAGGTGGTTCCTACAACATCGACGTGACCCAGCTGGCGACAGCGCAAAAGCGCATCAGCGCGGCGCAGTCCAGCACAGCGGCGGTCGGTAGCGGCACGCTGACCATTGGCGTGGGCAGCAACAGCATGAACGTATCGGTGTCATCCACCGATACGCTGGCGGACATTGCCAGCAGCATCAATAACGCCAGCAACAATCCTGGTGTCTCGGCGACCGTGGTGTCGGGTGTGAATGGTGATCAGCTGGTGCTGACTTCCACCAGCACGGGTACCGCCAACGGCTTCACCGTCAGTGCGAGCAGTGACAGCAGCAGCGGTTTGAGCACGCTGGCAACCGCACTCAATACGCCAGGCAGCAACGAGGCGACCAACGCCGAACTGACTGTCGATGGCATCTCCGTCACCAGCGCCTCCAATAATGTTACTGGCGCCCTGACGGGTGTGACCTTGGACCTGACCTCGACGGGTACCTCGACGTTGACGGTGGCACAGAGCACCACTCCTGTTACCACGGCGGTCAACGATTTCGTCACGGCATACAACCAATATGCCTCGACCGTCAGTGAGCTTGATAGTTACAACTCCACCACCGGCGAGGCTGGTGTGTTGCTGGGAGATGCCACGCTTTCCAGCATCCAGACCCAGCTTTCCAATGTGCTGGGCAGCTCGGTGACAGGCAACAGCATCGGGAATCTGGCCAGTCTGGGCATCACGCGCAACTCTGACGGCTCGATGTCGCTCAATTCGACCACTTTGGCGACCGCGTTGAGCAACAACCCGCAGACGGTGCAGAACCTGTTCACGGGCACCAACGGTATCGCCACCCAGCTCAGCACCGTGGTCAATAACTTCAATAGCAGCACCGGCGTGCTGCAGACCCGTATCAGCAGCCTCAACACCGACGTGACCAACCTGGGCACGCAACAGACGGCGCTGAACGCGCGCATGGCGGTGTATCAGCAACAGCTGGTAGCGCAGTACACCAATCTGGATACGTTGATGACCTCGCTCAATAACACCAGCAGTTATCTCACCGATTCGCTGAATGCCAACAACAAGAGCAGCAACAGCTAAGCCGGGGCAACACGATGAGTTACATGATGCGAAATGGAAGCACGCTCTACGCTCAGACCCGCGCCCAGGGCAGCATCGAAGGCGCGGATCGCCATCAGCTGCTCGCCATGTTGCTGGACGGTCTGGTCGACCGCATCAATCAGGCGCGCGGCCACATCCTGCATAAGGACATGCCTGCCAAGGGGCATGCTTTCGCCAAGGCCATCGGCATTCTCGGCGAGCTTCGGCAAAGCCTCGATCACAGCGTCGAACCCACTTTGACCGGTCGCCTGGATGCGCTTTACGACTACATCACCCGCCGTTTGCTGCATGCGCAGCTCAACGACGATCTGCGCGCGTTGGACGAATGCGAGCGCCTGATCGCGCCCATCCGCCAGGCATGGCACGCCATTCGCGAACCCTATCTGGCCGAGCAGGCGCAAGCGAAGGCGAGGGCGGCGGCGCAATGAACGATCTGATCCACGCTAGCCTGCAACGTGCGCTTGAAATCACCATCGAGATGATGGATGCCGCTACCAGTGACAACTGGGCGTATGTGGTGCAACTCGATGCGCAGCGGCAGGTTTATCTGGATCAGGTATCGGCCGGCACCACCGGCCCAGAGCACCGTGAGGCACTGCTTGCCCTGCAAGCGCACAATCAAGCCGTACTGGAGCGCGCCAACCTTGCTCACCAGCAGATTGAGCAACAACTTGGCCAGCATCAGTACAACCATCGCGCCCTGCGGACCTACATCACTTCGTCGTCATCGCGCTGAGCGCGACTCGGTCTATGGGACGCATTCCACCGTGCGGCACACGCTATAAATGGCGATGGGTGCCGCTTTCGGTATCGGCCCAGGAGCGGGGTGAGGAGTAGATAAATGCAAGCTGACGAAAGATTGCAAGAATTCACCCAGCGGATGGCCTACGAGGGAACGCCGCACATGGGTGTGGAGGCGTTCGACCCGGTGCCGGAGTCCCTGGCGCGTCATAACGAACGCAACATCCATGTGTTGAGAGCGTTGGCCTCGCTGGACGAGCGACGCGTGGAAGGCAACGACGACGACAGCCCACTGATCCAAGAGTTGCAACGCATGGACAGTAAAATCAACGTCTTACTGGACATCGTCGACCGTCTTCTGGTGCCGGTGAGCTTATTGCCGCCGCGCCATTCGGTTCGCTTCAACGCGGTGGGGATCCGACTTCCGGCAAGTTTGCTGCCCGACACAGATAGCTTGTTAGTGCGCCTGCACTTCGATGCCTGCCGTGCTCTGCCGCTGGAATTGCCGGCCCAAAAGGGCTGCGCACTAAACGATGGCGACGCTTTCGTTTACTTTTGTGAAATGAGCGAGATGGTCGAGGATGGGTTGGAACGTTTCGTTTTTTGTCACCATCGTCGAAAAGTGGCAGAAGCCCGTTTGACAGGCGCGACGGAAAATGTGCTGGGCAGCAAGCATAGAGTGTGATGTTGATCACGCCACGAGACATCCAAACACGCCCAATCGCCATCATGCCGACGCGTGCCAACCTTTGGATCGTTCCTAAACCGGGCTAAACATGGGCCTATAAGACCGATCTAAGCCCTTGATGTAAACGGTTTCTTCCCCGCTTCATTTCTGTGAATTCGTCGAGGTCGCGAGGGCTAACGCCGTCACGAAATGGACGAAGTGACGCTGTGGGCCGTAATTTTTTTGGCGTTCTTCTTGCTGCACTGCTCCACGTGTCTCGACGGATACCTGACACACAGGGGACAACACGATTTGGGAAGGACTTCGTGATTGTTCGTAGTCAGCAGTAACGAAGTAGGACTCGTGCTCATGCCAAACAGCAACGTACTCATTATCGAATCCGACGGAACGCGTGCCGACATCGTTGCGTCGGCCATGCAATTCATGGGGTACTTCCCACAGCGATGGGATGCATCACTGCCGCTCGACTCGATCAAGCGCGAATGGCGCGCGGTCTATGTCGGCGGCATCAACGACGAATCGGCCTGCGAGCAGTTGATGGCTGCGATCGATGTCCAGGGCGAACAGACACTGGTGCTGGTGGGTGCCGATTCGCCGCAGCTGAGCTTGTTGACCAAGGTCGACTGCACTTACGCCGGCCAGGTCGAAGTGCTCGACTTTCCGCTGCGCTACGAGCGCTTGGCCGAAGCCGTGCGTCGTACGCCGCCGCCGCGCATCAATACATCGGTGCTGCGCCTGGTTGGCAACTCGGCAGCGATGGGTCGCGTCAATGCACTGATTCGCCAGGTGTCGCCGTTCGACTCCAGCGTGCTGGTGTTGGGCGAATCGGGCACCGGCAAGGAAATGGTGGCGCGCGCCATCCACGATTGCTCGCCGCGTCGCGATAAGCCGTTCGTTGCCATCAATTGCGGTGCGATCCCGGCCGAATTGCTTGAAAGCGAATTGTTCGGCCACGAGAAGGGCGCGTTCACCGGGGCCATCAGCACGCGCAAAGGTCGCTTTGAGATGGCCGAGGGCGGCACGCTGTTCCTCGACGAAATCGGCGACATGAGCTTGCCGATGCAAGTGAAGCTCTTGCGTGTGCTGCAGGAACGCATGTATGAGCGCGTCGGCAGCAATCGCACGCAGCGCTGCGATGTACGCATCATCGCCGCCACCCATCGCAATTTGGAAACGTCCACCGCAGAAGGCCGCTTCCGTGAAGATCTTTACTACCGCCTGAGCGTGTTTCCGCTGGAAATGCCTGCCTTGCGCGAGCATCTGGAAGACATGCCGGACCTGATCAGCGAGTTCAACCAGCGCCTGCAACGCCGCGGCCTCAACAGCGTGCGCTTCAGCGGCAGCGCGATGCAATCCCTGCGCCAGCACACCTGGCCGGGCAATGTGCGCGA
>OUNK010000100.1_pt2 | contig 14727 bp, 17 predicted proteins | sample 1755341 | NCBI WGS metagenome assembly OUNK01 (sample SAMEA3914788, study PRJEB12502) | metagenome | biome: forest; material: soil | place: Canada | collected 2011-07-03 | depth 0.1 m | reverse complement strand
TGGAACGGCCTGCCCGCCCGTCCATCGCAACTGCGTCAATGCATGCGCATGTCATGCCGCGACGTAACTGCAAGTTGGAGGCAGATATGAAACTTTCCATGTTGTTGTGGCTGATGTCCGTACTGCCCCAACCGCTCGCAGACCAGACTTGTCTGGCGACCACCGTCTATCTGGAAGCACGTAGCCAGACGACGATCGGTCAAATGGCCGTGGCCGAAGTTGCCATGCGTCGACGCGAACGCGGTCAATGGGGTGGCACGGTGTGCGATGTGGTGAAATCACCGCATCAATTTGCGCTTACTACTACGCCGCTATCCCAGGACATCGACAATCTGAAGGCATTCCAGAAAGCGTGGGACATCGCCGGCAAGTCGATCACCAACTGGGATCTTCCCGCGGACGAACGGCGCTTTTTCGTTCCTCATGCGGATCACTTCGCTACCGCTGCGGTTTCGCCCGCATGGTCGCGCAATCGCAACGCGATAACCATCGGCGATCACAAGTTCTACTCGATCAACTGATAGCCGCGAATCCATCGCATAAAAAAAGGCCCTCGCTCGAGGGCCTTTTCTGTGGACGTCTAGACGTCCATATGAATAACAAAATGAATCAGCGCGGATAAACCAAGTTGTTGTTGATCACGACATAGTCGCCCGGGCGAACACCCGGATTGGGAACCTGCGTAACCGTTGCGTATTGGCCATTATCCAGGCGAATCACGATCTGCCACGCCGGCACGGTACCGCCCGGCTGACTGTTTGCCGCACCTACCTGATTACCCACTACACCGCCCACGACAGCACCGCCAACGATGGCCGCCGTATTGCCGCGACCATGACCAATGGTGCTGCCCAGAAGACCGCCAGCCACCGCACCAATCACTGTTCCGACACCGCTATTGTTGGTGCCCTGCTGCTGTATATAAACCTGCTGGATTTGCTGCACCACGCCGCAGCTCTGGCAGCCACGATATCCGTAGGTGGTCTGCCCCTGATACACCGGCTGAGTCTGACATCCGGAAAGCGCCGCCATACTCAGCATCAGCGCCGCCACTACACCCACATTGCTTGTCTTAATTTTCACGACGATCTCCTGATGTATTGATCAATGCGCATCCGAGACAACAACAACGCCTTGTTCGACCTGAACTTGGTTACCTGGATCATGATCCATGCGGGTGGTGCGCGTCACGCCGTTGTAAACGTAGGTCACGTCATACGCGGCGATAGTACCGCCGGCATTTGCAACGGTACTGCAACGGTGCACCGTCTCGGCCTGAACGTTATGGTCCTGCCGGTTCGCCTCGATGCGATTGCCCGCGTAGCCGCCGCCGACCGCACCCGCGACTGTCGCCAAGGTATTGCCCTTACCGTGCCCAACCAGGTGGCCAAGCAACCCGCCCGCCACGGCACCGATAGCGGTTCCGGCGATACGGTGTTCGTCTTTCGGGGGCACCTTCTTGTAAATCACCTCATCGTGACAGACCTGTTGCGGCGCGCCTGCCGCCTGGCCAACAGGCGTCACACTGACGACCTGGGCATATTGCACCCCGCCATCGGACGGCTCCGGTTGAACCGGCTGCGCAACTTGAGCGGCACTTGCAGCTCCAGCGACACTGGTCGCGACCGCCGCACCGCCATTACTCGCATCAGAACCGGCTTGCTTGCTGCAACCCACCAGCCCAAACGCAAACGTTGCCACCAGACTCATGCACAATGCATTGACTGCCAACTTACTCATTCCTGAATCTCCTGTACTGAAACAGCCGCAGCACTTGCTGCGTCCCCGCGATATTTTACGTAGTGACATTGAAACGCCGGGACGCTGAATAGCGCCTAGACTGGTCTCAAAACTGTCGATTCATTCGCATCCCGGATCGACAGCATGACGCTGGGGATGGGTGGCCGCATAACAAATCGACCTTGAACTATGCCACGACTCGCCGACAGCCACGTGCACCTGGACGACGAACGCTTCGACAGCGACCGCGAAGCGGTCCTGCAGCGCGCGCGCAACGCGGACGTCACCCTGCAGGTAATTCCAGGCACTGACGCGGCGAGCTGGCCACGCATCCACTCGCTGTGCGCGCCAGGCAGCGGCCTATTCCCGGCCTACGGCATGCATCCGATGTTCATGCATAGTCACCGCGCCGACGACGTTTCCATGTTGTCGCATTGGCTCGATACGAAGCGTCCTGTTGCCGTGGGCGAGATCGGCCTCGATTTTTACCAGGAAGCACACGATGCCCAAGGGCAACGGGAGTACTTTGGGCAACAATTGAACCTGGCCCGCGAATTCGATCTACCGGTGATATTGCACGCGCGCGCGGCCATGGATGAAGTCACGACGACGCTTCGCCGCACCGGCGGTTTGCGTGGCGTGGTGCACAGTTTTTCGGGCAGCGCGGAACAGGCCGAACAGTTATGGAAGATCGGCTTCCATCTCGGCATTGGCGGCCCCGTCACCTACGAACGCGCACAGCGCTTGCGCCGGATCGTCGCCAGCATGCCGATCGAATATCTGCTGCTCGAAAGCGACGCCCCCGATCAGCCCGGCGCCGCGCATCGCGGTCAACGAAACGAACCGTCTTATCTCCCCGACGTCCTGCGCTGCATCGCCCAATTGCGTAACGAAGACCCCGAGCACATCGCCGCCGCCACTACGGCGAACGTGCAGCGACTGTTCCGCATCTGACTATCTAGACCACTGATGAGCCGGCACTTGCAAACGGCCGGGACTACACTGCATTATTTATTCCATCAGTGAACTATGCACCGATGAAATGTCTCTCATTGACCATCTCAACTGGCTAGACGAAGGCATTGCCGGCGTTCGCGCGGCTATTCCGGAAATGCCGGAGGATGCAGCGCTCTGCCGCACGTTGATGTTGCTGAGTGAGCACATCCAGACCGAATTCGAATACAAACTGCGCCCGTACAAGCTCAACGACAGCGAATTTCGCACGCTGATGACGTTGTTTTCCCGCCCAGATGGCGTCTCCACGCCTGGCGAGCTTTGCGTGTTCACGTCGCAAGGCGCCACCAACATGACGCGCATTGCCAATGCCCTGGTCAAACGCGGCCTCATTACGCGCGGCCCCAGCGCCGAGGACCGACGCCGTGTCGTCATGCAAATCACGGCTTCTGGACGACGCTTCGTGCAAAAAATGCTGCCCACCATGTTTCCGCGCGTGAAGCTCATCTTCAGCGGTTTTAGCGATGCAGACCGACGCAATTTGCGTCGCCTGCTGCGCAAGCTTGCCCACAACCTCAGTCAACTCGAATACGAAGCGGGTGATCCGCCATGACCGTCGTCCCCTCCAACGCCTCGCTTCGCCTTCGTCCGCTTGCGCTGATCGTGCTACTGACGGCGAGCGTTGCCGGCTGCGCCTTCATTCCAAAAAAATTGCCTCATCCCGCCCTGCGTGATGACGTACCACTTGCAGGCCTGCAGGCACCCACACGCGCAGGCTGGCCCGCCGCCGATTGGTGGCGCGTCTATAACGATTCGCAACTGGATGACTTGATCGCTCTGGCGATGAAACAATCGCCAGACCTCGCGCAAGCGCATTCGCGCGTGCAAACCGCCGAACAGTCCGTGAAAGTCGCTGCCGCACAGGCCGGATTGACTATCAATGGCAGCGCGCAGCTCACGCGGCAACGAATGAGCGATCACGGCCTTTTCCCGCCCTCCTTGCTCGGTTTCAACTGGTATAACCAGGCCGACCTGGGCGTGCAGCTTCAATACGATTTCGATTGGTGGGGCAAAAAGCGCGATTCGATCGAAGCCGCGCTAGATCAAGCGCACGCGGCCGAAGCGCAACGCAGTGCGGCTGCACTGACGATCCAGAATGCAGTGGCTGACACGTATTTCGGCTGGCTTGCCGATGAAAACAGGCTGGCGTTGGCCCAGCAGGCTGTGGCAGTACAGCAACGTTTGTTGAAGATCGCCGAATTGCGCGTGCGCCAAGGCGTCGACCTGCCCGACACCGTGCAGCAAGCGCGTGCACAACTGGCCAGCGCGCAACAGATGCAGGTAACGCTGCAGGGTTCAATCGAGATCCGCAAGGTGGCGCTCGCCGCGCTGGCCGGCGTATCGCCCGCCGAATTGCCATCGCTGCAATCGCACGCGTTGCCGGACGTTGAAGGCTCGCTGCCCGATGACGTGCGGCTGGATCTCATCGCGCGCCGACCGGATATCGCCGCTAGCCGCTGGCAAGTCGAGTCTGCGCTGAAACAAACCCAAGTGGCGCGTGCGCAGTTCTTTCCGGACGTGAGCATCAACGCAATGGCCGGCCTGTCCAGCACCAACCAGGGCTCGCCGAGCTTTGGCGGGCTGACGAAGGGCACCAGTGGCGATCTGGGCAATCTATTCGAACTTGGCAGCCGCGTTTTCGGTATTACCCCAGCCATCCATTTGCCGATTTTCGAAGGTGGCCAGCTGAAAGCCGGTTATGGTGCAAGCCGCGCTCAACTCGATGCTGCCATCGCGCAATACAACGTGACGGTCACGGATGCCGCGAAGGATGTCGCGACGCAAGCTGTCACCGCGCAACAAATTGCAGCGCGCCGCACCAAGCAGGATACGCAAGTACAAGCCAACAACATGCTGGTCAACACCGCGCAAGCTCGTGCGCAGCGTGGCGTGAAGGACGCGCGCGAGAGCCTGGCCGCCGAAGCACAGCTGCTTCAGCAGCGTGACCAATCCATCAGCTTGCAAGCCCAGGCGCTGAGCACGGATCTTGCACTGATCAAAGCTCTCGGCGGCGGTTATCGCGTCGCCGTCAACAACGCATCACCGCAGACAACCTCCACCTCCCCCACCGCTTCCACATCGAATCTCACCGGAGCCCCCGATCATGAGCGCCTCTGAGTCCACCCTCTCCAAGGATGCCAACGACAGCGGTCTTGCTGCGAAGGATCCCGCCAAGCGCAGTCGTGCCCTGCTGATCGTGGCTAGCGTGTTCGTGCTCGGCGCGCTCGCGTGGTTCCTGTTTTGGTTCTTTGTGCTCTCGACCCGCGAAACTACCGACAACGCATATGTCGGCGGCAATCAGGTCGCGCTTTCGTCGCAAGTTTCCGGCACCGTCGTTGCGATCCTTACCGACGACACGCAGCACGTCGATGCCGGACAGGTGCTGGTGAAGCTCGATGGCACGGACGCAGATGTACGTCTGCGCCAAGCCAGCAGCGCACTGGCGCAAGCCGTGCGCCAGGTGCGCCAGCAGACCGATTCGGTTAGCAGCGCAGATGCCACTGTCGCCGCTCGCGCGGTGGATTTGCGCAAGGCCCAAGCCGATCTGCAGCGTCACCTTCCGCTGGTGGCCGCACAAGCCGAATCGCCGGAAATCGTGCAACACATGCGCGATAGCGTGGCGCAGGCGCAGGCCGCGCTCGACGCGGCGAAGGCGCAAGCCAACGCCTCGCGCGCCTCGGTCGAAGGCACCGATACCGCGAACAATCCTTCGGTGCTGCAAGCTCGCGCGAACTTCCGCGCTGCCTGGGTTGCCGCGCAGCGCAACACCATCGTGTCGCCGGTGACCGGTTATGTGGCGCAGCGCAGTGTGCAACTCGGCAGCAGCATCACGCCGGGCCAACAGCTGATGACCATCATCCCGCTGCATAACTTGTGGATCGATGCGAACTTCAAGGAAAACCAACTGCGCCACATCCGTATCGGTCAACCGGTGAAGATCACCACGGACATCTACGGCGGCAGCGTAAAATACCAGGGCAAGGTGATTGGCCTGGGCGCCGGCACCGGCAGCGTGTTCTCGCTGTTGCCTGCGCAGAACGCCACCGGCAACTGGATCAAGGTGGTGCAGCGCGTACCCGTGCGCGTTGCGCTGGATAACGACGAACTCGACAAGCATCCGCTGCGCATCGGTTTGTCCACGGATGTCACCGTAGACATTACCAACGACAAGGGTCCGCTACTGGCCTCCGCCTCCCAGCAACCGCCTGCGGAAACGTCGGTGTACGACCAGGTCGCCGCGCAGGCCGATGCGGAAGCCGAGAAGATCATCCGCGCCAACCTCGGTGCTTCCGTCGACACCTCACACTGATATCTGCCTAGCGAGCCCGTCATGGCTGCAACATCCGAGAACGCAGCACCGCTGAAGCCGCTGCACGGCACGCCACTGGTGTTGCTGACCATTGCTGTCGCGTTCAGCACCTTCATGGAGGTGCTGGACATGACCATCGTCAACGTGGCCGTGCCGCACATCTCAGGCAGCCTGGGCGTGAGCGCCAGCGAGGGCACCTGGACGATCAGTTCGTATTCGCTGGCCAGCGCGATCATGCAGCCGCTCACCGGATGGATTGCGCGACGCTTCGGCGAAGTGCGCACCTTCGTCACCTCGGTGGCGCTGTTCGTGGTGTTCTCCATGTTGTGCGGCATGGCCACCAGCATGCCAATGCTGGTGATCGGCCGACTGATGCAAGGTGCGGGCTCCGGTCCGATGGTGGCGCTGTCGCTGACCTTGCTGCTTTCCAGCTATCCAAAGGAACGGCAAGGCGTCGCGCTCGCGCTATGGGCGATGACGGTGGTGGTGGCACCGATCTTCGGCCCGATTCTCGGCGGCTGGCTCACCGACAATTTCTCCTGGCCGTGGATCTTCTACATCAACCTGCCCGTGGGCATCCTGGCTGGCATCATTACGTGGACGCTGCTGCATAAGCGCGAAACCAAGACCGTCAAAGCGCCGATCGACGTCATCGGATTGGTGTTGCTTGTGGCAGGCGTAGGCTGCCTGCAGTTCATGCTGGACAACGGCAACGATCATGATTGGTTCTCTTCGCCGTTGATTGTCACGTTGGGCCTCATCGCCCTCATCTGCATCACGTTTCTGGTGGTGTGGGAAATCCACGCCAAGCATCCGGTGGTGGACCTGACGCTGTTCAAGCAACGCAACTTCACCGTCGGCGTGATCAGCCTTTCCTTAGGCATGTTCGCCTTCTTCGGCATCAACGTCGTGTTCCCGCTGTGGCTGCAGACCACGTTGGGTTACACGGCTACCTGGGCCGGCTTGGCCAGCGCTCCCGTGGGCATACTTGCGTTCCTGCTGTCGCCGATACTCGGGCGCAACATGCAGAAACTCGACTTGCGCATGGTGGTGACCTTTGCCTTCATGGTATTTGCGATCACGTCGTACTGGTTCTCCACCTTCGACAGTGCAGCGTCCTTCGCCACATTGGTGGTACCGCGCTTCGTGATGGGTATCGCGATCCCCTGTTTCTTCATTCCGCTCAATCAGATCTATCTGTCCGGCCTGCCCGCCTCGGAGATAGCCAGCGCCTCGGGGCTGTCCAATTTCTTCCGCACGCTGGGCTCCAGCGTCTCAACGGCGGTGACAGTGACGCTTTGGCAGCACCGGGGCATTTATCACCACGCGACCCTGACTGAGTACGTCAGCCCCGGTCAGCCGGCCGCCAACCAGTTCGTGCAGCAGCTGTCGCACATGAGCCTGACCTCGGCTCAGCGACTTGGTTTTATCGATCAAATCGTCACCCGGGAAGGCCTCACCCTGGCTGTAAACGATATCTTTTTCCTGTGCGCCATCCTGTTCGTGATGCTGATGCCCTTTATCTGGTTCTCACGGCCGCCCTTCGGGAGCGCCGGCGGCGCCATGGGACATTGACCTACACCCTTTGCTGCACCCTGGGGTGCAGCAAAAATGCCAGAAGCTGACTGGTGCGGCGCAATACGTTCTGCTAGCTTGTGTCGCATGGCACAAACTAATCGCATTATCAAGAAGTACCCGAACCGTCGGCTCTATGACACGGAGATCTCCAGCTACATCACGCTGGAGGAAGTGCGTCAGCTGGTTCTGGATAACGAAAACTTTGAGGTCCGCGACGCCAAGTCAGGCGAGGATCTCACGCGTTCGGTGCTGCTCCAGATCATCTCCGAGCATGAGGAAAAGGGTCAGCCGATGCTGTCCCCTCAGCTGCTGAGCCAGATCATCCGGTTCTACGGCGACTCCTTGCAGGGGTTCATGGGGCCGTACCTGGAACGCAGCCTGGAAGTCTTCCTCAACCAGCAGCAGCAATTCCGCACGCAGCTCAACAGCCTTATGGGACAAACCCCCTGGTCGATGTTGAACGAACTGACGGAACGCAACCTGGATGCCTGGAAATCGATGCAGCGTGGCTTCCTCGATGCGGCGTCACAGACGCAACCCACAGGCCAGCCCGGTCGAACCGGCACCAAGAAGCCGTGATCTTGATCATGGCGTTCCCGCTGCAGCACAGCACGTGCTGCCGCGCGGCATGAGCTGACATTTATTTGTGATGATTCCGTCAAAGCCTAATTCGCGCATCGCGATTGTGACAGGTGGCATCGGTGGCATTGGCACCGAAATTTGCCTGCATCTGATGGAAGCCGGCCGGCAGGTGATAGCCGTAGATCTGGCCACGCGTGGCGAACGTATCGAAGCCTTCCGCGAGCAGATGGCCCCCCACAACGGCGCCGTTCGTTTTGAGCCCTGCGACGTCAGCGACTTCAAGGCGTGCGGCGGCCTGATCGAACACATCGAACGCAACATCGGTCATGCCGACATCCTGGTGAATGCCGCTGGCATCACCCGCGACACCAGCCTGCGCAAGATGGACCCGCAGCAGTGGCACGAGTTGATGCGCGTGAATCTCGATGGCGTGTTCAATATGTGCCGGCACGTGGTCGAGAGCATGACGGCGCGCAGCTTCGGCCGCATCGTCAACTTGAGTTCGGTGAACGGCCAGACCGGCCAGTTCGGGCAAACCAATTACTCCGCCGCGAAAGCCGGCGTGCACGGTTTCAGCATGGCGCTGGCACGCGAAACGGCGCGCAAAGGTGTCACCGTTAACACGGTTTCGCCTGGATATTGCGATACGCCGATGGTGGCTGCGGTACCTGCTGAAATCCGCCAGCAGATCATCTCCGATATTCCGGTGGGACGACTCGGCACGCCTGCCGATATCGCCCGCGCAGTGACTTTTCTCACCGCCGATGATGCCAGTTACATCACGGGTGCAAACCTGCCCGTGAACGGCGGCTATTTCATGAGTTTCTGAGCGGCCCTCGCCGCTACATCTCACTCCGGCTTCTCTCTGCGTACTTGCGGTAAACGCCCAGTTGCGGAACAGTGTTGCGCTCCCTTCCACGGAATGCGGCATGACACGGCAATCCATCACCCTGATTGGCGGCGGTTTGGTTGGCGCCCTGCTCGCCCAGTTGCTGGCCAGACGCGGATTTGCCGTGGAGGTTTTCGAGAAGCGCCCCGATCCGCGCCGCGTCGGCTTTGCAGGTGGCCGCTCGATCAATCTCGCGCTTGCCGAGCGCGGTTTGCAGGCCCTGCGCACTGCCGGCCTCGCTGACGATGTGCTGGAGCGTGCGGTGATGATGCGCGGCCGCATGGTGCATCCGCTCGAAGGGGCCTCCGGTCTGCAACGGTACGGCGTCGACGACAGTGAAGTGATCTGGTCGGTATCGCGCGGCGCGCTGAACATGCTGCTGCTGGATGCGGCAGAAGCTGCTGGCGTGACGCTGCATTTCGATCAGTCGCTAGTCGCAGCCGATTTTGATGCGCACCACATCACGCTTGTCGACGAGCATGGCACGCAACGCCGTCATCACGCGTCCGTGCTGATCGGCGCCGACGGTGCCGGCTCTGCCTTGCGTGGTGCGATGAACGATTACATGCCGCTGGGCGTGCGTGTCGAATCGCTGGGCCACGGCTACAAGGAACTGGAAATTCCGCCAGGCATCGGCGCGGAACGTTTCGCCATCGAACCGCATGCGCTGCACATCTGGCCGCGCGGCGGCTACATGTGCATCGCGCTGCCCAACACCGAAGGCAGTTTCACGGTCACCTTGTTCCTGCCGGCGCACGGACCGCACCCCAGTTTCGACACCATCCCGGATTCCGCCGCGGCCAGCGCTTTCTTCCGCGAGGATTTCCCCGATCTACTACCGCTGATTCCCCGCTTCGCCGAGGATTACGACGGCCATCCTGTCGGCACCTTATCCACGCTCTATCTCGATCGCTGGCACACCGACGGTCGCGCCCTGCTGATCGGCGATGCGGCACACGCCATCGTGCCGTTCCACGGCCAGGGCATGAATTGCGGTTTTGAGGATACGGTGGTGCTGGCCGACCTGCTCGCCGAATCCGGGCGCGACACCCCCGACGCCTTCGCCGAATTCCAACGCATTCGCCAGCCAAACGCCAATGCGATTGCCGCGATGGCGCTGGAAAACTATGTCGAGATGCGCGATTCGGTGGCCGATCCGCACTATCTCGCCAAGCGCGAACTCGGCGCGCGGCTTGCCGAGCGTGCCCCGAAACACTTCATGGCGCGCTATCGCATGGTGACCTTTACCCACCTGCCCTACGCCTATGTTTACGAGCGCGGCCGCGCACAAGATCAGTTGCTCGAACAATTGCTGCGCGGCAGTACGAGTGCCAACGATGTGCAACTGGACGCCGCCGTCGCAGCATTGGAAGCCACGCTTCCACCGCTGCCGAAGCTGAGAGCGTAAAGTCGTCCCATGGACACAACGCTCATCGACGCTTATCGAGCCACCGAATACCGTGTGCGACTGTTGCAGGGCGGCTGGGCCAGTATCCGCGTCGATGCTGCGCTACCCGAGTCGCTACAAACCTTGACCGGCGGACGAAGCTGGGCGTTCATCACGGCCTGGAACCCGCATTCCCAACCGCAGCCGCGCTCGCAAAACCATGTTGCGCAGCATGCCTTGCTTGCTGCTCTGCGCACGCTGCCGGGAACGCTGTATATCCGCCCCGGCCTTGGCTCGGGCGACAGCTGGCGAGAGCCGAGCTTTTTCGTCATCGGGCCGGACCTGACCCAGATCGATCAGCTCGCGCAGCAATTTCGCCAGAGCGCCTACGTCCACGGGCTCGGCGAAGGTGCAGCACGCCTGCGCCTGACCAGTGACAGGGAGCCGCATGGACAAGCCGGATAAGCATTCCCGACAATGCGGGCAATGACTTCCGTGCCTCCCGCCGCGCCCCTGCTCGAAGCACGGGCCCTCAGCTTTCATCGCCAGGACGAACCCGTGTTCGGCCCGCTGGATTTCCGTCTCGATGCGGGCGAGCTGACCTTGATCGAAGGCGACAACGGCAGCGGCAAAACCACCTTGATGCGTATCCTCACCGGCTTGCTGCGCCCGGAAGAAGGCGAGCTGTACTGGCGAGGCGAACCGCTCACCTGGGACCGTTGCAGCGGCGAGGTCGTGTTCCTCGGCCATCAATTGGGGTTGAAAGCGGAATTGAGTCCGCGCGAAAACCTGCGCTTTGCGATCGGCCTGCATGGTCATCGCGAGCACAGCGCTATCGACGATGCCTTGGCGAAAGTCGGTCTCGCCGGTTACGAAGACGAGCCGGTTCGCAAGCTCTCCGCCGGCCAGAAAAAACGCGTCGCACTCGCGCGATTGCTGTTGGTCCCTGCTGCGTTGTGGTTGCTGGACGAGCCCTACGCCAATCTGGACCGCACCGGCATCGAACTTGTGAACGGCTTGCTGGAAGCGCACATCGCCCATGGCGGCTCAGCCTTGGTCACCAGCCACGGCGCGGTGCAATTTCACGGCGGCGAGCCGCAGCGGATTCGTCTGCATGATTGATACGCGACGCCCCGGCCTCGGTCACGCCTGCATCGCCGTGCTTCGCCGCGACCTGACGTTGGCATGGCGCCAGCGAGGCGACATGGCGTTGCCGGTGCTGTATGCGCTGATTGTCACGTCGCTATTTCCGTTCGCACTCGGTCCCGAAGATGCCTTGCTGCGCCGGATCGCCGGTGGCGTGGTGTTGGTGACCGTGCTGTTGGCCATGCTCCTGGCACTCGACGCCATGTTCCGTAGCGACATCGAGGATGGCTCGCTGGAACAGCTGATGCTGGCGCCGCAGCCGCTGGCCTTGATGCTGGGCATGAAAATCCTCGCGCATTGGCTGGCCACGGCCGTGCCGCTGATCGTGATCGCTCCGTTGCTGGCCGGCATGCTGCATCTGCCGACCGCGGTGATGCCGGTGCTGCTGCTGGTGCTGCTGCTGGCGACTCCGCTGCTGAGCTTGCTGGGCGGCGTGCTGGTGGCGCTCACGGCCGGGACGCGGCGCTCTGGTATGCTTCTCGCCTTGATGCTGCTGCCGCTGTGCGTGCCGGTGGTGATCTTCGCCGCCGGAGCCCTGGCAGCCGCCCAAGAGGGGCTGCCGTGGCTCGCCCCCATCGCATGGCTGGGTGCAGCATTTGCCCTGGCCGTGGTGCTGGCGCCGCTGGCCTGCGCGGCCGCACTTCGTATCGCGCTGGACTCCTGAACAATGGCCAAGTGGATTCCTCTTTGGTTACACAAGCTGAGCTCGCCGCCGGTGTTTTACGGCTTTGCGGGCAAGCTCCGGCCGTGGGCCATCACGCTGGCGATCCTGCTCGGCATGGCGGCGCTTTACGGCGGACTGGTGCTAGCCCCGCCGGACTATCAGCAAGGTGACGACTACCGCATCATCTTTATCCACGTGCCTTGTGCGTGGATGAGCCTGTTCATCTATGGCGTGATGGGCATCGCCGCGTTTATCGCATTGGTCTGGCGCATCAAGCTGGCTGAAGTCGTGGCGATGGCATCTGCGCCGATTGGCGCGTCCTTCACGTTCATTACGCTCGTTACCGGGTCGCTGTGGGGCGAACGCATGTGGGGCACGTGGTGGACGTGGGATGCACGGCTCACCTCGGAGCTGGTGCTGCTTTTCCTTTATCTGGGCGTGATTGCGCTGTATCACTCGTTCGAAGATCGCCGCCAGGGTGCGCGCACCGCCGCGTTTCTCGCCTTGATCGGCATCGTCAACGTGCCGATCGTGCACTTCTCGGTGAACTGGTGGAACACCTTGCATCAGGGTTCCACCATCCGCTTGCTGGGGCCATCGTCCATCGCACCGTCGATGATCTGGCCGCTGCTGACGATGATGGCCGCGACCAAGTTCTATTACTTCGCCAGCCTGTTCGGCCGCGCGCGCACCGATCTGCTTTCGCTGGAAAGCGGCAAGGATTGGGTGCGGCAGATCGCCGAGAACGAGGTACGCCCATGAGCGACAGCTCGCTCTCCACCTTCCTTGCCATGGGCGGCTACGCCGCTTACGTGTGGCCGGCGTATGGCGTGTTCTTTGTCGTGCTGCTGATCGATTGGCTGGCGCCGCAAATCCGCCGCCGTCGAGTGCTGCGCGATTTGCGCGGCAGGATGGCACGTCAGGACGCCCGCAAAGACCGCGCAAACCGAAACTCCACGGCCGCAACTTAAGCGCGATTACCAAGCACTCATTTCTTATGAATCCCACGCGCCAACGCCGACTTACCCTCATCATCGCCGTGCTCGTCGCCGTGATCGTCGCATCGGCGCTCGTGGTCTATGCGCTGCAGCAAAACATGAACTACCTGTTCACGCCGAGCCAGGTGCAAACGGGCGAGGCGACGCGCTACAAGAACTTCCGTCTCGGCGGCATGGTGAAAGCGGGATCGATCCAGCGCAGTAACGATTCGCTCAAGGTCACTTTCACCGTTGTCGATGCGAGTGGCGCCATGCCAGTGGAATACATCGGCATCCTGCCCGACCTGTTTCGCGAAGATCAATCCGTGATCGCCACAGGCCATATGGATGGTGCGCGCTTCGTCGCCACCGAAGTGCTGGCCAAGCACGACGAGACCTATATGCCGAAAGAGCTGAAGGACGCGATGGCGAAGGCCCACGACGGCAAGCACATCAACGAATCGGCCACACCGGACAAGCAGTCGCTATGACCCCTGAATTAGGCCAACTCGCGCTGATACTCGCCCTTCTGTTGGCGCTGGCGCAAAGCATCCTGCCGCTGCTCGGCGCATGGCGCGGCAACCGCGCGCTGATGGCGGTCGCGCGTCCTGCCGCGAGTGGGCAAGCCGTATTCGTCGCGTTGGCGTTCGCCATTTTGGTGTGGGCCTTCCTGCACTTCGATTTCTCGGTGCAATACGTGGCCGATAATTCCAACCTGCAGTTGCCGTGGTACTACCGCATCGCCGCCGTGTGGGGTGCGCACGAAGGCTCGATGCTGTTATGGGTGTTGATTCTCAATGTGTGGACGGTGGCGCTGGCGCTGTTTAGCCGGCAATTGCCCGAGGTGTTTCTGTCGCGCGTGCTGGCGGTGCTCGGCATCATCTCGGTCGGCTTCCTCTGCTTCATTCTGTTTACGTCCAACCCATTCGGCCGCCTGCTGCCGATGCCGCCCGATGGCGCGGATCTCAATCCGGTGCTGCAAGACCCGGGCATGACCTTCCATCCGCCCGTGTTGTACATGGGCTATGTCGGTTTCTCGGTGGCGTTCGCGTTTTCCATCGCAGCGCTGCTCGGCGGTTCGATGGAACAAGCCTGGGTGCGCTGGGCGCGACCATGGACGAATGCGGCGTGGGGTTTCCTGTCCTGCGGCATCGTCGCCGGTAGCTGGTGGGCGTATGCCGAACTCGGCTGGGGCGGTTGGTGGTTTTGGGATCCGGTGGAAAATGCCAGCTTCATGCCGTGGCTTGTGGGCGTGGCATTGATCCATGCACAAGCGGTGACGGAGAAGCGCGGCTCGCTGCGTGCATGGACCATCCTGCTTTCGCTGTTCGCGTTTTCGCTGTCCTTGCTCGGCACCTTCCTGGTGCGCTCGGGCATTCTCACGTCGGTGCATGCATTCGCCTCCGATCCACGACGCGGCACGTACATTCTGTGCTTCCT
>OUNK011150591.1_pt1 | contig 14754 bp, 14 predicted proteins | sample 1755341 | NCBI WGS metagenome assembly OUNK01 (sample SAMEA3914788, study PRJEB12502) | metagenome | biome: forest; material: soil | place: Canada | collected 2011-07-03 | depth 0.1 m | reverse complement strand
GGTCCCATACGCCTTCTTGCTTCGCGTCTGGCACATGGCCGCAACTTCCTTGAACGGTTGGCCGCCGGCGTGCTCTTGGTATGGCCGCTTTGGCGACGCTGGCTCTTCCCGTGCATCTGGAAGGGGGAGCGGCGGTGGGCTGCAGTGAGATTCTGCTGGTCCTTGCCGGGCCCCTGGATGGATCGCTCGCCATCGTTGAGTCTTCTCTCTCCCATCGCGTTGGAGCTGCTGCCCTCGTGGGGGGCGGGCGCGGTGAATCTCGCGCCTTTGGGACGGCATCTCAAAGAGAGGGAAGGTGCTGCCATCGCGCACATGCGCGGATGGCCTGCTCTCAACCATGCAGAGGGGCTTCACGGGGCGACAGACTTCGCAAAGCTTGCAAATCCCCCGATTTTTATGGGTTTTGTCCGATCGAAATGCCGTTTTAGAGATATGGGACCAAATAGGTCTGATATTCTGACTGAGTGAATGAGGAGGCGTCTTGCCTCCCAATGTTCAGCTAAAGGACGGTCTATGCGAGTTGCGAAGTGGTTGGGTGCGGGAGTGGCATTGCTGCTAATCCTTGGCGTTTTGGTGTGGCAGGCAGTTGCGGTATCCGGCAACCCCGATCCACTTGCAGCCTCAACAAGCTCCTCGGCGGCCATTTTGGACATCGGTATTCTGGTGTTTCGCGAGGGTCTCGAATGCATCCTTGTCCTCGCCGCCATTACGGCAGGCCTGAGTCGGTCGAAGCAGAGATACGGATCCTCGATTGCCAGCGGAGCCGGAATCGGTATCCTGGCGACCGTAGTCACCTGGTCACTCGCCATTGCCGTCATGGACGATCTGAGCAAGCATGTCTCTGCGCTCCAGATCCAGGCCGCGACCGGCCTGCTGGCCATCGTAGTGCTGCTGATCGTGATGAACTGGTTCTTCCATAAGCTTTACTGGACTGGCTGGATCTCCTTGCACAACAGGAAGAAGAACGATCTGCTGCAGCACGCGAGCGGAAGCACCAGCTCCGCATCCAAGGTCTTCTCGGGGTTGGCGCTGCTGGGCTTCAGTTCTGTCTATCGGGAGGGGGTTGAGGTGGTTCTTTTCCTGCAGAGCTACCGGCTGAGGCTGGGGGAACAGACGGTTCTCCGGGGCGTGGTCATTGGTCTGCTGTTGACCGCAGCCGTAGGAGTTCTGACCTTTGTCGCGCATCGCAAGCTGCACTATCGCCGCATGTTGGTCATCACCGGCGTTCTCCTAGGCGCCGTGCTCCTGGTCATGGTGGGCGAGCAGGTACAAGAGATGCAGTTGGCTCACTGGCTTCCCACGACGGACCTCCCCGCGCTTGCCCGCCACGTTCCCGCCTGGATGGGACTGTGGTTCTCGGTGTTCCCCAATGTTGAAGGCCTGATCGCCCAGACCGTGGCTTTTGTTCTCGTGCTCGGATCGTACTTCGTAGCCAAGCAGCCTAAAGCTGCGAGTGAAAAGCAACCTGCGACGAAGCACGTCCCTTCGTTGTCGACCTAGACGCATGTCTCAGCCGTGGCCTTCCGCATTTGGGAGGCTGCGCTTTGAGGGCTTATAGTTTAGGCGCTGACGATACAGCCATTGTTTGCAGTCTTAGAGCCCCCGCCCGCGAGCCGCCAATTCGGTCCCCTCTGCCCTTTGCCCGAATTGTTACTGAAGCAATCCAACGGCGCCGGATCGTGTGCTAGCCCGACCTTACCACCCGTCGATACCTGAGCAGAGTCCACAATGTCTTAGCGTGCTCTATTGTCCTCTTAGCGTGCCTCCGCCATGTTCAAACGGGGACGCTCTATTGTCCGTTTTCTGACGTGACCCCTTCTACGCGCAACGGATCAGTCTTTCTGTGATTGGTTAGATGAATGGCTTGCCGTCTCCAAAGCTGAGATCCATGCCTTTGGAGTCGTTCCAAATGTCTCACGGAACAATTCGACAAGGGCACTTGACTGGGAATAGCCGATTTCCCAGGCTGTTTCCTTGACGGAACATCCTGAAACCAGCAATTCCACTGCTTTCTTCAAACGGACCTGTCGTCGCCACGACTCAAAATTGATGCCGGACTCCTTGAGAAATGCTCTCTCAATGGTTCTAACGCTGACCCCAACCTCAGCACATAGAGTCGCCATGGTTTTCGATACACCCGGATTCCGTAGTATCGCCTGCGCCACCGCAAGCGCCCGCGGTTCTCGTGGCAGTGTCACAAACGTCGGCATCGGAGAAGCCTTTTGAAGCTGAGCGATAAGCACGTCTCGAAGGGCACACTCGTAAGGATCTCGCATACGAAGCTGGCCTACGCGTACGGTTTCAACAATAAGCTCTCGCAGCAGAGGAGTCACATACAGTACAGCGCTATACGATTCCGGTCTTACGACTAGCCGCGTTCGCAAATAAAGCGTACGCATCGACACAGGTCCAGGCATGTAGATGCGATGGCAGGTCCGCGCTGGAATCCATAATGCAAACTGCGGCGGGATGAGGTACACGCCCTCATTAGAAGATACTTCCATAAGTCCGCTGATCGCGTATATCAGTTGATCCGACCCGTGCGCGTGCTCTGGCACCTGAAAAGCGGCCGTGTATTCGTAGCCGAGCGTCGCGATAGAAACGCCGCGTTTAGGATCGTATTCGGTCAAGACTTCATTGTGTCGCAATAGAGATATAGTATGTCGTAATAACGATCTTGCGACAAGAGCTAGAGAAGATGATCATTGTTGTATGTCACAGTCTGCCGGACTTGGTAAGTACAACATCATCGGATTTGTTTCCATCGTTGACGTAGCTCGCGCGAAAGAATTCTATCGGGACACGCTTGGCCTTCACTTGGTGATGGAAGAGCCTCCCTTTGCGTTGGTCTTTGAAGTCAATGGCATCATGCTTCGTCTTGGCATGGCTAAAGAGCTTCCTCCAGCGCATGGCACTGTGTTGGGTTGGCAAGTCCCAGAGCTCACTTCAATCGTAAAGAGCCTGGGGCAAGCAGGAGTGCGCTTCGAGTTTTATGAAGGCATGAATCAGGATGAGCTAGGCATTTGGTCCTCTCCGTCCGGTGCAAAGGTCGCGTGGTTCAAAGATCCGGACGGGAATACTTTGAGCGTTTCAGAACATCCTTAGCTGAAGAGCTAAACCTCACAAACCAGAATGGGTTGTCACTTATGCATAAACTCGTGTTCCGATGTTCGGCGTACTGCGTCAATGTGTACTCGCAAGTGTTCAGTCTTGGACTGAAGAGAGCAGATTAAACCTGCATGGAGGCGGGAATCCAGCTGTAGAGTGTCGGAACGGAGACGTCGAGGTTGCTGGCTACGTCACGCGGAGGCAATCCGCTAGCGAGCAGCTTCTTGGCCGATCTGATTTTGCTGTCGGTCATTTGCCGTTTGCGGCCGAGCTGTCGAGCAATTTCTAGCCCAGCACGCGTTCGTTCGATGGTCAGCTCCCGTTCCATCTCAGCCAGGCTGGCCATGACGTGGAAAAAGAACCGTCCCGATGCTGTACCTGCCTCGATCGCGTCGGTACCACGGGATTCACCGATCACGTCTTCGCCCTCATGCACCTGCTCGGCTTCCGCTTCGCACCGCGCATCTGGGATCTGAGCGACACAAAGCTCTACCTCCCGAACGGCAAGATCAAGTACCAGGCGCTTGCACCCATGATCGGCGGGATCATCAACTTGAAAGCTATCCAGGGGCCTACATGGATGCCTGGCGGTAAAGAGCTGCTCTTATGTGCGCGCAAAGGGACGGGGCAACTGCACATCCTGCGATTGGATATCCAGAGCGGGCAGGCATCTTCCCTCCAGACAAGTGCTGCTCCGATAGGTTTTGCGGCCATCTCGGCATGGCCTGGGGTTCCCAGGCCATGCGGCCTTATCGGAGGTCATGTGCGTCAAGACCACCTGGCGCAGCCGCTGGCCAACCTCGGTTACGCCTCCGAGTTCGGCTGGAGCACCTCGACCATCGGCGCGTCTTATGGCGCACCGGGCATCGGCTCCGGTGAGCCCTCTAACACGCAACTAGCCTTGAAGATACTTTTCTGAACTGCTCTCAGGTCAAAACCCCAGCGAGCGGGCCAATTGCGGCCTGCTCGCTGTCGCGCTGTTGGAGCCGTCTAGCAGGCCCCAACTGTTGATAACGGGCCAAAGCGCTCATTGACCTTGAGCTAAGCTAGGTTTTGAGGGTTTTCCAGAGTTCCAGAAACGACAGGCCCTCGAATATGGAAGGAATCGTCTCGCCGACGCCTCCAAGTCAGGTTCTATAGCTATCTCTGGTCTGTGGCAGGGCGGAAGTTTTGCAGCAGTTCAGCGGTCGATTTGGATTTCCAGTGCCGAATGTAGTGGTCAACAGAGGAGAAGCTGCGACGCCACATGTGGTCGGTATACAAGGTCCCTTTTAGGTGATCGATCTCGTGTTGCAGAATACGCGCATACCAGCCTTCCGCTTCGATCTGTATGGGTTCCCCGGCTTCGTTGAGAGCCCGCACTCTCACAGTTCGAGCACGAGGCACGATTGCCACAAAACCGGGTAGGCTGAGACAGCCTTCAAAGAAACCAACATCTGGAGGTGATAACAACTCAATCTCAGGATTGATGAGCACATGGAAGAGAACTGGGTGTCGCTCACGCTCCGCCAACTCCGCTGGTGTCAGAGTCGCCTGGTACTCTGCTTTGTCCTCGACGATCGCTAGTTGTAAAAGCTCCCCAATCTGGGGAGCAGCCAGACCGACGCCGGGAGCATCTGACAGAGTCTCTCGCATATGTCCGACCAGTTCGCGAATGCGGTTACTGCCAATTTCTTCTGGGCGAAGCGGACGCGCGGCATTGCGCAGGACAGGTTCGCCGATACTAGCTATCTTGATCCTCATTTTCCTGTCTAATCCTTGTAGTTTTCCAATTCGCATGATACATGTCGTTCTGGCTTGCTTTACCATAAGGGGCGGAAAAGCATTCCCAGTGCGCGAACAGATTGGTTGTGAGATGCAGACAAGTCGGTACTAATCAGCCCCTCGATGAGTGTCGGCGATTTATCACTCTTTGAGAAATCGATCCTAATGGGAAACCGAGAACGATTGAAGCGAAGGGCATTCGTCACGTATCTCAGCTTTTGTTCGGGCCGGCGCCATTACGTTTCACGGCCCCAGTGTGTTATGCCCTTGCCATGTTCGCTGCCGACCAACTCCTGATGAGTTCTCCGAGCCGATTCAGCGCGTCGGGAAATTTCTCGCTTATTGCTCCGAAGCCAAGGCGGAAATGTGCAGGCGCTTCGAAACAATCCCCAGGTGCGAGCAGGATGCCGCGCTCCGCGGCGGCTTGGCAAAAGGCGCGGCTGTTTTCTCCGCTGAGCAGCCATGGAAATGTGGTCATTCCTCCACGAGGAGGAATCCAGCCAATCGTTTCGTGATGCTCGGACATGAAGGTGGCAAGCTGGCGAAGATTTTCACTCGCGGTTTTCTGCGTTTTCCCGAGCACGATGTCGCGGTGGCGCATCGCGATTTCCGCGAGCATTTCTCCGGCAGTGTTGTTTGTGATGGAAAAATAGGCGCGCGCATTCCAGTAGCGCTCGCGGCGCTTGGGGTCATGCTCAATCATCCATCCGGTCCGGACTCCGGATAAGGGGAAAGCTTTCGAGAAATCATGGATGACCGTCGCGTGGGGTAAACGGGCGGCCGATTTTGTCGGTTGTCCATGATAGATAGGATGGTAGACCTCGTCGCTGATGAGTTGAATCCCGCGTGATGACGTGTGCTCGTGCAGGCTGTCGAGGTCCGCATCGCTCATCGTGGCGCCGGTCGGATTGTGCGGGCTATTGATCAGGACCAGCTTAGTGTTTCGATCTGTGAGCTTCTTGATCTCTTCGACATCGATGGCAAACCCATTCTCTTTTCGAACTGCATAGTAGCGGGTTTCGAGTCGAAGAGACTCGGGCAGCGCCGAGAATGTTGTGAAGCACGGTTGGGGCAGGATTACGTTGGCGCCTGGTTCCGCCGCCAGCCACATGAGGATCAGCAGCGCCTCAGAGGCGCCAGTCACGACCTGAACCTTGTCGACATCCACTCGCTGCATGTCTGCGATGGCAGCGCGCAAACCTTCGGCGCCTGCCGGCCGGCTGTAAACTACCTTGTGATTTAAGAAGAGCTGTCGCTCCTCATCACTGGCGAGGCTCAGGATCTCATTCAAGGTCCATGACGGGCCCGTGCTTGCAGCCAGATTGAATTCGATACCGTGTTCGTAGGTGTCCAGCCACATATCCAAAAGGAAGGGTTTCAACTCCATGTCGCACCTCAGTGGATTAGATTAGCCGACAGGCAATCCAGCCTGATAAAAGGTTTACGGTTATGGACTACGTGGTCCTCCTGTCCTTCCTTAAGGATCACGATTCGGATGTGCAGCATGAAGCGGTGGGATCCCCTCCATGAACAGGCGGCCCACAGTGATAGCGGCTGGTCAGTCCTCTTCCTCTAGCGCGCCAGAGTACGCCGCAAGGATTCAACGAGCGCATTGTCGCTTTACCACTCATTGAGAAGAAATGCCGGAATGAGTGAAGGCAGCTGAAATCTGAAGAAAACACAAGGCGACGCGGCGGATCAGCCCGGTCGACTTATTGCCTCCAGTGGGCACGTCGGCAATGAATCGCTGGAATACCCACAGGCGTGCCGGCTGGGCCGATGTTCAAACATTGACCCCATTCTTCGGACCATGCTAGCGTCAATATATGGCGTTTTCCCTGCTTCGTTGTTGTCGCTGCGACCAACCCTTCGTTGGGTGAGCTGCGACATTCTCAGATATTCCTGAAACGCCCTCTCCAAAGCTCATCCGAAATGCTCATCGTTTGCCCGTAATCCGTCGAGGAGCTGGCATCCCTGCCGGGGCTTGTTTGCGACGGTTCAGCTATGGAGAGGTCCTATGCAGTTCGCAACACATGAATGCCTTCTACGTGACTCCAGCAGCACATTGATTGAAGCCAAGAGCCTATCCAGCGAGGTCTCGAGAACGCCTGAGGAGCTAGCGAACATCGTCTCGCTGTTCGCGGCGTCTGATGGATGGCTGGATCGGGTGCGACTGCGCGCCGAACGGCGCTGGTATGAGCGGCTCTATCACGGTCCGGACCATGACATATGGGTGATCAGCTGGCTCCCAGGACAGTCCACCGGCTTTCACGACCACGGTGCGTCTTCAGGAGCCATCGTCGTAGCGACCGGGATCCTTGAGGAGCATTGTGTTGGTGAAGGGACCCGCGTGATACATCCGGACAAGCCGCGCGCATTTGGTCCTGATTACGCGCATGACGTCCGTAACGTTTCCCTTGCGCCGACCATCAGTATCCACGCTTATTCGCCTCCGCTCAACGAGATGAACGAGTACGAGCTGGATGGAAGTCAGCTGGTTCCGCGTGAGCGCGCATCTGAGAAGGCTGAGAGGCTCGATCAGGAGTGGCGAGTGCAGAAGCGGAAACCCGTAGACCGGACCGGTGCCGTGAGCATTGAGCAGGTACTTTCGGCGGCACGTGCCCGATTGCGACGGCTATCTCCGGATGAGGGCTATGAGGCGATGGCCAAAACAGAGGCGATACTCGTCGATATTCGTCCCGAAGGCCGGCGCGCGATCGAGGGTAGTATTGCGGGCGCGTTGGTTGTCGAGCGTAACGTGCTCGAGTGGCGGCTCGACCCGGCATCCAGCGCGCGGCTGCCGGTCGCGACCGATCATGACCTCGAGGTGATCGTGTTCTGTTCCGAAGGCTATACCTCAAGCCTCGCGGCTGCAGCTCTGCAGGACCTTGGACTCTGGCGCACGACGGACATGGTTGGTGGATTTCATGCATGGCGCGCAGCGGGTCTGCCGATTGTGCTGCCAAGCAATGCTTCCTAGCTGTGTGTCCTGTTGCACGGTCTTCGACGCCGCCTGGCTCCTGCCCTTGCGCTCTACTCAAGCGCGGGCGGACGTGAAAGTACGGCGGTCAGTCTAAGCACGCTGCCGCGCAAAAAGGTCACGGGATGAGGAGCAGCTCGGCCGGAGTTACTGGACTCCCAATAGAGAACTCACCACCGAGACTTCTTAAAGATGGCGTTCTGTTGACGTAGGCGATACTCTTTCTGTAAATCTCAAGTTGGGGAGACGTGGCCGATGCAAGCCGCAAAACGAGTAGCTGGACTGCTGCTAAAGGTGTCTTTTTTCGTTGCCACCTTCGCGGTTCATGCCGAAGGACCGGTTCAGTCCGCACCCGATTATGCACGCGAACGCGCCGTGCGAGCACAGGGGCTCACGCAACCCTACGGCTGGTTTTCACTAGTAGCGCTGGAATGGCTCAAGCCGGGCGTCACCACGGTGGGTTCGGCCAAGGACAACTCAGTCGTTCTCATGGGAGCGCCCGCACACCTAATGGTTTTGGAGCAGAAGGACGGCAAAGTGGCGCTGCTTGCGTCAGATCCTTCGCTGACTCTGGGTGGGCGGCCGCTGCATGCTGGCAATGCCCATGTGGTCGTTAGCGACCGCGAAGACGATGCTTCGGCGATGACCAGCGGCACACTGCGGCTGTGGGCGATCGATCGGGGTGGGAAGCGCTATCTTCGCGTCAAGGACTCGAACGCTGCGGCGCGCAAACATTTTCACGGACTGCATTGGTACGCGCCGGACCGGCAATATCGCGTGGAGGCGCGTTGGATTCCCTATAGCAGCCCGCACACTATGCATGTGATGAACAAACTCGGGCAGATAACGCCGGTGCCCGTGCCGGGCTATGTCGAGTTTGAACTCGATGGAAAGAAGCAGACGCTGACGCCGATGGAGGCTGGCAAGGACGGGCTGTGGTTCGTCTTCCGCGATGCGACAGCTATGCACACAACGGACGGGGGCGGTCGCTTTCTCACGACGGATGCACCTTCTAATGGATTAGATAGACCGGGCACGGTAACTCTGGACTTCAATCAGGCGGTCAATCCACCGTGTGCCTATTCTCCCTACGCAACGTGCCCGCTGGCCGCACCTGAGAACCGCATGCTGGTTCCAGCGCCGGCAGGCGAGAAGCGCTACGACGATTAGTATTCGGGAAATTGAGGGCGAATTCTGTGCAAGAACAGGGTTGAAGTATTGTTAAGTCACACGAGGTAGAACCGAGAAAGTGCACCAATATACGCTGACAGCCCGAACTCCTATGGCCATGCGAGCCCCAGACGGCAAGTGCCAATGATGAAGGCGTGACCACGCACCCTTCGCCTTCCTATGAGCAGCCGCCTGGGGCAAACGCCGGTACGCAGAAGCGTGAGCTATTTCGTTGCTCAACCAACAGGAGATTTCATGTCAGATAAATCGTTCGTGCAGCCATCCACCCTGCAGCCGGCGACGCTTGCCATCCATACCAATCGTGCGTACGAGACGCTCTCGAACTCGATCCTCTTTCCCATTCACCAGACTGCGACCTACATCCACGATACGGTGGGCGTGACCAAGGGGTATGGTTACTCCCGCGGAGCAAATCCCACGGTCAACGCACTTGAGCAGGCAATATCAGCGCTCGAGGGAACAGCGACGGCAGTGTGTTTCCGCTCTGGGATGGGCGCCATCAGCACGCTTTGCCTGGCAGTGCTCAAGGCGGGCGATCATGTACTGCTGTCCGATGTCATCTATGGCGGAACGACGCGGTTGTTTCAGCAGGTGCTTGGTAACTTCGCAGTCGAGTTCTCCTACGTCGATGTGGATGATCTCGATGCGGTTGCTAAGGCGATCCGAGCAAACACTCGGCTAGTCTTCATCGAGACACCCGCAAATCCGACTTTAAAGCTGGCCGACATTCAGAGCATCGCCGAAATTGTTCACGGCCATCCGGGCGTCCTGCTTGCCGTCGACAATACCTTTCTGACACCGATGCTGCAGGACTGCCTTGGACTGGGGGCCGACATCTCGATGCTGTCGACTACCAAATATATAGACGGACATAATGCGACGATCGGCGGTTCGCTGGCCACGCACGATGCGGAGCTGACCGATCGTCTGCGCTTGGTTCGCAAGACACTCGGCACCATCGCATCGCCCTTCGACTCCTGGCAGACGCTGCAGGGAGTGAAGACGTTGCCGGCGCGCCTGGGGCTGCACTGCAAGCACGCTCAAATTGTGGCGGAGTGGCTCGAAGCCCACCCCCGTGTCGCCAAGGTCAACTATCCCGGGCTTGACTCATTCCCGCAGAAGGCGCTTGCAGAAAAACAGCAGAAGGGCTTTGGCGGGATGCTCTCGTTTGAGCTGGATGCCACGACGGAAGAGTCGTTGCGGTTTATTGACGCACTTCGGCTCTGCACCTGCGCGGAAAGTCTCGGCAGCGTGGAGACACTGATTACCAACCCTGCAACGGCTTCGCACTGCGATATCCCGAGCGAGGAGCGGAGCAGGCTGGGCGTTACCGATCGTCTGATCCGCTTGTCGGTAGGTCTTGAAGATCCTCGCGATCTGATCGCCGATTTCGAACAATCCTTTGAGGCAGTCTTCGGTGGTGCCAAGTGAAGTTTGCGAGCAGATTGGTGCACTTCGACGCGAGTCCCGGAGATTCGAGTCGCCCAATGGCCACGCCAATATACCAGACGGCCACCTTTGAGCAGGAACACGCCGACAGCTTTGGCAAGTATGACTATTCTCGCAGCGGAAATCCCACGCGCCGCGTCCTGGAAGATCAGGTCGCAGCGCTCGAGAATGGGACGCGTGGGTTCGCGTTCTCCAGTGGCATGGCCGCGATTGCCAACGTGACTCATCTGCTAAAGGCCGGCGATGAGGTCCTTGCGGACTGGGATCTCTATGGCGGGACCGCGAGGCTCTTCGGCCGCGTGCTTCCCCGATCCGGTATTACCGTACGCTATGTCGATGCATCGGTCGCCGGGAATCTCGACCAGGAGATCACTGCCGCTACGCGTATGATTTTCGTGGAATCGCCGACCAACCCCATGTTGCGGATCGTTGATCTGAAGGCGACCGCCGCCATTGCAAAACGCCATGGGATATTGTTTTGTGCCGATAACAGCACGATGTCCCCCTATCTGCAAAATCCGTTAGACCTCGGGGCTGACATCGTGCTTCACTCGGCAACGAAGTTCTTATGCGGCCACAGCGACGTGACTGCGGGAATTCTCGTTGTCAAAGACCAGAAGCTGGCCGAAGATATCTACTTTCTGCAGAACGCGGAGGGAAGTGCGCTCGGCCCATTCGACAGCTATCTGCTGTTGCGAGGATTGAAGACCCTGAAGGTCCGGATGGACGCGCAGCAACGCAATGCGGCCCTGGTCGCCGGTTTTCTCTCGCAGCACTCCGCCGTCGGCGATGTCTTCTATCCTGGCAGTGCCAAGCACGCCGGTCACAGCATTCACCAATCTCAGGCTCGTGGTGGCGGTGCTGTGCTGAGTTTTACGGCGGGAACTGCAGCTGCTGCAAAGTCCATTGCGGAGAGAAGCGAGTTATTTCGAATCTCCGTCAGCTTCGGCAGTGTCAGTTCGACCATCAGCATACCTGTAAAAATGTCTCATGCCAGTCTTCCGGCAGAACATCTCGCATTCAGGCCAATCCCCGAATCGCTTCTGAGGTTGTCCATCGGAATCGAAGATGCTGAGGATTTGATCGACGACCTACAGCATTGTCTCGATCAGGCGCAAGGCGCGACGGCTGGATAGCACGGCTAACGGAACGCGTGGAACTCGGGCGTGGCTCTCTTAAAGGCTACAAGATGTCGACGAATCCCATTCCGCGAAAAAAGCCGCTGAGAAGGGCTTCCGCTGACTCAGTGTGATCGTCCAAGACGCTCATCGTACGGGCTAATTGAAGTACCAGCGCAGGGAGTTCCTTTCCTGAGAGTGAGGTTGAAAGCCGAGTTCGTACATTTTCGCCGGTTATGCGCTGCGCGTCTTTCCCCAAGAGGAAAGCTCCGGCCAAGATGGCGTCGAAGCCTACCCGCTCCAGTTCATCCGCCTCTTCTTCGTAGAGTCTGTTGACATTTCCAGCGTCCGTATACGTTTCGATCAATCTTCGGATATCTTGGACGTCTCGCCCCTCATGCCGATCGAGCCACGCAAAGAGTTTGAGGACTATGAGTCCGGGGAGGGAAGCAACAGGAATGATGAGGTCTGGGCGAACCTGTATGCGCAGCAAGTTCTCAAATACATCCGAGAAGGCCGCCACATTCATGACGACATCGGCATCGGGTGGCCAGGCGATTGTTCGCTCAGCTGTCTCCAGCTCTCCGAACGGAATGATATCAATGATTGTTTCGAATGATGTGCCAGTTGGCCGGTAGTACAGCCGCTGGGCAGTTCGTTCTTTATCTGTGAATCCAGGAATGTCGAGAAACAGCTGTTTCACCATCGCGAACTTCTCCCACGAGTCCACAAGAATGGCGAAGTCTAGATCATAGGTGGCGCGGGTCACAGCGTGGCCGAACACGTGATAGAGCAGCAGATCTCGAGCGGTGGCACCTACCAGCATGTAGCGTATCTTCGCGTCGCGAAGGAGCCGATCGATGAGGTCCAAGATGCTGAGCGTGAATGGATCGACAGGACGTTCAGGGCTGATGAACAATTGGTTCGAGAAAACGCTCATAGACCTCTTTGGCTGCTTCTATGTTGCGCCCATCGGTGGTGGCCATCAGATCAGCGTAAACCAGGAGCGGTGGAGCGATGTCCGTCGGTTGGCCGATTAGCTCAGGATGCCAGAACATCTCCAATATCTCTGTATTGCCGTCCGTCGCCAAGCGCATTCGGGCTTTCGTCATCAGTGCGGTCGGAGGTGGGCCGGGGGCATAGATCAGGAAATGTTCGGCCTTTAGATAGCGAGTGAGTTTTTCGGCACCGTATTCTCCTCCCCAATGGGCTCCAAATGCTTCGAGGCCGATGTGCGTCAACAGCTCTCGATCAGCTTGATATCGTCGCGGTCTGAGCGTGGGACGCAGATTTGCAGGATAGTAGGTGACCCATTCGTTGAGCAGTTCTTTTTTTCTGAGAAGGATTCCATTCGGCGTTTTGGCCTTTTGAAGGTACCCGCGTTGGGTGAGGTCGTTGAGAACTGGGCCGATGGCTCCAAGGGCGACCTTCGCAAATTTGGCAACTTCCCGGTATGGGGCACCGGCTAATGCCGGTCTGCACAGGAGGGCGAAGACTACTTTGAGTCCCGCGGGATTGTTGGCGCGATATTGATCCTTGAAGGGTCGAGCAGGGCGTACTTTGCCCCGTATATCGGCCACAAATGTGTCCGTCGGAAGGAATAGGTTGCCGGCGGTGTCGAGAAAGGGAAGATCAAGTTTTCGACATTCTTCGGCCAAATCAGGCGTAGCGAACGTCGTGATGAGGAGTGGGCGATACCCCGGATAGCGTTGTGTAATGAATTCCTGCAACTGAGCCCGAATCTGGGCAACGGCGATACGCCGGTCGATTGTTTTGATCTCTGCCACGAAGAGCTGCTTGTGCCCATTCAGGGTGATCGCCAGCACAGCATCAGCCCTTGGATTCGGGTGGTCGATGGCGAGCGGGCGGGCGTCAACCTTGACCGTCTTGAGGCCAGCGGTGGCCTCAAGGGCGGCAATTGCAGTTTGAAGAGTCTGATATTCCTGGCCTGTTATCTCCATGCCCCTGCCCTTGTTCATGATTGTACATTGTTCACGTAACGTGAACAATGTTATTTAGTGAACATGAGCCCAGGTCTCTCAAGCTAGTAAGACAAAAGAAAAATGGGCTGAACCCCCACGGTCAGCCCACGCCCACTGGTTAGAAAGTTGATGCCAATTTGATGCCAAACTGAGCCCGGAATACCGGTTTTTTGCCAGTTCTGCCGGCTATTAACCCCTTTAGAATGTTCAGCCGTCTGGTTTGACCCCACCTTCACACGGTGGAAGTCGCCGGTTCGCTGCTGCGCTCACCATCAAACCAATTGAGTTCCAGGGGCTGCCACAGAAAAGTTTGTGGCATTCTGTGGCAAATCCACAAAGACTGTTTCTCCCCTTTCCCTTCATGAGCATAGATGCACCGAACTGACCATCGGCTGGACGCTCGCCTGCTTACTGGAAGCGGTGATACGTCTCGATGCGTGTCATAATCCTCGCTTGTTTACTGCATCAGATGAGATCCACGTTGTAATCGCGCAGCAGTTGATTCAGGAGCACCCTGTTTGCATAAGCGGTCAACGAGCCCATCGAGGTCACCTTGAACGAAGAGGGCGGTCGCGTGAAGATCGCATAAGCGACGCGGGTCGGGTCATGGCGCGAGAGGTAACGGATTCCATCAGGCTTCGAAGGATGGAGGCGGAGCGCCGCGGACCATCGTTGAGCGACCTTGTAAGACCCGGTGAAGAGGCGTCCATCAGCGCCCACATGCGCCAGCCCGCCGGAACTCGCCAGATCGACGAACCGGAGTTCTTCGATCAGCTCAAGTTTTGCGACCGAACGCGCGTCGAGATAAGCTCCCGATACTCCCGGAACGCCCGTGGTTGAGCCGCAAGACTCGATGAAGCAGCAATGAGGGTCCTCACCCACGTAGAGAACTCCGAACGTCGCTCCTTTGGCGCAGTCCGGATCGTCGAACCGGTTGAGTCCGGAGGCTCCAAAATGGATGGGATCGTTGACGGTCTGGTGATGCCGATAGAGGATCTCACCGATCTTCGCCGTAAAGATGAGCGGGGTCTGCGTAGGGAGCTCTGGATGGGGGAAGGGATGCTCTCCTGGCAGATCGGTCATAGAGAACCCTGTTCTCCGTATCCGCTGGCCGCGTTTGCAACTCCTTCGATCAACCCCTTCTGCAAGCCCTCAATTGGAG
>OUNK011150710.1_pt1 | contig 14756 bp, 12 predicted proteins | sample 1755341 | NCBI WGS metagenome assembly OUNK01 (sample SAMEA3914788, study PRJEB12502) | metagenome | biome: forest; material: soil | place: Canada | collected 2011-07-03 | depth 0.1 m | reverse complement strand
GTAGACGACCTGTTCGGGCGACGGCGCCTTGCTCGGCCAGTTGTCGTTGCTGTCGCTATCGTCTGCGTCACTGCTGGAACTGGCGGCGACGGCGGGCGTGGCGCCGCTTACGGTGCCGGTGCTGGCCGTGCTGCTCGGCGTCGGTTGGACGTGCGACGAGTGCCCATTAACCAACATCATCAGCAGCACGCCGGCGGCGAAAGCGAGCAGGGCGATCAATGCGATGCGCATGCGGGAAAACTCAGGGCTGGATGGTGTCGAAATCGGTATAGGCCGGGTGTTTGGGCTGGGGCGGCATGGTCAACGGCGACCGCAGCAGCCAACCTGTCCGCAGACCGGCGGCCGCAGCCGCATCCAGCTCTTCCACGATATCGGAGAGGAACAAGATGTGCTCAGGGCGCTCGCCGATGGCCTCGGCAATGCGCTCATAGGAGCCGCTATCCCGCTTGGGGCCGGTCTCAGTGTCGAAATAGCCCGAGAATAGGTGCGAGAGGTCGCCAGCGTCGCTGTAGCGGAAAAACAGCTTCTGCGCCGGCACCGATCCTGAGGAGTACACGTACAGGTGCAAGCCTTCCCCGCGCCAGGCATGCAGGCGCGCGGCGACTTCGGGATACATATGGGCGCGATATTCGCCGGCTTCGTAGCCGTCCTTCCAGATCATGCCCTGCAAGGCTTTCAGCGCCGTGGATTTGCGGTCTTCATCGATCCAGCGCAGCAAGAGTTCGATCACTTCCTGACGACTCGCCTCGACGTAACCGGCTTCCTTCGCCGCTTCGTGCAACCAATGCTGGACATCGGGATGATCGGCATGGGTCTCGATGTAAGCGGGCAGCCGCTTGCGCGCATACGGAAACAGCACGTCCTTGACGAAGCTGATCGAGCTGGTGGTTCCTTCGATGTCGGTGAGGATGGCGCGAATGACGGTCATGGGGGCGATCAGGGAAGCTGGTCCCCAAGCTTAACTCGCTCCCCCCGTTGCGCAAGCGTCAAGTTCTTGAAACGCGTAAAAAAAGTGAGCCCCGGCACGTTGTCGGGGCTCACCTTGATACGTACCCGGCGCCCGGTAGCGCTAGGCGGCAGTCGCCAGGGGTTTCATGCGTGGAAACTGCTCGGCGATGTCCGAGCCGGTGAAGTTGGCGACCCAACCCTCCTTGTTGGTGAACAAGCGGATCGCCACGAAGTAGGGCGCCTCGCTCATGTCGAACCAGTGGCGGGTGCCATCCGGCACGCCGATCAGGTCGCCCTGTTCGCACAGCACGTCGTAGACCTTGTCCTGGATATGCAGGGTGAACTGACCGGCTCCCGCGACGAAGAAACGTACCTCGTCCTCGCTGTGCGTGTGCTCGCTGAGAAACTTCTGGCGCAGGGTTGCACGATCCGGGTGGTCGGGCGTCAGGCTGATCACGTCGACTGATTGATAGCCTTCTTCGCTCATCAAGCGATCGATGTCGTGACGGTAGGCGGCGATGACCTGCTCCTGGCTGGCGCCAGGTACGACAGGCTGGCTGGCTTCCCATTGCTCAAAGCGCACGCCAACCTTGGCCAGCTCGCGCGCGATGCCGGCGTGATCTTCATGTACGGAAGACGGATTCTGCGGTTGTTCCGCATCGAAAATGCGCAATCGACTCATGCGTTCAACCTCCTTAGGTCGAGTTCACAGCCAAGCAAAAATTCCAGCGCTTCGAGATGACGCTGCGCTTCGGCCATATCGCGGCCCCAGGTGTAGATACCGTGGCCGTTGATCAGATAAGCATTTAGGGGCTTGCCTGCATCGATCCATGCGTCGACCTGCGCCACCAATTCGGGCATGTGCTGAGTATTCGGAAAAACCGGGATATCCAACGTGCTTTCGTGCGTCGTATGGCCGCGAATGGCTTTCTGCAATTCCCAGCCTTGCAGTTTGATCGCGCCATCTTTCGCGAACAGGCGCGATGCGACGCTTTGTGTGCGCGAATGCGTATGCAGGACGGCATTTACGTCCGGCCAACGTCGATAGACTTGCGTGTGCAGTTCAGTCTCGGCGCTCGGGCGCGATTCCGTGCCCACAGCGTTGCCTTCCATATCCACCAGCATGATGTCGTCGCGACCGAGCTTGCCTTTGTCGCGTCCGGAAATCGTGATAGCTGCGTGATCGGCATCCACGCGCATGGAGAAGTTGCTGCTGGTGGCTGGCGTCCAGCCGTGTTGCGCCAACTCGCGTGCGGCACTGGCGATCGCGTCTGCGCGCTCGTGGAAAAGCGCTGCGGAAATGGAGGATGGCAAGACTTGGCTCATGGCAAATGGACGTCCAAACGAGGCGTGACTATAACATGGCGGCTAAAAACGGTAATGCGAGTTATTCGCGAACGGCTTCTGGCAGGTCTTGCGGCGTTACGATACGGGCAGAATCGCCGCCGGTTGGCGGCACACAAACCGTGATGGGAATTGTTATGTCCATGCATGAAGATATCGAGTCACGTCGCCGTTTCCTCAAGCTTGCCGTTGGTGGCGCTGCTGCCGCGGCGCTGGTTGGCGGACTGCCGCGCGTCGCACGTGCGGACGATTTGCCGCATGTTTCCGAATCCGACCCCACCGCCAAGGCGCTGGGTTACGTCGAGGATGCCTCGACGACCAAGGATCCCAAACACACTGCGGGCAACTCCTGCGCCAACTGCCAGTTCTACTCAGGTGCTGCGACCGGTTACGGTCCGTGCCAGCTGTTCCCAGGTAAATCGGTGAGTGCGAAAGGTTGGTGCATCTCGCACACCACCAAGAAAGCCTGACACGCAAATCTCAACGCGTTTCAACGGAGGCCGGCCTAGTGTCGGCCTCTTTGCGTATGCGCAGCGAGCGGAGTCCGATGTTTCTTTTTGAGAGCGAACAAAAGAAAAACGCCTGTAAGGGACAGGCGTTTGATAAAAAACGAAGGGGTGTTGCTGAAAGTGCTACCCGGACGCGTCAGGCTGAGGAGCTGACTCGCCTGACGCGCCGGGTCGCGATCCGGGGCCCACTGCCAAGTGATCTACCCACGGGCTGGTGATGATACTCCGGTTGCTCGGAGTGGGGCGAACCGCGATCGGAAATTTATGATGGACGATTAATTTATCGTTTTATATCAATAAGTTAGATGAAATTTTCGAGATGTAACTTTCAAGTCATTAAAAGACCGTTCGCGACACGTTCAGTGCAATTCGACACCATTGAGACCCATTCGGCGAAATTCGCCGAAAATCAGCTCTTCGCTGAGCTATTGGCAAGACGCAGGCGACTATGGCGAACCCCATAGGCGAAATAAATCGCAAAGCCGAGCACGGTCCAGAGGAGCATCAGGGCCCAGTTGAACCAGTCCATGGTGTACAGCAGGGCCAGGCAGCTGAGTACACCCGCCGTACACGTGAAGGGGGCCCATGGCACGCGAAACGTGCGCGGCAGTTCCGGTGATGTATAGCGAAGGATCAGCACGCCAGCACACACGGCGACGAAGGCGATCAGCGTGCCCATCGACGTGAGGTTCGTTAGCAGATCCAGCGGGAACACTGCGGCGAGCGCAGCGATGCCTACACCGGTGATCACGGTATTCACGTGAGGCGTGCGATGACGCGGATGGATGCGATTGAAGATCGGCGGCAGCAGGCCATCGCGCGACATGATCATGAAGATGCGTGGTTGCGCGATGATCATAACCAGGATCACCGAAGACAAGCCGATGAGTGCACCGACTTCGATCCACGGGCGCAGCCAATTGAGTTCGGCATGAGCGCGAATGGCGGTGACCACCGGCTCGTCGGTGCCCAGCAAGTTGTAAGGGATCAAGCCGGTCAGCACGGCAGCCATGGCCAGGTACAACACGGTGCAGATCACCAACGAAACAAGTGTGCCGAACGGTAGGTCGCGCTGGGGGTTCTTGCATTCCTGGGCTGCTGTCGATGTCGCTTCGAAACCGATGTAAGCAAAGAACACCATCGCCGCGCCGCGGAAGATGCCGTCCCACCCATATTTATGATTGCCTTGCGGCGCCGGAATGAACGGGTGCCAGTTGGCCGGATTCACGTAACGATAACCGGCGACCACCACGACGATGATCAGGCCCACCTTGAGCATCACCATCGCCAAGTTGATTCCGGTCGATTCACGGATACCGACGTAGCACACCCAGGTCAGCGCCAGCACGATCATGACGGCGGGAAGATTGATGAGGTGTCCCGTCGAGACGAGAGCCCCGTTGGTATAGGCGAACGGCGCGTCAGTGAATTCAACTGGCAAATGAATATGGCAGCTATCGAGCAAGCTGGTGAAATACCCGGTCCAACTCGCTGCCACGGCAGATGCCGAGATGCCGTATTCCAACACCATGTTCCAGCCGATGAACCACGCTGTCGCTTCGCCGAGCGTGGCATATGCGTAGGAATACGAGCTGCCGGAGATTGGGATCAGCGTAGCGAATTCGGAATAGCACAGCGCCGTAAAGCCACTGCAGATGGCCGCAAGGATGAAAGAGATGAGCACGGCCGGCCCGGCGTGTTCTGCTGCGGCCTGGCCGGTCACCACGAAAATGCCGCTACCGATTACCGCGCCGATGCCCAGCGCCGTAATACCCCACGGGCCTAGCGTTCGCCGCAGGCTGGGGCCATGCGAGCTGTCGGCATCGTCGGAAAAATCAGTCTTGCGGGCGAATAACTGCTTGAGCATAAAGCTTCCGGAAATGAAGCCGGCACGGTGTTCTACCGTGCCGGACAGGGGGCTTACTCAATGATGCTGCATACGGCGTCAGGTGGTGGACTCGGTGCCGTTGGCCAGATGGCTCTTGCGGTAACCGTAGAGGTAGTAGACCACTAGTCCAACCACGCCCCAACCGAAAAACACTTCCAGTGTCTTGGCCGGAAGGTTGACGAACAACAACAGGCAACCCAGCACTGCGAGCGGGCAGATGATCCACACCAACGGCGCACGGAACGGGCGCTTGCGCTCGGGCTGCGTAATGCGCAGCACCAAAACGCCGATCGCCACCATCATGAACGCAAACAGCGTTCCCGAATTCGTAATGTCCGCCAACTGACCCACCGGGTAGATGGCGCCGAATGCGGAGACGAAGATGCCCGTGATCAGGGTGATCACATGTGGCGTGTGAAAGCGTGGATGAATCTTGGAGAGGAAATCGGGCAGCAGGCCGTCACGCGCCATGGTGAAGAAAATGCGCGTCTGTCCATAAGTCATGGTCAGAATCACTGAGGGCAGGGCGATACCGGCGGCAAGGCCCACCAAATTGCCCAGCTGATTGTGATTGAGTACGCGCAGGACGTGAGCCAGTGCTTCCTTGCTGCAGACGAGCGCTTCGGAGGCTTTGCAAGCCGCCGCCATTTCAGGTGTGCCGGGCTGCAATGCCGCGCCGCTGGCATCGAGGATCGGCTGCGCTCCGACCGAACCGATCGCGCTATAGCTCACCAGCAGGTAATAGACGGTGCACACACCCAGCGAGCCGATCAGGCCGATGGGGATGTTGCGGTTGGGATTCTTGGTTTCCTCGGCGGCGGTGGATACCGCATCGAAGCCGACGTAAGCGAAGAAGATCGAGGCTGCAGCACCCAGTACGCCGATGCCGCCCATGGGGCTGCCCCAGCCGTTGGGCACGAACGGTTTGAAATTCGGATCCTTTACGGCGGGAAGCGCGACGAAGATGAAAGCCGTTAGCGCAAGAACCTTGATGACCACCAGGATGCTATTGACCTTCGCCGATTTGGACGTGCCAATCACGAGCAGGAACGTGATGAAGATGCCGATCAGGAAGGCCAGCAAGTTGAAGCTGCCGCCGTCCATGGGGCCGGTGCGCAGAAACTCGGGCAACGCAAATCCGCCATGCGCGAGCAACCCGTTCACGTAACCGGACCAGCCGACGCAGACCGTGCTAGCCGCAATCGTGTATTCGAGCACCAGTGCCCAGCCGACGACCCAGGCCAGGCTTTCACCGAGCACGCCGTACGTATAGGTGTAGGCGGAGCCCGCTACCGGAATCATCGAAGCAAGTTCGGCGTAGGCCAATGCAGCCAGTGCGCAAACCACCGCGGCGATCACAAAAGAAATCATCATGCCTGGGCCGGCTTTTTGCGCGGCTTCGGCGGTGAGTACGAAAATGCCGGTGCCGATGATGGCGCCGATGCCCAGCATGGTGAGCTGGAATGCGCCGAGCTGTCGCGTCAGGGCTTTCTTTTCGGCGGTGGCGAGAATTTGATCGAGTGGCTTGACGCGCTTAAAAAGCATGAAGGGGCTCCCTGTGGAAACAGACATCACACCCTTCAGGAACCGCGACGAATCAGGGGCGCGACGATCGGAGGTGACGCCCAACCATAGCGGAGCGGCTGGAGGCGTACAAGCTGCGTTGCAGCTATGATGGGCGATTGCGTGCTGCGCCGTCTCAAGTCATGCCTAGCCCACTTTCTTTATCCGCCGCGCTACGGGAATACCTTTCGCGACACCCGCAGGAATCTGCAGCGGGCGCGCATTTTCTCGAATTCGCCGCGTCCACGACGGATGCTTTCCTGCGCGAACATGCAGAGGGTCATTTCACCGGGTCTGCATGGCTAGTCAGCGCAGACGGCGAGCGCGTTTTGCTCACCCACCATCGCAAGCTTGGTCGATGGCTCCAACTAGGCGGCCATGCTGACGGTGATACGGATCTGGCCAACGTGGCCTTGCGCGAAGCGGAAGAAGAGTCTGGCCTCACCAGCCTGGTTGTCGAAGGCGACATCTTCGATCTGGACCGGCACCTTATTCCCGCGCGCGGAAACGAACCGGCGCACTGGCACTACGACGTTCGTTACGTCGTGCGTGCGACCGCGAGCGAAGATTTTTCGATCAGCGAAGAATCGCTGGATTTGGCGTGGAAGTCGATACGCGCCATTGCGCAAGATCAGGATGCCGATGCGTCCTTGCAGCGGATGGCGCGCAAGTGGATCGCTGGCGCTTCAGGCGCTTAACCGTATCGCGCAGGTGCCGGGTTGAGATGGCCGCAGTTTTTGCACGTGCGTGATTCGTGTGATGCATAGAATCGATCGAAGACCGGCGGAAAATCCGTCTCGATATTCTGCAGCGTGAAATATTCTTCGTAGAGCTTGTGATTGCACTTTTCGCAGAACCACAGCAAGCCATCTTTTTCGTGAGCGAGTCGTCGACGCTCGATCACCATGCCGATCGAATCGGGCATGCGTTGCGGTGAATGCGGAACGCGTGGTGGTAGATAGAAAATTTCACCGGCACGAATTGGAATGTCGCGCGCCACGCCATCGTCTTGCACCTTCAGCACCATCTCGCCTTCGATCTGGTAGAAGAATTCCGGACCTTCGTCGTGATGATAATCGGTGCGCGCGTTCGGACCACCGACGATCATGATGATGAAGTCGCCGTCGACGATGCATTTGTTGCCGACGGGCGGTTTCAGCAAATGACGATGCTCGTCGATCCAGCGTTGCAAGTCGAAGGGAGGCGTCAGGGACATGGGATGATCCGCAGAAGTTCGCTTTAGCGTGTCAGACCTCGAGTGTGGCGAGATCGCCTTTCTCTTCCAGCCAGCTCTTGCGATCGCTGGCGCGTTTCTTGGCCAGCAGCATATCCATCAACTTCGAGGTGCCATCGCCTTCTTCCACGGTGAGCTGCACCAGGCGTCGCGTATCGGGATAGATGGTGGATTCGCGCAACTGGGAAGGGTTCATTTCACCCAGGCCCTTGAAGCGGGTCACGGTGACTTGTCCTTTGATCTTTTCGCGCTCGATACGCTGAAGCATCGCCGCTTTTTCGTTTTCGTCCAGGCAGTAGAACACTTGCTTGCCTACGTCGACGCGGAACAGCGGCGGCATCGCCACGAATACGTGACCTTCGCGTACCAGCGATGGGAAGTGACGCAAGAACAAAGCGCTGAGCAACGTGGCGATGTGCAGGCCGTCGGAGTCCGCGTCGGCCAAGATCACCACCTTGCCGTAGCGCAACCCGCTCAAGTCGTCTTTGCCGGGATCGCAACCGATCGCGATAGCCAGGTTGTGCACTTCTTCGGATGCCAGCACCGAAGTGGATTCCACTTCCCAGGTATTGAGGATCTTGCCGCGCAGCGGAAGGATGGCCTGGAAATCTTTATCGCGCGCCTGCTTGGCGCTGCCGCCGGCCGAATCGCCTTCCACCAGAAACAATTCGGTGCGAGTGAGATCGGTGGCGGTGCAGTCGGCGAGTTTGCCGGGCAGGGCGGGGCCCTGGGTGATCTTTTTGCGGACGACCTGCTTGGCAGCTTTCAGTCGCGCGCTGGCGCGCTCGATCGCAAGCTGCGCGATGCGCTCGCCCAGATCGACGTGCTGATTGAGCCACAAGCTAAACGCATCGTGCACGACGCTTTCCACTAACGCGGCGGCATTACGTGAAGAGAGTCGTTCCTTGGTCTGGCCAGCGAATTGCGGATCTTGCAGTTTGGCCGAGAGCACAAAAGCCAGTCGCTCCCATACGTCTTCCGGCGCGAGTTTCACGCCGCGCGGCAGCAGGTTGCGTATGTCGCAGAATTCGCGCACCGCATTCGTTAGGCCAGTACGCAGGCCATTGACGTGCGTGCCGCCTTGCACGGTGGGGATAAGGTTGACGTAGCTTTCCTGGACCAATTCGCCTTCCGGCAACCAGGTGAGCGCGAGATCCAGGCCTTCCGTGTCGCGTGCCACGTGATGCACGAAGAGATCGGCGGGCAAGCAATCGGCGCCATCGAGTTCGCCGCGCAGGTAATCGCGCAGGCCGTCTTCGTAGTACCACTCGCTTACTTCGCCGGTGGCCTCGTCAGTGAGTTTGACGTTGAGTCCGGCGCACAACACGGCTTTCGCGCGCAGCAAGTGTTTCAGCTTGGGCAGCGAAATCTTCGGCGAGTCGAAATATTTCGGATCGGCCCAGAAGCGCACGGTGGTGCCGGTTTTTTTCTTCGGCACCGTGCCGATGGTTTCCAGCGGACTGGCGCGGTCGCCGTTTGCAAAGGCCATGCGGTATTCGTTGCCATCGCGGCGGATGGTGACTTCCACCCGGGTCGACAAGGCGTTCACCACCGACACGCCGACGCCGTGCAGACCGCCGGAGAAGTTGTAGTTCTTGCCGGAGAACTTGCCGCCCGCGTGCAGCCGGGTAAGGATCAGCTCGACACCCGGAATGCCTTCTTCCGGATGGATATCCACCGGCATGCCGCGGCCGTCGTCGGTAACTTCTACCGAACCGTCACTGTGAAGGATGACCTCGATCGACTTCGCATGGCCGGCGAGTGCTTCGTCGACGGAGTTGTCGACGACTTCCTGCGCCAGATGGTTCGGGCGCGTGGTGTCGGTGTACATGCCCGGACGGCGCTTGACGGGGTCAAGACCAGAGAGGACTTCAATGTCGGCGGCGTTGTAGCGACTGCTCATGCGGAGGCGAAGGCTTCGGTGAAAGGATGGCGCGGGAGGATGGGTGGCGGCTTGAACGAGGTCAAGAGCCCGCTACCTATCCCGTATGTTCAAAGTGGTGCGCAGTGTTTCTCAAGCCACGCCAGATCGGCATCTTCCAGCAATGGCCCCAGCGCCGCACGTACGGATGCATGGTAGTCGTCCAGCCACGCGCGTTCCTCGGGATTGAGCAGGCTCGGTTCCAGAACGCGTCGGTCGAACGGGCAGAGGGTCAATGTTTCGAAGGCGTAGAACTCGCCAAATTCGCTCTGCTCGGCTTCGACCACCACGGCGAGGTTTTCGTGGCGGATGCCATGGCGCGCAGGCTTATATAAGCCGGGCTCGATGGAACTGATCATGCCCGGCTCCAGCGGCACCAATGCGCCGTTGGTGACCGGTGGCCGGATGCTCTGCGGGCCTTCGTGCACATTGAGGAAGTAGCCGACGCCGTGGCCGGTGCCGTGGCCGTAATCCATGCCCGAGGCCCAAAGCGGTGCGCGCGCCAGCGCATCGAGTTGCGGACCGCTGGCGCCTTTGGGGAAACGCGCGCGCGACAACGCGATCATGCCTTTCATAACCAGGGTGGCGTCCCGTCGTTGTTCGGCTGTTGTCGGACCGAGTGCCAGTACGCGGGTGATGTCGGTGGTGCCGCCCAGGTACTGACCGCCGGAGTCGATCAGCAGCAAGCCGTGGCGCTGCAGTGTGTTGTGAGCTTCCGGCGTTGCGCGGTAATGCGGCAATGCGCCGTTCTCCATGTATCCGGCAATGGTGGCAAAACTTTCGCCGACGAAATCCGGTTGCGTCGAACGCTCCTCGAGCAGAAGGGTGTCCACATCTAGCTCGGTCTGCGTCATGCCGGCGGTGAGGCGTTCTTCTAGTCGACGGAACGCGCGCGCGAGCGCGGCGCCGTCGCGACGCATCACTTCGCGGATGTGGGTGAGTTCGGTTTTGCTCTTGCAGGCTTTGAAGGCTGTCGACGGATTCGGACCTTCGATGTATTTGGTGTTCGCGCCGACTGTCTGCAGCACGGCACTCACGACTCGACCGGGATCGAACAGCAAGGTGTCGTTGGCGCCGAGTTCGCCGAGTGCATCCCCCAGCGTTGCGTAGTTGGCGATGCGGATGCCATCCGCGGCTAATCCTGCCACGAGGTTGTCGGTAAGCTTGGCGCGATCAACAAACAGAGTCGCTTGGCCGGCTGTTTCGATCAGCAAATGTGCCAGGAACACTGGATTGCATTCGACATCGCTACCGCGCAGATTGGTCAGCCAAGCAACATCATCGAGACTGGAAACCAGGTGGTGCGTAGCGTGCTGCTTGCGCAATGCATTGCGCACTTTGTCGAACTTCTCGGCGCGCGATGTTCCGGCGTAGGCGATGGGATGCTCAGTGACGGGTGCGCCGGGCAGGGTGGGGCGGTCTGTCCAGATCATGCCGGGCAGATCCAGATCCACGCGGAGTTTGATCCCGGCGCCGCCGAGCAGGCGCTCGATGTTTCGTTGCGTGCCTACCGAGACGCTGTCGCCGGCCACCGCGATCACATCACCCTGATGCAGGTGTTGCTGCAGCCAGGTCAGATGTTCGGGTGCGTGGGAGATTCGCTGCTTCATCAGCGCAACGCCGCTGCCGGCAAGCTGCTGCTCGGCTTGCGAGAAATAGCGCGAGTCGGTCCATAAGCCGGCTTCGTTAGCGGTGACCAGCAAAGTGCCGGCCGAACCGGTGAAGCCGGAGAGCCATTCGCGCGCTTGCCAATGCCCAGGCAAATACTCGGAAAGATGCGGGTCGGCGGTGGGCACCAGGCAGGCGGCGATGCCGTGCTTCGCCATGGCGGCGCGCAAGGCAGCAATACGTGCAGGAATCGATGTGCTCATAAGTGCATGGTAGCAGGCTGTCAGAGGAGCGCCTTGGGCGCGTAAAGGGCGAGGTTTCGTGACACGATGAAGTCGAATGCTGGTTCGCGAATGTCGCGCTTGCCATTGTCGCGCAAGAAATGTTAGGCGGCGATGTCGAGCGCGACATTATGTCTCGGGCTGGTCAATGCTTGTTGCAGCGCGATATCCTATGCAGGTCGTCTCCCCAACGACACTCCCCGTCAGCCTGCTTAAGAGTCGTTCGTGAACAAGCGTTCCCTCGTCTCCACCTTGCGCTGGTCATGCGCAGGTCTCACCGTGTTCCTCAGCGGTTGCAATTTGGAAGTCCTGTCGCCGAAGGGTGATGTGGGCATGCAGGAAAAGTCTCTTATCCTGATTGCCACGGGCTTGATGTTGCTGGTCGTGATTCCGGTCATCGCTATGACCCTGATCTTCGCCTGGCGCTACCGTGCTTCCAATACCAAAGCCACCTATGCACCGAAGTGGTCGCATTCGACCGCCATCGAGGCGGTGGTGTGGACCATTCCGTGCATCATCATTGCGATCCTGGCCACGCTTACGTGGCGCAGCACGCATGCATTGGATCCCTACAAGCCGCTCGATTCCCAGGTGAAGCCAATCACCATCGAGGCGGTGGCGATGGATTGGAAGTGGCTCTTCATCTATCCCGATTACGGCATCGCCAGCGTCAACGAAATTGTATTCCCGACTAACGTGCCGGTGCATTTCGAAGTCACTTCCGATTCGGTGATGAACGCGTTTTTCATTCCGCAGCTCGGCAGCCAGATCTACGCGATGGCGGGCATGGACACGAAGGTCAACCTGATCGCGAACGAACCAGGCAGTTATGCGGGTCTGTCGTCGAACTACAGCGGCGAAGGCTTCTCGGACATGCACTTCACGGCGATTGCGACATCGCAGCAGGGCTTCACTGAGTGGGTCAATAAGGCCAAGGCCAGCCAGGCCAATCTTGATGACCAGGCCTTCCACGCGCTAACACAGCCAAGCGAGAAGGTGCCGGTGTCGTATTACACCAACGTCACGCCGGGCCTCTTCAACAGCGTCATCCAACAGTACATGAGCGACATGTCGATGAAGCCGGTTGGCACGCCGTCGCCGTCACCTGCGCAAGCGAGTGCCTCGCTCTCCGGCAGCATTCCCTCGCACAACGATCACGCCAAGGCTTCGGAGTAGGCCATGTTCGGAAAACTTACTTTATCGGCCATTCCTTACAATGAGCCGATCATTATGGGCACCCTGCTTATGGTGTGCCTGGGCGGTGCGGCTCTGCTGGGCTGGGTGACTTACCAGCGCAAATGGGGCTATCTGTGGACCGAATGGTTCACCACGGTCGACCACAAGCGCATCGGCATCATGTACGTCATCATGGCGTTGGTGATGCTGCTGCGCGGCTTTGCCGACGCGCTGATGATGCGCGCCCAGCAGGCGATCGCGGCGTCCGATGCAGCCGGCTACCTGCCGCCGCATCACTACGATCAGATCTTCTCCGCCCACGGCGTCATCATGATTTTCTTCGTCGCCATGCCGTTCGTGGTGGGGCTGATGAATCTGGTGGTGCCGCTGCAGATCGGTGCGCGCGACGTGGCGTATCCGTTCCTGAACTCGCTCAGCTTCTGGCTCACCACTTCCGGTGTGGTGCTGGTGATGGTGTCGATGTTCGTCGGCGACTTCGCCGCTACCGGCTGGCTGGCCTATCCGCCGCTGTCGGAGCTGAAGTTCAGTCCTACCGTAGGTGTCGATTACTACATCTGGGCTTTGCAGCTATCGGGCCTGGGTACAACGCTTAGCGGCATCAACTTCGTCGTCACCATCCTGCGCATGCGTGCGCCTGGCATGACGCTGATGCGGATGCCGGTGTTCACCTGGACGGCGCTGGTCACCAACATCCTGATCGTGGCGGCGTTCCCGGTTTTGACGGTAGCGCTGGCGCTCCTGGCGGCCGACCGCTATCTGGACATGCACTTCTTCACCAATGAGCTTGGCGGCAACGCCATGCTGTACATCAACTTGATCTGGATCTGGGGTCACCCCGAGGTGTACATCCTGATCCTGCCGTGCTTTGGCGTGTTCTCCGAGATCGTGTCTACCTTCTCGGGCAAGCCGTTGTTTGGCTACAAGTCGATGGTGTACGCGACAGCGGGCATCGGTGTGCTGTCGTTCGTGGTGTGGCTGCATCACTTCTTCACAATGGGTTCCGGCGCGGACGTCAATGCCTTCTTCGGCATCTCGACGATGATCATTTCCATCCCGACTGGCGTGAAGCTGTTCAACTGGCTGTTCACCATGTATCGCGGCCGCATTCGCTTCACAGTGCCGATGCTGTGGACCGTCGGCTTCATGGTCACCTTCACCATCGGTGGCATGACCGGTGTGCTGATGGCCGTGCCTGGCGCCGACTTCGTGTTGCACAACAGCCTGTTCCTGATCGCGCACTTCCATAACGTGATCATCGGCGGCGTCATCTTCGGTTGTATGGCCGCGATCAATTACTGGTTCCCGAAGGCGTTCGGCTTCAAGCTGGAAGAGCGTTTTGGACGGTACTCGTTCTGGTGCTGGCTGGTCGGTTTCTACCTTGCCTTCATGCCGCTGTACGTACTGGGCTTGATGGGCATGACGCGCCGCATGAACCATTACGCCAATCCCGACTGGCAGCCGTATCTGGTCGTAGCGGCTATCGGTGCAGGCGTCATCGCGCTGGGCATTGGGTTCACCGTGCTGCAGATCGTGGTCAGCGTGCGCAATCGCGCCGAGAACCGCGACCTGACGGGCGATCCGTGGGGTGGCCGTACGTTGGAGTGGTCCACCAGCTCGCCTGCGCCGTTCTACAATTTTGCCGTGGTGCCGCAGATCGAAGAGTTGGACCAATTCCAGGTCGATAAAGAGCACAAGCGCGCCTACAAGCGGCAAGCGCATTACGCCGACATCCATATGCCGCGCAACACGGGCGTGGGTCTTTTCATGGCCGCATTCGGTACCGTGCTGGGCTTCGCCATGGTGTGGCACATCTGGTGGCTGGCCATTGCGGGCCTGGTAGGCATGATTGCCTCGTTTATCAGCCGCGTCTACGACACCAATGTCGATTACTACGTGTCTGGCGTCGAAGTCGAGAAGATCGAGCGCGCACGCTTGGTGCCGCTGGAGAAGTTGATCGATCATGTGGACCCGGCATCGGCCGGCCAGAAGGTGGCTTAACTTATGAGCAGTTCCGTTATCACTGCCAATCACGACGTCGCCGCACACGGCGCCGATCACGAGCATCACGACGACGGATCCAAGACCCTGTTGGGTTTCTGGATCTACCTGATGAGCGACTGCCTGATTTTCTCGGCGCTTTTCGCTTCTTTCGCTGTGCTCTGCAACGCCACTGCAGGTGGCCCGACCAGCAAGGAGCTGTTCGAGCTGCCGTACGTGCTCGGCGAGACCATGCTGCTGCTGATCTCGTCGGTCACCTTTGGCA
>OUNK010015103.1_pt1 | contig 14803 bp, 10 predicted proteins | sample 1755341 | NCBI WGS metagenome assembly OUNK01 (sample SAMEA3914788, study PRJEB12502) | metagenome | biome: forest; material: soil | place: Canada | collected 2011-07-03 | depth 0.1 m | reverse complement strand
ATCACGCTGGTCATTCTGAAGCAGGAAAAAACCGTCGAGCTTTATGCCCAGGATGCCGGCGCAACCTATCGTTTCATTCGTTCCTATCCGATCCTTGCGGCCAGCGGTCATCTGGGACCAAAGCTCCGCGAGGGCGATTGGCAGGTGCCGGAAGGCCTCTACGGCGTCGAATCGTTGAATCCGAACAGCCACTATCACCTCGCCCTGCACGTCGATTACCCGAATGCCTTCGATCTCGACAAGGCGCGGACGGATGGCCGCGCGCAGCTCGGTGGCGATATCATGATTCACGGCAGCAACGTCTCCATCGGCTGCGTCGCCTTGGGAAATTCTGCGGCAGAGGACCTCTTCATCCTCGCAGCGAAAGCCGGCGTGAAAAACATCCGGCTGATTTTCTGCCCGTTCGATTTTCGGTTGACCAAGAAGGCGCTCACCAGCCCCGATCTGCCCGTTTGGGCCCCCGAACTTTATGCCCAGCTCGAGCAGAATCTGGCTACCCTCCCCTTACCTCCGCATGCTACCGAGGCCACCCCATGAAATCACATGCCCTCTCCGACCTCGCCTCCGTTGTCGCGCAAAGACCGCTGATTGCCGGCGAAATCAATGCCATTGCGGACGAACTGCTCGATACGGGAATCGACGATTCCCTCAAGGTTGAGTTTCTCCACGCGTGGGCCGTTCGCGGCGAAACGGCGGCGGAACTGGCGGCGTGCGCCGAGGCTTTTCTGCCCAAGGCACTCGACCCCGGCCTGCGCGGCTCATGGCACGGCAAGCCGCTGCTCGATTGTTGCGGCACGGGTGGCGGCGGGCTCAATCTGCTGAACATCTCCACGGGACTGATGTTCATCCTGAGCGCGATGGGCATTCCCGTGGTGAAGCACGGCAACCGCGGCATCACCAAGCGCTCCGGCAGCGCCGACGTGCTCGAGGCCATGGGAATCCAGATCGATCTCGCGCCGGAGGAGGTGCCCCGCTGCCTTGAGGAAGTCGGTTGCGCCTTCCTGTTTGCACCGGCCTACCACACGACCTTCGCCGCCATCGCTCCCGTGCGCCAGGCCTTGGCGGCACAGGGCCAGCGGACCGTCTTCAACCTGCTGGGACCGTTGCTGAACCCGGCCCGGCCCGATGCGCGGCTCGTGGGCGTTTTCAAGACGGAGCATGTTTCCCTTTATCAAGACGCGCTCGAATTGATGGACTGCCCGAAATTCACCGTCGTCTCCGGCGAGGACGAAGAGAGCCACAAAATGATCGGCGAAGTAAGCGCCTGGGGCCCGAGCCTCCTGGGCAGCACACTACGCCTGCCGGGCGGCGAACCTTTCGACCGGCTAACACGAAAGCCCGATCCGGTCCTGCGCGAAACGCTCACCTCGCTCCTCGTCCGCAACGCCGACGAAAGCGCCTCGCGCCTCGAAACGATTTTCTCCGGCGAAGACCAGGGCCTCGACCGCGAAACCCTGTTGATCAACGCCGCCGTCGCAAGCTGGACCCACGGCACGTCATCGTCCCTGGAAGATGGCCTGGCCCAAGGCGCCGAAGCCCTCGATTCCGGCAAGGCGCTGGAGCAACTCCGCAAATGGCAGAAATTTTCGGAATGAAACGCGGCCGGTCCAGGACGCGAACCATTATCCGAAAATTTCCACGCTGAACGATCCAGCCAAGCAAGAACCTCGGCACGGCTCGTCACCCAGATTGCACGAGAACTCCATCGATCCATCGCCTGGCTGAGCAGGAACCCCCGCCCCAGCAGGGCCTCCAGCCTCTCCCGGCCAAAAAGGGCAGCGCCCAGTTCAACCATCGCATGGCCATCCGGTCCGATCAGATCAGCCGGTTGTTTTTGCTTCTCGCGAAGAATGCGGGCGAGCCGGTTGCATTCGCTCAAAGTCAACAGGTCCGCCGACGCATCTCTGCCGCTCGCAATCAAAGGCGCGGTCAGCAGCAAAGATAGCCTGCGTACTGGTTATCAGGGGCGCCATGTCGTCGATAAGCAAGTTGTTGAAAAATCGTCTAACAGCTTAGCTTCCAGACTCCGCGACGCACTTTGGCTAATGCGTGTTTTTTGCAGAGATCGGTAAAGCGCCAGTCAATGTTAGCCAGCCCTTTAGATTTCATTCCTGCGGAACCGGAAAGCTGGTTATCTTCTACAGACCATAAGCTTTTAGCACGAATCTCGCTCGCGGTTAAATCCATCAACTCTCTCCGCTCAAATGATCTTGAGCCAAAATGAATGCGAGCCAAAGTGCGCATCAGTTCGAATAGTTGGGCTGAGTCTATATTCATTTATTATTTCCCCATAATAGTGTTGCTGCGATTAGTGCTCCAGCCGACTGTCCTGCAAAACCTTGAACGCCATTTTCATCGCCCAACGCCAGTGCAGATGCAATACCCAGCATCGCAAAAATCCAAACGCTAAAACTCCTGAACTTGGACGTCATCAATGTACCCAATGCCACAAACACAAAGCCCCCAACAGCGCATAAAACAAACTGCTTAAGAAAACTGAACATGTCATCGTTCGGCCACTGGGCACCACGGTAGAAGCCTGCAACAAAGGAATCACCAACCTTTGCGATTATGGTCGCAACGAGCGCTGCGGGAATTGCCATTAACAGACAGAAGCAAAAGGAGCGCGGCGTAATGGCAAGCTTTCCGTCTGGCTGAATCGGGAATTGGGTAGGAGTATTTATGATAGTTGCTTGTCTGCGGACTAATGTTGATCTGGCGGGTGTGTAAGACTGACCGAATCAGTTTGTATCGAAACTTTGAAATGAGCTAATTCGTCGGCCTTTGCCGGGGACACAATGACCTCAACATCATTCCAATATCCGGGTTTGAGGCTTTCGTTCAGCGTGGTCGTGGTCTGCCGAAATGACTTTTTCCAGTCGGCAAACCAATCTGTTTCCTTAACGCCATTATCCAAATCTGTCTTTGCTGATTTTTCAAACGCACTTCCCCATTCAACCGTCAGCTTGGGGTTATTGACCACCAGCATTGTGGGATTACCTATCTGGAGATGAACTTTGTAGCCTTCGAGATAAGGTTCCACTCCCTGACAGGAAATTAGGAAGGTTCCTTCATCGCTCTTGGCCGCACCGAAATTTTTTGAATCTACGTCTATAAGCGCATCATTGTGTAGATCATCCTTGGTAACTATATTGGTATCAACCGTCCAACGAGGAACTGATGTTATATCGGTGCCAGGCGTCCAAGGCCCCTCATACGTTATGTTGGTAGGCGTTGCCAAAAGCGAGTCGCTTTGATCCAGCCCGCCTCGCAGAAGCAGGATGCCCGTGCCCGTGTTGTTTTTCAGGACCGCATTGGGGAATTTATCATTTGTGAGCGCGGCAAGTTGAAGGCTATTACTAGCTAGAGTTGCCAATTCATTAGCCTGCTTTTCGGCAACGAGGATTTTGCCGCCCAGAATCTCGGTTTTTCCACCTCGGCTGTCTTGAACTGTAATCTCTGCCTTATCCTTTGCTCCGCGTATCTCCACTACCGTGTTACCGTCCGCATCAACGATTTCCAGGCTGGTAAGTTTGAGACTTATTGGCCGCGACCCCGCATGAGAAAGATGGTCATACTGAATTTGCAGCCAAGCGTTCCAAATCAGGAGTCCAATGCAGAGAGCTAAAGCAAGGATCGACAGTTTCATAAAATGATATTTAACTTTTGCAAATAAGTTCCTACAGTATTTAGGTTAAGGATTAAGGTAACTCTTCTATCCAGTCATGCAGGAAGAGGGGGATTCGTTAAATTTTTCATCCCGAATCCGATTGTTAATAAACGACTTATAAAGAGGCGCGCCCGCCTATTCAGACTTTATCCCAGACACGCTTTTGCCGCTTCGGACGAATTGCCTGCCCTTTATCCTTTACTGCCGTATTTGTTCTCCAGCAAGGAAAGGGCTTCGGGGAGCGATGGGAAAGAGCCGTTGAGAATCGCCGCCAAGGGCTCGCGGACCTTGCCCCAGGCGTGGGATAACGGGGGTGCGAGGGCTGCGGTGGGACTGGCCGGCTCTTGCAAACGGGCTTCGATGGCCAGGACGCGGCCGGTTTCGAGGATGGCGGCGAGCAGCGCTTCGCGGGCTTCCTCGTCCATTTTTTCCGCGAGAAGGAGCCGGGCCATTTTGATTTTTCGCGCGGCGCGTTCGCGGCATGCCTGTGCTCGAGCCAATTCTTCGGCGCTCAAGGACGGTGCAGGAGTGTCTTCCGGATAAAGATGACGCGTGGCGCGATGGGTGATTTGCACAATGCCCGCTTCGGCCAGTCGCTGCATGGCTTCGACGGTGGCGCGGTCGATGACTTCCAGTCGCACGGGAGAAAGCGGATCGTGTTTGGCAAAAAGTTCGGCTTGGAGTTGCTCGAGACGCGGTTTCCATAACGCGGCATCCCGCTCAACGATGGCGACCAGAACCGTATGCGGGGCTTCTTCCGGATAACGTTCTTCGCAGGCGGCAAGATTCTTTCCCAGGAGCAGGCCGGCACGCTCGGCAAACAAGACGGAAGGATCGGAAGGGCGCGAGGGCGGAGCCGTCTCCGGAATTTGCGCGGCAGGCGTGATGACCTGTTTGAGGCGGGACAGGAAACCTTCGCCGGAACGGCCCTTAAGTTTGAGCTGGGAGAGGTCGCCCTTGCCGTCGAGCACGCCGTCGGCCAGTTCGCGTTTGCTCGCAAGCGTGCCCAGCATGCGTTCCTCGATGGTTGCCTGCGTGACGAGATTGACGACGGTGACGGGCCGGGTTTGGTGTTTGCGCCAGACGCGGGCGATGCGTTGTTCGAGCTTGGCCGGGTTCCACGGCATGTCGCAGTTGATGACGACGCTGGCGTTCTGGAGATTGAGTCCGACGCCGCCGGAATCGGTGCTCAAAAAGACGCGGCACTTGGGATCGTTTTTGAAAAGCTGGATTTCGCCGCGCCGCTTGAGCTGGGGCACGGAGCCGGTGTGCCAGGCATAGGCGATGCCGCGCTTGCGGCAAAGGTCGCGCACCAGTTCGAGCATGCGCACCCATTCGGAAAAGATGACGGCCTTGATGTCCTCGTCGGCGAGAAGCTCGTCGAGAATGCGGTCGAGCTCCTCGATCTTCGGGGACGATTTATCTTCGCCGTCGAGGATGTAATTCGTGTCGCAGGTCATGCGGGCCATGTTGAGTTCGCGCATGAGCTTGTCGCTCTCCTGCGGGGTCAACGGGCGGCGTTGCGCGATGCTCACCAACTTGGCGACTTGATTTTCATGCTCGCGGTAAGGGTCCTTCTGCGATTCGCCCAGCGGGACGAGATATTGCCGGTCGGTGCGCTCGGGCAATTCGGTTTCCACCTGGGCCTTGCGGCGGCGCAACATGAGCGGGGCCACGCGATCGCGAAGCTTCGCCAGGTTGCTGAACTCGGACGGACGCCCTCGCTCATCGAATTGATAGAATTCGCGGTTGAAGCGGAAAAGCGGCCCGAGCACCTCGGGGTTGAGAAAATCGATGATGGAATAGAGTTCGTCGATGCGGTTTTCAATCGGCGTGCCGGTGAGGACAAAGGCGTAGCGGCTGCGCAGGCGCTTGATCGCCTGGGCCGTCTTGGTGTTCCAGTTTTTGATCCGTTGCGCTTCGTCGAGCACCACGATGTCGGGCTTGAGATGCGCGTTCACATCGAGCGTGTCAGCGAGCATCTGCTCGTAGTTGACCAGAGTGAAGAACGGCGCCTGGGCATAGGCGGCCACACGCACGCGGCGCGGTCCGAAAACGAGTTGATAGGGCAGCGTGGTGAAGCGGCGGATTTGCTCCTCCCACTCGGTCTTGAGCGAGGCCGGGGTGACGATCAGCACGCGTTGCGCCTTGCCCAGGCGGTGCAGCAAAGCGCTGGCGGCGATGGCCTGGATGGTTTTGCCAAGCCCCATCTCGTCCGCAAGCAGGGCGCGTTCGTTGAACGCCAGATGGAGCATGCCTTCGCGCTGATAGGGAAACAAAGGCATCAACGTTTCATGGGCCGGATGTAATCCCGACTGGACGCCCAGTTCATAATCGCGGCGCAGATTTTTCCGCTCCCGTGCCAATCGCCTCGACTCGATCCAAGAGGTGATTTCAACCGAGAAGCGCACTTCGGGAGGGGCGCTTTGACGAAGCTTGCCGAGGGCATTTTCGATATCGGAGTCGGGCAGAACTCCGTCCGCGTCGAACAGCCGTCGTATTTTGATCGGCAGCAGAGTCTTGTTGCGCTCAATCCGCAGGGTGTCCCGCTCCCGGTCCGGCACGAGATCCACCCGGTCGGAACCGCGCCTCAGCGCCTGGCGATAAGCCGACTTGCCCACATGTTCGACATGCATCACCACCGCCTCCACATGCTTGCAGGTGCCCAATCCGTTAATGCGGAAATCGGTGCAGGTGCAGACAAAGCGGCGCTGGGTTAAATCGCGAATCTCCACCTCGTAATGCATTCCGCTTGGAGAATGAACGTCAAAGTTGGAGAAGACCGGGTGTTTCGGCGTCAGGTTCCGGATGTGCGGCTTTTCCTCCCGTGCCCGCAGAATGCGCCGGTTGATTTCATCCTGATCGCTGGTCCGCCAATCATGGGCGGGCGGCAATGTAATTTCTTTGGAGGTCTTCTTTTTTGCCGGAATTTTAACCGTGTTCTTCGACACCATGAGGTCGCATCATATCCACTGAAATCAGGCCGTCCATACATTGCCATGGCGTCCAGCCATCGAGGCCTTGGGGGCGGTCAAAACGCATTCCGCCAGAAAGCTTCTCTGCTTCCTTAATGCTCTCCTCAAATCTCACCAAGGCTAAATACAGTTGCTACAACTGCGCGCCGCAAGCGGCGGAAAATTTACCCGAAGCGATTAAAAACGAATCACCGCGCGGATATCGAATCACGCGCCGGGAAGCAGCTTCAGAATGGAGTCCGCAGCCTGCCGGGCTCACCGGAGCCAACACCTACACCGGCGCGACCATCGTCGAGGGCGGCACGCTGACTTTGGCCGGGGCAAGCGGGCAGTTAACGGGCACCTCGGCAGTGACCGTCGAGGGTGGCGCGAGCCTGGTCCTTGGCGATTCCAACGGCGTGACCAATCGCATCAACCCATCGGCGAACCTCACGCTGGGAGGCAGCTATGTCGATCCCACCACCCCATCGCTCAACGGCACGTTGATCGTTTCAAAGGCCTCCAGCGGAAACAACAATCAAACCCTGAACTCTCGCAACGCTGGCGCAGAGAAAAAACGCCTTCATAACGGTTATCAATAAGAACTACGGGGCTGAGGCCAAAGAGGAGACGGTACGAATCCAGCTCGATACCGCGGCCCAGGTTTCCAAGGCGGAAACCATTTTTATGAGAGGCAGGAATGACGACGTCAGCGGCGGCTCCGCGGATGTGACCTTGGGCGGCGCACCGATCGAAGAGGACGGCAGTTGGGATGGAAACTGGACCAGCTTGCCGGCATCGGCCACACAGGGCGGCACGATCACTTTGGTGATGCCGCCGGCCAGTGCAGCGGTGGTAAAGATTACAATGAACTGAGGCCTCTGATCCTGAAACTCGTAAGCATCATGTGCGCGGTACAGGGTTCGAACCTGTGACCTTCCGCGTGTGAAGCGGACGCTCTACCGCTAAGCTAACCGCGCTGTTCCGAGGAGATAGCCTCGCATAGGCTTTTATAGCTCTGCACTTTACCACAATTTTTGCCACAGTGGCAAAACAGGGATGAAGCCTCCAAAGTCATACGAAAAGCCGACGAGTCCATCGCCGCTAAACATGCGCGGACTCCAGCGCCGAGGCAAGATTTATTGGTACGCCAAGATAACGGAAGACCAGGGGGAGGCCGCAGCCAAAGTGCTGGCCCCGATGACCGGTCATCCCCATCGGTGTGTCTACCCCTCGCCGGGACATGACATGACTTCAGGTTATCCAGTCAGGACGAATATCTCAGGGGGCGCTACGTTTATCGCCTGACACAGGCCCCCCGATCTCTGGGCGACTTGAGTTACCCGTGATGAAATTGGCCTTGCTCAAAGGCGAAAAGACATTTATCTGTAAAGTTATGGTTAGCCGACGGACGACACTTCGGGATATCGCGAAGGTCTGCGACTGTTCGGCCATGGCGGTTTCGCTGGCCTTGCGCAACCATACCAGCGTCTCCAAGAAACGCCGCGCCAAGATTCGCGCCGTTGCCAAGCAGTTGAACTACTCGCCAGATCCGACGCTCTCCGCCCTGGCCGCCTATCGCCAAACGCATTACCCCAAACCCACGGCAACTCCCATCGCCTGGATCACCACTTATCCCACCCGTAATTATTGGATTAAGCCCCATCATTTTGTTAATCAGTATTTTCAAGGGGCGACCCAACGGGCCAAGGAGATCGGTTATCATCTCGAGCATTTCTGGCTCGGGGAACCGGGCATGACGCCCCAGCGCCTCAGCAAAATTCTTTACTCGCGGGGAATCAGCGGAATTTTAATCGCGCCCCAGCATAGGACCTTTGCGCATTTAAATTTGGACTGGGACAAGTTTTGCGCGGTGACTTTTGGATACAGCCTGACTCGTCCTCGGCTCCATATGACGACGAGCAACCAATACCGCTCCATGGGCATGGTCATGCGTAAACTGCGCTCGCTTGGCTATCGGCGCATCGGCCTCATGCTCCTTTCGATCCACGACAAGAGGGTCATCCACAACCTCTATGCGGCCTACCTCATGGAACAGCTCCGCATGCCGGCAAAACTCAAGATTCCCGCGTTTTTCGTGCCGGAATCCTCCCACAACATCGAGGCGGAAAAGCTCAAATGGTTTCGTGCCCATCGGCCCGAGGTGATTATTACCAGCAACGGCAGCGGCCTGGATGAGATCCTCCGCAGCGAAGGTCTCCGTTGCCCCGAGGACATCGGCCTGGTGAGTCTCGGCACTTCGGACCGACGCGCAAATGAAACGGACCAGATCTTCAGTGGCGCTGACGAGAATACCGAAGCCACCGGCGTCGCCGCGATGGACCTCCTCGTTACTCTTATGCATCGCAACGAGCGAGGCGTGCCAGCGACGCCCAGAACCGTGCTGATCGACAGCAAATGGGTACCGGGAACGACCGTGCGCCGCATAAATGCGAATACGACGGTCGAAGCGTAAGAGCTTTATACGTAAAGCCGCCCCTCATCTGGAGTCGGCACCAAAGATCTCGATGCTGTAGCCAAGCTGGCAATAACTCCAATAACTTAATGCGTCATAGTATCTTCTGTTCAGTCGTCCTCTTTGCCTTCCATTTATCGTCTCTCGGTCTCCTGGCCGGGGATGGTGCTAACCTTATTTCTAATCCCGGGTTTGAGAATGCACCCGATGCGCCCGCCACCTACTCTGTTTTCACGGCGCCGGATTCGCAGGCGGCCAATTGTCGCTTTACGATTAGTACGGATTCTTTTCATTCCGGAAAACAATCGGCGCTCCTGCAAGCGGATGATTTTGCCCGATTCTCCCTTTGCCCCATTGTTACCTATCCCGTAGTTGCGGGAGAGCTCTACCGGGTCGGCGTCTGGGTGAAGGCCGGGGCGGATTTTCAGATGGAACCGGGCAGTCCCGGCGTGGTCATCCGGGTGAACCAGACGGCCAGTTCTACGCCCGGACCTGCCGGTTTCACTTTCATCTATCTCGACAATACCGTTTCCCAGGCCGAGCCTCCGGATTATTCGCCCCTACCCGCGTCGGTGCCCGCTCCGACGCAATGGACGCGTATCGAAACGGTCGTAAAGGTTCCCGCCGGCGTCGATCACCTGGTGCCGACCTTGTTTTACTGGAAAGCGAAAGGTTCTCTTTACGTCGACGATTTCAGCCTCCAAAAAGTCGATCCCACGTCGCCTCTCTCCACGCCTGCGTCAAGTGCATCGCCCCATTCGACGTCATCCAACAATGCGCCCTCTCCATTAATTCCGGCGCCTCCGAGATGGGTGGTTAAGCCCGACCATGAAAATGGCATTTACGGTCCCAATGAAAAAGTAACGTGGACCGTCGACTTTACCGGAGATCGTACGGGACTCCCCGCGCTCGCCTATGTCGTCAAGGAGGACGGGCAGGTCGAGGTCGGCAAGGGGACGGTGGATGTCTCGGCCGGACCGATGACGATCACGGCCTCGCGCTCGACGCCCGGCATCCTGGTTGCCCAGATTTATCCGGCGGCTAAAACGAGCGGTTACTCGGTGGCTGCCGGTGGCGCGGTCATTGCACCGGATCAAATCAGCCTGTCCACTCCCGTGCCCGCCGATTTCGATGCGTTCTGGCAATCCAAGCTCAAGGAACTGGCGGCGGTGCCGGTCAATCCCGTGGTGGCGCCCGAGGACATCAGTTCGATTAAATACACGGGGTCCATCGATTTCTACAAGGTGATGCTCGACAACATAAACGGCACCCACGTTTACGGACAAATGGCGAGGCCGAAGGCGGGCAAGAAATTTCCAGCGATGCTGATCGTCCAGTCTGCCGGCGTCTATCCACTCGATAAAACGCCGGTCATCGCCAGCGCAAAGGCAGGCTGGCTGGTACTCAACATCATTGCCCACGATCTTCCCATTGATGAGCCGCCCGATTTTTACAACAAACTGAAGGCGACAACCCTCAAGGATTATCAATTCATCGGGTGCGATGACCGCGACAAGGCCTACTTCCTGCGCATGTTCTTGAGTTGCGTCCGCGCCGTGGACTATCTCACCTCGCGCCCCGACTGGGACGGCAAGATCTTGCTGGTAACGGGGGGATCGCAAGGCGGCTTCCAATCTTTTGCCACGGCGGCGCTCTGCCCTCAAATCACGGATGTCGCCGTCAGCGTTCCGGCCGGTTGCGATCTGCTCGGGCCGCTGGCCAACCCACCGCGCGCGTTTGGCTGGCCCTACTGGTCTTCTTCTTGGATGCCCAAGGAGCTTGATAAGAAGAAAATCGAGGAAACGGCCGGCTATTACGACGGCATCAATTTCGCGGCCCGCATTCATTGCCCGACGCTGGCTTGCGTAGGCTTGATCGACGATACCGCCCGGCCGACGGGAGTCATCGCGGCCTACAACGCCATCAAGGCGCCCAAAGAACTTCTCATCCTGCCTCTTTCCGATCATCACGGAACTGGAAATGCACAAGCCGCCTATTGGCAGGAGTTCGCCACATGGCGGAACGATCTGCGCGACGGCAAGCCGTTGCCGACGAAGAATGCGAACTAACAAATGGATGCGTGGACTCAGCCCGGTCCCCTGCCCCTTATTAATCCTCGAATGAACCACACTGCAATTTCCTTTTCCCATTTGCATCGAGCAATCCGATGTTTTGCCGCCGTCCTTTTACTTGGGGCCGCATTCCTGATCGATTGCCGCGCCGATACCGACAAGCCCCAGGATCCCTGGAACGCCATCCTTCTCACCGTGACGCCCGATCATACCGACGGCGTTTACGCCCTCAACCAACCGGTGGTATGGACCGTCGATGTCACCTCGGGAGACCGCTCGGGACTGGCGGCCGTGCCTTACGTCGTCAAGCGGGATGGCGGGGATGCGATCGCCAATGGCACGATTGATCTCTCCGCCGGGCCAGCCACCATCACCTCCACCCGAGCGGAGCCGGGGGCGCTCCTGGCCGTGATCTCCGTGCCCACCGCGACAGTGAAAAAGAGCCCCCGTCCTTTTACCGGTGGCGCCATTTTCGCCCCGGAAAAGATCGGTCCCGGCGCACCCGCTCCCGCCGACTTCGACGCTTTCTGGCAATCGCAGCTTAAATACCTCGATGCCATCCCGCCAAATCCGGTCGTGGAAAAGGGTTCTCTCGATGATGTGAAATACAACGACGGGATCCCTTACTATAAGGTGACCCTCGACAATATCTGGCACACCCATGTTCAAGGCCAGTTGGCCCGTCCCGTGAGAGGAAACAAATTTCCGGCGGTCCTCGTTTTCCAAGCCGCGGGTGTCGGCCCCCTGCAAAAGGGAATGGTCGTGAAATTCGCGAAGCAGGGATTTCTCGTCCTGAACATCGAAGCCCACGATATTCCGATCGACCAACCCCCCGCCTTCTACAATGACCTGAAAGCAAACGCCCTGAAGAATTACATCGCCATCGGGATCGACAGCCGCGACACGTACTACTTTCTGCGCATGGCGCTCGGTTGCATCCGCGCCGCCGAATACCTCACTTCCCGCCCCGATTGGGATGGGAAGACGCTGATCGTGAGCGGAGTTTCGCAAGGGGGATTCCAGTCCTTCGCCACCGCCGCCCTCTTTCCCAAGGTCACCGCTCTTGTGACCTCTGCTCCGGCAGCAGACGACTCCTACGCCGCCCTTGCCAAGCCACCCCGGCCCCTGTCCTGGCCCGCCAGCTATCTTCCCCCGAGACCGGATGATCCCGATGGGGCGAAGGCGCGCACGACTTTGGGTTACTTTGACACCACCTACTTCGCGGCCCGAGTCCATTGCCCGGCGCTCGCCTGCGTCGGCCTGATCGACGAGACCGTCCGTCCCGCCAGCGTCCTCGCCACCTATAACGCGATTCCCGGGACCGCCAAGGAACTCATGATCCTTCCCCTCTATGACCACAGTCTCGCTTGCTCACAGCCCCCCTTTTGGCATCGCCTCGATGATTGGACGGCAGCCGTCAAGGCCGGACAACCTCTGCCACCACGCTCAACCCCGGCCCCGGCTCCGAATGCGACCCTCATCTCGGTCTCGCCCCCAACCTCATCTGCGGTCCCATCCCCTCAGTAGTCCTCGCACACCCAAAGCTTTATACGTAAAGGCACCCCCAATCTGGAGTCGGCCCCCAAAAGCATGGTGCTATGGCCAAGCTGGCAATGAGCCCGTTAACTTTATGCGTCATAGTATCTTCTGCTCGGTCTTCCTTTCCGCTCTCCAGTTGGCCTCCTTCGGCCTGCGGGCCGATAATGGCGCCAACCTGATTGCCAATCCCGGCTTTGAGAATACGCCCTCTGCTCCTGCCACCTTTGTTCTCTTCATCGCGCCGGATTCGCAGGGCGACAAATGCCGCTTTACCATCAGCACGGACACGTTTCATTCCGGCAAGCAATCGGCGCTCATGCAGGCGGATGATTTTGCCCGATTCTGCCTCGGCCCCAACGTGACCTATCCCGTGGTTGCGGGAGACAGCTACCGGGTCGGAGCCTGGGTGAAGGCCGGAGCGGATTTTCAGATGGAACCAGGCAGTCCCGGAGTGGCCATCCGATTGAACCAGACGTCCAGTTCCGCGGCCGTGGGCGCAGCGACCGACTTCACGTTCATCTATCTCAACAATACCGTTTCCCAGGCCGGGCCCCCGGATTATTCGCCTCTTCCGGGGTCACCATCCGCTCCCACGCAATGGACCCATATTGAAGCTGTCGTGAAGGTGCCCGCCGGCGACGATCTCCTGGTGCCGACCTTGTTTTTCTGGAAGGCGAAAGGTTCTCTCTACGTCGACGATTTCAGCCTGCAAAAAGTCGATCCCGCGTCGCCTGTAACGGGAGGCAAGTCCGCCCCCGCATCACCGTAGCTTCGTCCCCTCCGATCGAGCTATGCAACGCTCTGGCAAAGTATACACGATGGGAGCGGAACCCTGCCCTTTGAGAACGGCGACCGGTGTTCCTTGTAAAAATCCGCCCGTAAACGATGCCAAGCCGGGCAAGACGTGGCAGGTGGGTTCGCTTACCTATACGGCAGGGGGCCTCGCGGTCGTGTTCTGCTGGTTATTGTGGGGCGATTTCGCCTGGTCGATGCGCGACCGGGTCGTGCCCCCAGTCATGCAGCTTCTCTTCAAGAAGTTTGGCGCCTCCGACATGGTTAGCGGGCTGATCTTCTCTTCTTTACCCGCAGCTCTCGGGATGATCATCGGTCCCATTGTCTCTTACAAATCGGATCGTCTCCGCACAAAATGGGGACGCCGGATTCCGTTTCTGATCGTGCCCGTACCCTTCATGGTGCTTTCAATGATCGGGCTGGCCTTTTGTCCCTGGCTCGGCGGGCGCCTGAGTCACCTGCTCGGAAGTTGGTCGCCGGGGCTCAATTGGTCCGTCGTGATCACGATGGGAATCTGCTGGACGCTGTTTGAAGTCTGCTCCATCGCGACCCTCTCCATCTACGGGGCCCTGATCAACGATGTGGTGCCCCAAGCGATCATCGGGCGTTTCTACGGGCTCTTTCGCGCGGCCAGTTTAATCGCGGCAATCCTCCTCTTTTTCAATTTGCAGGAAAATGCCGAGACCCATTTCACGTGGATATTTCTTGGTGTCGGGGCGCTCTACGGCATCGGCTTCACCTTGATGTGCCTGAAGGTAAAAGAAGGCGAATATCCTCCCGCCCCCGTGGCGCCAGATGGGCCGGGAGTTTTTTCCGCCGTGAAAACCTATTTCAAGGACGGTTTCGGGCATCCCTACTACCTCTGGTATTTTGCCGCGACCGTACTCGCGAGTCTTTCGATTTTTCCCTTCAACCTCTACTCTGTTTTTTACGCGAAGAGCATCGGCATGGACATGGCCATCTACTGGGATTGCCTCGGGCTGACCTATATTTTTTCGCTCGTGCTGAGTTATCCGCTCGGAATTTTGGCCGACAGGTTTCATCCCCTGCGCCTTAGCATCGCCGCGCTCGCTGCGTATGCCGTCGCCATGACCTGCGGCGGTTTGCTGGTCAGGGAATCCTCGACTTTCGCCGTCGCACTGGTGGTCCATGGCGTATTGGCCGGTTGCCTGATTACGGCCACGGCGTCGCTGGGGCAGCGATTACTCCCGCGCGACAAGTTTGCCGAGATCGGATCCGCCGGCGGAATAATCGGCGCTGTCAGCACGATACTGCTGGCTCCCATCCTGGGCAAATTCCT
>OUNK011150576.1_pt1 | contig 14894 bp, 10 predicted proteins | sample 1755341 | NCBI WGS metagenome assembly OUNK01 (sample SAMEA3914788, study PRJEB12502) | metagenome | biome: forest; material: soil | place: Canada | collected 2011-07-03 | depth 0.1 m | reverse complement strand
CCGGACGGCGTGGAGATGGTGATGCCGGGCGACAACGTGAAGATGACGGTGGAACTGATCGCCCCGATCGCGATGACGGAAGGTCTGCGCTTCGCGATTCGCGAAGGTGGCCGTACCGTCGGCGCCGGCGTCGTCGCCAAGATCCTCAAGTAAGCAGTAAAATGGGAAGTCGCCCGCGGTGCGGGCTGTAAAGCGCAAGGGCGAGCATCTGCTTCGCCCTTCAGCGTCAGGAACGGCGCGGCTTTACAGCAAGCAAAGCGAGCGACTTCACTGGTTTTTTAGTTATTAAACGTACGCCAGTAGCTCAATTGGCAGAGCAGCGGTCTCCAAAACCGCAGGTTGGGGGTTCGAGTCCCTCCTGGCGTGCCATCTTTCGAGGAAATGATGGCGGGTGTGTCGCGATCGGCCGTAAGGCGGGTTGCTTGAAGCATCCGCATGACGCGTATGAATACCAAGGCTGAACAGTCCAAAGGCACAAGTGGCGCCGATATCGGCGTGCTGGTGCTGGCCGTGTTGGTGCTGGCGGCTGGCGTCATCGGATACACCTATCTCGGCAACATCGGTGCTGCCTCGCCGCTGCGCTTGGTCACCATCCTTGTGGCGGTAGTCGCTGCAGTGGCGATGGCGGCTTTCACGGCGCCGGGTCGCCGCGTACGTAATTTCCTCGCCGAGTCGCAGTTCGAAATGCGCAAGGTGGTCTGGCCCACAAGGGACGAGACCATTAAAACGACCGGCATCATCATTCTCGTGGTCATCGTGCTGTCCCTGCTGTTGGGGCTGATCGACTTCATTTTGAAGACGGTCGTGCTCGACTGGCTGCTCAAGCTAGGTTCGTAAGGAGCGCGCGATGAGCAAGCGTTGGTACGTCGTCCATGCCTATTCCGGGTTCGAGAATCAGGTGAAGAAATCGCTGGTGGAGCGCATTGCGCGCGCCGGCATGGAAGAAAAGTTCGGTGAAGTGCTGGTTCCCACCGAAGAAGTGGTCGAAATGCGCAGCGGCCAGAAGCGCCGCAGCGAGCGCAAGTTCTTCCCCGGCTATGTCCTGGTGCAGATCGAAACTGATACCGAGGGCAAGGCGCCCCGCATCGATGACGAATGCTGGCATCTGGTCAAGGAAACCCCGAAGGTCATGGGGTTCATTGGCGGCACGGCCGACAAGCCGCTGCCGATCCGCGATAGCGAAGCCGAAACCATCCTCAGCCGCGTGCGCGAAGGCGTCGAAAAGCCCAAGCCCAAGGTGCTGTTCGAACCTGGCGAGATGGTTCGCGTCACCGATGGTCCGTTCAACGACTTCAACGGCGTCGTCGAGGAAGTCAATTACGAAAAGAGCCGCCTGCGCGTGGCGGTGCTGATTTTCGGCCGTTCCACCCCGGTGGAGCTGGAGTTCGGCCAGGTCGAGAAGGCCTAAGTCGGTCGTTCGGCACAGGGCTTGCTTAAAGCCCCTTTCATCTCTAAACTACGCGGTTCACGCCGGAGTCTTTCGACTCGGCGTGTCCGTATTTCTGGAATCCGCAGGATCGCGGGGTCCCCTCCCACCAGGGAATGTGCATAGCGAGGAGCCGCAAGGCGCTTGAACTCGCGAGGAAACTCCAATGGCAAAGAAAGTTGTCGGTTACATCAAGCTGCAGGTCAAGGCCGGTCAGGCCAACCCGTCACCGCCCGTGGGCCCGGCCCTCGGTCAGCGCGGCCTGAATATCATGGAATTCTGCAAGGCGTTCAATGCCGCCACGCAGAAGATGGAGCCGGGTCTGCCGATCCCGGTAATCATCACCGCCTATTCGGACCGTAGCTTCACCTTTATCACCAAGACCCCGCCCGCCACCGTGCTGATCAAGAAGGTCACCGGCGTCGCAAAGGGTTCGTCCAAGCCGAACACCGATAAGGTCGGCAAGATCACCCGCAAGCAGCTGGAAGACGTTGCGAAGCAGAAAGAGCCGGATCTCACGGCGGCTGATCTGGACGCTGCAGTGCGCACCATCGCTGGTAGCGCGCGCAGCATGGGCTTGGTGGTGGAGGGTTAAGACATGGCAAAGCTCACAAAGCGTATGAAGTCGGCTCAGGCCGCAGTGCAGCCGGGCAAGATCTACGGCCTGGAAGAAGCCCTCAAGATCGTCAAGGACAACGCCAAGGCCAAGTTCGCCGAGTCGGTGGACGTGGCGGTGCGTCTGGGCATCGATGCGAAGAAGTCCGACCAGGGCGTGCGCGGTTCCTCGCTGCTGCCGCACGGCACCGGCAAGACCGTCAAGGTCGCCGTGTTCGTGCCGGCCGGTGAAAAGGCCGAGGCCGCCAAGGCCGCCGGTGCTGACGCCGTCGGTATGGACGACCTGGCCGAGCGCATGCAGGCTGGCGAACTCGACTTCGGTCGCGTTATCGCTACGCCGGACGCCATGCGCGTGGTCGGCAAGCTCGGTCAGCTGCTGGGCCCTCGCGGCCTGATGCCGAACCCGAAGGACGGCTCGGTTACCGCCGACGTCGCCACGGCTGTGAAGAACGCCAAGGCTGGCCAGGTGAAGTTCCGCAACGACAAGGCCGGCATCGTGCACGCCACGATCGGCAAGGCCAACTTCGAAGCGGCTCAGCTGGCAGACAACCTGAACACGCTGATTGCCGACCTGCTGCGCGCCAAGCCGTCCACGGCTAAGGGCCAGTACCTGCAGAAGGTTGCGCTGTCCAGCACGATGGGCGTGGGCGTGCCGGTCGATACGTCGACCCTGGCTGCGACCTCGGCCAAGTAAGAAGTTCAAGTCCTGCGCGGAGTCCATCCCGCGCAGGCAGTTTTTGAGGGTAGCCCTGGTTTAACCGCCGGAGCCGCCGTCAAAGACCGCAGGCGCGATCAGCGCGCAACGACGACGAGCAGGGAGCTCGGTAGTGGCAAGGAACCGCCGTCGTTGCTAGCGAGGCCGCTTAATCGGATTTCTTGCAAATCCGGCCTGCGTAGATGGTGCAGCCCTTTCTGGAATCCTGATTTTCTAGGAATGTTCTCTGGAATGGCCACCACCCGGGACCTTCGTGTCCCCGACGTCACGGATGGCGTTGCTCAGGACCGCAAGCGGCAGGAGCCGTGAGCGGAGTTCATAAGAGGAGTGAAAAATGGCTCTGAATCTCTCTCAGAAGCAAGAAGTAGTCGCTGAACTGGCAGAAATTGCCGCGAAGGCTCACTCCTTGGTCGCTGCCGAGTATGCGGGCACCACGGTCGAACAAATGACCGCGATGCGCAAAAAGGCCCGCGAATCCGGTGTGTTCTTGAAAGTTGTCAAGAACACGCTCGCTTCGCGCGCCGTGGTCGGTACCGAATTCGAGGTCGTCAAAGACGCCCTGACCGGTCCGCTGCTGTACGCATTCTCGACAGAAGAACCCGGCGCTGCCGGTCGTCTGATCAAGGAATTTGCCAAGGGCAACGACAAGCTGAAGGCGAAGGTCGTCTCGGTGGAAGGCAAGCTGTTCCCGGCTGCGCACGTTGATGTGCTGGCCTCGCTGCCGACCCGCGAACAGGCTCTCGCCATGTTGGCTCGTGCGCTGGCCGAACCCGCTGCGATGTTCGCGCGCGCCGTCAAGGCCGTGGCCGACAAGCAGGGCGGTGGTGAAGTTGCCGCCGAAGCCCCGGCCGAAGCCTAAGTTCGACGCTTATCTAAATCGAATCCATTTCCAGAGGTAAATCAAAATGTCCCTTACCAACGAACAGATCGTTGAAGCCGTTGCCGCGAAGTCGCTCATGGAAGTGATGGACCTGGTGAAGGCCATTGAAGAAAAGTTTGGCGTGTCCGCCGCTGCCCCGGTTGCCGTCGCCGCTGGCCCGGCCGCTGCTGGCCCGGTTGCTGAAGCGCAGACCGAGTTCGACGTCATCCTGATCAACGCCGGCGAGAAGAAGGTCGACGTGATCAAGGCTGTCCGCGCGATCACGGGCCTGGGCCTGAAGGAAGCCAAGGACCTCACCGAGGCCGGTGGCGTCGTGAAGGAGCAGGCTTCGAAGGAAGACGCCGAGAAGTTCAAGAAGGACCTCGAAGCTGCCGGCGCCAAGGTCGAACTGAAGTAATTGGCGCACTTGCGCGCCGTCAGTTTGATCTAGCGTCAAGCAAGCCTGGGGACGTAAGTCCCCGGGCTTTGCCCGCTTCAACGAGCAGCTTAAACCGGCTGCTTAGCGAAGGGCTCGGGCAAAGCGACAAGCGGGCCATGGATGGCCCGCCGTGAACCAAGCGCCTATGGCGCTTGGTTCATCGGAGCCAGGTCCTAGGACTTGGCGAGTCTAAAAAAGGCAGGAGCCTTTTTTAGACATCCAGCACGGACGCTCTGCGGGTGTTTGGGGCATGGCGAATAGGGACTCGGTAGCACGGAGTTCCTAATCACGATCCCCCAAGATCCAAAGCTTTCCCAATTTAGCCGGTGTGTGCACCACCGGCGCCACTGCGAACCGAGGCGTCACCGACCATGACCTACTCGTTTACCGAGAAGAAGCGCATCCGCAAGGATTTCGGCAAGCGTCCGCCCGTACTGGGCGTGCCGAACCTGCTGACCATCCAGACCGACTCCTACCGTGAATTCCTCCAGGAGTATGTCGCCCCCAAACAGCGCGAGGAAAAGGGCCTGCATGCGGCCCTGAAATCGGTATTTCCGATTGTGAGCTACTCGGGCAACGCTGCCCTTGAATACGTTGATTACCGTCTCGGCGAGCCGCCGTTCGACGAGCGCGAATGCCGCAACCGCGGCATGACCTACGGTGCGCCGCTGCGCGTGACCGTGCGCCTGGTCATCTATGACAAGGACAGTCCGGCCTCGAAGAAGGCCGTGAAGTACGTCAAGGAGCAGGAAGTCTACATGGGCGAGATTCCGCTCATGACCGACACCGGCACCTTCATCATCAACGGCACCGAGCGCGTCATCGTCTCGCAGTTGCATCGTTCGCCGGGCGTGTTCTTCGATCACGACCGCGGCAAGACGCACAGCTCGGGCAAGTTGCTGTTCTCGGCACGCGTGATTCCTTATCGCGGTTCGTGGCTCGACTTCGAGTTCGACCCGAAAGACGCGTTGTTCACCCGTATCGACCGTCGCCGCAAGCTGCCGGTGACGGTGCTGCTGCGTGCGCTGGGCTACAACAATGAAGAAATCCTCGGGATCTTCTTCGAGCACAACGTGTTCCACCTCGGCAAGAAGGGTGTCACCACGCTGGAGCTCGTTGCTGAGCGTCTGCGCGGCGAAACGCTGACCTTCGACCTGATGATCGGCGACAAGGTGCTGGTGGAAGCCGGCAAGCGTATTACTGCGCGCCATGTGCGTCAGCTCGCTGCCGAAAACATCACTGCGCTTGAAGTGCCGGATGATTATCCGATTGGCCGCATCCTGGCCACCGACATCGTGGACAGCAAGACTGGCGAATTGCTGGCTTCCGCTAACGATGAAATCACCGCCGAGCAGCTGGAAAACTTCCGCAAGGCCGGTATCGAAACGCTGCCGACGCTGTACGTGAACGATCTCGATCGTGGGGCGTACATGTCGCATACGCTGCGCATCGACAACACCAAGACGCAGCTCGAAGCGCTGGTGGAAATCTATCGCATGATGCGTCCGGGCGAGCCGCCGACCAAGGAAGCTGCGCAGAACTTGTTCTTCAACCTGTTCTTCACCTTTGACCGCTACGACTTGTCGGCCGTGGGTCGCATGAAGTTCAACCGCCGCGTCGGCCGCAAAGAGATTCTCGGTCCGGGCGTGCTGTACGACTACAAGTACTTCGGCGAGCGCAAGGAAGAGGAGTCGCAGTCGCTGGTCGCCGCTCAGGGCCAGACCTCGGACATCCTCGATGTGCTGAAGGTGCTGATCGACATCAAGAACGGTCATGGCACGGTGGACGACATCGACCATCTCGGTAACCGTCGCGTGCGTTCGGTTGGCGAAATGGCGGAAAACACTTTCCGCATCGGCCTGGTGCGCGTGGAGCGCGCCGTGCGTGAGCGCCTGTCGCTCGCCGAAGCCGATGGCCTGACGCCGCAAGACCTGATCAACGCCAAGCCGGTTGCGGCAGCGGTGAAGGAGTTCTTCGGCTCATCGCAGCTTTCGCAGTTCATGGACCAGAACAACCCGCTGTCGGAAGTGACGCATAAGCGCCGCGTTTCCGCACTGGGCCCAGGCGGTCTGACCCGCGAACGCGCCGGCTTCGAAGTGCGCGACGTGCATCCGACCCATTACGGCCGCGTCTGCACCATCGAAACGCCGGAAGGTCCGAACATCGGCCTGATAAACTCGCTCGCCGTGTACGCGCGCACCAATCAGTATGGCTTCCTCGAGACGCCGTACCGCAAGGTCGTGAACGGCAAGGTCACCAACCAGGTGGATTACCTGTCGGCGATCGAAGAGGGCGACCACGTCATCGCGCAGGCGAACTCGCCGCTCAGCAAGGATGGCGGCTTCGTCGAAGATTTCGTGTCCTGCCGTTTCCGCGGTGAATCCGAACTGCGTCCGTCGTCCGAGATCAACTACATGGACGTTTCGCCCATGCAGACGGTGTCGGTCGCAGCGGCGCTAGTGCCGTTCCTGGAGCACGACGACGCCAACCGCGCGCTGATGGGCGCGAACATGCAGCGTCAGGCCGTGCCGACGTTGCGTTCGCAGACCCCGTTGGTCGGTACCGGTATCGAACGCGCCGTGGCGCGTGACTCGGGCGTCATCACTACTGCCAAGCGCGGCGGTGTGATCGACCAGGTCGATGCTGGCCGTATCGTGGTGCGCGTGAACGAAGAAGAAGTTGGCGACAACGACGCCGGCGTCGATATCTACACGCTGACCAAGTACACCCGTTCCAACCAGAACACCAACCTCAACCAGCGTCCGCTGGTGAACGTCGGTGACATCGTGGCTAAGGGCGACACGCTGGCCGACGGTTCGTCGACCGATCTGGGCGAGCTCGCGCTCGGCCAGAACATGCTGATCGCGTTCATGCCGTGGAACGGCTACAACTTCGAAGACTCGATCCTGCTCTCCGAGCGCGTCGTGCAAGAAGACCGCTACACCTCGATCCACATCGAGGAGCTGTCGTGCATCGCGCGTGATACGAAGCTGGGTGCCGAAGAAATCACCGCCGATATCCCGAACGTGGGCGAGCAGGCACTCGCACGTCTGGATGAATCGGGCATCGTGTACATCGGCGCAGAAGTGAAGGCCGGCGACATCATGGTCGGCAAGGTCACGCCGAAGGGCGAAAGCCAGCTCACACCGGAAGAAAAACTGCTTCGCGCGATCTTCGGCGAGAAAGCGTCCGACGTGAAGGACAGCTCGCTGCGCGTGCCGCCGGGTATGGACGGCACGGTTATCGACGTGCAGGTGTTCACGCGCGACGGTATCGAGAAGGACAAGCGCGCACGCCAGATCGAGGAAATGGAAATCAAGCGAATCCGCAAGGACTTCGATGACCAGTTCCGCATCCTCGAAGGCGCGATCTACAACCGTATGCGCGCACAGCTCATCGGCAAGGTCGCCAACAGCGGTCCGGCCGGTCTCAAGCGTGGCGTGGAAATCACCGACGCCTACCTCGACAGCCTGAAGAAGGACGAGTGGTTCAAGGTCAACGTCAAGGATGAGGAAGTCACCGAGTTCCTCGAGCGTGCAGCCGACCAGGTCAAGCGTCATCGTGAGGAGTTCGACAAGCGCTTCAAGGAGAAGCAGGGCAAGATCACCCAGGGCGACGATCTCGCTCCGGGCGTGCTCAAGATGGTCAAGGTGTTCCTGGCCGTTAAGCGCCGCATCCAGCCGGGCGACAAGATGGCCGGTCGCCACGGTAACAAGGGTGTGGTGTCCAACGTGGTGCCGGTGGAAGACATGCCGTACATGGCTGACGGCACGTCGATCGACATCTGCCTGAACCCGCTGGGCGTGCCTTCGCGTATGAACATCGGTCAGATTCTGGAAGTGCATCTTGGCTGGGCCGCAAAGGGCCTGGGCAAGAAGATCCAGAACATGATCGAAGCGCAGGCCAAGGTGGCGCAGATCCGCGAGTTCCTCGACCAGATCTACAATCATCACGTCGCTGGCGCTGTACAGCATGTCGACCTGAAGTCGCTGACCGATGAGGAAATCATCACGCTGGCGACCAACCTTCAGGAAGGCGTGCCGATGGCTACGCCGGTGTTCGACGGTGCCGAGGAGCAAGAGATCAAGGCAATGCTGAAGCTGGCTGATCTGCCCGAGTCCGGTCAGACCATGCTGTATGACGGCCGCACTGGCGAGGCGTTCGATCGCCCGGTCACCGTCGGCTACATGCATTACCTGAAACTCAACCACTTGGTCGACGACAAGATGCACGCGCGTTCGACCGGTCCGTACTCGCTCGTCACCCAGCAGCCGCTGGGCGGCAAGGCGCAGTTCGGCGGCCAGCGTTTCGGCGAAATGGAAGTCTGGGCGCTGGAAGCTTACGGCGCGGCGTACACCCTGCAGGAAATGTTGACGGTGAAATCCGACGACGTGCAGGGCCGCAACCAGATGTACAAGAACATCGTCGACGGCAACCACGAGATGGCGGCAGGCATGCCGGAATCCTTCAATGTACTTGTGAAGGAAATCCGTTCGCTCTGCATCGACATCGACCTGGAAGAGATCAAGTAACCCGCGGGTTACAGGAGCTTATGCAATGAAAGATTTGCTCAATCTATTCAACCAGCAGCGCACGACGCCTGAGTTCGACTCGATCAAGATCGCCCTGGCGTCGCCGGAGCTGATCCGTTCCTGGTCGTACGGCGAAGTGAAAAAGCCGGAAACGATCAACTACCGCACCTTCAAACCGGAGCGTGACGGCCTGTTCTGCGCCGCCATCTTCGGACCGGTGAAGGATTACGAGTGCCTGTGCGGCAAGTACAAGCGCATGAAGCATCGTGGCGTGGTCTGCGAAAAGTGCGGCACCGAGGTCACGTTGGCCAAGGTGCGTCGCGAGCGCATGGGCCACATCGAACTGGCCAGCCCGGTCGCGCACATCTGGTTCCTCAAGTCGCTGCCCTCGCGCATCGGCTTGATGCTGGACATGACCCTGCGCGACATCGAGCGCATCCTGTACTTCGAAGCCTTCGTGGTGATCGATCCAGGTTTGACGGCGCTTGAGCGCGGCCAGCTGCTCAGCGAAGACCAGTACCTCGAAGCCGTGGAAGAACACGGTGACGAGTTCGACGCCCGCATGGGTGCCGAAGCTGTGTTCGAGTTGCTGAAGTCGCTGGATCTTCCGGGTGAAGTGATTCGCCTCAAGGAAGAAATCGCCTCCACTAATTCGGAAACGAAGCTCAAGCGCCTCACCAAGCGCGTCAAGCTGATCGAAGCCTTCCTCGAATCCGGCAACCGTCCGGAGTGGATGGTCATGACCGTGCTGCCTGTGCTGCCGCCGGACTTGCGTCCGCTGGTGCCGCTCGATGGTGGCCGTTTCGCGACGTCCGATCTGAACGATCTGTACCGCCGCGTCATCAACCGTAACAACCGCCTGAAGCGTCTGCTCGAACTCAATGCGCCCGACATCATCGTGCGCAACGAAAAGCGCATGCTGCAGGAATCGGTCGACGCGTTAATGGACAACGGTCGTCGCGGTCGTGCCATCACCGGCACGAACAAGCGCGCGCTGAAGTCGCTCGCCGACATGATCAAGGGCAAGCAGGGTCGCTTCCGTCAGAACCTGCTCGGCAAGCGCGTGGACTACTCCGGTCGTTCGGTGATCGTGGTCGGTCCGACGCTGCGCCTGCACCAGTGTGGTCTTCCCAAGAAGATGGCACTGGAACTGTTCAAGCCCTTCATCTTCGCCAAGCTTCAGAACCGTGGTGAAGCCACCACGATCAAGGCTGCGAAGAAGCTGGTCGAGCGCGAAGAAGGCCAGGTGTGGGACATCCTCGAAGAGGTGATCCGCGAGCATCCCGTGCTGCTTAACCGCGCACCGACGCTGCACCGTCTTGGCATCCAGGCGTTCGAACCGAAGCTGATCGAAGGCAAGGCCATCCAGCTGCATCCGCTCGTGTGTACTGCGTTCAACGCGGACTTCGACGGTGACCAGATGGCCGTGCACGTGCCGCTGTCGATCGAAGCACAGCTCGAAGCGCGCGCGTTGATGATGTCGTCCAACAACATCCTGTCGCCCGCGAACGGTGAGCCGATCATCGTGCCGACGCAGGACGTGGTGCTGGGCCTGTACTACATGACCCGCGAGCTGGTGAATGCGAAGGGCACCGGCATGGTGTTCTCGAGCATCGGCGAAGTGCGTCGTGCGTACGACAACCGCGCCGTTGAGCTGCACGCCAAGATCAAGGTGCGCCTGAAGCAGGTGCATGTGCATGACAGCGGTGAACGCACCAGCAGCATTTCGCTGGTCGATACCACCGTGGGCCGCGCATTGCTCGCCGAAATCATGCCGGAAGGTCTGCCCTTCGAACTCGCCAATACCGAGTTGTCGAAGAAGGCCATCTCGCGCCTGATCAACCAGAGCTACCGTCGTCTCGGCCTGAAAGACACCGTGGTCTTCGCTGACCATCTGATGTACACCGGCTTCCGCTTCGCTACGCGTGCGGGTATCTCGATCGGTATCGATGACATGATCATCCCCGACGAGAAGAAGCCGATCCTGGAAGAGGCCGAGAAGGAAGTGGTCGAGATCCAGGAGCAGTACCAGTCGGGTCTCGTTACCGCCGGCGAACGCTACAACAAGGTGGTCGACATCTGGTCGCGCACCAACGAACTCGTTGCCAAGGCGATGATCGACGGTATCGGTACCGAGAAGGTGACCGATACCGAAGGCAAGACGGTCAACCAGAAGTCGATGAACTCGCTGTACATCATGGCTGACTCCGGCGCTCGTGGTTCGGTAGCGCAGATTCGTCAGCTGGCCGGTATGCGCGGTTTGATGGCACGTCCCGATGGCTCAATCATCGAGACGCCGATCAAGGCGAACTTCCGCGAAGGCCTGAACGTTTTGCAGTACTTCAACTCCACCCACGGTGCTCGTAAGGGTCTGGCGGATACGGCGTTGAAGACGGCGAACTCCGGTTACCTCACCCGTCGTCTCGTCGACGTGGCGCAGGACGTGGTCATCACCTCGACCGATTGCGGTACCGAGGAAGGCCTGATCATGCAGCCGATCGTTGAAGGCGGCGACGTGGTCGAGCCGTTGCGCGAGCGCGTGCTTGGCCGTGTGGTGGCCGAAGACGTCTACGCACCGGGCGGCGATGACGAGCCGATCGTCACGCGCGACACGCTGCTCGACGAAGCGCTGGTCGAGAAGCTCGACAAAGCTGGCGTGCAATCGATCTCGGTGCGTTCGTCCATCACCTGCAAGGCTAGCCATGGCGTTTGCGCGCTGTGCTACGGCCGCGATCTTGCACGTGGTCACCTGGTGAACATGGGTGAAGCCGTGGGTGTGGTGGCCGCACAGTCGATCGGTGAGCCGGGTACCCAGCTGACCATGCGTACGTTCCACATTGGTGGTGCGGCGTCGCGTGCGGCTGCGGTCGACAACGTGTCGGTGAAGACCACCGGCACGCTGAAGTTCAACAACCTCAAGACCGTGCAGCACAGCCAGGGTCACCTCGTGGCCGTGTCGCGTTCGGGCGAAGTGTCGGTCATCGATGCCAACGGCCGCGAACGCGAGCGCTACAAGGTGCCTTACGGTGCCACCATCAGCGTCAAGGATGGCGCGCCGGTCAAGGGTGGCCAAACGGTTGCCAACTGGGATCCGCATACCCATCCGATCGTGTCGGAAGTGGCCGGTGTCGTGCGCTTCATCGACTTCCTCGATGGCGTCACCGTGCAGAGCCAGACCGATGACCTGACCGGCCTGGAGTCGGCGGTGGTCACCGATCCGAAGCGTCGCGGTACGGCGGCCAAGGATCTGCGCCCGATCGTGCGCCTGGAAGACAGCAAGGGCCGCGAGCTCAAGCTGCCGGGCACCGACATCGCTGCGCAGTACTTCCTGCCGGCCGGTGCGATCGTGTCGATTCAGAACGGCGCCGAAGTGGGCGTGGGTGACGTGGTCGCCCGTATCCCGCAGGAAACGTCGAAGACTCGCGACATCACCGGTGGTCTGCCGCGCGTGGCCGATTTGTTCGAAGCCCGCAAGCCGAAGGAGCCGGCGATCCTCGCGGAACGTTCGGGCATCATCAGCTTCGGCAAGGACACCAAGGGCAAGCAGCGTCTGATCATCAAGGACGTGGACGGCAACGAGCACGAAGAGCTGATTCCGAAGTGGCGTCAGGTCATCGTGTTCGAAGGCGAGCACGTGGAGAAGGGTGAAACCGTCGTGGACGGCGAGCCCAATCCGCACGACATCCTGCGCCTGCTGGGTGTCGAGCCGCTGGCCGCGTACCTGGTCAAGGAAATCCAGGACGTCTACCGTCTGCAAGGTGTGAAAATCAACGACAAGCACATCGAAACGATCATTCGTCAGATGCTGCGCAAAGTTGAGATCACCGAGCCGGGCGAGAGCCACTACCTGCGCGGTGAGCAGGTGGAGCGCGTACGGATCAACGCCGAGAACGATCGTGCGGAAGCTCGCGACGAACGTCGGGCGGAGTACCAGTCCGTGCTGTTGGGTATCACCAAGGCTTCGTTGGCAACCGAGTCGTTCATTTCGGCTGCTTCGTTCCAGGAAACCACCCGCGTTCTTACCGAAGCGGCGGTTCGTGGCACGCGCGATACCTTGCGCGGTCTGAAGGAAAATGTTATTGTCGGCCGTCTGATTCCGGCTGGTACGGGTCTGGCGTATCACGCGCAGCGTCATCGCCAGGGCGGTTTGACCGCCTCGGAGCTGGAAACCCTTTCCGGCTCCACCGCCCAAGCTTCCTTCGCGGAAGCGCCGGTAGGCACTGATGCAGGTGTTGAGTAAGCCCCAAACGGCTCTACTCGCCGACATACGAAATGAGGCGCATGGAATGCGCCTCGTGTTCGAGTCAAGGATGGCGGGCCCGTTCTTACTAGGTGATTTCTTGCCTGAGGTAAGGCGCCCATGTTAAATTCCCGCTTCTCGGCAGACCGGTTTATTCGGTCTGCCTTTATGTTTCCCAGGAATAGCTAGGCATGACGACAGTCAATCAGCTGGTGCGCAAATCCCGCAGCCCGAAGAGCTACAAGAGCGCTTCTCCGGCCCTGCAAAGCAGTCCGCAACGCCGCGGTGTCTGCACGCGCGTGTATACCACTACCCCGAAAAAGCCGAACTCGGCCCTGCGTAAGGTCGCCAAAGTGCGCCTGACCAACGGTTACGAAGTCATCAGCTACATCGGTGGCGAAGGCCACAACCTGCAGGAGCACTCGGTTGTGCTCATCCGCGGTGGCCGTGTAAAGGATCTGCCGGGTGTGCGTTACCACACCGTGCGCGGCAGCCTCGACTGCGCTGGCGTCACCAAGCGCCGCCAGGCTCGTTCGAAGTACGGCGCCAAGCGCCCGAAGAAATAAGAGCTAAGGACAAGAAATATGTCGCGTAAAGGTTCACATCCCGCCCGTCTGGTTCTGCCCGATCCCAAGCACGGCAGCCAGCTCATCGCCCGTTTCATCAACATGGTGATGAAGAGCGGCAAGAAGTCCGTTGCCGAAAGCATCGTCTACGGCGCACTGACGCATCTCGGCGAGAAGCATGCCGAGCCGGTGCAGCTCGTTGAGAAGGCGCTGGGCAACATTGCTCCCGCCGTCGAGGTGAAGTCTCGCCGCGTCGGTGGTGCTACGTATCAGGTGCCGGTCGAAGTGCGTCCGGGCCGTCGTATGGCGCTGGCCATGCGCTGGGCGATCGAAGCGGCGCGCAAGCGTGGCGAGACGTCCATGCCGCGCAAGCTGGCCGCCGAGCTGCTGGAAGCATCCGAAAACCGTGGTGGCGCCATCAAGAAGCGCGAAGAAACGCACCGTATGGCGGAAGCCAACAAGGCCTTCTCGCACTACCGCTGGTAAGCAGTACCGTACGGATTCGAGGTTAGTACCGTGGCACGCACCACTCCCATCGAGCGCTACCGCAATTTCGGCATCATGGCCCACATCGATGCCGGAAAGACCACGACCACGGAGCGCATCCTGTTCTACACCGGCGTCAGTCATAAGATTGGCGAGGTGCATGACGGTGCGGCAACGATGGACTGGATGGAGCAGGAGCAGGAGCGCGGCATCACCATTACGTCGGCGGCAACGACGGCGTTCTGGAAGGGCATGGATCGTTCCTTGCCCGAGCATCGCTTCAACATCATCGACACTCCAGGGCACGTGGACTTCACCATCGAAGTCGAGCGTTCCCTGCGCGTGCTTGATGGTGCGGTGTTCGTCCTGTGCGCAGTGGGTGGTGTGCAGCCGCAGTCCGAAACGGTATGGCGTCAGGCCAACAAGTACGGCGTGCCGCGTCTTGCGTTCGTCAACAAGATGGACCGCACGGGCGCCAACTTCGACAAAGTCGTTGAGCAGCTGAAGTCGCGCCTTGGCGCGAATCCGGTGCCCATGCAGGTACCGATCGGCGCTGAAGACAACTTCGAAGGCGTGATCGACCTCATCAAGATGAAGGCGATCGTCTGGGACATGGAGTCCCAGGGCATGAAGTTCGAATACCAGGAGATTCCGGCCAACTTGAAGGACGCTGCCGACAAGGCGCGCAGCTTCATGGTGGAGTCGGCTGCCGAGACGTCAGAAGAGCTGATGAACAAGTACTTGGAAGAGGGCACGCTCTCCGAGGAAGAAATCATTTCGGGCCTTCGCGCGGGCACGCTGACCAACTCGTTGATTCCGGTGTTCTGCGGTACCGCGTTCAAGAATAAGGGCGTGCAGGCCATGCTCGACGCAGTGATCCAGTTGCTGCCGTCGCCGGCCGATCGCCCGCCGGTCAAGGGCATCGACGAAAACGATCACGAAGCCAGCCGCGAAGCGAACGATTCGGCACCGTTCTCCTCGCTCGCGTTCAAGATCATGACCGACCCGTTCGTCGG
>OUNK010052601.1_pt1 | contig 14926 bp, 9 predicted proteins | sample 1755341 | NCBI WGS metagenome assembly OUNK01 (sample SAMEA3914788, study PRJEB12502) | metagenome | biome: forest; material: soil | place: Canada | collected 2011-07-03 | depth 0.1 m | reverse complement strand
ATTGTGGGATTGCCGGAGTCGCCGATCCGCAATCTAAAACTCCTTAACGTACATATTGCGGGCAAGACAGGGGCAGTCGTACAGTACGCCAACGTTGTCGCCAGTAACTTCACGGTACACGCCGATGAGGGAGAAAACGTCCATGTCGGCGCGGGCGTAACCGGGTTGGCGCAGTGAGCAACGCGCGTTTGTTTTCCGCCGCAGTCATCGCCGCGCTGGCGGCTGTCATGGCACAAGCTCAAGATGTGCACGTGCGCGTGTCGCCCACATCGAAAGGAACCACCGCAAGCCGCGACGACTTCCCCACGATCCAGATGGCGATGGACCATGCTCCCGAGCCGGGACCGGGAGGGCGCCTCTATCTTCACATCGCTCCGGGCATTTATCCCGAGCGCGTGTTCGTGACGCAGAACCGGCCCCGGACGACCTTCCTCGGAGCTGGCGCGAACCCCGAAGACGTCGTCATTACCGCATCGCAAAACGCAAAGAGCGCGGGTGGAACCTTCTTCTCATCCACCGTAGAGGTCGACGCCAGTGGCTTCGAAGCAGACAACGTTACGTTCGAGAACGCTGCCGGGCATACTGGTCAGGGGGTCGCGATTACGGTGCGGTCCGATCGCTCCGTATTCAAGCATTGCCGCTTCCTCGGCGATCAGGACACGTTGTTCGCGGACTTCGGCCGCCAGTACTACGTAAACTCCTACATTCAGGGCGGCGTCGATTTCATCTTCGGCAATGCTGCCGCCGTGTTCGACGACGATGAACTCCACGTCATTGGTCCTGGCTACCTGACTGCGCAGTCGCGCGTGTCGGCGGAGCAGAACACGGGCTACATCTTTCGCCGCGCGCGCATCACGACAACCGATCTGGGCGGCAAAAGCTTCTATCTTGGCCGTCCGTGGCGCCCGTTCTCCCGAGTCGTCTTTCTCTCGTCAGAGATGCCGTCCAGTTTGAGTCCCGAAGGCTGGTCTCCCTGGCGGCAAGGAGGCTCCATTGAGAACGCATTCTATGCCGAGCGCGGCAGCTTTGGGCCGGGAGCGCGTGTCGCATCGCGAATCTCGGGGACGCATCAGCTGAATACCGCGATGGCGGCACAATTCACATCCGAGAGATTTCTCGCTGGCGCCGACCATTGGAATCCGATCCGAGAGGCGGCGAAGCTCCCATGAAGCGAGCACGAGGAACCTCTTTCCAGAGATGCGGCGCGTTCATGCTGCTTGCGACCGGCTCGGCCTGCGCCGCGCAAGATCGCCGGGTTGTGACCGAACCCCACATCCCGCATGCTTGCATTACCTTGCACGCGGCCCTCGCGTTAGCGAACGGCAGGTTGAAGGGTGGTGATGAGTCCAAGCTGGACACCGCGCGGATACAGCGAGCGCTCGATGGCTGCCCGCACGGCTTTGCCGTCGAGCTTGCGCCAAAAGCCGCCCGCAGCGGATTTCTGATCGGCCCCATCCGCATTCCTGCCGGCGTCACCTTGCTTGTGGACCGCGATGTGACACTGATGGCGTCACGCGATTCACGACTCTACGATCAGCGCCCTGGCAGCTGCGGTGTCGTGAACGAGGAACCTCCCGGATGCAAAGCGATCATCACCCTGGCGCATGCGCCCCATGCTGCCATCATGGGCGACGGGACTATCGATGGCCGTGGTGAAGAAAAGTTATTGCACGGTGATGCGAGTTGGTGGGAGCTCGCGGAGCAAGCGCGCGCCGGCGGTCGCCAACAGGTCCCGCGGTTGATCGAGGCAGACGAGTCGGATGACTTCACCGTCTATCGCATCACTCTGCGTAACTCTCCAAACTTCCATATCATGTTTCGCGATGGTCACGGATTCACTGCTTGGAACCTCAAGATCGATACCCCGTCGACGGCCCGCAACACCGATGGAGTGGATCCTGCATCCGCGACCGATATCACGGTGACGCACTCCTTTATCCGCACCGGCGACGATAACGTCGCCATCAAGGGCGGTGAGGGCGGGGTGGGCTACATGACGGTCAGCGACAACCACTTCTTCAGCGGGCACGGCATGTCGGTTGGCAGCGAGACCTTCGGCGGAGTACACGACATCCTCGTCCAAGCGCTCTCACTCGATGGCTCCGATAATGGCATTCGCATCAAGAGCAACTCCTCCCGAGGTGGTCTCGTCGAGCGAGTCACCTATCGGGACGTATGTATGCGCGATGTGAAGTGGCCAATTGTGTTGGACACCCACTACGACAATCCGGGCCCGCAGAGCAACCGTTATCCGGTATACCGCGATATTCGACTCGGGGATGTGCGCGTCTTCGGCGGTGGACACATCAGCCTGCAGGGGCTTGATCCGCAGCATCGCCTCTCAGTTACACTCGATGGAGTCGTGCTCGACGACCCGAAGCTCTACAAGTTTAGCTCCGCGCATGCTGCCGTCGCCTATGGCCCAGGTCCAGTAAACTTTCTCCTCCAAGGCGAGGATGTGACCTCCTCCGGAATTCCGGGGAACGGCACGCTGGCAAGCTGCGACACAATGTTTGTTTCATTTGGAGCGCATGAATAACGAGCAAGGATTTTAATCGTGACGGCGAAAAACGACGGAGAGAGGGTCATGTCGACAATACTGCAGCTACCGAAGTACTCCATTGGTGTAGGGGATCGTTTTGCGCACCAGGCAAAAGCGCAATTGCTGGCCTGCCAGAGGTCCCTCGAGGCGGGCGTTCTGATTACGCCAGTGTGGAATAAGTCCAACCGCGAGCATCTAATTATCGGTTCCGAGCCGAGCCAGACCCGTGCCGCCGCAGATGCCGCCGTAAAGGCGTTAAGTTGGACCGGTCCGTATTTCGTCGATGCGGATCACATCAACTTGAAGACCGCCGATCGCTTCCTTGCGCCCTGCGATTTCTTCACGATGGACGTCGCCGAGGACATCGGTCGACTTGCCGCGGCGGATACTATCGATGCCTTTGTGGGGCGCCACCGCGAGTTAATCGGCCAGTTCTCGATTCCAGGTATCAATCAACCCTTCAACATCGACGAGAGCTTCGTACGCCGCGCAGCCGGCACGTTCCTCGCGGCGGTGCAGCAGGCTGGACGGATCTACCGGGACCTTGCGGCCAAGCGCGGTGATGGCACATTTATCCCCGAGATCTCGATGGACGAGACGGATTTACCGCAGACGCCGCCCGAGTTGCTCGTGATTCTAGCAGCCATCGCCGACGAGAAGATTCCCATCCAGACCATTGCACCGAAGTTCACCGGCCGCTTCAATAAAGGTGTGGACTACGTGGGCGACTTGCGGCAGTTTGCCAAAGAGTTTCGCGAAGACGTAGCCACCATCGCGTTTGCCATCGAACGGTACGGTTTGCCTCGTAATCTCAAATTGAGCATCCACTCCGGCTCGGACAAATACTCTATCTATCCAGCAATTCGCGAAGGCATCCGCGAGTTCGACGCGGGCATACATCTGAAGACCGCGGGCACCACCTGGCTCGAAGAGGTGATCGGACTCGCGGAGTCGGGCGGAGAAGGTCTTGCGCTTGCCAAAGAGATCTACGCGGAGGCCTACACGCATGCGGCCGAACTCTGCGCCCCCTACGCGACCGTGATTGATATCGACAGACCAAACCTTCCTATGCCTACGACAGTCGATGCTTGGACGAGCGAACAATTTGTCCGTGCGCTGCGTCACGATGGCAATCGCGATCCGCAGTTCAATCCAAATCTTCGCCAACTGCTCCATGTAGGGTTTAAGGTTGCGGCAAAGATGGGGCGCCGCTTCACTGGTGCACTTGAAGCGAACGAAGTCATCATCTCGCGGAACGTTACTATAAATCTCTTCGAGCGACATATCAGGCCGATATTTTTAGCGTGACAGTACTCGGCGAGTCCCATCCCCGGACACGAATTCTCCGGAACCATCGCCGCGGTAGGGACGCGCCACCGGCTGCACAATCAGCGATGAGATATTCGGCACGAACCGACTGGTTTCGGTAAGTGGATGCTGGCAAACTGCCGCAACCGGGTTTCCTCTTACGACATCGCTTAGAGTGGTAGCCGAGGGTACCGACGAGGCCCTTGCCATCGGTGGCCGCGATACCAAGAAGGATTTTCTCTGGATATACCACCGAAAGTGATGGTAGCCAATCTGGCTTTGTCACGTACATCTTCACGCGGCCCGCAATCCATGGGACGGCAATCAGTTGGTCGCCTCGGAAGGCCTCGAGGTGATCCTGCCTGCCCACGGGAGAAGTACGATCTGCCACGTCGAGTAACAGCATAGCTTCTCGTGGTGCTTCTCGCCGTTGTCCAACGTCTCACCCGCGATAGCCCACCTCCCGGCCAGGCTCTGCGCATAAGCCGCACTTGCAAGCGCCGCTGTCAAAGCAATGGATGCAATCAGGCGCATGCATTGCATGCCACGCGTTCCATCGCTGGCTTGTTCGCTGACATATATGTTTACTCTCTATATGTTGGTGGGTATTCCAGGCACACTTCACTTTCGGCCCGGCGCAATAGTAAACGTTCAACTCCGCAGGTGTCCAGAAATAACATCGCCGACTTACTCCGGTAAACCCTGCGGACGAACCTCGATCACACGCATCGCCTCCGTGTACTGCTCCTCGTTCTTGTCGCGTATTGTCTCAAAGCGCTTCGACTGTTCTTCACGACGCGGATCATCCGTGCGCGCATACAGCTTCAGCAGCGTGAAGTTAGCCGCATAACACTTCGCATCGAGCGCAATCGCGTGATTCAATTGTTTTTCGGCCTCAGGATACTTCTGCATTTGCATGTATACCTGCCCCAACTCCGCATAAGCATCCGGCTGGTCCGGCTTCAACGCCACTGACTCAGCCAGTTGACGAATTGCCGCATCGTACCGCCCCTGGTGACGCAGAATGCTGCCAAGATAATAGTGCGCACTCGCAGCCGTGCTCGGCACCTCAACGGCCTTCTCCAGATACGGCAATGCCGCCGCATAGTTATTCGCCTGGTAGTACGCCGCACCCATCGCCAACGTTCCCGCTGCATCCGCCGGGCGCAGCTGGTGATACTTCGCAAGATAGGGCAGCGCCTGCGACGGATCCTGCGCAAACGCCGTCAGGGTACCCAGTCCGAAGTTATAATTGGCGTTCTCGGGCGCCAACTTAATGGCCTCACCCATCGCCTTCAATGCCTCGCCTAATAACTTCATCTTCATGCACACCACGCCAAACTCATATGCTAACTCTGCGTCGTTTGGCTTGAGATCACGCGCATGGGCAAGATATCCGAGCGCCCCCTGGTAATCCTTGTCGGCAATCGCGATACGCGCCAAATCCACCAACGGAGCAGTCGACGTGGCATCCATCGCAAATACACGTTCGAGTGTCGCGCGCGCCTCGTCTCGTTTTCCTTCGGCCTCTTGCGCCAACCCTAAGACACGCAGCCCCGAAGCAGACAAAGGCTGCCTTTCCCCAGCCGCGGAATACAGCGCATCAATCAGGTCCGCCCGATGTGCCATGCGCAATGCCGGCAAAACAGAGAGCACATCCTGCTCGGCTAAATCAGGGTTCGCCGCCATCGACGCAGCCGTACGAGCCGCCTCCTCCTTGTGTCCCAACGCAACCTCATCGGCACAGAAAATTGACTGCACGCGCAGTTCCGAATGTGCCTCCGGAGCAAGTTTTTTCAACTGTTCGAACGAGCGCTGGTAATGCCCATCCCACATCAGCAGGGTCGCTTCCTGGTATGCCGCCTCTGCGTTATGCGGATCAAGCTGCTCGACCTTTTCATACAAGGCCAGAGCCTCTACTCGCTCACTCGCACCTGGACCCGCACCTGCACTCTCCATATACACACGCGCGAGATTGAGATACGCACTTAACAGCTTCGGGCTATGCTTGATAGCCTGCGAAAATGCCTGCTGTGCCCCTGCTGTATTCCCCTGCTGTATCTCGACAACACCCAGCAGATTCTCAAAGCCTCCGGTCGCCGGATATTGCTTCAAAGCCGCAGAAAGCAGTGCCCGGGCACCATCCAGGTCATTGCCCTGGATATGCTGCTGAATCGTGAGGACCGTATCCCGATACGAAGCCGACTGCTGCGCACCGGCCCCTGGCGATGTGAAGACGGGCAACAGACAAGCGCTCCCGACAATCCACACAGACCCACGAGAGATCACCCGTATTGCGCGTGCTCGCACGAATCCCACTATGAATAACCTCGTCTATATACTAAAGTGGACGGATGGCTCTGCGGTCGGTTGTCGCCAGCTGTTTTCTTGCGCTTGTCGCCCTTGCACCGGCATCCCAGCGAGCCACTGGCCAGGCCAATGCAGACGAACCCGCGCAGACATTCGCTGGCATGCAAACGCTTGAACTCGCGCCACCGAAATCGGCCGCACTCGACCAGGCCCTCCAAACTCACAACTACGTAGCAGCGGAGACACTCCTGCTGGCCGAGATCGCGTCTGATCCGCACTCGCATCGCGCAGCGCGCCTACTCGGTTTTATCGGCGGTGTCTACTTCCTCAACCATGATTACCTGCACGCAGCCATTGCCTGGAAAAAATCGGAAGCCATCACAGCACTCACCCCACAAGTGCGCTTTTCGCTCGCGATGGCTTACATTCGTATCGGCCACTCGGACTGGGCGGACAGTGTGCTCGAAGCACTCGCCGCACAGGATACAAGGAACGCGCTGTATCCATACTGGCTCGGCCGTCTGGCCTATGATGCTCACTCCTATAACGGCGCCATTCAGCACTTCAAGACTGCAATCGACCTAGCTCCTGCGATGGCACGCGCTTATGACAATCTCGGCCTCTGCTACTACTACCAGAACCAGAATGACCTTGCTCTCGCCAATTACAACAAGGCTATCGAACTCAACCTCAACTCACCCCACCCTTCCGCGTGGCCTTATCTCAATCTCGCAACCACGCTCGACTTTCTGAACAAACCGGCAGAAGCAGAAGCGAATCTGCGCGAAGCGATTCGTCTTGACACGACCATCGCTCCTGCCCATTTCCTGCTCGGCACCATCTTCGAAAAAACTGGCCGTACTGATGCAGCCATCAGCGAATTTGACGAAGCGGGTCGCCTCGACCCCAACTACGCAGAGCCTCATTTCGCTCTGGCTCGCACGTATAACAAGCTCGGCAGAAAGGCAGAGGCGCAGCAGGAAGTGCAAACATACCTCCGCATCCATAATGCCGCGAAAGCTGCCACCACTCCACGCTAGAAGAAGAATAATAATCGTGCCATCCAGGCAGGGCCGCTAGCCTGCCGGATGGCGCGTTGACTTAAATCCTAGAACTCAAGCCGCCCGACAAACTGGATCGAACGCGGATTGCTGACTGTTCCATTCCAGGTTCCAAACGAGTTACCCGAAGCCGCGACGTCTGTTACAAAAGGGAGTCCCGGGCCATCCCCTTGCGAGACGAAGTAATGGTTGTTGAAGGAGTTGAAGAAGTTCGCGCTCAGTTTGAGTCTCACCCGCTCCGTAAGATTCGTGTTCTTCGTGAAGGCGATATCAGTGTCCTGGTACGCCGGCCCGTATATATTCGAGACAGCGCTACCTATGCCGGTGTACCCAAAGGTGCTGAAGTTGGTTTCGAACGCCGCCGGGTTAAGCAGCTTTCCGCCGGTAGTCGCCGGATTGAAGCCATTGCGGCTATGCAGGTATGGATCCACGCCGGAGATCCGCCCAGGAATGCAGGACTCGCGGAACTCCGGCACCAGGCTTGAGGTCGGGCACGAAGACGACGTGAACCACATCGGCGTTCCATACTCGTAGTGGTAAAGAGGGCTGACCTGCCACCCACCCACCAGCACGTTGAGCAGCAGTCCAGCCGTGCGGAGGAACTGCTTGTTATGCCCGAAAGGCAGGTCGTAGACGATCGACACCTGGCCTGCGACCGGAACGTTGTCAGGGGCCAGCGAATACGCTCTGGGATATTCGTTGAAGGGTGAAAAATTGCCCTCGTTGCCGAGCCCCCCGCTGTTGCCCGTCTGGGTCCCGTCGGAAGCGTCGGTCATCAGTTTGGATATGGTGAGTGAACCAAGCACGTACAGGCCATTACGCTGGCGTCTTTGCACTCCTAACTGGAACGAATGATAGGAAGATGTTGCGTGGCCCTCGTTGAGACCCGTCAGCACGCCGCAATACTGCGGGTACGGTAGCAACGCCTGCGCCAATGTCGGGGCGCATCCAGTCATCTGATTCGCCCAGCCCACATATGGCACACTCACTCCATCCGCGGCAAAGGTTGCGGGCCCGTTGGCAGAGTCATAGCTGACAGCAAGATCGGAACCAAGTCCGGAAGTAGCTGGATTGTTCGGGTTCAGGACGTTGATCGGGTTCAGAGCAGAAGGCAGGTGAGTGCCCTCTGTGCCCACATAGGAGATAGTCACAGCCACGCCGTGGGGCAGCTGCTGCTCGATGGTCAGGTTCCATTGAGACGAGTACGGTCTCCGGTTGCCGTCAAAGGGTCGATACACAGAAGGAGTCTGCCCATTATCAAAACTGGCAGATATATTCTCGGTCGTGCCAACTTGCGAAGGACTGACGCCCGATGCAAGGTACAGCGCTGGCGCCTTGAAGTTACCCGATGCCGTCTCGTTCAGTGTAAGATCCTTGTTGAATCCGTCCTGGCCCATACCGCCGGCCCATCCAGGGTAAAATGCCTGGCCGAAGTAGATGCCATAACCCGCGCGTACCACCGTGTTCTTCGCCAATGTATATGCGAAGCCCAGTCGCGGCGCGAAACCCTTTTTGAATGGAATCTCCGGGTAAGGAGCGCCATAGCTAGCGGCACCGAATTTCGATCCGGCGAATGCCAGGCTGCCCTTCAGCTCGGTTCCACCCGCAGTTACAGCGCCAGGGTTCAGGCCATCCGGATTAAAGAAAGAGAGGTTATCAAGCTTTTCGCGAAAGGGGGTTATGTAATCCCATCGGAGGCCGTAATCAAGGTTCAACTTAGGAGTAATGCGCCAGCTATCGCCCGCGTGGATCGCGTACGCATCCTGGCGTGGGTATTCCGCATGAACGTTGTAGTACTCCACGCTGGAGGATGCAGCACTGCCGAGATAGAAGCTCGCTGCCGCATCTCCGGGGCAGGGTACAGCAGCCGAGCAGCCCTGGTTGCCTGTCGTGTCCGGGTTGAAGGTGAAGGTACCGCCCTGGTTGTCACCCTCGTGGATGCTGGTGCCCGCCAACCGCCACTCGAAACCGGCCTTCAACGTATGCGCACCGATCACCCGGGTAAACACATCGTTGAAAGCCCAGGTGCCGCGCGTCGTCAGATCGCTGGTCGAATTGGGCGGGTCGTCATTGCCGAGCTGCGAGTAGCCACCGCCGAATGTGAACTCCGGCAGGTAGCTGGTATCTGCAACACCGGGCACCGTGGGCAGCGCTGACGTGCCATTCAGCGCGAAATAGCCTTCATTGCGATTCAAGTAGCCAAGCGTCGCATGGTTGGTCGTCGTCCCTGAGAAGGTGTGCTCCCAGTTCAGGCGCTGAATATTTGCATTTTCCGGGTCCGCCGGACCGGCTGTTGACACCGCCACAGGCAGGTTGCTTTCGCTGTTGATGCCTGTGCGCTGCCACCAAGAGGTGAAGTAGAGGTGATCCCGGCTTCCCACGTTGAAGTCGAAACGACCAAAGAAGACATTCTCGCTCGACGTCAGAGATCCCTGGCCAGCCTTGGGAATGAAGTAGTTATTCAACTCGCCGCTATTTGTTGGCGTAGGCAGCGCTGCCATCCAGGCCTTGGCCACAGGATCCTCATACCGTGGATTGATCTGGTTCACTATCCCGTTGTAAGCGATCGCGGTTCCCGCATCGACGCCATACTTGGACGGGTCGCTCGGATAAAAGAGCTGGCTGCCTGCAGCGCCGAAGTTGCCAGCGCGATCCGCCAGAGAAGGGATCGATAGGGTTGCGGAGTTCGCGCCGCCTACTTCCTGGAACCCTTCATAGTTGACGTAGAAGTAGCCCTTCAGGAAAGACTTTGCTCCATGCGTGCCAGGCAGAAGGATTGGGCCTCCGATTTCGCCTCCGAAGTCATTTTCTTTATCCTCGGGCTTCCGCGTGTTGGGTGGCGTCCCATACTGGTACGCATTGAAGTCGTCATTGCGCAGGTACTCGTACGCCGCACCATGAAACTTATCACTGCCAGACTTCGTAGAGACGATAAGTTGCGCGGAGGTACTGTTGCCATATTGGGGGCCATAGTTCGCGGTCAGCACCGTGACTTCACTCGTGATATCCGGCGACATGCCGAAGTCTGTCTCAAGCGAAACCATGCCACTCTGGTTCATGTAGCCTTCCATCGCGGTTGCACCATCCACAATTGCTTCGTCGCCGCTCACCAGGCCGCCATTGATCCGGGTGTTGTAGGCGTTGCCACTTGCCCCGGTAGTCACGCCAGGCATCATGTCAGCAACCGTCACAGACGAACGAGGTGCGCCCGAGACTGTCAGTGGAAAGTCCTCTAGCGTCTCAGGCTCGACCCCGCCGCTAAGCGTGGGATCCACATAATTGATCTGCGGATTTTCTGCATCGACAGTCACCGTCTGCGTCGCATCGCCAAGTGATAGCTGCACATTCACGCGGCCCTGCTGCGTGCTCGCAAGTTCGATCCCCTTCTGCGTCACCGATTGGAACCCGCTCGCACTCGCAGCAAGATCGTATTTTCCCGGTAGCACATTGGTGAAGCTGTATTCTCCGGTCTCGCTTGTCACAAGGTCCATGTGGGCACCCGTGGCTTCGTCGGTCAGCGTCAGCTTCGCGCCGGGCACCACCGCGCCTGTCTGGTCGCCAACCGTTCCAGTCAGCGAGGCATTTGTATCCTGACCGTAGCTCGGCCCGATGTACAGGGCGAACATAGCGATCAGAAGTAGTATCCCGTGCGGCCTGTATCTCGAAGCGGAAAAATGTCGTGTCTGCATTGCGTCTCGTACTCTCCTGAAGTGGTTATCTTCCGGGCTTGCTTGGTACCACCGTGCCGCGCTCGATCTTGCAGGTGCCTGGTATTGATTCCAGGTTCCGGAGAAGTAGTTGGTCGCGAAGGCTCGTGCAGTGTGCCCTGTTCGTTGCACCTCATTCTTTCTATCTGGTACCTCTTCTTGCTAATTGACGTTAGCTTTGGGCTTGTACAGGTTCCGTCACAACATGCGATTGCAAGCGAACGTATTTTTTCATGTATCAAACACGGCGAAAATTACCCTCTCTCACGGTCCCTGTCAATATATTTCTTCTGACGCAGCATTCTGGCCTCATGGAAACCTTCATAATGCGGCTCTTTAGACAACCCCATCGAAAAGGCCTGGGCCGAGCTCAAACAGCAACTCCGCGTCACAAAAGCCAGAACCGCCCAAGCACTCGACCAGGCAATCACCGATCTCCTCCCAACCATCCGCCCCCAAGATGCCACAGCTTGGTTCCGGCTCCCCTTCCACCCTCTACATCGATAACTAATCCGCTCTAGGGTAACGGGGCGCGAGCAGAGGCGATTCTCTCTCTGCTTCCTTCCGAGTCGGGAATGTGTACACTGCATCTTCGATCACGGGTGGTTTCTGAGGGCCGCAGCCACTTGGGAGCCGCCATTTGACGCAAGTAAGCACGCAGAGGCCAGGAGGACTGGGGTTCCTCTCGTGGCGCCCGCTTCACTCGTGCGGCGGCGGTCCACAGAGCGCGTTCAGTCATGCAGCGAAGGAGGAAATAGCAACAACTGATTCAGATCATCAGCACGGAAACTCTTACTCATCAAGCCGATTCTAAAGCGGGTCCGCTCCAAAGAAATCATCCTCGTTACGGATTGGCTCAATCTATCCCCGACAGACTGCTAGAAATAAATAACGATTCAATTGCAGCTTGCAGTAGAATTCGACTCGCCGCGGTGACGATATGCGGCTGGTCTGGATAGGATTCCGTGTGTGCCTTGCCAAGCAGCATCTCGCTGCAGAATGGAGAATGGGGAATGAAGCCAATGCAAGAAAAGCGAGTAAGTCTAGGGACACTGGCAAATGTTACCGCAAGCATCACTGGGGCGCTGATTGTTCTGCTTCTGGTAACGGCTCAGGCATATAGCCAGGGGCTACCTGGACGTTGGATGGCAGTTGGCAGAACGCTGGACAACGGCGAGCAGCAGAAATCGATTCTGGAGTTGAAGCAGAGCGGCGATCAACTGACGGGAACTGTCAAGGCACAGGACTTCTCTTTCGAAGTTAAGGGGACGGTTAACGGGAACCACTTTGAACTGTACGGGCCTGGAAATCCGAACAAGCTGTTTCTGGTAGGCGATTTGGTGAATGGTGAGTTGCATGCTATGCAGGGCCACCACGAATTCGTGGCAAAAGTTGCTTCGCCGTCAGATGATATTCCGACGGTGAGTTATATTGAGCCTCCCTCGCTGCACAACATACCGGACAACGGTCTCGCGAAGACTCCGCCGATGGGATGGAACAGTTGGAATCTATTTGCCGGCAAGATCGACGACCAGACGGTGCGGACCATGGCCGACGCGATGGTATCGAGCGGTATGCGGGACGCTGGGTACATCTACGTAAACATCGACGATACCTGGGAAGGCGTGCGGGATGAGCAGGGGAACCTGCAATCGAACAACAAGTTCCCCAACATGAAAGCACTGGCGGATTATGTGCATTCCAAGGGACTGAAGTTAGGAATCTATTCCTCACCAGGGCCTCGAACCTGCGCAGGGTATCCCGCCAGTTATGGCCATGAGGCGCAGGATGCCAGGACATTTGCCGGTTGGGGCATCGACTATCTGAAATACGACTGGTGCAGCGCAGGCAGAATCTACAAGAATGAGCAGTTACAACCGGTATATCAGATGATGGGTGATGCCCTTGAAGCGACGGGTAAGCCGATTGTATATAGCCTGTGCGAATACGGGCTCGGTAGCGTGGAGAAGTGGGGCCCGGCTGTGGGTAGCAATCTGTGGCGTACGACAGACGACATCAGAGACTCGTGGGAGAGCATGATAGGCAATGTGGAGACTCAAGTGCCGACGGCGCCGTACGCGGGGCCTGGCCATTGGAACGACCCAGACATGCTGGAGATCGGGAACGGGCACATGACGGATGATGAATATCGCACCCATATGAGCCTGTGGGCTCTGGTGGCCGCGCCGCTGCTCGCCGGCAATGACGTGCGCAATATGACGTCTGCGACCAAGTCCATTTTGCTAAACAAGGAGGTGATCGCTATCGATCAGGATTCGCTGGGAAAGCAGGCGTCGCCAAGAAAGAACGGTGACTTGGAAACATGGATCAAACCGTTGGCCGATGGCGGAGCTGCGGTGGGAGTAGTGAACCGAGGCTCGACCGCGATGCAGGCCACGGTAAATGCCGGCGATCTGCAACTGGGAGGAAAGGTAAATGAGGCGCGGGACTTGTGGGGACACAAGGACGTAAAGTTCAAAAACGGCACCTATTCGGCAATGGTGCCGTCTCACGGCGTACTGCTGTTGAAAATAAGCGCGAAGTAACGAGAAGTTACGGAACGCAAGGCGCGCCCCGAAGCATCGCATTTAATGTGGTGCTACACCACTCGGTTCAGGTTCAAGACCAAATGCCTGGACCGAGTGATCCTCCGGCACGGGTGGCATCGAGAGTCAAATCCTCATGGAAGCCCCCCTGCCCACTCCAACGGCTCGGAACGTGATATGCGTTGGCCATGACTCGAATGAGACATGCACCGGCCAACCTAGTTAGTCTGCCGCATTGGTCTCTTGCGACTTTCGGAGATCCCAATGCCTCGAATAATGGAACCGTCACGCAGAAAGTATTCCATGACCTTCCATAATCGTGTTGTAGCGGTCGATTGGAACGTTCACGTACGTGTCGACTCGTGTACTGGGCTATGCCAACAAATTTCGAGTGGGTCGAGCTTGTACTCGCACCGAGTCCGAGAACGATTCGTGGGTCGTGGCTGGAGAGATAATTACCGCCGCCGGTCTTGAGACGGGTGCGGGTGTGCTGTCCGACGGTCAATGAAATGCGGGCACCAGATGGTATCTGGGTTGGACGTTTTTCCGATGAGCCGGATGCCGACCCAGTGGTTGCCGTTGGCCGCTTGGTTGCGGAGAAGAATAGGGGCGCTATTGTTGACTGTGATGAGAACGTCGACGGCACCGGTGTTGTCAAAGCCGCCTAGGGCGAGGCCCCGGGCAGCGAGAGGGCTCGTGAGAGATTGGGACAGCCGAGCCACTGCTGCTGTTCCGCAAGCTCTCACCATCGTTGTGGAACAGCAGCAGTGGCTCGCGGTAAGTGACGCTGGTAGAACTCATGCCGATTTGATCGTCATATCACATGGCCCAGTTCATGGGAGGTCAGGTCACGGCTAGGTGCACCCGACCGCCCAACTCACCACCTACGCTGGCTGCGCACATCCCGAACAATTTGTCCGTGCGCTGCGTAACGATGGCAATCGCGATCCGCAATTCAATCCAAATCTTCGATTATCCTGCTTCCCTATCGGGGAGCTCGCTCCCCGTCTCTCGCACCGCCCATATCCAGCCGGATTTGGCCAGCGATGGATTGTTGGTAGAGCGCAAGCTCTACGCGAGCCTCCTCCCAGCGGGCAGCGATGGCGAGCGCCTGACCGCGTACCAGGTGCGCCCCCGAGAAGGTAGGTGGCGCGGCGGCAAGCACGCGCTGGCTCCAAATATCCGAGCTCTGCAGATCTCCCATCCCGACCTCGGCGCGCGCGCGTTCATACATCGCCTGCCAGCTCTCCCCCTCGGGCGCTTCCATGTCACGGAGTGCTAGGAACGCATCCTCGTAAAGGCGCATTCCATTGAGCGTACTCGCAAGAATCGTCGTCCCGAAAGCGATCCTCGGACGGAGCGACTGCGCCTTCGCGATGTCCCAAAGCGCCGCCTCATATCGTGCTGCAGCGACCTCTTGGGTGGCGCGCAGCAGAAAGATCTCTCCTGCAC
>OUNK010000123.1_pt1 | contig 14948 bp, 14 predicted proteins | sample 1755341 | NCBI WGS metagenome assembly OUNK01 (sample SAMEA3914788, study PRJEB12502) | metagenome | biome: forest; material: soil | place: Canada | collected 2011-07-03 | depth 0.1 m | reverse complement strand
GTTGCACCGGACGAGGTTCTGCATGATGGCGACCGGGTTGAAATCTACCGGCCGCTTACCTTGGACCCGAAGGACGCGCGTCGTCGTCGCGCCCGATAGCGTGTCGCAACGTCTCCGTCGAGACGTTGCCATTACCAATTAGTGGGAACCGCTGTCGCCGCCGCTATCACCGCCGCTGCTGTCGTCGCCGCCACTATCGCCACCGCTACCGGCATTCGGATTCTTGTCACCCGAGGTGTCGTTGACGTTGTAGCTGGTCTTGTACTTGTTGCTCTCCTTGACCAGATTCAACGAGTCCTGCATGTAGATCCTGCCTTCAGTGCGCACCAAGGTGTCGTTATTGAAGAACAGGCTCATGGTGTTGACGGTCATCTTTTCGCCGCGATGCGAATAGGTGGACACGTAATCCCAACGATTCTGGTCGAACGGCGAAGCGACGGACGGGGTGCCCATCAGCACCAGCACTTGGCGCTTGGTCAGACCCGGCTTGAGCTGTTCGGCAAGGTTCTTGTCGATGGTCTTATCGAACAGATTGCCCTGGGCCACGTCGGGGGTATACACGATATGGCAGCCGGCGAGAGAAATGGCCAGCGTGGCGAAGCCCAGCGTGCGAATCAGCTTTTGCATTCGTATTGCGTCCGGATCGTTGAAGTTTCGGATGATACACTAACGGCTTGATTCCACCGTGTATCGGGAGCTTGCGTATGGAGCAGGAAACCCAAGAACTCCGTAAGGCCGGGCTGAAGGTCACTCATCCCCGGATGCGCATTCTCCAGATCTTCGAGGAAGACGGGGTTCGGCATCTCACTGCCGAAGACGTCTACAAGAAGCTGCTTGCCCATCAGGAAGATATTGGCCTGGCAACGGTATACCGAGTACTTACCCAATTCGAAGCCGCCGGCATCCTCAGCAAGCACAATTTTGAGGGCGGGCAGGCGGTCTATGAACTGGATCGTGGTCAACATCACGACCACATGATCGATGTGGACAGCGGAAAGGTGATCGAGTTCGTCAGCGAGGAGATCGAGCGCTTGCAGCGCGAGATCGCTTCCCGACATGGCTACGAGATCCAGGATCACAGCCTGGTGCTGTACGTCCGTCCGAAAAACCGGGGCAAATAAGCAACAGACAGGTCCGGCGCGGTGGGGCGGCATAGCTCGCCCTCTTTGCAATGCCTTGAATTTCAGCCATAAAAAAAGCCGCGGGAGGACTCCTGTCCGCCCAGCGGCTTACCGTTGTCTCTTGACCTTCGCGTATGAGAGTTGCTCGTCATACGCGATTTTTGTCCAGACTCCGGCGGAATGGCTTCCTGCCATTCTTCGGGCCCGCCGTCCCCACGGCTGACCCGCGCTCACCATCTTGCGATGGCGGCTCCCCCACATCGATGGAGCGATCCTAACGAAGCTTTTACTTTGCCGATATTGGAAAATTTCCTAGTTACAGTGTCACAAGTCACTGGTTTCACGGCGAGAAATGCTGCTTCGCAACAAAATACGCAGGTGTACGCCCTGCTGATCGGGCCGTAGACGGAAGAGTCCACCCAGCGAAGTAACCCGGTCGCGCATGCCTTGCAGCCCGCGGCCGCCGCGCGGGACACGGTCGGGCAGGCCGATGCCGTTGTCGCGGATATCCAGCAGCGCCAGGGCTATGCCGGTCCGCTCGCCGATGCGCAGGCGCAGGCGGAATTCGTTGGCCTGGGAGTGTTTGACCGCGTTGGTCGCGCTTTCCTGGGCAAGCCGGTAGATCGCCGTGCGGATGTCTTCTTCGAGCAGCCGAGGATCGCCATACAGTTCGGTGTGGTAGGCCATGCCGGCGGTGCCAAGTAGATCGCGAATGGGGCCTTCGTCCAATGCGCGCATCAGGCCGAATTCATCGAGTACCGCCGGACGCAGATCGTCCAGCAACCGATGCAAGGCACGGCGCATGTGGCCGAGAATGCTGTTGATCGATGTGCCGATATCTTCCAGGCCGGCTTGCTGCAGGCGGTTTTGTGCAAGCTTCACGTGGGTCTGAATCGCAGTGAGGTTCTGGCCCAGTTCGTCGTGCAGTTCAGCGGCCATGTGACGGCGCTGGTTTTCTTCTGCCTGCATGTTGCCGCGCGCGGCATCGCGCAATTGGCGTGCGAGATGATCCAACCGTCGATTGACTGCGGCGAGATAGACATTCTGTTCCGCGACGCGCGCGCTGCTGCGGCGGAGTGCATCCGTGGCCGAGCCCAGCATGAGTGCGCCGGTACCGGCGACCGCGAGAAACATATGCGAGGAGGCCGTAGGAATGACATGCGTGAACACGCGATCGACCAGCGCCATGCCAAGGCTCGACACAAGCATCGATAGGCTCGCGCCGCGCCAACCATGGCGGAAGGCGAAGAACAATACCGGTGCCAACGACAGCACGCGGGCGAACTCGCGTTGCGGCGCGGCTTGCTCGGTCAGGATCAATAGAATGACCAGGGCAGGCAGCATGACGAGCAGCCCATCCATTAAAAGCTCGGACATTTCCTGCTTCGAGGGGCGCGCGCGCCAGATCAAAATCAGCGGTGGTACCAGCAACAGCAAACCGACGTAGTTGCCCAGCAGCTCATCACCCAGCGCGTGCAACAAGCCGGCAGGTGGCAGCTGATGGATCATCGCCAGCATCAGCGCATCGGTGGCCGTGGCGGCGACGACGGTAAAGCCCGCAGAAAGCAGCAGTCGCGACACTTCCTCCGGGTCGTGCAGGCTCGGACGCAGATTGGCCCTGCGCAACAGGCCCAGGCACAGGGCGACCACGATCGGCTGCGGCAAATCGCCATAGACGAAAACACGCCAGCCCATCGAGTAGCCATGCAGGTAGTCGATCAAGCCGGCGGCGATCAGCTCGCCGCCGATCAGCCACGTCCAGTAGCGCATGGGCGAGAGCAGCAGCACACCGAAACGCAGGCCGAATTGCAGGGTCCAGTCAGGCTGCGTGGTCGGCCAGAGCAGCGCCCAGAGCAGGGCGTAGCCGAGGCCCAAGAATGGGCCGGAAGTGAACAGGGAGAGGGATTTCAGTCGCATGCACGGATGGTACATGTGGACCGCTTCCGTCCGCCCTCCAGACTGTTACAGTGCACTCATGCATAGCATTGTTCTGGTCGACGATCACGCCATCGTCCGCGAGGGTTTCAAGCGGCTGATCCAAATGGAGCCTGATCTGGAGGTGGTAGCCGAGTGCCGCAATGCTGACGATGCGGTGGAGGCCATCAGCCAGCGGCGTCCGGATCTCGTAGCGCTCGATCTGTCATTGCCCGATGGCAGCGGCCTGCCGTTGATCGAACACTTGCGTAGCGTGGCCGTCGGCACGCGCATCGTCGTGTTGAGCATGCACGACGGCGAACCTTATGTGTCCGAGGCGCTGCGGCGTGGCGCTAGCGGCTACGTCACCAAGGGTGCAGCGCCTGAAGAGCTGGTGGCTGGGTTGCGTGCGGTGATGCGTGGGGAGCAGTTCCTCAGTTCCGACCTCCGCCAGCGTCGTGCCGAGCGGCCGAACGATACGCTCGATCCGATTGATCGACTCACCGCACGCGAGCGCGAAGTTTTTCTGCTGCTGGCCGCCGGACGTGCGCCGAAACAGGTGGCGGGCGAGTTGGGCATCGGTCAGAAGACGGTTTATATCCATCGCGCCAGCCTCATGGGCAAGCTGGGTGCCGGTTCGGAACTTGATCTTTACCGCATCGCCAGCGAGCGAGGCTTGTTACCTGGCCGAACCTGAGATGCGCGTCAGGCGGTTTGCGCGCGCTCCAACATTTGCTTGGCATGCGCGCGCGTTTCGCGCGTGATCTCCACGCCGCCGAGCATGCGGGCCAGCTCATCGCGTCGGCCTTCGGTGTTCAACGATTCGATGCGCGTATGCGTGGAATCGCCGCCGCTATGTTTACTCACGCGCAGATGTGCATGACCTTGAGCGGCAACCTGCGGCAGATGCGTCACGCATAGCACCTGGCAGCGTGCGCCGAGCGCGCGCAGCTTCTGCCCAACCACTTCGGCAACGGCGCCACCGATGCCGCTATCGACTTCGTCGAAGACCATGCAGCCGATGGTGTCCTTACCCAAGGTGGCTACTTCGATGGCCAGACTGATACGCGCCAACTCGCCACCGGAGGCAACCTTGCGCAACGGGCGCGGTGGCTGGCCGGGGTTGGCGCTAACCAGCAGTTCGCAGCGTTCGCGGCCTTGCGGATCTGGATCGTTGCCTTCGACGGGTTCCAGCGACACCTGCAACACGCCGCCGGCCATGCCCAGTTCGGTCATCAGCGTGCTGACTTCTTTACCGAGACGTTTGGCTGCTGTTTGGCGGGCCTTGCCTAATGCGTCCGCGGCCTTGGCGTAATCGCGCTGCAGCTGTTCGCGCTGTGTGCCGAGGCGTTCGAGTGCTTCGCCGGCGTTTTCCAATTCACTAAGTTCTGCTTGCAGCGCGGCGCGCTTGTCGTCGAGTTCGGCGACGGGAAGGCGGTGCCGGCGCGAGAGTTCGTGCAAGCGGGCGAGGTGCGTGTCGACCTCGGCGTAACGCTCAGGGTCCAGATCGACATCCTGCGCATAGTGTTCGAGTCCATCGACCGCTTCATTGAGCTGGATCTGCGCGTTGTCGAGCAGTTCCAGCATCGGTGCCAGCCTGTCGTCGAGTGCAGCCAGGCGGGCCAACTCGGCGTGCGCGCGTCCCATCGACTGGCGCAGCGCGAATTCGCTGTCGCCGTCGAGCAGGTCGACGACGCCGGTGATGCCTTCGGTAAGTTTGCTGGCGTTGGCCAGGCGCTTGTGACTGGCTTCCAGCTCCGCGAGCTGGGCGGGCGGAAGAGCCCATTTTTCCAGGTCGGCCAATTCGTGACGCAGCAATTCAAGGCGCTGGCCACGATCGTCACCACCGCTTAGTTTGCGAATGCGCGCACCTAGTTCGCGCCACTGCAAGGCGAACTGACGGACCTGTTCGACGCGGGTTTCGTTTTCGGCATACGCGTCGAGCAGATTCAACTGATGCGCGCGTTCCAGCAGCGCCTGGTGTTCGTGCTGCCCATGAATCTCGACCAACAGCGCAGCCAGGTCGCCCATTTGGCTGATCGTGGCGGGGCGTCCGTTGATCCACGCGCGTGAGCTGCCTTCTGCTCGGATCACGCGGCGAAGCTGGCAGGCGCCATCTTCGTCCAGTTCTTCGCGCTGCAACCAGTCCCGTGCTTCGGGCAGATCTTTCAGGTCGAACCCCGCGATCAGCTCGGCGCGATCGCTGCCAGCCCGCACGATGTTGCTGTCGGCACGGGCGCCTGCCAGAAGCATCAGGGCATCGACGAGCAGGGATTTACCCGCGCCCGTCTCGCCACTGACCACGGTCAAGCCGGGGCCAAAGGTGATATCGGCTTCTTCGACGACGGCGAGGTGGCGGACGTAAAGAGAGGTGAGCATGAGTAAGGGCGGCAGTGGTTCGTGAGATTGTAAGGGGCGGGGACAGCGTAGAGTAGCGAGCGGAAGGGGCGGGAACCCGATCTGCTCCGGCTTTCTTGCAATCTCCCCCGGCACACCTTATTTCTTTACCGTCTCACGGATTGCCACAGCGCATGCCTAACCACCCCGATCTCGACATCCGCGCGCGGCGCCTGCTGCGCACGCTGATCGCTCAGTACCTGGCCGATGGTGAGCCGGTAGGGTCGCGCACGCTATCGCGCTCGTCCGGGCTGGACGTAAGCCCGGCGACGATCCGCAACATCATGGCGGATCTGGAAGAGGCCGGCCTGGTCGCCTCGCCGCATACCTCGGCCGGGCGCATCCCAACGCCGCGCGGCCTGCGTCTGTTTGTCGACAGCCTGATCGAACTGAAGCCGGTGCCGCGTGATGAGATGGTGCGCCTGCAGCGTGAGTTGCCGCCGGGGCCTGCCACGGTGCGTGATCTGGTCGGCAACGCGTCGGCACTCCTATCGGCGATGACCCACTTCGCCGGCGTGGTCACCGTGCCGCGCCAGACGGATTTCCCGCTGCGCCACATCGATTTCGTGGCGCTGCCCGATGCACGTGTGTTGGTGATCCTGGTGTTTTCGGACAACCAGGTGCAGAACCGCGTGATCCAACTGGCCAAGCCGCTGGACGGCCGTGAACTGGAACAAGCCGCCAATTACATCAACGAGCACTTCGTTGGCCTGCGCGTGGACGATATCCGCGCCCATTTGCTGCGCGAATTGCGCGAAGCCAGCAGCGAACTGCACCTCATGCTGACCAGCGCGGTGGAGCTGGCGGCCGCGTCATTCGCCCCGCAAGGCGAGGGCGAGGGTGTGCTGATCAGCGGCCAGACCAATCTGATGGCTTATTCGGAACTGGCCGATCTGGACCGCCTGCGCGAGCTGTTCGAGGCTTTCCAGAAAAAGAACGAGCTGCTGCAGCTGATGGAAGTCTGCGCCAAAGCGCCCGGCGTGCGATTATTCATCGGTGAGGAATCGGGTTTTGCTGCGCTGGATGGTTGCAGTGTGGTCACCGCGAGCTATGGTGCGCAGGGTAGGTTGCTGGGGGCCGTGGGCGTGATTGGTCCGACCCGCATGGCCTACGAGCGGGTAATACCAGTGGTTCAGGCGACCGCCGGCTTGCTCAGCGAAGCCTTGAATCGCGCCGCCACGGCCTTATAACCCCTTCGGGAGGCGGGTTTTACCCGCAAATTTTGCTGGTCGGCACTGGGTGTCGGCCCGGGATGACGTTTGGAGTCTTTCATGCATAACAGCGATTCGCAGCCGCCGAATGGAACGCCGGAAAGCGGCGCACAGGCCGCATCGTCGAGCGCCGAGCTCGACGCACTCAAGGCCAAGGTGGCCGAACTGGAGGCCGGCAACAAGGATCTGCGCGAAACCGTGCTGCGCGAAAAGGCCGAGCTGGAAAACCAGCGCCGCCGCCTGCATCGCGATCTGGAGCAAGCCCGCCGCTTCGCCAATGAGAAGCTGCTGAACGACCTGCTGCCGATCTACGACGGCCTGGAGCGCGGTTTGTCGGTGGAGGGCGGTGACGTCACTGCCGTGCGCGAAGGCATCAACCTCACCTTGAAAGAGTTGTTGCGCATCGCCGGCAACAACGGGCTGGTGCAGGTCGATCCGCTGGATCAACCGCTCGATCCGGAACGTCATCATGCCGTGAGCATGGTCGAAGCGCCGGGCAAAGCGCCGGGTACGGTGGTTACCGTGCTGCAGAAAGGCTATGTATTGAACGATCGATTGCTACGTCCGGCCTTGGTGGCTGTGGCCAAGGACGACTGAACGACGAGCTTAATTTCAACACTGCAGGGTTTAGCTGATATTGAACCACCTTCGGCAAAGCCCCATTTGAAAGTCATTCGCGGCCGAGGGGCCGCTCGCGAGATTTCCGGAGCACACACATGGGCAAGATCATTGGCATCGACCTGGGCACGACCAATTCGTGCGTCGCCATCATGGATGGCAGTACCGCTAGAGTGATCGAGAATGCGGAGGGCGATCGCACTACGCCATCCATCGTCGCCTTCACCAAGGACGGCGAAGTGTTGGTCGGTGCGCCCGCCAAGCGCCAGAGCGTCACCAACCCGAAGAACACCTTCTACGCGGTGAAGCGCCTCATCGGCCGCAAATTCACCGACGCCGAAGTGCAGAAAGATTTGCACATCGTGCCGTACGGCATCGTTGCGCATGAGAACGGCGACGCCTGGGTGCAGACCGCCGACGGCAAGAAGATGGCGCCGCAGGAAATCTCTGCAAAGGTGCTGATGAAGATGAAGAAGACCGCCGAGGATTATCTTGGCGAGCCCGTCACGGAAGCCGTCATCACCGTACCGGCCTACTTCAACGACAGCCAGCGTCAGGCGACCAAGGACGCCGGCCGCATCGCCGGTCTCGACGTCAAGCGCATCATCAACGAGCCGACCGCCGCTGCGCTGGCCTACGGCATGGACAAGAAAGGCGGCGATCGCAAGATTGCTGTGTACGATCTCGGCGGCGGCACCTTCGACGTGTCGATCATCGAAATCGCCGAAGTCGACGGCGAGAAGCAGTTCGAAGTGCTGGCCACCAACGGCGACACCTTCCTCGGTGGCGAAGACTTCGACATGCGCGTCATCGACTACTTGATCGAAGAGTTCAAGAAGGATCAAGGCATCGACCTGCGCAAGGATCCTTTGGCGCTGCAGCGCCTGAAGGATGCTGCCGAGCGCGCCAAGATCGAGTTGTCGTCTGCGCATCAGACCGAAGTGAACCTGCCGTACGTCACGGCCGATGCCTCCGGTCCGAAGCATCTGAACATCAAGCTCACCCGCGCCAAGCTCGAAGCGCTGGTGGAAGACTTGGTCAAGCGCACCATCGATCCTTGCCGCACCGCGCTGAACGACGCTGGCCTGCGGGTGTCCGACATCGACGAAGTGATCCTCGTCGGCGGTCAGACGCGCATGCCGAAAGTGCAGGAGTCGGTGAAGGATTTCTTTGGCAAAGAGCCGCGCAAGGACGTCAACCCGGACGAAGCCGTCGCTGTCGGCGCCGCGATCCAAGGTGGCGTACTGGGCGGTTCGGTGAAGGACGTGCTGCTGCTCGACGTTACCCCGCTGTCGCTCGGTATCGAAACGATGGGCGGCGTGATGACCAAGCTGATCGAGAAGAACACTACGGTGCCGACCAAGGCCTCGCAGGTTTTCTCCACGGCCGACGACAACCAGACTGCCGTCACCGTGCATGTGCTGCAGGGCGAGCGCGAGCGCGCCAACGCCAACAAGTCGCTGGGCAAGTTCGACCTCACCGGCATCGACGCCGCGCCGCGCGGCATGCCGCAGATCGAAGTGACCTTCGACATCGACGCTAACGGCATCCTGCACGTGTCGGCCAAGGACAAGAAGACCGGCAAGGAACAGAAGATCGAGATCAAGGCCGGTTCGGGTCTGACCGATGAAGAAATCCAGCGCATGGTCGCCGACGCCGAAGCCAACAAGGAAGAAGACAAGAAGTTCCACGAGCTGGTCAGCACGCGCAACAAGGCCGATCAGCTGGTGCACGCCACGCGCAGTGCGCTGAAGGAACACGGCGGCAAGGTGCCCAGCGATCAGCTGAGCTCGATCGAAGGTGCGCTGTCGGATCTGGAAAAGGTCAAGGACGGCGACGACAAGGCCGCGATCGAATCGAAGATCCAGAAGCTGGAGCAGGTCGCGCAGTCGCTTTATGCTGCCGCCCAGGGCGGCGCCCCGGCCGATGCCGGCGCGCAGCAGGGTCCGGGGCCGGGTGGTTCCGCGCAACCGGACGACGTGGTTGACGCCGAATTCACCGAGGTGAAGAACGACGGTAAAGCGTCCTGATGACGCAAGCTGTTTGAGGACGGGCGCCCGCAAGGGCGCTCGTCCTCGTTGGAGGGGAAGCAATGGACAAGGGGCGGCTTGAAGCCTTCAGTGATGGCGTGCTGGCCATCATCATTACCATCATGGTGCTGGAACTGAAGGTGCCGCACGGCGACAGCTGGAATGTGCTGCTTCCGCAATGGCCGGTTTTCCTGAGCTACGTATTGAGTTTTGTTTACGTGGGCATCTATTGGAATAACCATCACCATCTCCTGCATGCTTCCGAAAAGGTGAGCGGTGGCGTGCTTTGGGCGAACCTCCATCTGTTGTTCTGGCTGTCGCTGATGCCGGTGGCGACGGGATGGATGGGCGAGAACCATTTCGCGCAGCTTCCAGTCGCGTTGTACGGCGTGGTGTTGTTGATGTCCGCGCTGGCGTGGTTGCCGCTGCAGTACTGCCTGATCGCGGCCAATGGCGGAAAATCGTCGTTGCTGGCGCAGGCAATTGGCAGTGACTGGAAAGGCAAGGTCGCTGCCACCATGTACCTGGTTGGCATCCTGCTGGCGTTCGTGGCGCCGTGGGTGTCTTGTTTACTTTATGCCACGGTGGCTGCGATCTGGTTCATTCCCGATCGGCGCATCGAATCGCGGATCAAGCAATGAGCAAGCGTGACTATTACGAAGTCCTGAGTGTCGAGCGTTCGGTTACCGAAGTGGAACTGAAGAAGTCGTTCCGTCGGTTGGCGATGAAATACCATCCCGACCGCTGCCCGGACGATCCGCATGCGCAGGAGAAATTCAAAGAGGCCAAGGAAGCCTACGAAGTACTGGCCGATCCGCAGAAGCGTTCGATGTACGACCAGTATGGCCACGCTGCATTTGAAGGCGGCATGGGCGGTCGCGGCAATGGCGCCGGTTTTGGCGACATGGGCGATATTTTCGGAGATATCTTCGGCGACATCTTTGGCGGCGGTGGTCGTGGTCGTCAGCGTCGCGGTGCCGATCTGCGCTACATCATGGAGCTGGATCTCGAAGAGGCCGTTTTCGGTATCGAGAAAAAGTTTGATATCCCAACACAAGTCAATTGCCATCACTGCAACGGCAGTGGTTCGGAAGACGGCAAGACCGCGCAATGCAAAACTTGCGCAGGACATGGCCGAGTCCGCATGCAGAACGGCATTTTCTCGATCCAGCAGACCTGCCCGCATTGTGCCGGTAGCGGTCGCGCCATCGAAAAGCCGTGCAAGCAATGTCACGGCGACGGGCGCCTGGAAGAAACACGCACACTGTCGGTACGCATCCCGGCTGGTGTCGACAATGGCGATCGCATCCGTCTGACCGGGCAGGGCGAAGCCGGTCCTGCAGGTACCGAAGCGGGTGATCTATACGTGGAAGTGCACGTGCGCGAACACGCGATCTTCCAGCGCGAAGGCAACAATTTGTATTGCGAGTTGCCGATTCGTTTTTCGCAAGCCGCCCTCGGCGCGGAGCTGCAGGTGCCGACGTTGGAAGGCGAGGTGCCGATCGTCATTCCGGCCGAAACGCAGACCGGGCAGCAGTTCAACTTGCGCGGGTGCGGCGTCAAATCCGTGCGCGGCGGCCGGGCGGGCGATCTGGTCTGCCGGGTCGTGGTGGAAACACCGGTGCGGCTCACCCGTGAGCAGCGCGACTTGTTTGAGAAACTAGAGGCGACCTTCGCCGATGGCGATGCCGAGCGCCATACACCGCGCGCCAAGACGTGGGTGGATGGCGTCAAGCAGTTCTGGTCGCGTGTCACGTCGTAAGGGGCCGCTACAAGCTAGAGCGTTGGCGCTTCCGTTGTTGCCAGTCTTTGCAAACGCGATACCCTGTTCCTGTTACTAGAGGAACACTCGTATGACGCAAGCCATCCGCCTTGCCATCAATGGCGCGTCCGGCCGCATGGGACGCGCGTTGCTCGCGTTGATACGCGAGGACCGGCGCTTCGAACTGGTGCATGCCGTTGTTTCCGCTGGATCGGAACACGACGGTATGCCGGTATTTGGCGAGTTATCTACGTCGTTGCGTTACACCCACGACTGGAGTGCTGCTCCGGATGCCGATGTCGTGGTCGATTTCAGCGGTCCCGACGGCCTTTCCGCGGCATTGGCGCATTGCATCGAACGTCGTGTTGCCTTGGTCACAGGCACCACAGGTATCGATACGGCAGTCGAGGCTCAGCTCGATGATGCCGGTCGGCGTATTGCTGTTCTGCGTGCCGCGAATTTCAGTTTGGGCGTTGCCGTGTTGACCCGTCTGCTGCGCGAAGCCGCCGCCGCTTTGCCGGATTGGGATCTGGAGATTGTCGAGGCGCATCACGGCCGCAAGGAGGATGCACCCTCCGGCACCGCACTCGCGCTGGGACATGCCGCTGCTGCCGCACGCGGCACCACGCTGGAGAAGGATGGCGTGTATGCGCGCGAGGGCCGCCCAGGCGCGCGCCGCGCCGGCAACATCGGCTTTGCCGTGGTGCGTGGTGGCGATGTGGTGGGAGAGCACACCGCACTGTTGCTGGGCCATGGGGAGCGCGTAGAGCTAAGTCATCGTGCGACGGATCGCTCGATCTTCGCCCGGGGCGCGCTCGAAGCGGCCGCGTGGCTGGCTGGGCAGAAACCAGGTTCCTACAGCATCGACGACCTGCTGCAAACGCGTCACGCAAAAGCAGCACTGTAGATTGTAATTTCCGTCATCCCGGCCTGCGCCGGGATGACGAGCAAAGCCCGGCCTAACCGGTTGTCCACACACAGCCGCACCTGTACCATCCCCGCGTTGCCCATTGGGGAGTAGCCATCCTCGCCGCAGAAAGCCGTCAGGTTTTCATGTGCCGAGGAATCCGCGTCAACACACTTGAAGCTAATGCTTCATGGCGCGGATGGTTATCGCAGACGATCACGTCCGCGATGGTCCGGCGAGACCTTTGGCCACGACACGACTCACCCGGCCGGGCGAGCTTGTGCGTGTGCCATTGGTTGTTCGCTCGCCCGGCCCGGAAATGCCCATGTTCCTCACGCTGCTGCTGTTCCTGCTTTCTGCCGGGGCCATCTATTTGGCCTGCGAGTATTTCGTCAACGGCATCGAATGGCTGGGGCAAAAGTTGAACTTCGGGGCGACTGCCACCGGCACAATCTTGGCCGCTTTCGGTACCGCGCTACCGGAAAGCGCCGTGACGTTCGTGGCGGTGATCATGGGGCGGACGGCCGAGGTCCGCGACATCGGCGTCGGCGCTGCGATGGGCGGTCCCCTCGTCCTTGCCACGATCGCCTATGCCGTGGTCGGTGTCGCCTTATGGGGCAATCGTCGTCGCCTTGGGCGTGCCGACATGCGAGTGCGTGTCGAGGATGCGCGATTGGCTCGCGACCAATCCTGGTTCCTTTCCATTTTTGTCGTGAAGTGCGGACTGGGCCTTGTCGCCTTCGCCTTCAAGCCATGGCTGGGCGTGTTGTTTCTGTTGGCCTATGCGCTGTACGTATGGCGAGAGTTGCGGAACGACGACAGCGTATCTGTCGACGAAGTGCTTGAGCCCTTGAAATGCCAGCCGCGCGCAGTCTCGCCATCGCTCACCGCAGTGCTGGGGCAGACGATTCTCGCGCTGCTGGTGATCGCTTTCGCCTCGCATGTCTTTGTCTCGCAGATCGAAACGATTGGGGTGGCCATGCACATGCCTCCGCATCTTGTTGCTCTGTTGCTAAGCCCAGTGGCGACCGAGCTGCCGGAGACCATGAATGCGCTCATTTGGGTGCGTCAGGGCAAGGAGCGGCTGGCGTTGGCGAACATCTCGGGCGCGATGATGATCCAGGCCACGATTCCCAGTGCCCTGGCCTTGTTCGCAACGCCATGGCTGTTCGACGCACCGCTGATCGCAGCGGGTGCAGTGACCACCGCGGCGATCGTTTACTTGTGGTGGTTGTTCCATCGCGGCCATGTCGATGGACGCAAGCTGCTACCGGTGGGATTGCTTTACGGCGTGTTCGCGCTCTACGTGTGCTGGCATTTTTTTGCCTGAGTTGAAGCGATGCCGCACGGTTTGGCCGTGTAAAATGGGTTGACCGTGCGCCATATTTAATCGCCGCGTGTTTTATGCGAGGCGTTGCGATCGCGCCCAGCACCGAGCTTGCGATCCAGTACCCCGAACAGCTTTTTGAATGCGCGCGAAAATTTGCCGCGCTTGGTCTTGCGCAGCTTTTCTTCTTCGCTGGTGAGCCATGCAACCTGGATCACGCGGCGCTCGCCTTCATAGGGCAGGTGGCCGTGAAAGGAGTTGTCGCAACGCTTGAATACGGCGAATTCGCCGTACAAAGGCTTCAGTTCGGGCGCGGCAAGATCGTCAATATTGTCGATGCGGTTCAAGAAGCGCAGGCAGCCGTCGCTGGTGTCCGGCCACTGGGTGTTCAAGTAGAGCAGGGCGGTGGCGACCTTGGAGCGGCTGTCAGTGTGGATGGTGCCGTGGCGCTTGTTCAAGGCGCGGCAGAGGGTGACCAGGGTCGGATATTGGCCCAGGTTCTCGATGCCCAGGTGGCGGCCGATTGCGCTGGCGAACTGCGGCGTAGTCATCTGCTGTACCAGCGTATTGACCGTAGGTCCGCAGTCGGAAGCGTCGTAGGGGAAGAAGCCGGCGCTGGCGTACTTGGGGAAATCCCGCTCAAGGTCGCTGCGCGCCTCGTCGGGTAACTGGCCATGCGCAATCATGAACGGGAAGGGTTGTTCCCGTATGTCCGTATCCGGGCGGTCGAGTCGGATGGGATCGAGCAGGACGGTCGCGTTCATGAAGGTTGGCAGGTTCCCCAGCTAAGTTGCCGCCAGTCTAACGCGAGCTTGCTGGAACTGCCGCTGACCGCATGCGGCTTTGGGTATCGTTTTAGGTGGACAGAAAGCTCGCCGCCACCTATCATTTCAACCCGCCCGAGACTTTCTTTGACCCAAGGTCCACAAGCCTGCTTGATAGCGGCTTGCGGACCTTGCTGCACCTAAAAGGCGGCCCCCATGCCCATTTCCGCTCTGCTTGCCCTCGAAGACGGCAGCGTGTTCCACGGCCACGCCGTGGGTGCGACTGGCGACACCGTAGGCGAGGTCGTTTTCAACACGGCGATGACGGGCTATCAGGAGATCCTTACCGATCCCTCCTATGCTCGCCAGATTGTCACCCTGACCTATCCCCACATCGGCAACACCGGCTGCAACGCCGAGGACGCCGAATCCACCAAAGTGCATACGGCCGGACTGATCGTTCGCGATGTCCCGCGCCGGGCCAGCAACTGGCGCAGCACGGAAAGCCTGCCCGATTACCTGAAGCGTCACGGCATCGTGGCCATTGCCGGAATCGACACGCGCCGGCTGACTCGCATCCTGCGCGACAAAGGCGCACAGAACGGCTGCATCGTGGCCGGTGATTCGATCGACGTCGATGTTGCGCTGGCCAAGGCGCGCGCCTTCCCTGGCTTGAACGGCATGGACCTGGCCAAAGTGGTCAGCGTCGACAAGTCCTACCGCTGGGACGAAGGTGTGTACGACCTCGATCGCACGGCGTTCAATCTGCCGGCGACACGCTTCAAGGTCGTGGCCTACGACTACGGCGTGAAGCGCAACATTCTCCGCTTGCTTGTCGAGAGTGGTTGCGAGGTCACGGTGGTCCCGGCGCAGACGCCCGCCGCTGACGTGCTCGCG
>OUNK011118567.1_pt1 | contig 14949 bp, 11 predicted proteins | sample 1755341 | NCBI WGS metagenome assembly OUNK01 (sample SAMEA3914788, study PRJEB12502) | metagenome | biome: forest; material: soil | place: Canada | collected 2011-07-03 | depth 0.1 m | reverse complement strand
GCCCGTGTAGGTGTTGGCCCCGGCCAGGATGGTCGTGCCGTTGCCTGTCTGAGTAAATCCACCGCTACCGCTGATGGCACCAGAAAGGGTGTTGGTGATCCCGGAGCCTTCGTTGCCGACAACCGTGCCGTTATTGGCAATGGCCACCGCGTCCGTCGCCCCGCTGGCTTCATCAAAGCCCAGGGTCGCCCCTGATGCCACCGTCGCCCCGCTGCTGTTGGAAATCGAGCCGCTGGTTCCGTTGCCAACTTGCAGCGTCCCCGCGGTGACACTTGTCGCCCCGGTAAAGGTCGTATTGGCTCCCGCCAGGATGGTGGTGCCCGCTCCCGTCTGGGTCAACGAGCCGGCGCCGCTGATGCCGGAAAGCGTATTGGTGATCCCGGAGCCTTCACGTCCATCGACCGTTCCGCTGTTCCCAACGGAGGAAACGGTCGAGCCGTTGGCCTCGTCAAAGGCGAAGGTAGCTCCGGAGGAAATCGAGACCGGACCGGTGTTGTTGATGGAACCGCTGGTGCCGTTGCCGACCTGGAGCGTGCCAGCATCGACGATCGTCTGGCCCGTATAGGTGTTGGCCCCGATCAAAACGGTCGAGCCCGTGCCGGACTGCTTGAATCCACCACCGCCGCTGATGACGCCAGAAAGAGTGTTGGTAATCCCGGAACCTTCAAGTCCAGCGACCGTGCCGAAGGTATTGTCGGCAATGTTGTGGGCGTCCGTCGATCCGTTGGCTTCATCGAAGCCGAGGGTCACATTAACTCCCGAGACCGAAAGGGCGCTGCTGGCGCTGACCGAGCCGGAAGTGCCGTTGCCGATCTGGAGGGTACCGAAATCGGCGGAAACCGTAGTCCCGCCCGTATAAGTATTGGCCCCCGCCAGAATCAGCGTGCCCTCTCCGCTCATGTTTACCCCGCCCGAACCGCTGATGACGCCGGAGAGCGTGATGGCGCTGCCACTGTTTGTCCCGCCGGTGACCGTGCCGTTATCGGTAATGGCGTTGGACAAGGTCGAACCAGCCGCCTGGCCATCGCCCAAAGTCGCGCCGGATGCGACCGTGATCGCGCTGCTGGCGCTAATGGAGCCGTCGATTTGGAGCGTACCCGCGTTGACGGTCGTCGCCCCCGTATAGGTATTGGCCCCGTCCAAGGCGGTGGTGCCCGCCCCATTCTGCGTAAAGCCACCCGTACCGCTGATAATGCCAAAGAGGCTATTGCCAGTGCCACTGCCTTCCGCGCCGACGACCGTGCCGCTGTTGGCAATGTTCACGCCATCCCTCGCGGTGGCGGTTTCGTCAAAAGCCAACGTAGCTCCAGACGCGACCGTGATCCCGCTGGTGGAACCACTGGTGCCGTCGATTTGCAACGTGCCCGCGGTGACCGTCGTCGCCCCGGTGTAAGTATTGTTAGCGGTCAGGATGGTGGTACCCGCGCCGGTCTGGGTGAACGCACCGGTGCCACCGATGGCACCCGAGAGGGTATTGGTAGTACCGATACTCTCCGCTGCCGTCACCGTGCCATCGTTAGTGATAATCACCGCGTCGGTCGAGCCGCTGGCCTCATCAAACGTGAGGGTAGCTCCTGCCGCAACGGTTACCCCGCTGCTGTCAGTGATCGAACCGTGGGTGCCGTTGCCGACCTGAAGCGTGCCCGCATTGACGGTCGTTGCCCCGGTGAAAGTGTTGGCTCCGGCCAAGGTGGTCTGTCCGGCGCCAGTCTGCGTGAATGCACCGGTGCCGCTGATAACGCCAGAAAGCGTGTTGGTAATGCCAGAGCCTTCAAGGCCAGCCACTGTGCCGCCGTTGGCAATGTTATGGGAGTCCGTCGATCCGTTGGCCTCGTCAAATCCGATCGTGCCGCCAGACGTAGTCGACAGGGCGCTGCTGCCGCTGACAGAACCCGTGCTACCGTTGCCGATTTGCAGTGTGCCGGCGCTGGCCGTCGTAGCGCCCGTGTAGGTATTGACTGCCGTTAGCACGGTCGTGCCCGCTCCGGTCTGCGTGACGGCACCCGTGCCGCTAATGATGCCTGAGAGGGTATTAGTAATCCCGGTTCCTTCGATGCCGGTTACCGTGCCGCTGCTGGCAATGGCGTTAGATTGGACCGAGCCGGTCGCTTCGTCAAACGCAAGTGTTCCGCCCGAGGCGATGGACGTCGCACTGCTGTTGTTGATAGAGCCCGTGGACCCGTTACCGACCTGGAGCGTACCAGCATTGACGGTCGTTGCTCCCGTGTAGGTGTCTGCCCCGGTCAGGATGGTCGTACCCGCGCCAGCCTGGGTGACCGCGCCGGTGCCGCCGATGGCGCCGGAGATCGTATTGGTGACGCCTGCGGCTTCGTTTTCGGTCAGCGTACCCAAGTTGTTAATGGTACCGGTATAGGCACCGCTTGCCACGGCCCACCCAAACGTAGCGCCGGGCGAGATCGTTACCGAGATGCTGTCGTTGATCGACCCGCCAGCGCCGATAAGCAGGGTGCCCGCGGTGACGTTCGTCGCTCCCGTGAAAGTATCGATCGCAGACAGGATCGTCTCGCCCGATCCGGTCTGGTTGAAGCCACCCGATCCGCTAATGACACCGGAGAGCGTGTTGGTGATTCCGGTGCCTTCGTTGCCGACGAGCGTTCCGTTATTGGTGATGACATTGGATTGAGTCGCCCCGTTGGCCTCGTCAAAGACCATGGTGCCGCCCGAGGCTGTCACGAGCGCGCTGCTGGCGCTAACCGATCCCGTGGTGCCATTACCGATTTGCAGCGTACCGGCGCTGGCCGTTGTCGCGCCCGTGTAGGTGTTGGCTCCAGTTAAGACGGTGGTGCCCGCCCCAGACTGGGTGAAGCCGCCCGTGCCGCTGACAATGCCGGAAAGTGTGTTGGTATGCCCACTGCCTTCGAGTCCGGCGACCGTGCCGGTGTCGGCGACGTTGTGAGAATCCGTCGCGCCCGTGACCTCGTCAAATCCAAGCGTTCCACCCGCCGCCGTCGACAGGGCGCTGCTGGCGCTGACCGATCCTGTGCTGCCATTACCAATTTGCAGCGTACCCGTGGTGGCAATCGTTGCGCCGGTGTAGGTGTTTGCGGCGGACAAGATGGTTGTGCCCGCTCCGGTTTGGTTGACGGCGCCCGCTCCGCTGATGACGCCAGAAAGGGTGTTGGTGTGCCCACTGGTTTCCACGCCGGCGACCGTGCCGGCATCAGTGATGGCGTTGGATTGAGTGGCTCCATTGGCCTCGTCAAACGCGACAGTTGCACCTGACGAGATCGTGAACCCGCTGCTGTTACTGACTGAACCCGTGGTGCCGTTGCCGATTTGCAGCGTGCCGGCAGCAACCGTAGCCGTGCTTGAGTAAGTGTTGGCGCCAGAGAGAATAGTTGTACCCGCCCCGACCTGCGCCACACCACCTCCACCGCTGATGACGCCAGAAAGCGTGTTGGTGACACCAGAGGTTTCATCGCCACCCACTGCGAAGGAGTCGGAAATATTGTTGGTGATGGTCGATCCATTGGCTTCGTTGAAGTACAGGTTGGCTCCCGAGCCGACTGTGACCGAGGTGCTGGCGCTAATCGACCCCGTGGTTCCATTGCCAATAACCAGCGTGCCACCGTTCACATTCGTCGCCCCCGTATAAGTGTCAGCGCCAGCCAAAACCTGCGTGCCCGCGCCACTCTTGGTAAGGGCCATGGAACCATTGGCGATGACGCCGGAGTAGGTGTCGGTAACGCCCGATCCCAGATTCAAGGTGAGGCTGCTGAGGCCCGATGTCACGAGCGTCGACAGGTTCGTGCTGCCGGAAAGTCCGCCAAGGGTCGGAGCGGTGACCCCAAACAGCACGGTGCCTCCACCATCGGTGTACAAGGTACTGTCCTGAAGGGCATTATTATTCCCGATTTGCAGCGAGCCTGCATTGACGGACGTAGTGCCCGTGAAAGTATTGGCCCCGGACAGGATCGTCCGGCCCGTACCAGTCTGAGTAAAACCACCGGTGCCGCTAATGGTGCCGCTGAGGGTATTTATAATGCCACCGCCTTCGGCGCCGCTAACCGTGCCGCTGTCGGCCAGGTTATTCGATATGGTCGAACCATTGGCCTCGTCAAACGCCAGCGTACCGTTTGTCCCGATCGTGGTCGAGCTGCCGGAGTTGATTGAGCCCGTGCTGCCATTACCGATTTGCAGAATACCGTTGGTAGCCGTCGTCACACCCGTGTAGGTATTCGCCCCGGTCAGGATGGTCCTGCCTGCTCCGACCTGATTGATGGCATCGGTGGCACCGATGACGCCACTGAGGGTGTTGGTAATGCCGGAGCCTTCCGCTCCCGCGATCGTGGCGTTGCCAAGAAAGCTATTGGATTGAACCGAACCGTTGGCCTCGTCAAACCCGATGTTCGTACCTGACCCAATCGTGATGACAGTGCTGTTGCTGAGGGAGCCCGAAACGCCGTTACCAACCAAGATGGATCCCGCATTGACCGTCGTTGCCCCGGTGTACGTGTTCGCCCCGGTCAAGACGGTCTGTCCCGCACCTGTCTGGGTGAGGGCACCGGTACCGCTGATAACGCCCGACAGGGTGTTGACGATCCCAGACGTCTCCGCGCCCTTGACCGTGCCGGTGTCGGAGATGTTGTTGGATTGCGATGAGCCGTTGGCCTCGTCAAAGGCCAGGGTGGCGCCTGATACGGTCAAAAGACCGCTGGTGTTGCTAACCGAGCCAGAAGTGCCGTTGCCGATTTGGAGCGTGGCGCCGCTAACCTCGACCCCCGTCCCGCCCGTGTAGGTGTTGGCCCCGGTCAAAAATGTAGTTCCAGATCCACCCGTGAAAAAGCCGCCGCCGCCGCTGATGACTCCGGAAAGGGTATTATTGCTGGAGTTCGCTATGTTTTCCAGCGTGCCCGCGTCGGAGATGTTATTGGATATGGTCGTGCCGTTTTCATTGAAAACCAGCGTGCCACCTGATCCGAGCGATACTGCGCTGCTGCTGCTGATCGAGTTATTAATTTGCAGCGTGCCTGAGCTGACAGTCGTCGCACCGGTGTAGGTTTCGGCTACGTTCAACTCAGTCGCGCCCGCCCCGGTCTGGCTAACCCCACCGGTTCCGCTGATGACGCCAGTCAAGTTGTTGATGATGCCGCTGCCTTCATTACCTTCCACCGTGCCGCTGTCGGCAATGGTATTGGATATGGTTGCATTGTTCGCCTCGTCAAAAGCAAGAGTGCCGCCCGATGAGACTGTCGTCGCGCTACTGCTGCTAATGGAGCCTGTGCTGCCGTTACCAATTTGGAGCGTACCTGCAAGAACCTGCGTCGAAAACTGATAAGTGTTCGCCCCGGTTAAGGTGGTCTGTCCCGCACCAGACTGGGTTACGCCCGTGAACTGGCCGCTGATAACGCCGCTGAGGGTGTTGGTGATACCGCTGGTTTCAGCGCCGACGACCGTGCCGTTGGTGCTTGCGGAAATAGTGTTGGACTGGGTCGAGCCGTTGGCCTCGTCAAACGCCACGACTCCTCCGGCCAGCGAGATCGCGCTGCTGTTGTTGATAGAGCCCGTGGAACCATTGCCGATCAGCAGCGTGCCCGCGGTGGCGGTCGTTGCACCGCTGTAGGTATCGGCCCCAGTGAGAGTCACCGTACCGGACGTTGTATCCGCGTTCAACCCGCCCGTGCCACTGACGGTTCCGCCGAGGTTAATGCTGTGTCCGGAGAAAACATTCGCTCCGGATAGCGCGATGTTGTCGTTGATGGTTTGCGTGTTTGAACTGGAATTGGTGATACCGCTGGTCAAGGTAAAGCCGTTGGTGCCGACAGTTCCGGGATTGATGGTGTAGGCCGGAGCACCCGAGGCGAAGGTGATCCCCGCGATCGTAAACGTCCCCGGGGTCATCAAATTGTCGATCAGCGTCGTGCTGCCAGTCCCGTCAGCACTCGTAAAGCTGAGCGCATTGCCTGTGGCTACCGTCGCACCGCCCCAATTTCCACCCGTTCCCTGGACGTTAAAATTGCCGTTTTGGGTTCCCGACCAAGTGGCCGTCGTCTGCCCTTCGCTCTGAGCCAGAGAAAGGGAGAAAAGGCCGCCGATCAAAAGTGGCAGGAAATGGCGCTTGGAAAGCGAAAGGAACAGGTTCGCGTTTCGATCATGGCGCACAAGCGATAGCTTCATTGAATTCATAAATTATTAGGCGATGGGTTCGGTGTAAATCGGGGTTCTAAGGCGGCGGCGGTGCGCATATTGTTGATGAGGGGGAAAGTCGTCAAACTTTATCTAAAAAATTCGTCATCTTTTCTTTTGTTCGAGCCCGTAATGCCCTGGAAATCAATAATTCTAAACCCGGTTGCTTAAATTTGCTGTCTCAAAATCCACGTGCTTGTTTGTGCAGGCACGGGAAAGATTTCGGGCATGGACTCACAGCCCGGCACGTCTACTCTTTGCCGTTTTCTTCCAGGTAGGAAATCAAAGAGCCAACCGTCTGCATCTTTTCCGCCCGCTCGTCGGCAATTTCGACATTAAATTTTTCCTCCACCGCCATGATGATCTCCACGGCGTCGAGCGAGTCGGCACCGAGGTCCTCGGTAAAGCGGGCCTCCGGGGTCACTCGGTCGCGCTCGACCCCGAGGTTTTCGACGATGATTTCCGTGACACTATCGGCAATGGACGTTTGAGGCATATCGAATGAATTATCGCAGTCCTGCCAGTAATCAACCCCGATCTTCTCAAACTCAAATTTTTGTTGTTCGGCGGCAAAGTTTGCTTGCCTAGAAGGAAAATTTGGTTCCTTAAAAGGAAACTTTTATTCACTTTCCCGTATTTATCGCTATCCTATTCCGGTAAGCAATGATCTCAGCCTGTTACAGTCCAACCTATTACGCCAAGACGCCTGCGGCGAGCATGCGCAAGCTTCCTCTTGTCGCCGCAGGTGTGGCGGATCGCTGGGCGCATCTGGTGGAGCCGCCGGCGCTTGACGAGGAGGTCTTCTATCACCTGCACGATCCGGCGTATGTGAGGTCCTTCCTGGAGGGCACCGGGGGACTGGCCTCCTCACAGGGCTGGCCGTGGACCCCGGAGATCCGCGATGGGGTACTGGCGATCAATGCGGGGCAGATCAAGGGTGCCGAACTTGCGCTTCAGACCGGATTGGCGGCCAATATCGGCCAGGGGTTCCATCACGCCACCTACTCCCGCGGCAGCGGCAACTGCACCTTCAATGGGCTGGCGCTCGTTGCCCAGGAGTTCCCTGGCCGCAAGATCGGGGTGCTCGACTGCGACAACCACTACGGCAACGGCACGGCAGAGTTCGTGCGACGCCTGGAGAACCTGCATAACTACACCATCTTCTACCATCCGCATCTGCATACCCGCCGGGTGATGGACCGCAACGTGGAATACCCGATGGCCGCCTGCACGGACAATTTTGCCGCTTATCAGCTTATCGTGCGCAGCGGCCTGGAACAGATGCGGGAGTGGGAGATTGACCTGATGATCTACCAGGCTGGCATGGATGCCCACATCGATGACCCGTATGGTGGCCTCGGGCTCACCTCGGAGCAGCTTCGCCTGCGCGATCGCGCGGTTTTCACCTTCGTCGCCCAACACAAGATTCCGACTCTGTTCGTTCTGGCCGGCGGCTATCAGGAGCCGCTGGAAACCAAGCTGGTGCCGCTGCACCTGGCCACGTTCGAGGAAGCCTTCAACTCCCGCGCCTAACGGGTGGGCTGGGTTCCGGACTCCGGCGACATGGCCGCCAGCGCGGAGGGCGTCGGAATTTTGATCCCGGCATTCTCCAGCACATCAAGGTAGGTTTTCTTCTTTGGCAGCCGGATGGCCAGCGGCTCCGAGGGGCTGGGGAGGGCCGCGGTCGGACGCAGTTTCGGAGGAAAGAGCGTATCCTTCTGGCTCTCGATCGGAGTCCCGTCAAGGGAGACGCTCCCGCCCACCATAGCGTCCTTGCCAATCATGCGGAGCTTCGGGCATCCCCACAGGCGGGCATCCCTCCGCACCGTCCCGTGAAAGGACTCCAGTTGAGGGCAACTGTTGGCGTCGAGCTTGCCCAGCACCCGCGTCTTGGGGCCGATATATTCCAGGGCGGGGCAGTTGTGGATATGAAGATCGCCATCGACCTGGTGATTGAAGGTGCTGAGCCCCGTGCCGCTGACATTGAGGTCGCCATGAAACTCCGCCGTGTCCCCGAAAAGGATCAGGCTTTCGCAGCCGGAAAAGTCCGCCGATCCGTTGACGACGCAGCTAAAGGAGGTCATCTCCGCCTGGCGGGCATGGAGATTGCCGTTAAAGATCGTGTGGGCCGGCAGGACGACCTTGCCGGGTTGGAGGACAATGTCGCCGACAATGAACTGCAGGTTGTCGAATTCCGCAGGGTAGCGCCCCTGATGATCGGCCAAAAGCTCATTGAACTGGGTGCCCTTGAGCACAATCCGGGTAAGCTGCTTTTCCATGCACCTCTTAATAGGCCGAGGGGATCAATGCGTCAACCTGCGGCGCGGATGTTTGCGGGGGCGGAGTGCGCGAAGGGCCTCGTTGATTCGACCGGTCGACCGGGAGTCCCGGTCTTTCTGGGCGGCGAGCAGCGCCTCCTCTACCTGGCGCTTGGCTTTGCGCAGGGTCTCGGCTTCGCCGCTGGTGGCAGGAAAGCCATCGAGTTCCCACCGGTAGATTCCATCCCAAAGCCTGCGTGGGCCGATACTCACCCGGCCCAGGCGATTGATTCCCAACCACAGGCCGTGACAGCGGTAGCCGTGCTCCCAGTGCATACCCTCGATCTCTGGCTTTATGATTCCCATGGTTTACACAATCCCGGAGTAAAGGCCCATCGCTTCCAGAGGGGAATGACATTAATGATGGACGTGGCCCTCCCGGAAACCGCTACTCCGGCAAATAGCCAGTGGGCGACAAACCGTTCTTGCGCTTCCCGCGAATAAAGGTAGGGCTTGCTGTAAAGAAGTGGCGCGAGGAGTTCCCGTGAGCGCTCACCTTCCAGGCCGTCAAACATGGAACTAGCAATCGCGCAGCGTATCACCTCGGTTTCATCAACGACATCCCCCATCATCTGCAATGACACCAGAGCGAATGCATGGCACCCAAGGTAAGAAGGAACCATGGCGGGGAGGGCCTTCTGGGTATAGGATAAAAGGCGGCGCACCTCTTCCGGTTGTCGTGGAACTGTCTGACAAAGGCGCCGTGCCAACCACCCCGCGCAGGAGATATTGCCCTGGGCGGCGCCCACCTCCATCATCTCCACGGCGCCCGCCTCCATACCGTCTTCCAAAAGGTACTTGGCCATGTCGTAGTGAGCCTGAGAGCTGCCACAATCTAACGCTTTTTGCATCCAGACGCGGCCGCGTTTGGGGTCGACCTCATGAATGACGAGCGCTACCCGGTAGGCGAATTCCTCCTTGCTGCGGCCATATTCTTCCATGAGCGCCTCGGCAAGTTTACCCGCTTCCTCATCACCCAGGCTTTGGACGATAGCCTGGGACATGCGGTGGTAGATCAACCCATCTGGCAACCCCCGGTTAAACGCCTCCTGGAACAGCGCCTCGGCGTTATCCGTGGTTTCACCGAATCCACCCCAGACCAGCCATTTTGCGTGCACCAAAAAGGCCGCCGCCGAACCTTGCGCCTCCGCTTTCAAGAGAAGCCTCCGCGCCTTCCTGGGATCGACACTGCAACCCCCCAATCCCAGGAGACAACAGATGGCCCGGAAGGTCAACGCATCCGGACTGTCGTCCAGTAAAGGAGTGTGCGGCATGCCGAGGCGAACCCAAAGGGGCAGGCCCAGAACAATCATGGCGTTTTCCGCGGTACCGAGATCAGACAGGCTTGGCCGTTGCATGACACGAGATAGGAATAGCCCCGTTTACATCAAGCCCAGGCGGAGAGCCATATCCAAGACAATGGCGCCACCAAGAGCCATGAGAATACACCCGACAATCAAGAGGAGGCTGACCCCCAGCGACCGGCCTATTTTCTGTCGTACCGTGAGATCATCACGGCAGGGAGGATTGACAATAAACTCGACGATCGTAAGCCTCATGCCTCTACCGCCGTCGCTGTTTCGGTGGCCAATTCCTGCGCGAGCTTGCCGAGCAATACCGCGCCCTGGTCCTTACGGGCCTTCCACCAGTCAAAGTTGTTCTTGTCCACGTACTGCAGAAACCGCAGCTTCTGTGCCGGAATGAATTCCGCATGTGCCGTGAAGGTGTCTCGGGCGTACCGCTCCCATGCCTCCTTGTCGGTCTGGACGTGTTCGAGCAAAGCAGCCTCCTTGGCGTAGCCGGCGCCAGTGAGCGCGGCCACCGTGTTCACGAGCGATTCACCCCGGACATTCATGACCTCGGCCCAGACGTGCTCGCACCGGTCCACCCGGATGGCTTCCGTGGATGCCTTGGAGAAAGCCCGGTATTCCTCCCCGACCATGGGCAGGCTGGGACAGATCATGCCGTAAGTCCGGTAACCGTTATCCTGGAGCCAGTGAAGGGACGCCACCCGCTTGCTCACGAGCGCAGTGCCGCCCTCGAAAGCCTGGGCGAGTTTGTCGTCGAGCGTGCCGGTGCTGACGCCGTAGATCACCCGGTCGCGATACTTCTCAAGCATCGCCGCGAGCTTGGGCAGCAGGTTGGACTTGGAGAGGAACCGAATCGTCCACCCGGTATTTTCCAGGATCAAGTGGGCCATCTCGGCGGTTTCCCGCACCAGCTCCATGTTGGCGGCCACGTCAACCAAGGGAGAGGAGTAGATTGTCCGGCTGTCTTCAGCGAACTTGGCCCGGCCCTTGCCGTCCAAAAGCTGGCGCTTGGCCACCGTGAGGGGATTGCGCCGGCGGATGACCACGTCCTCGAAGGTGAGGCCTGCATCCGCGAGCATTTTCAAAATCTGCGGAGACCGGTTCATCATCGACGGAACGTAACAAAACGCGCAGGTGTACGCGCAGGACGTGCCGGTCGAGAAAGTGAGCGAGTCGCAAAGTAGCTTCTCCCCGAACCCCGATCCAAAGTTGACGACGGACTTCGCTTCCAGCCAGAGGACGGGCTTGCCGTTCATCTTGGAGCGTTCGAGGGTGGCTGTATCGGCTAAATTTTCCATGGGTCGTAAACAGATAGTTTACGGGGAATTTTTCGCGGTAGCAATCTCATCGCGCATCTCGCCCTTGTTTTAGTCCAGCCCAGCCCGTAGGATGCACCCATGCAGATTGAGCGCATCCCCCGCATCGAGGCAGTCCTGGTCACCTTTGATGTCCTCCTGGCTTGCGGATTCGACTGGGCCGACTACGCCTCTGAAGCCGACATCAATGGCCAGCTACAGAAGGCCCGCCCTGAGGTGATCGTGGTTGATTTCATCGGCGGCGCCGTCCGCACACCAACGACCTCGCCCGAGACCATGGAGAAGATGCACAACTCTTCCCGCAACCATGACGAGGAGACCGCCGAACTTTTCGGGAGGGACGCCATCGGCTTCCAGGTGGATCCGCGTTACAAGGCCACGCCGCTGAGCCTGGTTGCCCTGGAGCACTGCGGCTTTGAGTACGATCGTTGGGAGGCTTTCCTGCGCAACGCCGGACGGAAGGATGACCCCACGCCGCGCACCCTCGTTGCCGTTGCCCCGGAACGCTGGCGGGAAATTTACCTGGTCTTGGATTCCACCACTCCCGCCACCGTATAAGGCGACGGCAGCTTTCCGCGCAAATGCGGGACCTCGGGAAGAGGTCGGCCTACTTGCCGCTGAAGGGTGGACACGATCTCCTCCGGGCTCTTATCCCGGTAGTGATGCGCCCCCGTTTCACCGATCGCAGCCCATCCCCGCTCATCGGCCACCCCGCGGCACCACTGGGCCAGGCGTGGACTCAAGGTAAACTTCAGCTTCTCGGCCATGACGCCTGCCCGCGCCGCAGTCAAAAGCCGATCCGGTATGATTGGCGGGATAATGAAATCAATCGTCCGGGATTTCAGTCCCTCGAAGAAGCGGTTCTCCGATCCCAGCCTGCCTCCGTTGACTTCCGTGCATTCGAGAATCGCGGCCTCGATGTTGAAGTTCACCGTCATTGGCATGCGCAAGGGAGACTTGATACCCACTTGGCCGGACGAAAAGCCATAGGTGCTGGGTACCGGCCAGATATCCACTTCGCCGACTTCAGGCACCCGCAGCTTGAGTCCACCAAAGCGATTTTCCCGCTCGACGTAGGGCTCCATCAACTTCTTGATCTCAGGCCACATTATCTCGTCGGCAACCAGGTCGAGATCGCGAGGTTCGCGCCCGAGGGCCAGGTCGCGCAGAGTCCCGCCAAAGACAAAGCAGAGAAGTTCCTGCCGGCGGAACTTCCTGGTCATCCCCGCTAGCCACTTCGCCTGGGGCGTATCCGATTTGAGCCAGGTGCCGAATGCGGCGTTCAATTCCTCCAGGCAGTCCATGCCTGAACTTATAGGTCAACCTCGTACCCAGGGGCAACCTAGATCGGGCCTTTTACTGGCCGCGCACCGAGAGCCAGGTTTACAATATCTTGACACCCGCGCGCAATTTCCCCCGCAAAACTCCACTGGCCTGCGGCCCCAGCTTGGGAAGTTTCGAGCGAGGAAACCACCGGCAAGCCACGATCTCACATTTGCGCGCCGGCGCCTTGGCCTTCTTGATGTGTGCCGTGAAAACCAGGCCGAGGTATTTGCGATCTTCCCGCAAGATCAACCCGGAGGATTTAATGTCGGTGATCTCGCACCCGGCCTCCTCCCTCACTTCGCGGCGCAGGCCATCGACGATCTTCTCTCGGGGCTTGAGTTTGCCGCCGGGCAGGGACCAGTAATTACGGCCTTCTGCACGCACCAGGAGCACGGCGTCGCGCTTGGTCAGGATAACAAAAACGCCGATCGCCCGAACCCCGGGCTTCGGCTTGGGTTTACGTCTCGTTCGCACGATACGAGAGATAGAGGATTTTTAGCGCGTCGGCTTCCTGTCGCTGTCGTCTTTGCACGGGCGAGCGTGAGGCAATTTCTCCGCGTCCAGGTGAGGAACCGCGGGAAGTCCCGGCGCTGTCGCTTCCCCGTAAAGCGCCCGTCGCGTTTCCTTCAGTGCCATGGAAAGCTTCAGGTTGTCCTCGTTGAAAGGCGGATGTTCGATTTGCCGGACGTGGTATCGCACACCGTGGCGGCCCCGCGCTTCCCAGAGGATGGCGGTATGTCCATCTTCGAGAAGATGAGCCTCGGAGATTTTCAGGCCAAAAGCCTCGCAGTGCTCATCCCGGTCCAGCCGGGTTTTGGGAACACTCGCAATGACCCTCTTGCCGTAGTGCGCCTTGACCTCATCCGGTGCGCTCTCCTTGTCCCGCGAGGCAATCCCGGTGTACTCCAGAAGCTGATACTTGGCCGCAGTGGCCGGGAGAGGCTTCGCGTCCGGAGGAACCGCCACCATGGGATAGCGGAGGTTTTCCACTCTTTTCCTGGAATGCGTATGTCCTTTCCAGAGGAGAATATCGCTCGACTCTCCCTTCGGCCCCTCGGTCATGACCGGCTCGCTGAAGTAGTTGGTGGCGCAGACGTCGAAGAGAAGTCGCCGGGGACCTCGCTCGGTTTGCAGCCAATCCCCGGCATGGTACAGAGGAAAAAGAAACTCAAAGGGACGCGCATGTTCCCCTGACGCCATCGCTTCGAGCATATCGAGCGGCATGGGCGCTCTGATACGCCCAATCGCCTCGGAAAGCGATATCAAAGCATAACTATTAGCAGAAGCTTAAGACCTCTGATACTACGCTGCTGCGGCAGACTCTTCGAGTTGGTTGCGGTAACCCTCCGCTTCCTTTCGACGCATTTCCTTCACCCGGTTGCGCTTGCTCAGGAGTCGTCCGCTGTTGGCCAGCTTGGAGAGGTAGGAGCGATAGCGCTCCATCGCACACTCCGCCATTTTGTAGGAGTGCTGCTCGAAGAGTTGGTAGAATGCCTTGCCGTGGCTGTGGGTTTCGGTGTCGGGCTCCCCGTGGCAAACCTCGTGCAGCATGAGAAGCGCGAGCTTCATGAAGCCAGCTTCCTCCAGGCCGTACTCCTTGATTGCCTCGCGGGCAATAACCACCCGGGTCTTGCCGTCGGTCCACCCATAGGCAACATCACTTTCGCCCAGGTAAACGCGGCGCCACTCCGTTGAACGGTAGTAGCGATCCTCGGACGGGGAGGTGAGCATCTGAGCCCGGCGGCACATGTCGGAGAGTTCGCTCAGGAGCAACTGCTCGGTCTTGCGCAGGTCTTTCTCGGTGAGCACTCGCCCCGTGGTGTCGATCGCGGCAGCCAGTTCCTTGAGCGGAACGTAGGTCCACTCCATGTAGTGCTCGTGGTGAGCGAGAATCAGCTTGAAAAACTTCTCGGGCTTCGAGTCGTCGATGCCGAACTGCGCAAAGGAATTCTGGTCGAACACCACCGCGACTTCCTGCTGGTGGAGTTTGTCGGCCACCCGGTCGCCAACCGGGGCGAAGGAAAAGCGCTTGCCCCGCTTCCAGCACAGGGTTCGGCTCAGGTTCTTGAGGCTCACGTAGCTCTCGTCGCTCAGCTTGAAAAGCTTCACATCCTCGTAGTCTTTCCACTTGAGAGCACCGGAGACCAGTTGGGGAGAGATCGCGGCCATCTCGTCATCGCTGATCTTGAGTTTGCGCTTGGCGCGCGCCTCGCCGTTTTCCCGGAGCGTCTTGGAAATACCCTTCCAGGACTGGCAACCACCCATGATCTCGTTGCGCGCGAAGTTCAGGAGAAGCGCACTCTTGGAAACCACCGTACCGCCAACCCCAAACGTGCTCCGCGGGATGTGTTTCACAAAGACGCCGAGGTTGTAGATCGCAAGGTTGCTCGCCCCGTCGTGGTTCAACTGGAAGTAGGCCTCGTCGGTTTCCAGCGTCCACTTCATCTTCTTGGGGCTCTTGGTCACGACGTGCCCGTTGACCGTGACCTCGCAGTCGACGTGCTTCATGAACTTGGTCAGCTCGCTCTCGAT
>OUNK011150617.1_pt1 | contig 15155 bp, 6 predicted proteins | sample 1755341 | NCBI WGS metagenome assembly OUNK01 (sample SAMEA3914788, study PRJEB12502) | metagenome | biome: forest; material: soil | place: Canada | collected 2011-07-03 | depth 0.1 m | reverse complement strand
GTGTCGTTCCACTCCATCTTCTGGGTTACGAACGTATCGATTCCAGACTTCTTGTATATCTGCGGCAGTTGCCAGTTGTATCCGAACGAATCGGGATTCCACCCGATGTGGACGTCAACACCATACTCTTTTTGAAAGTATCGCTTCCCAATCAGAATCGACCGCACCAGAGATTCGCCATCGGGCAGGTTCAAATCCGGCTCGACCCACATCCCGCCGAGCACCTCCCAGCGTCCCGCCTCGATCTCCTTCTTGATCTGCGCATTCAACTCCGGATATTTCTCTGCCATCCACTCGTTGTACTGAGCCGCCGACTGCGTATAGGTGTATTTCGGATACTCGTTGAGCAACTGGGCCGCTGTGCCGAACGTGCGATGGACGACGTCGACCGTCTCTGTCCATGGCCACAACCAAGCAGCATCGATATGCGAGTTGCCAGTCTCATGAAAGGTTGCTTGCTGCAATAACTGCTTCAGCGCCTCCAGTTCCTGTTGCGCAACCCGAAGAGATGCATCAAAACGCTGCTGGCCCGCGGCACCCGGTGTTTCCAGAGCGTTGATATCGATGGCGGCGACAGCCTTCGTGAGGATAGCCTGATCCCCGGCCGGATTCTTCGATAATGTCGGAATCAACTCTCCCGAGGAGAGCACCTCATCGCGCACATCACCGGGATTTGGGCGGCTTTCGGGATAATCTACGCGTAATGAAGCGCCTTTTATCTCTTTAGCACCGGCGGTCTGCAGCAGCTTCACAGCAATCAGGATGCGGTCACCGGGCTTCGCGTTTTCGGTGAGCGCAATCGGCTCCAGATCCGCGCCTAGCGCGACACGCCGCCCATTGAAGTAAACAATCTGTGGCACGTCGTCCTGTGCCGAGGCTTCAAAGCGGAACCAGATCCGCGTGCCGGTCGCATCGTAACCGTGAAAGGTCTTTGGGATCTCGATCCATCGCCGATACCAAACTGCATCTGCGGGAGCCTCGCCCTTCGGATTGACTAACGGCCAATCTGCATCGTTTAAATCGACTGCCTCTCCATGTGCGATATCTCCTGAATGGTAGCGCCAGTCACTCGCCTCGAACTCGTTCAATTCCCCAAGACGCTGGACCACAGTACGGGCAGCAGGCGGAAGCTTATCGAGAAGCTCTTGGTCCTGCGCGTGATGCGTCTGGGACCATCCCAGTGTTGATGGCATTGCTGCCAGGCACGTTACTACCAACAAGACGCCCTTCAGAAGTGACCGATGTGATTTCCGATTCCGCTGCATGCTGTTTCCTTTTTTCCTTTTGTGCTGTTTACGATGAGACTCTGAATTCCGTGACATTGTCTGAGCGCTTATGCAGTATTGAGGACATCCAATAGAGCAATTGGCAGATAAGGAGGCATTCTGTAGAACGAGATCTTGTCGTAGTCTGGCAATGGTCATCGGCCTTTCGTCATGGACGTTGGCGCGTCATTCTCCTGCATCGACCACCTAGCATCCTCTTTCGGACTCATGACAAAGTGCAGTTCTCCCCCACGCATCAGCTCTTCATGACGAACAAACGTGCGCTTGAGAGGAATTTCGTTGAGCGTCACGGACTGGACGAAAGCATTCGATGCGCTCAGATTGTCCGCCACGACTGTAAGGGTCTTCCCATTCGGCAGGTGCAGAACCGCGCGGTCTACAAATGGACGCCCAATGACGTACTCATTCGATCCTGGTGCGACGGGATAAAATCCAAGCGAAGTGAAGATCAACCATGCAGACATTTGACCGAGATCGTCGTTGCCGACGAGGCCGCCAGGCGTGGGCAGGTACTGCGACTCTACGATTTCACGAAGGCGATCCTGCGTGCGCCATGGGGCGCCGGCGTAGTCATACAAATACGCGAGGTGATGGCTCGGCTCATTGCCGTGCACATACTGTCCCATCATGCCTGCCATATCTTCTACATCGGCATATTGCTTCGGATCGACCTTGGCATCGAACATGGCATCCAGCTTGGCGATGAGTTTCTGCTTGCCCCCGAGAAGGTTGATGAGGCCCTGTACGTCTTGGGGCTGATACCAGGAATACTGCCACGCATTGCCTTCCGTGAAGCCACTCTCCGCTCCGGCCTGTGCAGGATCGAACGGTCGGCGGAACTCTCCGCTGGAGAGCCGCGGCTCTACAAAACCATCGGCGATGTTAAAGGTATTTCTCCAGTTCGCTGCGCGCTTGTCGAAGGTTTCGGCAATCTCCGTCTGCTTCATGGCATGTGCCATGCGCGCGATCGTCCAGTCATCAAAGGCGTACTCAACGGTCTTCGAGGCCCCCTCGGGGTCGTGGTCCACCGGTACATACCCCAACTTCATATAGTCATCGAGATGTCCGTAGGGACCATAGGTTGCACTGGCGACCATCGCCTTCAGGGCTTCCTCGGCGTCGAAGCCGCGAATCCCCTTCATGTAGGCATCCGCGATTTCCGGAACGGCATGGTACCCAATCATGCACCAGGTTTCGATGCCCTGAAACTGCCAGACGGGCAATATCCCGAATGGACTCTCTCCCTCGGAGGCCAGCAGCGATTGAATGAGATCGCTGGTACGCTGCTCCGGCTCGATCAGCGTCATGAGTGGCTGTTCTGCTCGATAGGTATCCCACAGAGAAAGACTCGAAACGTAGTGAAATCCTTTCGCATAGTGGACTTGATTATCGGGTCCGCGGTATCCTCCGTCGACGTCCATGCTCAGGCTCGGCGCGAGCAGCGCGTGATAGAGCGCTGTATACAGACTCTTCTGCATGGCGGGCGTGGTCTGAAATTGGATAAGGCTGAGTTGCTGTTTCCAGGCAGCCGTAGCCGCGGCATGAACGGCATCAAAGGCGAACGTCGGCACTTCGGCATTCATGTTCGCAATAGCGCTCTCTTCACTGACAGGTGATATGGCTACCTTCACGATCAGAGGCTGCGAAAGCACACCAAAGTCAAACGCGGCCACCAGCCCCCTGCCCTCGATGGCCTGAGTATTTTCGGGCGTTGTGCCAGGTGTTTTGAATCCGTGATACTCCACCGGCAGCGGTTCACGGTCATACAGGCTGTGTCCTTGCAGCGGTTGCGAAAAGCGAATTGCGAAGTAGAGCTGCCGTCCGGGCGCCCAGCCGCGGGTCTCGCGCATCCCCGTCACAGTCCCATCTGGCCGCACCCGGATGCGTGACCACAGCACCTTCCCCGGGTAGTTGTAGATCGATGAGCGCAGATCCAGCAGAACATGCGCTGGCTTGTCTGAGGGATAGGTGTAACGATGTACACCGACTCGCTGGGTCGCGGTCAGTTCGACCTGAACTTTGTAGTCCAGGAGTGTGACCGCGTAATAACCAGGCGTGGCTTTTTCGCTGTCGTGACTGAAGCGTGAACGGTAGCCGGATTCAGGATTTTCGATATCGCCTGGTTCGAGCCGAACATCGCCCGAAATCGGTTGAAGCAACACGTCCCCCAAGTCAGAGTGGCCCGCACCCGAAAAGTGCGTGTGGGAAAAGCCCAGGATCGTAGAGTCTTCGTAGCGGTATCCCGCGGCCCACTTGTAGCTTTGCTTGAAGGAACGAATCTGGGTGTCAGGTGAGAGCTGCACCATGCCGAATGGCACTGTTGCCCCGGGGAATGTATGCCCATCAGGACCAGTGCCGATGAACGGATCAACCATCGTTCCTGGAGAAACAACCTGAGCAGACAGAATCGGCACGCAGACGGAGAGGACGATGAGGAGGAGCAGGGCCTTCGAATAGATACCTGACGTGCGACCGTGTTGCATCAAAACTACCCTTCTGGTTGGTTGTACCGAATGCAGCCCAAACGGTTGGACGATGAAATTGACGCTCAGCCAACAGAGGAAAAAGTTCGCCTATTCAAGATAAGTGACTCTCGGTCGATCTCCAGCAAGCCGGCGACAGGGACGCTCTACGTTGCTTCTTGCAAGCGTTGAGCGTCCATGCATCGCGCGTTTCCTATCCTCGTCCGTCCGACATGTCGAAGGTAAGCCTTCCACCCTTCATGATCGCGCTGTGTTCAATGGTTGCAGCCGTGAACGCCTTGCCATCGAGTTGCACGCCTCGAACATACACATTGGCTGCACTGTTCTGCTTGGTTTCGATGACCAGGGTCTCTCCTCCCGACAAATGAAGTGTCGCTTGGTCGAACAACGGGCTCCCCAGCGTGTAGTCGGGTCTTCCGGGGCACTGGGAGTAGATGCCCAGCGAACTGAGTACATACCATGCTGCCATCGACCCGGTGTCTTCATCCCCGGCGAAGGTGTCCTTCGTGTACAGATCCTGCAGAACCCTGCGAACCCAGAACTGGGTTTTGTCGGGACGTCCGGCGGCGGTGAAGATGTAAAGCACATGATGGACAGGCTGGTTACTGTGGGCGTATTGACCAAACTTGGCCGCAGCCATCTCGGACATCTCGTGAATCTCCTGTCCATAGACACCGACATGGAAGGTCGGCGGAAGAGCAAGCATCTCGTCAAGTGCCGTAACCACCTTCTGCGTTCCACCCATCGCTTCGAACAGGCTGGGAAGATCGTGGGGGACATCCCAGCGGTGTTGCCATGCGGCACCCTCAACATACGGGCTTCCCCAGGTAAATTCGTTGAAGGGTTCCACCCAGGAACCGTCTTGGTTTTTCCCACGAAGAAAGCCGGTCTCGCTGTCGAAAAGATGACGCCAGTTCTCCGACCGCTTCATGAAAAAAGCATAGTCTTCCTCTTTACCCAATGCCTTCGCAACTTGGGCAATGCAAAAATCTCCATACGCGGCGTCGGCCGTCTCCACCGCCGATTGCTCAATATGATCGGCGGGGACGTAGTTCAGCTTGAGGTACTCTTCGAGGCCCACCCGACCGAAGCCCTTGTCTGGATCGCCGGGCATGGTCGCATGCTTCTTCAATCCCTCATAGGCGGTCTCGAGATCGAAGCCTCGGATTCCCTTGACCGCCGCATCCCCAAACACAGCGTCGATCAAACTCCCTGTCATGCAGGAACGATACCCCGGGCACGGGAACTGGGGCAGCCATCCGCCTTCCTTGTACACATTGACCCATGCTTGCAAGATCTCGCCAAGACGCTCAGGAAACAGGATGGACATCAACGGATACCAGGCACGATAGACATCCCAATAGCCATGATCGGCATACATGACACCGGGAACCAGCTTGCCGGTATAGGGGCTGAAGTGATGCGGCTGGCTACTCGCGTCCGGCTCATGCCACATGCGCGGAAAGAGCAAGGTCCGATACATGCACGAATAAAAGGTCTGCCTCTGATCCTCTGATCCACCTTCAATCTCGACGCGCGACAGATGTTGGTTCCATGTCCTCGCGGCAGCATCGCGGAGTTCCGTCAAGGAGCGGTTACCTACCTCCAAATCAAGATTGTGCTTGGCCTGCTCAAACGAGATAAAGGACGTGCCAATCCGGACTTCGATCGATTGTGCCGGCACCGCAAACCGGACCACGCCCACCTGGTGGCCGTGCAGTTGCTTCAACTCAAAGCTCTCCCACGGTTCCGCGAAGCGAAGCAAAAAATAGGCCGCAAAGTTTTCGGGTACTCCGCCAGAGTTCGCTTTGGACTGGAACGCAATGGTCTGGCTTGCGGCATCCGGTTGCACAATTGCATTTTCACCGGGAATATCGAACAGGAAGCCTGGGTTCGCATGCTCTTCAAAGCTGGCGGCAATGACCGCGCAACGCTCCGTGGGAACGAGGTTGACCTTCGCCCGATAGCGCAGCAAGTACAACTCGAGTGAGTGCGGCGAGAGGTGTGCCTCTTCGGGGCGGTAGGAGGAGGCGCGCGCGCTTGGCTCCGGATTGACGTCGCCCATGAACGGGAGGAAGGTCGCGTAGCCGTAATCGGAGAGCCAGGGGCTTAGCTGGTGGGTGCAACGGAAGCCCTGGAAGCGACGGTCGCCAGGCTGAAACATCCACGGCGTGTTGGCGCGGGACTGGAGCGTCCAGTGGCCCATGCCGAACGGAAGCGTTGCGATCGGCAGTGTGTTGCCACGCGAAAAGACGGGAGTCGAATCGCTCCCTTGAAGGAGATTGACCAGGTCCACCGGGGATTTTGGCTCCGCTGCGTGCTCCTTGGAAGCTGTACTGTTTGAGCTGTTTACAGCGTTGGCTGCGGCCGGGGCGCCAATCGCCGAACCGATGGCCGCTAATCCTGTTGCCTTGAGAAAACTACGCCTGCTCCCCGTGGTAATGCCAGTATTCAGCCCTGAACCCATGATCGCTATCCGTTTCTTTCAGCCGTAAATTGCCGGGATTTATCCACAAATACTGCTCGATTTTGTGGGTTGAACGTGGTGAAATGTGTGGCAAATTTGGACAGAAAACAGTATTGCTCACTGCTCAAACCAGCGACGTATTCACAACTATTACATGACGTTCGTTGAAAAATCGGAGCTGCCTGCGATGAGCCTAGACACACCGCAGGCAGCTCGGTTTGACGACAAGGTTAGAAGTTCACCCTGAAGTAAGCCTGACCCTGGCGCGGATTATTGGCCTGGCATGGGGCGACGACATAGCCGAAGTTCCCGCCGGTGGTTGCGCGGGAGTCACTGACGTTCGTGTCCATGTTATTGCTTGTGCTCCCGCAGATCTGCATGCGATTGAGCACGTTGAAGTACTCCATCCGCAGTTCGCCGGAAACCTTCTCGCCGAACTGGAACTTCTTGGCGAGTGCCAGGTTTTCGTTGGATTGAAAAGGATTTCGCAGGTCGCTCTGATTGCGGGGGGCGTCGCCCACGGCGAAGCGTCCCGGATCAGAGAAGGCCGCGGTGTTGAAGACGGGCAGATTGCGGTAGTAGTTTTTGTAGTTCAGCTGAACCGGAACCCCCGGCACGATATTCGCGCGATTGCCACCGGTCTCCAACGGCGAGCCGGAGGCACTGATGCCGAACGGTGTACCCGACTCATACTGGAAGACGCCACTGAGTTGCCAGCCGCCGATGATCTCCTTGCTGACAAAACCGTGATTCGCGAGGTAAGGCTTGCCCGCGCCGAAGGGAAGTTCGTAAACGCCGCTGATGGTGAGCAGGTGGGTCTGATCGGCCGAAGACACAGCCCATTCCGCACTCTGGTTGAAGCCATTGAGCGCCGTCGGCGTGAGGGTGCTGAAGCCTTCATCGGCGTTCGACATCACCCGCGACAGCGAGTAGGCAGTCAGGAAGCTGAGGCCATTGGTGAACCGCTTCTGGAACTGCACCTGCATCGCGTTGTAGATGGACACCCCGTTGGTATCGAAGTTATTGAGGGTGTTGCCATCCTCCGTGGGGAGGTACTGTGGGAACTTCACCAGCGCCTGGGCCAGGGTCTGGTTTGGAAAATCGTTGATGAAGTTGGCATAGGGGGTGTAGTAGCCGCCTGCCGTGCCATAGCCGAGAGACTGCAGGGCAGCCTGGGCAGCGGGCGAGGTCCAGGCCGCGCCGAGCGTCTGGCCAAGCGAGAGGTACTGCGGGTTCAGCTGGTTGGTCGGGTTCAGCGCGGAGGGAAGATGAACCCCGTGATTGCCGACATAGGAGACCGACAGGAAGAGATTCCAGGGCAGCTCACGCTGCACGCCAAGGTTGTACATCTGCGAGTAGGGCTGGGCGATGCCGTTCTGTTGGAAGACGTGGAGAATACCCGATCCGTTTCCAATCGTACGCGTCAAAGAGGCCTGCGTGGGAACCGCCAGTTGCTTGCCGTCCCAGCTTCCGTAGCTGGCCACGTTGGTGCCGCTGGAGTTGGTCTGATTGGTGCCGGCCAGAACGCTGCCGTAGTCGAGGGCGACTTTATTGGTGCCGAACTCGTACGCTCCCCCGTCCAGGAAGATCAGCGCATAACCGCCAAGTACGACCGTCTTGGGATTGACCTGATAGGCGAAACCGGCGCGTGGTCCGACATGCTTGAAGCTCATCGAGGCTCGGTCAAAGCCCGCGCAGAGAGAGCAGTTGCCAAGCGCAGTTGCCGCGCCGAGCAACGGTGTCCCGTTCGGCGAGACGGCGCCGGGATTGGGCAGATTCGGATTCAGGAAGGCGATATTGCTCGGGGTATCTGCGGTGAAGGGCTGCAGGATATCCCACCGCAGACCAGCACTGACGGTAAGGTGGGGCGTAAGCTTGATCTGGTCCATGATGTAGGGCGAGATCGAGAAGTTGCGCAGCTTCGATTCGAGCGCCTGCTGGCGAAAGGTTGAATCGACCTGGCCCAGCAGGAAGCTGGCGAAGGCATTGCCGGTGTTGTTTTCGTTGAGCGCGGCATTCTGATTAACGTTGCCATTGCTGGTGGTAAGGCTGGAGAAATCGAAGTTTCCGCCGCAAGCCACGCACTCATGATCGTCCTGGAAGGCGCGCCGGGTCTCGAAGCCGAAGGTAATCGTCTGACGGCCGCGGGTGTAGATGTAGTTATTCGCGATGGCCACGCCCAGCTTGCGGTTGATCGACTCCGTTTCGCCTGCGCTGTTCACACCCCAGGTGGTCGGCTCATTGGGGGCGAGACCGAGAAAGGAGATGGTAGGCAGAACGCTGGAGCCGGCGACTCCGCCGAAGCTGACGTTCTGATGCTGGTTGATCTCGTTGTTCAGCTCACCGGTCCAACCCACCCCTGCGGTAGCGACCAGGTGCGGGGAGAGGACATTTGAGTAGGTAAGGAAGAAGCCGGAGCCAAGCCGCGGTTCGGTCTTGAGGCCGGACAGCTCGTTGCCGAAGTACGCGTTATTGTCGACCAGTGGCGTGTTGTAGACGTCGCGCCACTGGCTGTAGTGGATGGCCTGACGGTCGTTGAAGTTATGGTCGACGGTGAATCCCCAGGAGGTCTGCCGGGTCTGCAGCACACCAATCTGCGAGTTGATGTTGTTGGTCAACTGGCCGGCGATGGTGGGGGCTGGAACCTGCGACAGTAGGCTTGAAGCCAGCGGGCTGAAGCAGCTTGCGGGGATGGTGTCGTTCGGGAACTCTTGGCCGGGGGTGAGGCCGGCACAGTTGACGCCCTGGGGCACGTAGATGTGGCCGTACTGGCTGAAGTTCCCCTGCTTCGCCAACGGGGTGGGGACGGTCATGGTAACCGACGGCTGCTGGTTGAAGTCATACCACTCCGAGGTGACATGCCAGAAGGTCCGGTTGCGGCCGTCGTACAGCTTACCCAGATAAACAGGACCGCCAAGGGAGAAGCCGTAGTTATTCTGCTTATCCACCGGAACCGTGGGATTGATCTGGACCAGGCCGCGGGCATCGAAGTAATTGTTACGGTTGATCTCGAAGGCGTCGCCATGGAGGGTGTTGGTTCCGGACACGAACTGATAGCTTGCCGCGCCCTGGCCGAGACCGTACTGGGTGGAGAAGACGGCAGTGGCGACGTTAAACTCGCTCACCATCTCAAAGGGGGGATTAATGTTGGACTGGAACCCTTCGGTCTCGGACTGGACTGCAGGAACCCCCTGAAAGAGAACTTCGTTGGAAAAGTCTTCGCCGCCGCTGATGCGATGGCTATACTCGCCGCCCTGGACGCCCGGCGCGAGGAAGAGGAAATCGTCAATCTGGCGCCCGCGCGGACCCACGCCACCGTTGACGCCACCCACCTGGTCGGGCAGCTCTTCCACCACCTTGTGTTCAATCGTGGCGCTGACCTGCGGTTGATCGGTCTCGAGCGTAATGGCGTTGCTAGTCACCTCTACGGTGGAGTTGACGGCGCCGGGAACCAGCAACGCGTTGACGGTCGCCTGTCCGCCTACCGCGACCGTGACCGAATCATTGACCGAGGTCCGAAACCCCTTGGCCGACATGGTAACGGTGTACGTTCCCGGAACGATGCCGGTGATGATGTAGGTGCCGGCGGAACTGGTGGTGGCGTGACTCAGGACGCCGGTGGCGATGTTCTTGGCCGTGACGATAGCGCTTCCGACCGTAGCACCAGCATTGTCGGTGACTGTGCCACCGATACCGCTCAAGGACTGGGACCGCCCGAGGCCGGTGAAGCAACCAACCTGTAGCAGCACGATCAGCAATGTCGTAATCCAGCTCTGATGTCTGGTCTTCTTTTTGTTTCTGGCTCGCATAATGGCTCTCCTGAACCGCCCGCAACGCGACGGATGGACAAACCATAGCGATAAATGTCTCCGATGAGATTTTGAGTTCTGAAATTGTTATGAAATTACTCCCCAAACAAATGTAACTGGAACAATTCATTAGAGATCAATGCGTCATTGCCTGAGGGTGCAAGGAGGATTTGGAGGGAGGCGATGCCTCTTGTGAAGCGAAAGCGACGAGGAATGTTGATCATATGATCGATATATGGACAGTTGTCGCTGCCAAGTTTTAGAATGGCAACCATTCCAGTTTTTCCGGGGGTAAGGCGTGGCAAGCGGCAACGGCTTGGCTGGCTATCAGTTTGAAGACTGCCGCCTGGATTTGGAGCGGGGTTGCCTTGTCCGTTACGATACGGAGTATCAACTTCGTCATCAGACCTTTCAGGTGTTGCTCTACTTCGCGCAGCATCCGAGCGTTCTGGTGACCAAGGATGAACTGATCGCGGCCGTCTGGAAGCAATCCTATGTCTCCAGCAATGCCTTGGTGCAATGCATCGCCGAGCTTCGCCGCATCCTGGATGACGATTCGCGCATCCCTCGCTTCATAAAAACGGTGCCCCGGCACGGTTATCGCTTTCTGCCTTGCGTTGTTCCCTGTGAGCGCGTTGCCGCGCCTATTCCCGAAGCTGTCGTGGCCCATCCGGATGCCTCGTTTGGGCCAGCTTCGGTGGACGCACACAGTCTGGATATTGCAAAACCGCCCCGGTGGCGGCACACCGGCTGGATCTCCACAGTTTGCGTGTTTACCCTCGTCTTAGCCGGTGGGGGATTGGCCTGGAAGCATTCTTCCTCTGGGCGTGGCTCAGCGCCTGCCATTGTCCGGAGACAGAAGACCGAAACCACGGTTCCGGTCACAAACAAAGTGACCCAAGCGGATCGGAAAGAGGATTCCCAGGAAACCCCGGAAGAACTGAAGACCAACGATCCGGAGGCGCTTCTCTACTACTCGCTGGGAGTCGAAAAGGCACATGCCTTCCAAAATACCGAGGCCATCGGGCTCCTCAAGAAGGCCGTCGCCCGGGATCCTCACTTTGCGATGGCGTACGCGCGTATCGGTTACGCGTATGCGGTCTCGGACTTCGTGCCGGAGCGGGGAAGACCCTACCTTGGGAAGGCATCGGAGATGGCCACCCACCTTCCCGAAAAAAACAAGCTGTACATTCAAGCGTGGTCGGCAGTCGCGAATGCAGAGTATGTGCGCGCGGCGGCGATCTTCAATCAGATCATTCGATCCTATCCGGACGAGAATGAGGCGTATTACCAGCTCGCCCGGCTGTTAGAAGGCCAGGAGAGAAGTTCCGAAGCGATCTCGGTCTTGAAACGTGGGCTGGAGAATCAACCCAGTGACATCGATCTGTACAACGCTCTTGGTATGTCCCTGCTCAACCTGAACCAGTTCGGGAAGGCTATTGATGCCGAGCAGCATTATGTTGCCTTATCTCCACAGGATCCCAATTCCCACGACAGTCTGGGGATGGCGTATCAACGAGCTGGAAATAGTGCCATGGCAATCTCAGAATACGACAGCGCACTCGCGCTCGATCCGGAGTTTGAGCCATCCATCGTTCATCTTGGCGATGTTGCTTTCGAACAAGGCCGCTACCGAGAAGCCGTACGCGAATACCAACGCTACATTCAGGTAGTTCACTCCAATGATGCGCGGGCCATTGGATATGGGGATATCGCCACCGTGTATCGCGCGCTGGGCGATCACGTTGCGGCAGAAAAAGCCGCGGCCAACGAATTGAAGAACGATCCCGATGCGGTTTGGAACTCCCTGCTGCTGGCGTCGGACGAAAACGAAGTTCACACAATGTCTCATTTCGAGCAAATTCTTCTGGCGCACTCGCCCAACCACGAACGAGGCATACCACCTGATCTGCGCACCCAGCTCTACAATCGTGCGTACCTCGATCTCATGCGAGGAGACGTGCAGCTTGCTATCGCGCAGTTCAAGGCCGCGCTGCAGCATCATCCACCCAGTTCAGCGATCGACCTCCACGAAGACTGTCTGGCAGATGCCTACCTCCAAGCGGGAATGTATAACGAGGCTGTCGTCGAGTATCAACGTATTCTGCGGCTCAACCCGAACTATCCACTGGCGCAGTACCACCTGGGCGAGGTCTACGAACGCATGGGGGATCAGACCGGGGCACAGGCCATGTTTGCGCAGTTCCTGCAAACATGGAAGGCCGCCGACCAGGATCTGCCAGAGGTTGCTGCCGCAAAAACATTCCTAGTGGCGTCCTCTCCGGGCACTTCAGCCACGGCCGATCCTCCCCTCTCTATGGCGCGCTAGGGAACGTGTTGCAATTTGCCTTCCGTGGGCGGGGTCTGAAATTGGTTTTAGGGTATTCATCAAGGCGGCAGCGTATAGCCCACCCGACTCACCGTGCTATCGGTCTTCTGCCCCATATCTCACCCTCGGCAATGCTCTAAAACTGTATTTTGACTTGCTGAGCAGCCGCTGTGTTCTCAAGATGCAGGAGAAGGGTACGTCCCTCATGCCGATATTGTTTGGCATCAAGCCCCCTGCCATCAAGCGTTACCTCTCGCGGTGCCTTCGGGGACAGTATGCGAATCACGGCCTGCGTTTGATCGATACCCTCGGCCTGGAATGTCAGGCTGTCGCGCGAAGCATGTTCATTTGTGATTTTGGCGGAAGCCGCGAGAATGCGCGGCACTGAAGACCTGAAGTAATTGACATCGAGCAGAAGAGAGCGTGTACCGGGGGTGATGGCGATGCGATCGCTCTCTCTCAGATCGGGATCAAACAGATCGATCAGGTCGCCCGTTACGGACACCGGATGCGTCGACCCAACAGATCCGCCCTTCTGGTCAAGCCCGGCCGCGACAATATATGGCCCTCGCCGCAGCACAAGCGCATTCGTCTCCTGGAGAGACAAGTGAGTTGCTTTGGCAGCGGTCTGCAGCAGTGCACGAACGACCGCTGCTCCTGAAGTCGAGTACGTGAGAGCGGCCGGACTTTGCGCTTCATAAAGCACATAGCCCTTGCCCACCGCATGGAGGCCCGTTGCATTCGGCGCCAATCCTAATACCTGAAAGAGGTGAGCGCGGGGCGTATCAAAGTGATTGCTCGCCGAGTTCCACCAGTCTCGGGCGTGATTGTACGGGTCCTTATCGTCGTCGAGGACAACCAGCGCACCGCCCGCCTTCACCCAGACGGCAAGCGCCGCGTGGAACTCCGGTGACGGTGGCTTTTGCCCGTCATACGTGAGAAGCAGGATCTTATATCGTTTGAGCACCCCGGTAGAGGATGCGGCGTAGGTACTCTCTATCTGTACCGGCTCAACCGGCATTCCACGCATAAGAAGCGGCAGTGCCAGGCCGTAAAACTGCCCGAGGTATTCGTCCGACGGTTCAGGCGCTACTCGCTGAAACATGAGGGAGTCAGAGACTAGGATTCCGATTCCCTGCGTGCCTGCCGTTTCCCAGCGTACCTCCGATGCCGGTTGCGACATCTGGCCCAGGGCATGAAACACGGTCTGGAGTTCGGTCTCATATCCGCTGGGAATCAGCGACTTTTTCGGATTCGGATCGGACGGAGACGGCTCGAGCGATGGGTAGACCGAGTTCCCCCCAAAGATGCGTTCCGGCCATGGAAGCACCTCATAGCGAGACACTTCAGGCTGCAGGAGAGAAGCTACGAGGGTACTCTGCCAGTTCTGGCGGTAGTCGGTCCAGGAATGGTTGGGGTTGTCTTCGATCGGATCATTGAGATACCAGATCCGCTTTCCCGAAGAGCGCGCGATGTTCTGCAACGCGCCATACTCGAGAAAGGCAGTTTCGAACGTCCGCTGGCCGGTGACCCCCTCGTACACGTTGGGGGCACGTGCGGTTCCAGTCCAAACCTGCGCGATGTATCCATCGGCCCCAACCTGAAGCAATGAAGATTCGGGACTGACGATCTGCCACTGCGCATAGTTAAGGAGAGAGTGCGTGGCAACATAGCAGGGGATGCTGCGATGATGGCTGGAGCCGTAGGCTTTGACCGCGTCGAAGACCTGAGCCAGGGCACGCCGATAAAGAAAGTATTTCAGCTTTGAGGCTCGATACTGAGCATCCGGCGAGCTGTCAGGTGACTGCCATGGCTCGTGGTAATACTCCTGCCACTCGTGCTTGAAGCTGTCGCTCCATCCAGCGCGCGCCCAGAACTCAGGCTCCTCGAGATAGATTGCCTCGGCTCCCGCGTCAAGCGCCGCGATCACTCCTTGGGCAAGATAGCGGCCATACGAGAGACTGGGAGCAATATAGGGAACCTCGCGGCCGCTATGCAGAATCAGATCGCCACTCTTCTCCTGCTGGGTTTCATTCCAGTGCTCCTTGCCATCAAAGTCGCCGCGCAGGTAGGGCGCGTAGCGTCCCCACGCGACGCCGGTCATGACATCGACATGGTAGCCATGCTCACGCCAGGAAGTGATTCGCTCCGCGGTGCTGTCGTCAATCCCGTATACCAGCACTGTGTCGGCATTAATGTTGGTGCGCGGAGACCAAGGACGCCCAGTCTGAAAAATCAGCCGGCTGTCCGGGGCTTGTGCTGGCCTGGAGGATACGGTCTGAGACGACATTATCTGCAGACTCAGCGTCCAGGCAGCCGTGAGGATCGTATAACGAGTAAGTACGTGACGCATCTTCAGAATGACCACCTTTATCAGTTCGGTTGGGTTGATCCAGCGTGTGGCGATGGACGGTGCTTTCTTCCAGAATCACAGCCTAACCCACGATCAGCGCATTGGACCGGTCACACCATTTTGACTAATCTGAGAGAATGCTTCAGCAAGTTGGCTCGATCTTTTAAACAATTCCTTTGACGAGGTCCGCGCATGGAACGTCGTGAATTCTTGAAGCAGAGCGCACTTACGGCTGCCGCCGCGGCCACGACCAAGCTTTCAGCCGCCACTACGCCAACCAATCCGATTGCGCGCCGACCTCTGGGCAAAACGGGAGAGCATCTCTCGATCATCGGTTTTGGCGGCATTGTCGTCATGAACGAGGAGGTCAGCAACTCAAACAATATTGTGGCTGAGGCCGTAGACCGCGGCGTGAACTACTTTGATGT
>OUNK011150594.1_pt1 | contig 15184 bp, 15 predicted proteins | sample 1755341 | NCBI WGS metagenome assembly OUNK01 (sample SAMEA3914788, study PRJEB12502) | metagenome | biome: forest; material: soil | place: Canada | collected 2011-07-03 | depth 0.1 m | reverse complement strand
CGCTGCGGTCGAATTCCGCCAGCAATGCCGCCCGCCGTTCGGGCGTCACCACGACTCGCCCCTTGGTGTCGGTCCGTAGAATGGTTCCTTCCGTCATACAGACCATACTCAATTATGTATGGCCTCTATGATACCCCTATCTGGAGGTGCTCCATGCACCGCTTACGGTTACTTTAAATACGACCATGACCGACGGGCTTAATAATAGCACAAGCTATGGTTACGCCACGCACTCTATATCCTCAAATAATGTTATCGCTTCACAAGTTGACGAAGTCGATACGGACCCGCTCACCAATACGGTGACTACGACAAACAATTTCGCACGTCAGCCGGTGAATGTGATTGATAAGCGAGGCAATGCCACTTCGTATGTTTATGACGTATCTAATGTTGATGGATTGGCTCAGCGAAATCTACTTTCTACTACAAACTCCTTGGGAAAGGTCTCTACCTATCAATACGACGCTAACTATAATCAGACCAACAGCGTGGATCCGCTGGGCCATCAAGCTATTACTCTCTATGATAATTCGCATCGGCTCATCTCATCAAAAAATGGGTTGGGCCAAATCGTTGCTGTAAACAGCTACACCGCACAGGGACAATTAGCCAGCACTGTTGACGGTGCTGGGGATACTAATACATTTAGCTAGGCGCTAGCGCTTTAGCTGGAACTGGCGTCGGGTTGGTTGGCGCAATTCCTTTGGCAATAACAAGCGGCTTAGCGTTTTCAGCAGGAATCGCCAATCTAGCCGGATCAGTTTCAGATCCCGCAACTAGCGCGCTGATTGCAAACTATCCATCGAGTCTTGGACAGACTATTGGTGACCTAGTAGGGGGATCCTCGGGGCAAACGGGAGGGGGACTTGTCGAAGATGAAATTACCACAACGGTCGATGTGATAAGTGAAAATCCGCTTGGGGCAACAAATGATCTTCTCACTCTTACTCAAGATCTCATAAACTCAACAAATACTCCAAATCCAACAAGCAATCCTCCGCCAGCCTCGACGGGGGAATGTGGACACTAGTGAGTTCAGTGGAAATCGGTTAATGATAAATGATGTCGCTTATCGATCTTGTATTTGTCAGAAAAATTGATTAGATTACCTGATGCCAGTAAAAGAAACTTGGGAGGAAACTCTTGAGCGTGAATTTGGAAGATGTGTAATATATCGTGAAGACGATAATAATATGCTTTTAGCGATATTCATTATTGTGGCATTAATTGTGATGCCTATTTCAATTGTTGAGCATTATTTTTTTGTCGGATTGGAAGGTGTTGGAGTTGCCGGTTTCGTGTTTTGGGTCATTCATTTATCGTTTAAGAAAAGTTGCTATTTTATTTGCGAAAAGCAATTTGGATTTAAAAACCTATTTTCCCTTAGTACGTATCGATTCGATGATTTAATTTCTGCTAAAGTGGGTTTAACTCGATTTGGGAGGGTAATTCACTTTGAATTCAAAAATGAATCTGAATCGATTGCAGTATCTGATTTGAGTGCTGGAGATTGGTGGCTTGATTTGAGTTCTAAGTTGATTCAACATGGTGTGTTGGTAATAAAATAAACTGTATATGTTGAGTGTTAATAATATTTTAGGAGGAATGAGCGTATTTTGCGGGGTGTATTTTCTATCTTTTTGCTATTTTTGGCCGAATAAGGTGTCGCCTAAGCTAACTCCTAGAATGAAATGGTCACTTGGTCTAACAATGATTCTTGGAGGGGCAATGGTGATAGTGTCCCGGTTTGTATAGGGCCTCACAGTTTTTATTCTTTTTTTGAATTTCTAAATATCTTGAGGGGCCGTTCCTATCTGGTATTATCTAAAATAATAGCGGCAACCAATAGCGGGCATCGTGCCAATCTAACGACAAACGGTTCCATTGCGGCTCCTTGCTACTCGCGATCTGCCATAAAGGGAGAGCAGCTTTTGCTTTTCTTGTCGAACGCTCCAGCGCACGGGCCTGCCTCCATCCAGTGCTCGTCCTCGATAACCGTGGAAGGCGCTCATAGGCCTCTTTCACCGGGCTTCTACAGAAGCGAGTTGGAAACGCGACATCTTTGGCTCTGTAAAAGGAACAATACTCGCGGCAATGCTCCCCTCAAATTGCTTTCGTCATGGGCTCCCTGCTCTCTTGACATAAGAGCAGCCTTCCCAATGATTTCCGCATGACTACAGGGCGGAGAATCGGCAAAAGTTCCTTTTTTCAAACATGGATTCTATTTATCATTGCGTGGCTATTGGCGGTCTCTTGCCTTCCATCTGCCTTCGGTGCGGCTTCAAAGGCTCCCGACTGGTCGTTACCCGCTCTTTCCGGCCAGAATATCCATCTGGCCGATTATCGCGGCAAGGTCGTCCTTCTCGTCTTCTGGGCCACTTGGTGCCCGGATTGCCGAAACGAGCTGCCCGCCCTAATTGATCTTCAAAATGCGTACGGTTCCAAAGGCTTCTCGGTCATTGGAGTATCCGTCGATACCAGCGGGGCAGGGGAGATTTCTAAATTCGTCGCCGCCAATCATCTAAATTACCCGGTCGTTCTCAGTGACGATGCCACCAAGCTCGCCTATGGAGGTGTCAACGCTATCCCAGCTATCTTCCTTATCGATGCGGATGGCACTATCACCCAAAAATGGACGGAAACCGGAACTGCCATTGCTGAGGCCGACCTGAAGCAGGCCATTGAGCCGCTTCTCTCTTCTACCGACCAAATCAAAGTTCCACCTGTAGTTACCAGTCCATCGCCACAGCCCATCATCGCCTCCTCGGGAAGCAATCCCGAAGTGTCCTATCCCCAATCCGGCGGTTTTCTCCGGCAATTCAATGGAGGCAATCCCAAGGAGCATTACAGCCTTACCCTCGACCAGGAGAACTATTACGTCTATCTCCCCGATAACTACGATGGTAGCGAGCCCTTCGGCCTCTTGGCTTTCGTTGATGCCAGCGACTCGGTCCAACTTCCCACCGGATGGGATCAGGTCCTTAAGGATCGCAAGTTGATCTATGTCGCTGCAGAAAATGTCGGCAACAAGCAATCGATGCGGCGTCGCTGCGCCGTGACCATGGATGGCGTCGTACAGATGGAAAAGAGCTATAAGATCGATCCTGCACGGGTCTACCTTTCCGGCGTTTCCGGAGGTGCCCGCATGTCCGTCTACACCTCATTCCACTATCCTGATTTTTTCACTGGCATCATCCCCATCTGCGGAGCCGATTACTTCCGCCCTGTTCCCAAGGTCGCTGCCACCGCAGCCGATGTCTACGGCGTCAATGCCTACGATGACTTCCTCGTCCCCGTCGCGAAGCAAAAACTCCGTATCGCCCTGATCACCGGCGAGAAGGACTGGCGCCGTGGCAACATCCTCGACATCTATAACGGCGCCTATGTCAAAGATGGCTTCAACGTCAAATTATGGGACGTTCCCGGTATGGGCCACGAGATTTGCACCCCCGAGATCCTGGGCCAAGCCTTGGATTTCATCGAAAAGAAACCTGACTCCCCAGCAGTGGCCTCCGGCCCGCAATCGTAGGCTTACTGCTGCAGCGCCTCGGCCGATTGCTTGTCCCCCACCTCCTGATAGAGCGGGAGCAACATCTGCTTGGCAAGTTCGTCGTTCTCGGTTCCCCGTAGAGCCTCCCACTCGCGGATGACATCGCGGGTGCTTTGAGCATGCGTGCTCGGATTTTTTAAGGCCAATTGAGTCGCAGCTTTGAGAGAATCCATTCCGTCATCGGTCGAGGGGGAAATATCCCATCCGTGTAGTCCGGTGTGGACAATATCCTCAAAACCATTGGGTGAAAGTGACTTGAGGCCGATTGTATGCCGGACGATTTGCCCATCCATCCATGTCTCATCCCGGATAATTGCCTGGCGCTCAATCGGATCACTGACGTATCCCATCGGCGGCTCTTGAGTTTCTTAACGCTTCGGATATTCCTCCAAGATTGAGCTTTATTGTTGCAGATGAGATTAATGGAGCGTTATTCATTCAAACGCCTTGTGAGGGAGCCTTTTACCAACAAAATGGAAAGCTCGGCTTTTTCTGCTCCTTGCTGGAGACAAGGAACGAGTGGAGTCATTTCCTTGGATTGCCTTATTATTTCGATTTGATTCGCCGCTCTATTGAGAGCCGACAACGGGTTAGAGGAGATATGGAATTCTGCGAATGGGAAGATGACAGGGCTTCCATAAAGTTAGAATTCAAAATGCTCGATCTACCGAATAATCTTGGGATTGCCAACGAAGAGATACATAGCCGCCTCCTGGAATTGGAAGAACCTGCACTTCAACTTTCCAACGAGATTGGAAAACTAGGATCTGACATTGCCCGAAAGGCCTCGGGCTTTGGAGATCAATCGCTGGAAGCTTTGCTTTTCACAGTCCAATCATCGAAAGATCCCAGCGTAAAAGGTCGCGCCCTGGAAGAATTAACGGCCAAATTATTTGAATCCGTACCGGGATTCAGGATGGCGGGACAATTGCGGACGGTAACCGCCACCGAGGAAATCGATATAAGCTTGCTGAACGCGAGCACTAACCCTGTCATGAGCCGAGAGGCGGCATTCATTCTTGTCGAATGTAAAAACTGGAGTGGGAAATGCGGGCGTTCAGAATTTTCCCTGCTTCGTGAAAAAATGCAAAACAGGAAAGATCGTTGCTCCCTGGGTTTTTTGGTTTCTTGGAATGGGTTCAACGAAACGATAACCAAGGAAATGCTCCGCGGATCCCGCGAGAAGCTGCTTATCGTCCCTCTCACTGGGGTCGATATCCGAAAAGCCATTCAGGCAGGCAGCTTTGAAAAGGTGCTTTTAGAGGGCCTTTATGATGCAATTCATTTATGATCCGAAGCGGGTTGGCCCGTTTTCATTATCAAAAGAGATTCTGTCTATCGTTAGTTATCGGCGGTGGTGATATCAATCGTATCGAGTCACACAACGGAGATGCATATGACTCTGGCCTGATTGATTGCATCCGCGGCGATGACCAATTTTCAAAATGTTTTCCGATCCTCCAGCACATTTTCTGTGCCGCGTTCTGACAGTTTTTCCGCGGCAGGCGAAAGTGACTTCTACGGAAGACAAGACCCGCCTTGCCCCAGAATTTCCGGCTCAAAATCCTCAAGATCAATCACGGAATGCTCGTCTAGTTTTTTCAAAATCGCGAGTGGATTCATTCCGCTCGCCGCAATAACTTTTTCTGCTCGAGCAGCATCTTTTGACGGTCGACTCCTGAACCCCATCTTCCAGATGCAGGTATTGGCGATGACATACCATGAAACCTTGTATTCCTTCCTCTTTGCCACGAGCTTCGTCATTTCTGGATCACCACCATAGATGTAGGAGTCATCTTCGATTTCTGCATGCCCATCCGGTGATAGTGGAATTGGAGGGCGTCCATCCCGTGCGGGATGATGAAGCTGTAAATCTTCGCCCATCACTGTACCAGGGAAAATAGGGCATGGCCTGCCTGCACCCCATTCCTTAATTTGCTTGCGAACATTTCCAGGAAAAAGAAGTCGGTCCATCGCAGCCGATTCGCTAGAAACCCACTGTTTTAGGGCATTGAGCAATAAGCAAAAGATCCGCAATTCGTCGGTTAGAAGGCCACTGATTCCCTCAGGGACCGGCATTCGAGAGAGCGTCTCCTTCAGTATACCTTCTTCTTGCAGCCTGTGGACCTCTTCCTGGAGGAATCCCCCGACGTGAGATAACGTTGCTTCCACAACCTCCCTGGGCATTTTCGAGTTCAAATTAAAGCGTCGGGCTGGATCCTTTGCAATGGCTTCAGCCTGTGCCAAGTATTTATGAATGGCATCTCTTCTCCTTTTGGGTGACGCGTCCTGCGGTTCCAGCTTCTTTACTGAAGGGCGGTTATACGTAGGCATATGGCAAGTTTGTGGGATAGTTGAAGTATGGAGATTAAATTTTTTTTATAGCAAGTGTTGATGCTTCCGTAAAAGCTTCACTTGCCCGTCCAGCAATGAGGCCAGATGAAGAGCAATGCGATCCCTCGAGTTTGCAACCGGTTCTAGAGCGTTGCGGACGGACATCGTCCGTGCCAAAAGTTCGATTCCGGCCATCTCGTTTCCATGGCGTAGAACAAGGAACGCTTTTCCCAAAATTGTCCCCATACGGAATTCAGCCATGCCACATAATGAGGTAGGGCATCCGCATCTCCCCTCGACTGCCACGCCAACGCCTCGCCCGCCCGCTGGCCCGATTGCAAGGCGGCCAGCAGGCCGTGGCCTGAAAGGGGATCGAACGATTGTGCGGCATCGCCCACGGCCACCCAGCCCGGTCCCACGAAGTGCCGCAATCGTGCCGAATGGGCTGGAGCCAGCCGGGCCGCTTCGTTCAGCGAGTAGCGATCGGCCAACAAGGCCGAAAGATGCCGCGTTGCCATGACCTGCGTCCGAAACCAACCGGAATCCCGCCAAGCCGCGTCTTTCGCGAGATTAACGTCGGTCTGAAATGCAATAGTCCGTTTCCCGTTTGGCATCAGGGCTGAATACCACCAGCCCCCGGCCGAAGCCTCGATGAAGGTGCGTCCATCCCGGTCGCTCTTATCGTGGGAACTAGCGGTGACGTATAGAGAGATCAATGTATCGTGCCGGATACGACCGCCTCCGAGACTCCGCGCGAGGGAGGCACGTCGTCCCGTGGCATCTACGATCCAGGGAGTCCGCACGGTCATCGAATCCAGATCGATCTCCCACCGGTCCGCGATCCAACGCGGCTCCCGTGCGGGAGCCCCCCACTTGACCTGCGCTCCCGCCTCGGTGGCGGCGGAGAGAAGCATGTGCTCGAACCGGACCCGATCCAACTGCCATGCGGGGCCGTGGGAGCTGAAGATGAAGTCGTGCTCGACCAAGGCGTCGGAGCCCCAGGAGGAGCAGTTCCCGTGGCAGGGCCGATGCCCTCCTTGCAAAAAGGAGGGCAAGACTCCCAGGGCGTGGAGGGCGCCACGAGCTTGGGGAGCCAGCGTTTCGCCGATTTTCCAGGGGGGCAGGGACTCTTTTCGAGAATGATCACACGGAGCCCTTGGCGCCGCAAAGCCAGTGCGGTAGCCGAGCCCGCCGGCCCTCCTCCCATCACCAGGATATCGACTTCGCAGATCATGATCGCCCCTTCTGCCAAGGAGCCCAGTAGGGGTGCATGAGGCCCCCTGGTTATTCTCGCAATCCGTGAGGAAAACGGTGCACTTTCTCAATCCGTTGCAATTCCGCGGGGTCGATCGGCGTGCGAGGGGCTTTCCGGGCATGGGTGGGAGGAAAATGCTCTACCTGCATGGTCGGAGGGAAATGCTCGCTTCCTTCCACGCCGGGAAGTTCTTCGACCACCCCCAGCTTTCCGAAGTCGGACACCATCCTGTTGATCTGATCGGTATAGCCGGTGGCATGGAGAGCCTCGATCCAGATGAGGCGGTTCGCGAAGGCCGCCTGGCGTTCCGCCAGGGGGCGGCTTTTGTCCAGAACGATCTTGTAGTCCTCGTGGCCCAAGACTTGGTTGGGCACGCGCGCCGGCCAGAAGGAGGGAACGTAGGAGTCGTAAGTCGGGTCGTAGCCGGAGAGGCAGCTGGCGGTGTCGGTCTGCCAAGGAACCGCCATCCAACGGGTAATGCCGCCGGGGACCTGCGCCCCCAGAGGGCCGTTGGGAAGGGTCAGGACGTCCGGGGTGAGGGCCGGACCGTTTCCCGGCTCCTTCCAGTCGGCGGGGGCATGTTTGATCCGGAACGGCGCCATGTATATCGTAGCCGTCCGCATCGGCCAAGTCATTTCGCAGCCGGGATGGAACGCGTCGGCCAAGCAATACTCCAGAGCCGCCCGATCGAGCATCGCGGCCTGCTGGGCAATGGGCACCTCATCGATCGCCAGCGGAGGCTGGGATCCTGGATCGTAGTCCGGCTCGAAATCGCCCTGAGCCCATTGCTGCAGGAACCAGAGCTGAGTGTCGGTGAGAGCGGCATGCTGGCGCGGTGTGTGAGCGGGGGGAATGTTCATGGCATCCCCGTAAAGCCAGGGCCATGGGGCAGGAGACCAAGCGTCGCGATCAAAGACGCGAAAGTGATTGGCGATTGTGCGCCGCAGCTCTCGGCCGACGAAGCTAGAGTCGGCGAGGCGGCCCATCCATTCGGACCGCGTGAAGTCGTTGGGGCCACCCCAGCCGAAGGCAGCGGCAAATCCCGCATTGACCCATTGCAGGTTGGAAAGGCGCTCGAAGATGGGGCGGATGTCGTTCTCGAAAGAGGGGCGGGGGGGCCTCGTCAACATGCCGGCCTGGATGGCCACGTCGCGCATCAGGTCCCACATCGTCCGCACCGACTTCTGCAAGGGGGCGTAATTGGGCGGTGCCACGACCACCCATGCCGGAGCCACTTCCAGGGAAAGCCCTTCAAAAGAGACCTTCGCCGTGACGGGGCCGTCCGAGACATCGTCATGCCAGCCGTCGTTGTTGGCAAAGGTAACCGCCTTGCTTCCGTCGCACGACGCGGAAACTCCATGCCCTCCCAAGACGAGGAGCCGTCCCTGCCCGTCGGTCCGCAGTTCGCCCAGGTATACCGGCTTGCCCAGGAACTTGCCGGAATCGAAGACGTGCTCGCTCCCGCCCTGCCGACCGGGACCCACGACGTGGCGGGGCCCCGGATCGATGCTTAATTGGGAGCGGTCTTCCACCGAGATGTTCCGCAAGAGCGATGGCGAGGCCGAAGCGGCCTCGGGAATGTCCAAGGCGAGCTGGAACTGGTACCAGGCTGCTTTCTTATTCGCGAGGTGGACGGACCATTCGATCCGGGCGTCCACCGAAGTCAACTCCTTCACCACATTGCCTTCCGCATCAAGGCCGTAGATGCGGAACTGCGCCGCCTGCCGCTTGAGGGCACCGGTTGCATCGCGATAGAATCCCGGTGCTTTGGCCACGGGAGCCGTCACTTCCGGCCCAATGAAGAACTCGTCCGGGCTGTTGCCGATCCGGGCGATGCCCATGGATGGATGAATTGCCGCCTTGACGATGCGGCGGTCGGCGAGGGGAGGGATGATCGCGGCGGGGCGCGCCTCCCGGGGCTCCGCGACCGGGATGCCGTTGGCGTTCCGCCGCTGCCCCGCGCTGGCCGCATAGACCTCCTTGCGCACTTCCGAAATGCTTCCCTGGGGGCGGTGCTCGGCCAAGGTATGCCAGGGATTGAACGCGAGGTTCTCCCCATAGATAGCCTGTCCCAAAGCGCCGAGGTCTTGTTGGGGAAGAATCAGCGTGGCAAGGTGGACGGGTTCGCTCTCGCTCTCCGACCACCGGACCGTGGCCTCGTCCAACGGCATCGTGGCGGGATGCGTACGGAACTGTACCAGGAAACGAAAGCGAACGGGACCCTTCAACAAACGCTGGACTAGGTCGATGGCCAGATAGTCGGGCACGTCGGCCGGGGCCTGTCCCGCGGGTTGTTGCTCGGGCTCTAACTTGTATTTCACATAGCGGTCAGCCCCAAACGAGTAGGGAAGCACGCTCCAATAAGTCGCCGTCAAGGCGCTGATCTCGACCTTCCGCATTTCGTCCAGAATCTTCTTCGTCACCGGATGCACGCGCAGGTAGGGGTCATAGTTGCCCCCGATGACGCCTGCTTTGGTGAATTCGCACATGTCCTTCGCCGTGTTCACAAAGAAGACGTCGTGGTTCTGGAGGAGAAAGTCTTGGGTTTCCCCGTCTCCTAGGAGCTTGGGTCCCGGCACCCCGAAGAGCTTGATGCCAATGCCGCAAGTCGTTCTCAGGTCGGTTTGGCTGGGGATGGTGTCGCTGGAGAAGCGAACCCAGGCGGGAAGGCTTTTCATTCCGAAGACGCCCACCTTTAGATCTTCAGGCATATCCTCGCGCACCTGGAACGTCCCATGGGCGACTCCGTGCGGTTTGAGGAAGACCGGACGCCTAGCCGGCAATTGGCCTTCCTGGATGCGCCCCCCCTGCACCACGTTGACGAACATTTCCCTGAGGTCGGAAGTGGGATCTCCAGTACAACTCCAAGAACCCTTTCCCTCCGGCCGCCCCGACTCCTCATGATGGAACCCCTTCATGAGGGAAAGAATGTTCGCCCTCCTCAGATAAATCAAGAGAGAGATGATCGGCGGGGCCCCCGGGTCTGAGTCGGTGTCAGCTTAGCAGCGCGGTGAAGACAGAGGTTCGAAGGACCAACGAGCCACCGCCCGGATGATCCCGCAGAGCTAGGAGAAGTTCCAGAAGAAGGCGGCCCATTCGAGCCGGAAGTCCGTGTTCTTCGCGCCGCACCAGATTGGTCTTCACGACGCGCAGCAGGGTTTGCAGCGGGTAGATCAGGCTGGACGTGCCAGACCTTGAGGAAGGCAATCGCTGCCGTCGGCAGATCGGCATTCTCTCGCGCTTCGTCTAGGATCTGCAGAAGGTCTAATAGGTGATGGGTTAGGGCTGAAAAACTGGCAACCGATGGGGGAATGGGATGAAGCAGGCCCCTCAAATCCGGGCCAGGGTAGCAGATTTTTAAAAATATGTGGCCGGTTTATTTTAGAAAATCTTTCTGCTGGGCCGCACATTTTTTTAAAGATCGAAGATAATAGCCCTCCTCAGGACCCATCATGGTCGCCCTGTAGGCGATCGGGATGATGACTGGGAGAAAGAGAACATATGAAAGGAAAAATAAAAATCCGCCTCCCCGGCTTCGTGAGCCGCGGAGCGATAGACATCACGCCCTGGCTCCAACAAGCCGGTCAAACAAACACTCTGAGCGTCGAGGAGGCCGATCTCCTCGCCGCCGCCGTCAAAGCCGGCATCGAAGAAGCCCTCAGCCCGAAGTACATCCTTCAGGTTCGGCAACAAGCGGCCCAAGTGCAGCTCGGTAAAATCCGAGCGGCGCTCAAGGCTGCTCAAGACAAGGACCGTGCCAAACCGGCAATGGTCGTGGCGCAGATGGACCTGACTCCTCCGCACGGCCAGCCAGCGGAGAACCGCGGCTAGTCCGGGGATGCTCATCCGGCCCGAGGCCGAGAGGGACGGCGGCAGTAGCCGCCCGCCCGATCGGCCGACGGTCGGATGAGCGTTTGCCAGCACACGCAAGATGGCCATGAAAAGGCCACTTGCGGGGCTGGCGAGGGAGGCAATGCCTCCCTTCGAACCCACCAAAAGACATGAAAACCGCTCCAGCCACCCCCTCCTCAACGTCGAGCCGGGCTTCCGCTCCGGCGCCCATACTGGAGCGCCGAACCCAGATCGAGAAGGTCTGCCTCACGCCAACAGAGCAGAAAAAGCTCCGTGAGCTAGCCGATTCGGTGGACCTTTCGATCAGCGAAACCCTTCGGCTTGTTGCCTTAAATGCCAAGTTGGCTCGAGTGGCCAAGACCGATCCGGCGCTGCTACGCCATCTCGCCTGGATCGGCAACAATCTGACCTGATGTCCGAACGGATGTCTTGAACCCTATTTGTCTAGGACGGTAAATATGCCACGCTTAACTCCGGAACTCCTGCAGCTTGCGCCCGCAGCGACCCCGGATGAAGTCGGCGATCCTTATCGAAACCGGATGGTCGAGCGTGACCTGCGGTAGCCTGGATAGGATCGCTTCCGCCAGTTCGGGCACGCGCCGCTTCACGAGAGGCCCGGCCATACCGGCCCCCTCAGCCAAACGCTCAAAATGCCTCGGGCGAATTTTGCTGGAGAGATATTCCCCGCCGATCTTCATGGCCATTTTCTGAGAAAGGTCGGGATAGAAGCCGGTGCAGAGCACATCGTAAAGGGGCGCGAGCCTGGCATCCGGCTCCGTCGGCGAGATGCCTTCGCTGTAGATCATGGAAAAGTTCTTCCCGTGGGCATCATTGTTTCCCACGAGGAAATTGAAGATGACTCCGTCGAGCAGCCGTTGCAGATCGACGGCTGGGGCTCGGGATATCTCGCGCAACAGATCGAAGCATTGCTTCAAGGTCGGGCCGCCTTCGTTCTCGTATTTGGTTTCAGAAGCGATGCCGAGCGCCTGGCAGAAATCCTCCTGATGCAGCCGCTCTGTGACGTTCGCAGCGCCAGGGGACGACGGCACCGGGCGGCGGTCATAGCGCTCCACCATCAGGTAATCGACATCTTCGGCTTGCCCGATCTCGACATTGGCCGTTGGTAGACCAATCGCCTGGGCCAGCTTCATACAAAGAGCCTCGTTGAGCACGGTTCCCTCCAGACCCTCGATGGCCGGTTTGAGGATGTGCGTGCTGGGCGCTCCGCCCAAGGGAATGGAAAATTTCCCTTCAAAAAGATGCACCGCGATCTTGTCCTGCGCACCCGCTAAGGAAAGGCGAACGCCGTCCTCTCCCGCCAGCAGCGGGCGACGCGGCAGTTCCTTGAGTGTCTTCGCCAGCTGCCCTGGAGTGAGAGGGCGATACTGGTGCTCGTCCTCGGGCAACGGAATGCCGGCGGGGAGGAACGTGATTGCCCCAGCGCACTCTCCTCCGATCCGCTCCAGCATGGCAAAATCATTTCGTGGACTGATTCCCAGGTTGCGACCAATTTTCTCGCGCTTGTTCCCCTCCGGAAGAATGCCGCTGAAGAACCCCCGGCATTCATTGCGGTTAAACGGCTTCTTCCTCAAGGGAAGAGAGTGGGAGAGAGGAATCGCGTGGGGATCATTCAGCCAGCTTTCGGCATAGGTGAAGCCCAGCCATCCATGGTCATCCTGAGTCAGATGACCGCTGAGGTGCCGGTGCAGGTAGACGTCTACGGTTTTAGCCATGACTAGCCTTTGCTGTTGCGGTTCCCTTGCTTCCACTGTTACGAGCGCCCCGTGCTGACCGCCCTTCGGAATTCTCGATGGGGGGAAGAATCAGGTTGATCTGGATCCCAAGGGTATGGAGCACCCGGAGGACTTTTCCGATCTGGCAGGTGGGCTTCCCCTTTTCCAAATCGATGATGAAACGAAGTCCCGTCCCCGACGTCAGCGCCAAATCCTTTTGCGTCAGATCAAGATGCTTGCGGGCACTTCGGACGGCTTCACCGATGGAGAGAGGGCTGTGTTTCATGGTTCGATCTGGGTGTTCCCGTTCGGGAACATATCGCGTTGCCGATCGTGAATCAAGAGGGAATGTTCCCGAGCGGGAACTTAAGATGTCATTTGAACCGATCACCCTCATTTATTCCCGATCGGGAATGTCAATTGGAGGACCATGAAAACCCGAACCTCATGCCAGAATCATTTTCGAGCTTTTGCCTCGGCATCCGCCGATGCATTTTCCTGGGAAAGATGCCGAATCTCCCGGATGGCGGCACGCCTTTCCGCCTTCGCCACCCTGCGTTTATTCCAGGGTCGCAAGTGCTTCCACCACTCCGGGGGGCTGACCAGCGTATCTTTCCTGACGTGGGCCATATACTAAATCGGAAGGCACCACTTCGCTCGATTTCCCGCCGGTCGCCATGATGTCAGAGTGACTCGCATATTGGTGGAATTCCGATAACTTCTCCGCCGTCTCGATATTCGATCTGATAGACGGAATTCCAAGTCTCGAGCCGGTCACTTTCGATGCGGACCAAGGGCGTGGTTTGGAGGAGTCCAAGAGCCTCCACCCCATTTCGGACATGGCGTTCCACAGCGAGACGCTTTCCGATTTGCGGAGGCGCCAATAGAAACCCCTCGATCCAATAATCGACCGGAAGAGAAAGCAGGTTTTCCTCGCCAGGAAGGAAGGCATCGGGCGGACAGGCTGCCACGATCGGATCAACGCTTTGAGCGATCTTGGTCAGGCGGACCCATCGCCTGGGAACTGGAGGCGGGGCTTGAGACTCGCGATCATCAACTGGGGTCATATTCATACTCCCTAATTCGTTGCCGTCTTCCGGGGACGATCCATCGCCGGTTCATCCCGCCGAAATTCCACGATCTTCTGCTCCTGCAGGGCCTCATAGTGTTCGAGCGGCAAGGTGACGGGTCGGGCGTTGGCGGCGTAGGCGCGGTGGATCGCGCGGCTCTTGTGGCCGAGGTGGTTCATGGCCTCCCGTTCCGGCATCCCAGCAGCGCGGGCACGCTCGGCCCAGGCATAGCGGTAACCCTTGAGCTGGCAGTTCCTGACCCCGGCGATGCCGCAGCGACGGTGGAACTCGGTCGATCGATGGTTCGACTTCCATTGGGCAACCGATGGGAAGAGCAGCCCTTGCTGCGGGCATTGCTCGAGGATCTTCTGGATGCGGGAACCAATCGCGAGGACGCTCAGGCCTCCCTGCTCTCCGTCCTCCTCCCGACCTTCGAGTTTGGCGCGGTAGAAGGAGATCGTCCTAGTCTTCAAATCGATCCGGTTCCAGTGAAGCCGGGCAATGTCGGTCTGGCTGCCGCCGGTTTCCCACAGCATCTCGTAATAGAGCCGGTGTTCCAGGTTTTGCTCGGAGGCGACGATCCGGGCGTGCTCGCCGGCGGTGATCGCCACGGTGGTCCGCCTTCTGGTCTTCGGCCATTCCGGTCCCGGGATGATGGGATTGAAGAGCCAATGCATGGCGAAGGCGAAGTTCTGCAGGCGCCGCAGGTAGTGGTTCGCCGCGTTCCCGGCCCGGCGATGATTCAGGACGGCAAAGAACTGGGCGGCGTCGGTTTCATTGACCCGAAGTCTGCAGAGGAGGGCGAACGGCTCGCTGCGGAAGGCCCGCTCGACCCGCCGGCGGCTGGCTTCGACCGATTTCTTGGCATAGGCATCCATGACATCGGCCCAGGTCCGCGTCATCAACTCGGGAGAGACTGCCGAGGCGTAGACCTTGGCCATCGCCCGGTTGAGCTGGGGCGTATCGGCGGCTTGGTTCTTGGCGGCAACGAGACGCTCGGCCTCGGCACGATTGCGGGTCTCAAGGCTGGTCTGCTTGCACTTGTTGGCGCGATCGACGGCGTAGTAAACGCCGTTGCCGCGCAGGAAGAGGCTGTATCGGTTGCTGATCACTTTCTCGTTCTCCGCCATCCATCGTAGCGGATCCGAGAGAGACTGCCCTAGCGCATGGTCAGCCCTTAGTGCCCTCTTGTTGCAGCATTGTGCCTTCTTCGATTTTAGGGCGCGTTTATTGACACTTTCGTTGACATCGGAGCCCTTTTTAAGGGCTTTTGAAGGAGAGAGTCCTTGAAAGAGAAGGACTTGGGAAAGGGGCTCCGGAGGTAGGGCTCGAACCTACGACCAATCGGTTAACAGCCGACCGCTCTACCACTGAGCTACTCCGGAAT
>OUNK011150602.1_pt1 | contig 15233 bp, 9 predicted proteins | sample 1755341 | NCBI WGS metagenome assembly OUNK01 (sample SAMEA3914788, study PRJEB12502) | metagenome | biome: forest; material: soil | place: Canada | collected 2011-07-03 | depth 0.1 m | reverse complement strand
CTTCGGCCGGATTCGGCAGCAGGCGATCGAAGATATCCAACAGTTCACTGACGCCTGCGCCGGTGCGCGCGCTGACGAAACAGATCGGCACCAAATGCCCCTCGCGCAGGCATTGCTCGAAGGCATCGTGCAATTGCTGCGGTGTCAGGGCTTCTTCGCCGGCATCGAGATAAGCGCCCATGGTGGCTTCGTTGATCTCCACAACCTGATCCAGAATTTGCTGATGCGCATCGGCCAGTGATGAAAAATCGGTCTTGCCATCGCGATGAAAAAAGCAGTCGAGTACGCGGCTGGCGTGTTCGGCGGGAAGATTCACCGGCAAACACTCGTTGCCGAATTCATCGCGCAACGCGTCGACCAATGCAGCGAGATTCACGCCTTCGGTGTCGATCTTATTGATCACCAATAAACGGGCGAGGCCGCGATCGCGTGCGTGCTCCATGATGCGGCGTGTGCCGTGTTCGATGCCGTTGGCCGCGTTGACCACCACGGCAACGGTCTCGACTGCGGCAAAGGCCGACAGCGTGCAGCCGCGAAAATCCGCATAACCGGCGGTGTCGATCACGTTGATGTGGCTATCGCCGCGGTCGATGCCGGCGATGCAGCTATCGATGGAATGCCCGCGCGCTTTCTCCTGCACGTCGGTGTCCGACTGCGTGGTGCCGCGCTCCACCGATCCGATCGTCTGGATGACGCCGCCGGCTTGCAGCAAGGCCTCGAACAACGTGGTCTTGCCGGCGCCGGCGTGACCGGCGAGCGCGATGTTGCGGATATTTTCCGTGTGGTAGGACACGATGCGACCCTCCTCTGCAGAAGGCGCGGGATCGTGCGGGCACAGACCTTTCGGCGCCGCACGAAGCCGCGCTTGGCGGCTGACGATGGCGGGCCGTCATGGTCGTCCTTCGCGTGCGGGACGCAGGGGCGGTCATGGCGGGAGGCGGCGCTAGGCCGCTTGTATAGACTTCTCTCATCGCACGGGATGGTCAAGCTGCAGTGCGAAGATCTCGCCCGTGTTAACGCGATGTGATCGGCGGTGCGACGGGATGGAACCGTAGGGCCTCCGAAAGGTCTGTGTGGCATCTATGTCTGGATAACGGTCACAAGCAGTGGCCGGCAACGCACCGAGGACGGCTTATCGAACGCCCCGACGAGGTCGAACACCACCGCTGGTTCTCCCCGTCTCCCGACAAGGATCGCGGACTAGCCCCGTTCGACGGACCCACTCGCGCCATGCTGCATCAGATGCGTTGGCGCAAAGCTCCGCGTGATCACCGCCGCCTATGGGTGGCGTTGTCGATCGCGCTGGTTCTGCATGTTTTGTTCGTGCTCATCGCGTGGTACGAGATGAAGCCAAGCTTGCGGCGAGCTGAAATCATGCCGTCGCGGCCCGACACGGCCATACAAGTGCGTCTCATTTTTCATGCTTCGAGCAACGCGCAGGTCACGCCGCCATCTTTGACGCCGCCGCCCCCGCCGCCGCGACCCGCGCGCGAGCCGGTTTCGAAAAACGCGATGACGCTGCATATGCCCGGGCCGGCGCCGATCCCGACCTCGACACCACAGCCGGCACCGGCGAGTTCGACACATGCGGTGTTGTTCGATCGCAGCGGCCAGATCATTCTGCCGGCGAATGCGTCCAGTGCGCCGACGCCGACCGCCGATTATGTGCAGCGCGGTCCGCAGGGCGATACGCAGATCATGCACGATCGCGATCCGGTTAAATACAAACCCACGGCGTTGGATCCATATTGGCGCAAAGACACCAATGCGATCGACGATGCTTTGAAGAAGGTGGTCGAAAAAACCACCGTGTCGAAAACCATCCAGTTGCCCAAAGGCATCCGCATTCATTGCGGCATTTCGCTTGCGGCGCTCGCGGGTGGCTGCGGCGGCGACCCGCCACCACCGCCACCTTCGAACGATGGCGACGAACGCCTGAACATGGCGCCTGCATCGCTGATAAAAGGTGCACCCAAACCCAAGACGCCCGATCTCGCCACTTGCATAGCCGATTACAAAGCCGACAAGCCGTTGCCTTACGGCTGCCCGGTGGATACGCCTGCGCGTGCGGTGGATGCTCAAAAGCAGGCCTCCGGGCCCAAACACTGAGGAAGATGTCCGGCGCTTTCGCGGATGAGCGGAGGCAACGCAGTCGTGATGTTGGGCGGACGTCAAGAAATTCCGCTTCGCCCGTTACACTGGCGTCATGCCGCCATCGCCGCCGGGGCCACCAGCCCAGCCCAAACCGATCGTCTTGATCAAATCGCCACGCGATGCGGCGACGTGGGCGATCGTCTATCGGCGCAGTATTCGCGACAGGCCGCGCGATCGTCTGATGAAAGTCGCCGGATTGCTCGGTGCGTTGCTGGTGCACCTGATCTTCCTGTTCGGCGCGATATTCGGCTCCCCCTACGAATTGCCGCCACCGCCACCGGAGCCGAAAGGCAATCCGCTACTGGTGCGCCTGATCCAAAACAAGCCGCAACCTCCGCCGCCACCGCCGGTGCGCGGCGTGCCGCCGAAGGAACATGGTCCGACCCATCGCGGCAATACGGCGCAGATAGTGCATGCCACACATGAAGCCTCGACGGCAGCGCCAGTAGCCGCCGCGCAGCAACCGCCCGTGCCCACGCAAGTGCAAACGCCGGTGGTCGCGCCGACCAAGCAGGCCGCCGCCGAAAAGCCGCATCCCGTTGCCGCACCTTTGCCGCCGATCACGCTGCCCAAGACGGCACCAGTAGACATCGCGCAACCCAAAGCGACGGGTCTCCCGCCGCCGGCACTATCGCTGCAGGCAATTCCCGCGCCGCAGCCGGTACCGCCACCCTTGCAGCCCGAACCCGTACGCAAGGCGCAGGCGGAAGGCACTCAACCTATGCCGCCGCTGCCGTCGCTCGCGCTTCCAACTACACCTGCGCAATCGGCGCCGCCCATCACGCCACCGCAGATGGCCGTGGAGAAACCTTCGCTTGCGCCCGTCGCGTTACCCAATGTGACGGCGGTGGCGCCGGCACCCACACCGACTGCGCCACCATCGCCGCCGGTACAACCGGTTCCGATACCGGCACAGGTCGCGCCCACGGTGAATCTGCAGCCTTCGGCAACCCCATTGGTCGTACCGAGCGTGCCGAATCCCGCGCAGCAAGTGCTTGCACCAGTGCTTCGCCCACAGGAAGCGCAGCTAGCGCCGGTGCCGGTAACGCCGACAGCTGCGCCGATACCGAATATCGCGCCTTCGGCACCCGCATTGACCGTCAGTGCTCCCAAGCTCACCGTACCGGCGGTGTCGTTGCAGCCGCAGTTGAGTCCAGCGCCATCGCCGACGCCTTCGACACCGCAGACCAAGGCGCCGGAATCGCCGAGCAGTGAAAAGGCGACAGCAGCGGCGTCGACATCTACGCCCAGTGCGCCCAGCACGTCGCCATCGAGCACGCCCCCCAATGAAGCTAATCCAAGCGTGAGCACAGCGCCGAATGCGACACCTGAAGGCAGCGAGACGGGCAATCCCGGGCAGCCCAATGGCGAGAATCAACCATCGCAAAACACTGGCAGCGAAAACGGCCAGCCTTCGCCGTCCACCGGTGCAGGCAGCACGGCAGCAGCGCAGGGTAGCGGCACGCCGGGCAGTCCGAACGGCACATACATCCAACTCCAGCCGCGCGGCGATACGGAAATCATGTCGCACAACATGAATGTGCCAAAGTATCGCCCGACGATGTTCGACAAATACTGGACGCCCAAGGGCGAGAGTTCGGTCGACACCGCGTTGCGTCACGCAGTTGAGAAGACCACGGTGTCGCACACGTTCAATTTGCCGCAAGGTGTGCGCATCAAGTGCACGGTGATGCCACTGCTGCCGTCGGCGTTGTTCGGTTGCCACAATCCGGATCCGCCTCCGGCACCGTTGCCACAGAAGATGTACGACCGCCTGAATCTGCCGTCGACCAATCCATCCATACCGAAGGCTCCAGCGGTCGCCGCCAGCAAGGCAGCGCCAGCCACGCCGATCACGCTGGACAACAGTGCCGAGTGTGCGGCGGCACGCGTCAGCGGCGGTCCGCTGCCGCCGAATTGCGCGTCATCGGCACCAGCAGTGACGCCTTTGCATCTGCCGGCATCTGCGTCGACGTCGTGGGTACCGGCGAGCGACCAATTTCATTGATCGCGGCAAGTTGATGGGTCAGCAGTGCTGGCGGAAAACTACGTTCGAACGCGCGATGCCGAACTCCCTTTCCGTGACGGAAAGGGAGTGGGTTCAAAGCAATCGCAACAGTTCTTTCATCAACGGTAATCGCCGCACGCGCACTGCGCTCACGCGAAACACCGCGTTGGCTAATGCGGGCGCCGCCGAAGGCATGGCCAGGAAGCTCGCACCAGTCGGATCGCCTTCGCCAGGCACGGTGATCACTTCGACTGTGCGAGGCAATTGCGCCATGTTGGCGAGCGGATAGTCCTTCCAACTGCTCTGCTGCACCTTGCCGTCCTTCACGGTGATGGCGAGGTTGAGTGCGTTGGAAAGCGCATCCAGCGTGGCCCCGGCAACCTGGCCTTCCAGGCCCATGGGGTTGATTACACGGCCCACGTCCACGGCGCAAACCACACGCTGGATGGTGAGCTGTTCGCCTTGCATGGAAACCTCGACGGCGTGTGCGACATAGGCGCCGTCGACGTGCCAGCATGCGATGCCAAGGCCGTTCACCGAGCGTAGCCAATCTTTCCAGCTGATGCGATCGGCGACCAGCTTCAGCACATTCGCAAGCCGAGCTGTATCGATTGCACCGCCGCCTTGCAGCGGAACCAATCGCGGCTCGCCGATCAAACGCAAGCGTGTATCGAGCGGATCTTCCTTGATGGCGTGCGCGATTTCATCGATGAAGCTATCGACCGCAAACGCATTGGTGACGTGCGGCATGCCGCGATGCGGGCCGCGCGGTATCGACGAGGTAAGACTGAACCAATCGCTGCGGTAGTTGGGTACGAAGCCTGCCGGTAGCTGGTTGACGTCCACTTCGGACGCCCACAGCCGATCGCTCGACACGCCGCGACCGGTCAACGCCGATGCGCTAGCAAGACGCTGATTCCACCCCGAAATGTGGCGTGTGCCATCGACAATGGCGTTGAATTTGTGCACGCAGCCGGAGCGGTAGTAGTCGTGCGTCAGGTCTTCATCGCGTGGCCAGAACAGGCGCAGCGGTTTGTCGACGGCTTGCGCCAACAGCACCGCTTCGGCGACGTAGTCGTGATCGAGACGGCGACCGTAACCACCACCGATGCGCGGCACGCGAATGTCGATCTGATCCGGCAACAAACCGGTCAGGCGTTGCACGACGCTCCATGCTTGCTGCGGCGATTGCGTAGGGACGTAAAGCGTGGCGCTGTTCTTGTCCAGGCGCACCAGGCAGTTCATCGGTTCGCTGGTCGCGTGCGCGAGCCACGGCTGGTAGTACGTTGCTTCGACGCGGCGTGCTGCTTTGCGTCCGGCTTTGTCCACGTCGCCGTCGTCGCGCACGCGCGTCGTTGGCGCGCTATCGCTGTTGAGCAGTGAGGTGGCTTGCTGCTCCAGCGCAGCGGTGCTTTCGCTGCCGCTAGCGCCGGGTTTCCAGCTGAGTTTCAGCGCGCGTCGACCTTGCAAGGCAAGCCATGTCGTTTCGGCGATCACCGCGACGGCCGGTGCGATGACCGTTTGTCCCGGCTGCAGTTTCGGATCGGGCTTAAGCTCGACGACCTGCACGACGCCTTTGATCGCCAGTGCTGCGCTCTTGTCCAGTTCGGCGATCTGGCCATCCGGCCAAGGGCAATGCGCTAACACGGCGACTAACGCGTCGCCAAAGTGTTGATCGAGCGAATAGGGTGTCTCGCCGGTAACGATGGCGCGTGCATCGACATCGCCGGCAGGTTGGCCAATCAATGTGTAGCGATCCGGTGTTTTCACCGGGGGCGGGTTTTGCGGTGGCGTGATTTTCGCGGCCGCGGAAGCCAGTTCGCCATAACCAATGCGGCGCCCGTCAGGTGCTATCACCACACCTTTTTCAGTGCGCAGACGATTGGCCGGGACGCCAAGCTGCTGCGCGGCGGCCTGCATCAGCAACCAGCGGGCAAGCGCGCCGGCGAAGCGCAAGTCTCGCCACGCTCTGGGCATGGAATTGCCGGTGCCCCCCACTTGTTGGCCGTAAATCCAGCGAGGTTCACCGTTTCCGTTGGCGACGCCGAGGCCCAACTGGACAACTCTGACACGCTGCCAGTCGGCATCGAGCTCATCGGCGATGATGCGCGGCAGCGACGTGGCGACACCGGTTCCGGTATCCGGATCGCGCGCGCCAATCAGCACGCTGCCGTCGGCATCGATACGCACGTAAAGGCCCAGGCCGTACAACGCATCGCCGAGCATATCCAAGGGAACCGGTGCATCAGCCGCGCTGGCTGCACGTATACCTACGATCAGTGCACCGGCCGTGCCGGCAATCACCTGCAAGAATCGACGGCGGGACAGTCGTACCGCGCCGCTCATGCCTGCGCTCCTTGCTTCATCGACGCCGCAGCGCGCTTGATGGCGTTGCGCACGCGCGTCTGGCATCCGCAGCGGCAGAGGTTGGGCAGGGTGTCAATGTCACTATCGGAGGGATCTTTGCGACGGTTCAGCAGATCCATCGAGGCGATCAGCCAGCCTGGCGTGCAGTAGCCGCAGCCGATCGCATCTTCGTCGATGAACGCCTGCTGCAACGGATGCAGCACACCCTTGGCATCGGCCAGCCCCTCGACCGTGGCGACCTGCTTGCCGGCCAGCTTGCTCATCGGTACACCGATGGCGGACGTGGCCTTGCCATTTACCAGCACCAGATCGGCGCCGCCTTCACCGTGCTCGCCGCCGTATTTGGTGCCATCCAGCCGCAGCACATCGCGCAAATACCACAGCAGCGGCATCTCCGGGTCGCCCGTGTGGCGGAAATACTCGCCATTGATCTGCACATCGATGCCCGGGGGCCCCGCGACCGGGGCGATAGCTGCCCCGCGGGTTGCGGGCGCGGCGTGGTCTTGCGCCATCGAAGCTTTCTCCTTCAATACCTATCGGCACATTCTCGCATTGCCACAAGCCATTAGGGGTGCGCAGGCCTGAACAGGTGTCGCCAGATCAGATAAACCGGTACACCGGCAGCCATGATGGCCAGGCCAATGCCCGTGTTGACGATGCTGTCACGCAAGCTCTGCACCACCACAAAACCAATGACAACGATGAAAATAAGCGGCAGCAGCGGATAACCAGGTACCCGGAATGCCACGTCGCCCTGTTGCCGACGCCGATACCAGAACAGTGTGCTGACGCCTACCGCGCAGGCGAGCCAGTCGCCAAACGTGGCGTAATCGAGCAATTGGCCGTAGCTGCCGGAGAGCACCAGCACAATCGACCATGCGGTAAGCAACAGCAGCGCGAGGTTGGGTGTGTGATGGCGTGGATGCAGCTTTCCCACGCTGGTGAAAAAGAGGCCGTCCTCACCCATCACCTGCAGCACGCGCGCGCCCGCCACCAGGGTGATGTTGCAGAAGCCAAAGGTGGAGATGGCAATGCCGACAGCAATCAATCGGGCGCCAGCGGAGCCGAAAACCTTGCCCATCACATCCGCAGCCGGCGTGCGGCTCAGTGCCAGGCCATCGTGGCCGAGTACTGCGAGATAGGCCACGTTGACCAGCGCATAGGCGACGATTACGCCCACCATGCCGAGCGTGAGCGCGCGGGGCAGGGTGCGTTGAGGGTCGCGTACTTCACCAGCCAGATTGTTGAGGTAGGTGAAGCCCGAATAGGCGAACAGCACCGGCAATGACGCACTCATGAAGCCAACGCCGCTGTGCGCTGGATCGACCGCCAGCAACGGTTTGCTGCCCGCGCCGGCAAGAAACAATCCGCACGCCACCAGTGCCGCCACCGCCAGTAGTTTCAGCAGGGTGAACAGATTCTGCATCTGCACGCCGAGCTTCAGCCCGAACAGGTTGATACCCGCCACCAGCACAAGAGCGCCGACGGCCAGCGGTGTCGCGGTAGAGGGAGGAAGGCCGAATACGGAGGCTGCATAGCTGGCGAAGATGGTTGCCACCGCCGCGCTCGAGCCCGAATAGATCACCAGCAGCATGGTCCAGCCGAACAGGAACCCCGCCAGCGGCCCGAAGGCTTCGCGCAAATATACATAACTGCCCCCGGCGTGAGGGCGCCTTGCGCCGAGTTCCGCGTAACACAGCGCGCCAATCAGGGTCAGTACGCCCGCGCCCACCCACATCAGCAGCAAAGCCAGCCCGGATTCGGTGCGCTGCGCCGCGATGCCTGGGTTGAGGAAGATGCCGCCACCGATGATGCCGCCGATCACCACCAACGCCGCATCCCGCAGGCGAAGGCTACGCTGGTAGCCGGTGGCCGATGATGTCATGGGGAGCCCCTTGGATAGGAAAGGCAGAGCATGGCAATCGCATGACGATCCGGCAAGCGCCTTGCATTCTCGTCATCACTACCCTGAGGCCCGCATCAGGGATTGTGCCCTGCAGGTGTCCGTTTCAGCCCAGATCGAGCTCGCCTCGAACTGCGACGACGCAACCACCGCCGATGGTGATTGCGCCGGTCGTTGGATCGCGCGCCACATCGATGTAACCGTCGCGTTCCACCTCGCGACCCTGGTTGGCCCGATAGCGTGGGCCATACGTCTCATCGCTGCGTTCGGCAAGGAAGGCCATGATCGCGGCGTTGGCGCTGCCGGTAACGGGATCTTCCGGGATGCCATCCGCCGGACAAAAAGCGCGTACGGCCATCGATGCGTCACCGAAGCGTTCGTGACCGAACACGCTGACGCCGATCGCATGGTGACGTTCGCACAAGGTGGCGATGGCGTGCATGTCGGGGTTTAGTGCGCGCACATGCGAAGCTTGATGCAGATCGCAAATCAGCCAGTGTGGGCCGTTGTCGACCAAGCGCACTTGCGCATCGTCGAGCGTGATATGGAGAGCATCGCCGATGGTTTGTCGCAGAGCAGCTTCGATGCGATGCAGTTGTGCCGGGGGCGCCTGTACGTGAATCGTGCGTCCCGCATCCAAACCTTCGATCGTTACCGGCAGCAGACCAGCGGCGCATTCCTGTATCAGTGCGTTTTTGCCGTTGGCGACAAAACCCGCTTCGATAGCCACGTAGGCACTCCCCACGCTGGGATGTCCCGCAAAAGGCAATTCCCGGTGTGGCGTGAAGATGCGCACGCGGTAGTCCGCTTGCGTGGTGGTTGGTGTCAGCAGAAAGGCGGTTTCGGAAAGATTGGTCCATCGCGCAAACGCACGCATGGTCGCTTCATCGAGGTCATCCGCGTCGATAACCACTGCTAGCGGATTGCCTTTCAAAACCTGGCGGGAAAACACATCGAGTTGCATGAAGCGGCGTTTGGATGACATGGAAGTACCTGCGTGCGTAAGCCATGCATCGTATCTGCTGCAACGATCTATGTGCGCAAAAAAAGAACCGGCCCGCACGCAATGCGTGGGGCCGGTTGTCGGATCGAACGTGACTCAGAATCCGCTACGCAGGAATGCATCCAGGTTGTTCACATCCAGCGTGCCGATGCCGGCGCCTGGGTTGTAACGGGGTGCGCCGTTGTAGAACCAGTTGTCGCCGGCACGAACGCTGTTGAAGGCCGAGAAGCGGCCGTAGCCGAAGATGTTCTGGATCGCGTAGATCTGCGGATTCCACAAACCGATGCGATGGCCCGTGCTTTGCCGCAACAGCGCCGTGATGCCGTTGAGCTGTGGCGCGACGAAGCTGGTGCCGCCTTCGCCGGCATTCAATCCGCCGTCAAAGGTGGAGACGAAGATATAACCCGTCTCTGGATCCGCGTTCAACGAAACGTCCGGCACATTGCGGCCCACGAAATGGCCGGGCAACTTCAGCAACGTGGTCGGTCCGGCGCTGGGATCGTTGTAGACCAGCGACTGCTTCGTCTCACTGGTGCGCACGCCGTTGGTGAAGACTTGATAGAACGGCGTATGCCAGTACACGCTCACGCCGCCACCGCCGCCGACGGAGAACAGGTCGACCACGTTCGGACCGATGTAGGTATCGAAATAATTCTGGATGTAATCCCAGCCCCAGACGCTTTCCTGCGTGATGGATTTGGTGGGTCCCGAACCGAACGCGTAGCTATAAGGCGTGGTGGTGCCGCCGGCAGCGGTGATGTACGGATCGGAAGCGGGTGAGTCGACGGTCAGTGGCGCGGTGTAGTCGCCCACCGCTGTCCCTGCACCGAGGGAGCGCACAGTGTCGTATGCGCCGGAGTCGCCGGCCGCGGCAAACACCGATTGTCCCTGCACAGCTGCTTCCAGCAGGATTTCATGGAATGCGCGAAGATCGCCGACATCGGAGGTATCGGTATCGCTGGCACCATCAACGTTCAATGCAGCGAAGTTGTAGATTTCCGGCTCGCCCCAACTGGTGGAAATGCTGTCGGCGATGTTGTCCGATACCGCTTGCGCAAATGCATCGACATAACCGTTTCCTGCATTCGGCGCATCATACACGAGGATGTTCGCGTAAGGCGCCACGCCGCCGGACTGCTCCACATCGATCGACGTCTCGCCGCTGCCGTCATCGATCGCGCCACCGCCATCCACATGCACTTGCGTGATGCGGTTGGGTTTGGTTGCGAGGCCGATATCCGACCAATAAGTGGTGGCGTCGCTCGGATAGAAGTTCGACAACGTCACGATGGCAACCGTCGATCCTTTGCCGACCACACCGCGCTTGTAGAGCGGATTGATGTCATAGAAATTGGCCACGTCGCCCACGGTGTACTCGCCGGGCACGCCCGATGCCGTCGGGTTGCTACTCGAGCCTGTTGACGTTGCAGCTAGTGCGTTCGTTTTGGCTTTCGCATTGTTGAGCGATGCGAAAGCAGGGGTCGAAACGTGATGCGAGCGATAGGTGCGTTCATTGCTCAAGCCGCTAGCGGCACTCACGACATCGGCGATGGCAGACGGAATCTGCGGCGCGGATACCGGCTTATGGAAACTGCCGCCGTTCTGACGTGACACGTAGTTGTGGATCGACGTCTGGAACAGACTGCTGAACTGGCTCAGCGTACCGCTGGTGTGAATGGCCAAATGGCTGGGTAGCACCTGTCCGCTGAGTCCGTGCTGCTTCAGGAATGACTGCACGCGTGCGATGTCGTCATTGCTGGCGCCGTACTGTGCGGCGAACTGGCTGGTCGTCAGAAAGCGTTGGTAGTTCGCATTACCAGGAGTGACCGTTTGCTTGATGTAGTCCTCAAGTGCGGCTTGATTGCGTAATTTAAGTACCAGAGTGACTTGCACCGTCTGGTTAGCCGGCGCAACACCGGCATCGACAGCGGGGACGGCGTTGGCCGCCATGGCGCCGGCACTCAGGCCAGCCAGCAACAAACCGAGAGACAACGAAAGCGATGTGCGATGCAGATGCGCAAACATGGTGTTCCTCCTGATGGGCACCACGATCCCGCGGGTGGATGACATGGGCGAAGATGTGCGAGCGCCCTTGCCCCATCGGCGAAACCGTTGGGCGTTTAGTTGAATTTGCTTCCCCACGGCACCGACCGTCACCCCTGACGACTGGCGCTGCGCCGCTCAATCAGCCTATAGCGCCCTCAAGGTCCGTGGAAGTGCCTGATAGGCATGTAGGCGAGAGCTATTTTCATGTCGGTGAAAAACCGGGTTTTGTTGGCCGTCTTCGCGCAGACAACTGCGCAACGCATGTAGTCCTGCGCATCACGACAGATACGCGTACGTATGGCGCGTGCGCGAAATAAATCTGTGTAAGTAAACGCCTACCTTCCTTGCGGAAAAGCCTTTAGGCATCAGTTACTTGGTTCGGTACATTTTGCGAAATATTTGCGATTTTGCATGGCGCATGCAGTCCGTCAGCCATGCGATGGATCAAGCATCAAACAACAAGGAGATTTTTCATGCGTAAGCTCGTCGCGGCCGCCGTGGCCATCGCCCTCGGTGCCGTCTCAACCACGGCTTTTGCCGATGGCAACGTTTTCGTCAACGCCAACGCCGGCGCTTCCAATTACCAGGTCAGCAATCCGCTTACGGGTTTCGACAACACGTTCAGCAAGCGCGGCACGGCCGGTGCGCTGCGTGTCGGTTACCGCTGGAAAAGCGTGGTCGACTATGGCGTCGAAGCAGGTTATGGCTACCTGGGCAACTCGATTGCACGAGCGGCCTACGGCGACGGCGGTACCGAGCGTCTGGCGTTGAAAACTCGCGGTTGGTTGCTGGGCGGCAACCTCAAGTACAACATCACCGACCAGTGGTACATCTCCGGCCGCGCCGGTTGGTTCCGCGCGCGCAACCTGTATCAGGATCGCTTCCTGAGTGCGAACGATGCCGCGGAAAGCTTCTCTTACCGCAGCACCGAGACCGGCACCGGCGAATATCTCGGCGTGGGCGCGGGCTACAACATCACCCAGGCCATCAGCGTCGGCCTGGCTTACGACCGCTACCACACCCCGGGCAATGTCGGTAACAGCGGCATCGCCATCGACATGTACTCCGTGCAAGGCGAATACCGCTTCTGATCCGGCAGCTGGCCATTTCGCCCCAAAAACGGCCGCAATATGCGGCCGTTTTTTTATGTAATGGGCCGAATGCGGCACAATAGGGCGGTTGTGCCCCGCGAGTGCAAAGCTCCCGGGGCAGCCCCTCCCAGTCGAAGCCATCGCCATGACCATCATCAAGCAAGACGATCTGATCCAGTCCGTCGCCGACGCCCTGCAGTACATCAGCTATTACCACCCGGTCGACTACATCACCAATCTCGCCGCCGCCTATGAGCGCGAGGAGTCCCCGGCCGCCAAGGACGCGATGGCGCAGATCCTGATCAACTCGCGCATGGCCGCCGAAGGCCATCGCCCGCTGTGCCAGGACACCGGTATCGTCACCGTCTTCCTCAAGGTCGGCATGAACGTGCGCTGGGACGCCACCCTGTCGCTCGAGGACATGGTCAACGAAGGTGTGCGTCGCGCCTACAACGATCCGGACAACAAACTGCGTGCCAGCGTGCTGGCCGATCCGGCAGGTAAACGCAGCAACACCAAGGACAACACGCCGGCGGTGATCAATGTTTCGATCGTTCCCGGCGATACGGTCGATGTGATCGTTGCGGCCAAGGGCGGCGGCTCCGAAGCCAAATCCAAGTTCGTGATGCTCAACCCGTCCGACTCCATCGTCGACTGGGTGCTCAAGACCGTGCCGACCATGGGCGCCGGCTGGTGCCCGCCCGGCATGCTGGGCATCGGTATCGGTGGCACCGCGGAGAAGGCGATGCTGCTGGCGAAAGAAGCGCTGATGGAGCCGATCGATATCCAGGATCTGATCGCACGCGGGCCGCAGAATCGCGCCGAGGAATTGCGCATCGAGCTGTACGAAAAGGTCAACGCGCTCGGCATCGGCGCGCAGGGCCTGGGCGGCCTCACCACCGTGCTCGACATCAAGGTGAAGGATTACCCCACCCACGCGGCTAACCTGCCGGTAGCCCTGATCCCAAACTGCGCCGCGACGCGCCACGCGCACTTCACTCTGGATGGCTCGGGTCCCGTGATGCTCGATCCGCCGTCTCTGGAAGATTGGCCCAAGCTCACCTACGACGCTTCCAAGGGCCGCCGCGTGAATCTCGACACGGTGACGCGCGAGGAAGTCGCCAGCTGGAAACCCGGCGAAGTATTGCTGCTCAACGGCAAGCTGCTCACTGGCCGCGATGCTGCGCACAAGCGCATGGTCGACATGTTGAACAAGGGCGAGAAGCTGCCCGTGGATTTCAACGGCCGCTTCATCTACTACGTCGGTCCGGTCGATCCGGTGCGCGACGAGGTGGTCGGCCCAGCTGGCCCCACCACCGCTACGCGTATGGATAAATTCACCGAGCAGGTGCTGGCTCAGACCGGCCTGCTGGGCATGGTCGGCAAGGCCGAGCGTGGTCCTGCAGCCATCGAGGCGATCAAGAAGCACCAGTCGATCTATCTGATGGCCGTGGGCGGTGCCGCTTACCTTGTTTCCAAGGCGATCAAGGCCTCGCGCGTGGTCGGCTTTGCTGACCTGGGCATGGAGGCGATCTACGAATTCGAGGTCAAAGATATGCCCGTGACCGTGGCCGTGGATTCGGCCGGGACGTCGGTGCACAAGACCGGGCCGCGCGAATGGCAAGCCCGCATCGGCAAGATTCCCGTTCTAGTGGAATAACGCGGTGCGCAAAGCGCACGCCTTCGCTCCCTCCCCTGCAGGCAGGGGAGGGTTGGGGTGGGGTTATTCAATTTTGTCGCGAGGCAAGCTCGTGCTACCCCTCCCAACCTCCCCCTGCTAGCAGGGGGAGGGGCAGATCTCCGAACCATCGACTTCATTTAGCCGTCCAAACCCATATTCCCAATAGCCGGTTGCATTCCGGCTGATGCAGCGCAACACTGGCCGGATTGTCTTCCCGCAACCCTGACAGAGAAACCGTGACCTCGAATGCCTCCGCGTCGCTTTCCGCCGGCGCTCCCTGGATCGTGATGAAGTTCGGCGGCACCAGTGTCGCCACCCTGCCGCGCTGGCAGAACATCCGTGAGCTGGTCGCCAGCCGTCGTGCCGAAGGTGCACGCGTACTGGTGGTCGTGTCCGCGCTCACCGGCATCACCGACGCACTCAAACAACTGTGCGCGCAGGAAGACAAAGGCAAACGTATCGAGGCTGGCAAGGCGATCACGCAACGTCACTACGATTTGCTCGATCACATGCAGCTGGCCGTTCCGGATGCGCTCGGCGCACGACTGGCGGAACTCGCGAAGCTGGCCGAACAAGGCCCCGCTGAGCTGGGCGAGCTGGCCTGGGCGGCATTAGTGCAGGCACATGGCGAGCTGATGTCCAGCGCGTTGGGTGCAGCCTTCCTCAGTCATAGCGGGTTACCGACGCAATGGGTGGACGCGCGCGATTGTCTCGCGGCGGTGGCGTTGCCCAACCAGAACGAGCGAACCAAGCTGCTGTCGGCGATGGTCGAGGCCAAACCCGATCCTGCACTGAACGAACGCCTCGCGAAGTTGGGCGACGTGTTTATCACGCAGGGTTTCATCGCACGCGAACCGCAAGGTCGCACCGTGCTGCTCGGCCGTGGTGGCTCGGATACGTCCGCGTCGTACTTCGGCGCGCTGCTGAAAGCACAGCGCGTGGAAATCTGGACCGACGTGGCCGGCATGTTCACCGCCAAC
>OUNK010002522.1_pt1 | contig 15237 bp, 15 predicted proteins | sample 1755341 | NCBI WGS metagenome assembly OUNK01 (sample SAMEA3914788, study PRJEB12502) | metagenome | biome: forest; material: soil | place: Canada | collected 2011-07-03 | depth 0.1 m | reverse complement strand
GTGTAGGCCATAAATTAACGAGTAGCGTGGGCGCCGTGTTTTGCCAAGAGGTCCTTGAAGGCAGCCTCGTCGGCCTTAATCAGAGCAGCGGGAGATTGTGGCACTGGCACGATCTCGGCCTCGACACCCTCCGCGCGCAGGGCGTCAATGGACTGCGCCAGGACCGGCGTCGGCTTCTCGGACAGGATGATCGCCCGGCCCGTCAGTCGCCGTAAGGCCCGGACCTGCAGCGGAGTGAGGGGCGTTGCGCGCGGGGCCACCAGAACATTATTGATGTACGCCTTCGCGCACCAGATCAGGTCCATGGGGCTTGGGCAGAGTATCGCCACGCCGGCGTTGGCCAGGGCGTGCTGGTTGCGGTAGAGGCCGAAGAGGACGCGCTCCCTGGAGAAGCAAAGCCCGTCCGGTGAAACCCGGAAGCGCGGCTGGCCCTCCACTGGCTCCAGCAACTGCCCGGTAAATGCAACCACTTGCCCGAGGTGGTCCTGAATGGGAACGGTCAGCCGGCCCGCGAAGGACTGGTTTCCCAGAATCCCGAGCTGCATGGCCATCCCGGTGGAATGACCGACGGTGCGCAGGAAAGCCTCGGTGTCCGCATCGCTGGGGGCACATCCGATCATGAAGCTCGTGGCCTGGCGCTCGATTCCCTCGGTCTTCAGGAAGTCGAGGGCTTTGGCGCCAGCAGCATCTCCAATGAGCGTCTTGTGCCAAAAGCGGGTCACCGCACTGAGCAGGGCCAGGGCTTTCTCCTGGGGCGCACGTTCCCGGGAGGGCTCCGGGATGACAATGCTGGCTTTCGCGGCCAGCCTCCGCACCGCCTCCGGGAAGGAAAGGTTCTCCATCAGCATCAGGAATTTGAAGGCGTCGCCGCCGTGCCCGCTGCTGAAACACTTGAAGATTTGCTTCTCCGTATGGACGCAGAAGGACGGTGTGCGCTCCTTTTGGAACGGGGAAAGCCCCTTGTAACTGGCGCTCTTGGGGCCTTTCTTGAGCGCCACATAACCACCAACCACCTCGACAATGTCAGTCGCGGCCCGGACCTGGTTGATGATTTCTGGGGAGATTGGACCGGGCATACTCAAGAGAGATAGCCGGATCCGGTAAAACTACCGATCCATTTCTCCTGGTGGTGGGGCATCGACAGGGTCGGGCGGTGCCGGAGGGAAGTCCATTACCCAGCATTTCACCGCAAACACGACAACCAGGAAGAGGGTCCCGGCGAAAAGAGTGGCCGTCTCACCGGGGTGTTCCACGGTCATGCGCGGAACACCCATTAGGTCTTTGAGAAAGCGGCTCATAGCGGTGGAGCAACCTAACTCCACCGCACACCCTTGAGCAAGATTTAGCGAACCGCCGCGAGCGTTTGTTTCTGCTTGTCCGGCGTCTTCTTGTCGGAAGAAGCCGCACTTTGAAGGGGCATCAGGACAAACGCTGTGGTGGGACATTGAATTCGGGAAACCCGGGTCCTTCCATCTGGTAATTTCACGAAAAATGGGCCTTATCAGTCGGGCGGGCTGCCTTGAATAGCTGCTGCCCGAGCGCTTGGGTCAGTTTCGGTTCTTCGTCAGGGTATTGCCGGTAGTAGGCCGCAAGATCGAGGGAGCATACCGGGCGATCGAGCGACTGGCTGAGCCTTTCCACCACCCGCACGAGCTGGCGGATTTGGGCGTGGGGATAGGTGACAACTCTCATTCACGCCCGCCATCGGAGAATTACACCAGGGTGGTCTGGCGTTTAGGGGCGGGGCCGCTAAAAGTGAGTGTCTTCGGAGCAATCATGATTCGAGTCGGGGTCGAGGGCAGGGGCTGGTGTGCGCTCTCCGAGTCATCGTTTGGCCGCAAGAGTCGAGTTTTCATCTGGCCTGCAACCAGGTCAATGCACGGCCAAAGTCCCGCTTTCCAGGGCTTCTTCTCCATGACGAGGTGGGCGTAGGCCTCGACCAGAAATTCCGCTGCCCGCGCTTCGTCGTAGCTGTCTTTTAATTTCTGCTTCTCTTGAGGCGTCACTCGACTCTTTTCCAGCAGCGCGCAATCCCGCTGCCATGACTCGATCCGGGAGGGGAGGTAGCTGGGATTAAGTTCTTGGGCCAGCGGCTGTAAATCCATCGTCGCGATCGTCGGGGACAGTGCTCCGAGCCAGTCGCGCATTTGCGACTCGTAGGTATGGGCCACCTCGTGGTGGATCATCCGGGTCAACGAGATTGGTTGGTCGGAGCGCTTGCTTGCTTCGACCAGGGCCGCCGAGAACAAACGATCTTCTCCGCGGAGATTATACCAGACGACAATCTTACCGCGCGCACCGGCCACGTTGCCGTCCTTGCCAGCAGGCATGCCAAGAATATGGGAAACCTGGTTACCCTGATGCATGGCGCTGGACTGTTTTTCGGCTGCCACGAAAGCCTTGAGCCACTCCCTTGCATCATCCCGGCTGCAGGACGGCTTGAGAGAGATGGAGTAATGCTTGCCGCTAAACTTCCAAACCTCTTCCGGGCTCCAGGTGAAAACAAACGGCCCAAGGACCATTTTCTGATCTACCGCTCCCTCTCCCACCAACGGGAACTTGCGTCCATGACAGGTTTCCTTGGCCGCTTTGACCGTATTTTTTTCGTAACTGCGGATGGCCCGGGTTTCACCGTAGTTCGTCTCGACAAAAACCGCGTCCTCCGCGAAAGCGGTGCGGCGCAGATTAGCATCGAGAAATTCCTGCTTCACGGGAGGTATCATCCGCGGTCTGCTGAACGTAGGTCAAGCACAAGTCAGGCAGTTCCTAGCGGAGCAATAGGGCTGCGTCGAATTGCCGTTTGGCCTTCGCATACCAGTCCAATGGGTTGGCACTGTCAGTCCCTGGCATAAAGTAACTTCCTGTCCTTTTTGATGTCAGGAAAGAGCGTGCAAATGTTATCCTGCTCGCGCGTCCAATCACTCTGACGCACAACCACGAGATCGTAGGGCAGAGATGCCTTGGAGGAGGCAAAGGCCCGCCATGCCTGCAACGAGGGATTTGGATTGGTCGCCTCGTCTGAGATGATAAGTAAGAGATCGAGGTCACTACCCCAGCGCGCCGTACCCCGGGCGCAAGAGCCGAAGGCCCAAAGCTCCAAGAGGTGAAAGCCATCGCAGCCCTCGGTTTCATGAAAGCCGTCGAGCAAATGCAGGAGATCCGCCTGGAACTCGCTCGGGAGCGACGCCCAGACCTCTTCTTTGAGCCCGCGTGGCAGTTGGAGATGGCTTAGCATTGTGACAAAGATACCCGGTGCTGAAGCAAAAAACCACCCCAAGTCAGGCGTCCCCGTGCTTTTTGATCTTGGGTAGGACCAGTTGTTTAGGCTTGGTCTCACCGGATTTTGGCGTGGTTTTCACCGGCTTTTTAGGCGCGGTGTTCGGCGGGATGGGTACCGGAAATGAGCTTAGGTGGTGCGCTCATAAAAGGAACTCACTCCGGTCATGAGGCTCAATCCCGATCATCTCAAGGATTCGATCCACGCGATAGGTAATGCTTTCCTCGCTCAAGCCGGCCCGGACCATCGTCTTTCTAAGAGCCCGCAAAAGCGGAGAAATCTTGCGCTTGGCTCGATCGAACTCGGCGCCCACCACGGTCGCCTCGCTACCCGCACGGGAGACCGCGCTCTCAGCGACAAGGCGGAAGAGCAACACACCTAGCGTTGCGCCACCTGCCCGTCGACAGTCATCCCGCGATACATGAAGATGCCGGCCTGGTTCTCGGACGGATCAGCGCTGGGGTTACGGCAGTCCACGTAGGTGTAATCCGGGCCAAGCTGCTGCTTGAGCTTCTCGACGATCTCCGGCTTGATGTTGTCATCTGGCCAGATCGTGACCATCGAGATGTCATTCTTCCGCAGGAAGCCCAGCGGGTCGGGCATCAAGCCCTTGTACATGGTGTTGACCTCGTCGTCGCGGGTCGGCGCCACGTCGAAGGAATTGGGGTGCAGGGCTCCCGCGCAGTGGCTGCACCAGGCGATGTAGGTCTTGTTGTAGTTGAGGTTGGCCAGCATCGGGTTGTCGGCGTAGCACCAGGTGTCGATGCCCTGGATCATGATCTTGTGCTTCACCGTGGCAACCTTGTTCCAGATGCGCGCCTTCACCGGGTCGGAGCGCATGGTGCCCTGGCCGGTAAGCTGCGCGACATTGTCCCAGTCGATTGATCGTTGGTAGTAGTCGACCCAGAAGCAGGTCGACAGGCCGCACATGACAACGAAGGCCAGGCTTACGCCCCGCAACGTCCATGAGCGAAGGGATAGCATCGCCGGGATGAAGGCCACCCATGCGGCGCCATAAACATAGCCCCAGCATTTCCCGGTCATGTCCATGCGGCATCCGATGTTGTGGTACTCCACCACGAAGTACATGACCGGCGTAACGATCTGGATGATTCGCACCACCGGGTGAAGCTGCTTCCACCAGAAGAAGAGTAGCACCCAGGGGATGAAGACCGGCCACCATTGGAAGAGAAATTCCACCAGGGGAGTGTGTTCTTCGGCGTTCGGCGCGGCACCCGGAGGCGTAACCACCTGAAGAAAGTCCAACAGATCGGGAGTCATCGCCGTGACACCCACCATGGTCATGAGGATGACCATGCGCCAGCTTCCCGGGTAAATCCCGCGCCAGACGCACCAGCCTGCCGAGGCCAGGAAGAGCAGGGACATCATGGGCACGCCCCAGGTGGAGCAGACCACCATCAGCAGGATGGCCCACACCGTCCCAATCCAGGGCCAGTTCGTGCCAGGACGGTTGAACATTTCGACCATGCAAAAAATGGAAAAAACGATCAGAAGCTGGCCACCCGCCACCGAGTGGTATGCGCCCGACCAGCCCCAATAGCCAAGGGGGATAAGTTCGCGCATGCAGTACCAGTCCGGAGGGCACTTCATCAGCCAGTCAAACGGCGTCGGGCAGTTGTCGCCGGCGTGATTGAAGAAGATGGTCATGTCATCCGGTTCCTTGAGGTCCTTGGAGAACAGCCACAGCCAAGCCGTATCCCCGTCCATGGCCGTCGCGGTCATAAGCGTCACCAGGAGCGCCACCCACAGGCGCTGCTTCGACACCCCGTAGGCGATGGCTCCAGAGCAGAAAAGAATCAGCCCGGAAAGCAGCGAACCCGCGACATTGATGCCAGTCCCCGGGTCGACGCCGAGCAGACGCGCCAGCACCGAGGCCGAGTAGTGCGTGAAGTTGTAGTAGAGCTTGTTGGTAAAGCCCGGCAGCCACCCGGAATCAGGCGGCAGGGTATCACCCATGCAAAAGGAGGCCACGAACTGAAGGTCGATCGCGCTATCACGGCGCGGCGCGATGTCCGGCTTGTAGCAGTGCAACACGAAGGGAATCAGGAAGGCCACCACGAAGATCAGAGTCGGCTTCCAGAGGTAGCGCCATCTCACGCGAGGCGTGCAGACCAACGCGGCAATCGCACCGATCGTGGTAAGGATCATCAGCCAATGCAAACCGGTCAGCGCCACCCCATGTTCGATGAAGTTGCAGAGCATTGCCACAGCGAAGCCAGGAATCAGGAAGCCCAGCCACGGCGACTCCTTGGGGAAGTAGCGCCGGAAGAGCGCGGCTCCGCCGACGACATGGATGACCACGAGTGAGAACAAGAGGAAGGCCCGAAGGTAAATCATAGGATTAAGTGCGAAGATAGAGAGGTCGTTTTACGTTGTCCTTACTCAGCGTTGGGCGACCTGGTGGTCGATGGACGCACCGCGGTACATGAAGACCCCGCATTGCGGCGCGCTGGCATCGGGATGGAATCCGCGGCAATCGACGTAGTTGTAATCCGGAGCCAGCTTCTGCTTGAGCGTGGCCACCACTGCGGGATCGTCGTTGTCGTCCGGCCAGATCACCAGCGCAGAGATGTCCTTCTCGCGCAGGAAATCCAGCGGGTCGGACATCTTCCCCGAGTAGATGTTGTTCGCTTCATCGTCGGGGTTCGCGGAGGTGTCATAGGATTCCGGGTGCAACACCGTGCCGCCATGGGAACACCACGCGATATAGGCCTTGTTGTTGGTCAGGTTGGCCAGGAGCGGATTCTCGCCGTAATTACTGGCCGACTTGCCCACGACCACGATCTTGTGGCTGACCGTCGAAAGCTCGTTATAAAGGCGTCCCTTGAAGGCATCGCTGCGCATGTCACCCTGGCCGGTGATCTGGGCAACGTCGTCCCAGTTGACCGAGCGGTGGTAGTAGTCGACCCAGAAGCAGGCGGAGATGCCGGTCATGACAACGAACGCCGCCATGACACCCCGCAGCGTCCAGGACCGCACCGAGAGCAGGGCAGGGACGAACACGGCGAAGGCCGCGCCGTAGATGTAGCCCCAGCACTTGCCGGTCATGTCGAGGCGCGCGCCGACGTTCCAATACTCCACAGTCAGGAACATCACGGGCAGGACGATCTGGAGGATGCGCACCGCCGGGTGGGTCTTGTTCCACCAGAAGAAGAGGAGCGCCCACGGAATAAAGGCCGGCCACCACTGGACGGCAAACTCCTGCCACGGGGTATGGTTCAATGCAGGCACGGAACCAGCCGTAGCGTGGGTCTGGAGGAAATAGAAGAGGGTGGGCGTCAGCGCCACCACCGCACCTACGACGGTACCAATAACCACGCGCCAGTCGCCGGGGTAAATCTTGCTCCGCAGGCACCAGACCGCGCCAATCAGTGCAAAGAGAACCAGTTCGGTCACACCCCAGGCCGAGCAAACCACCATGAGCAGGACGGCCCAGAGGGAGCCAATCCACGGCCAGTTGGTGCGCGGCGAGCTGAACATTTCAATCAGGCAGAGAACCGAGAACAGCATGAGCAGTTGCCCGGCGGCCACCGAGTGAAAGCTGCCCGCCCAGCTCCAATACCCGACCGGGAGAAGCTCGTGCGTGGCCTGGTAATCCGTGCCGTGCGGAATCAGCGAGTCAAAAGCCCCCGCGCCAGCATCACCTGCATGGTTGAAGAAGTTAGTCGCATCATCCGGTTCCTTCAGGTTGGGAGAGAACAGCCACAGGTAGGCCGTGGAGCCATCCATGGCCGTCGCGGTCATCATTACCGCCAGGAGCGCCACCCATAGGCGCTGGCCCGCCAGGCGGTAGGCGATCGCACCCGAGGTGAAAAGAATCAACCCGGATAGGAGGATACCGGCAAGGTTGTAGCCCGTGCCGACATCAAGGCCGAAGATGCGCGTCATCACCGAGGCCGCATAGTGGGCGAAGTCGTAGTAGTGCTCGACCTTGAAGCCAGGCATCCACCCCGAATCCGGCGGCAGCGTACCACCCGAGCAAAAGCTCGAAATCAGGAACAGGTCAAGCGGGCCGTCGCGGATTTGGCCGATATCCGGCTTCAGGACGCGCAGGGCGAACGGAATGGTCATGGCCAGCAGGAAAACCAGCATCGGCTTCCAAAGGTCGAGCCACTGGTCCTTGGAGGCGAAGACCATCAGCCACACCGAGCCGATCATGGTCGCAGCCATCAGCCAGTGCAGCCCGGTCAGCGCCACCCCATGCTCGATGAAATTGCAGACTATCGCGATGGCGAAGGCCGGTATCAGGAAGCCCAGCCAGGGCGATTCCTTGGGGAAAAAGCGCCGGAATAGGAACGCGCCTCCCGCGAGGTGGATAACCAGTAGTGAGAACAGCAGGCCAGCTCTGAGGTAGATCATAACACCTCCATAGATAGAGGATCCTCAACCAGCATATCGGCTGTTTTTCAGCCAAATTTAGCCGTCAATCCCCGGCAAACGCAGGGACTAACCCCGCATAAGTCTCACCGGCGGACGCAACCGGGCTTTGTTCGTCATCTGGCGGATGGCAAGGGAGACCTCTTCGGTGATGTTCGGATGGTTCAGGATGGCCACCATGCGTTCGCGTATTTCGGATTCTCCAAAGCCCAGGCGGAGCATGTGCTGGGACATGAAGGTGGCCAGGGGCACGAAAACATCCTTGAGCTGCTGCCCGGTAAAGGACATCCCGGTGAGGGGGAGGTTGTCGACGACCACCACATCCGCGTCCATCAGCAGGAACAGCAGGCGTTGGGAATCCTCCGTGCTGAGCAGAAAAAAGATGTGAGGCATGCCGTAAGCAATGGCCGCGGCCTGCTCGCGGGCGGCGGCGCTGTGAAGCAGATCCCCCAGGGGTTGGCCCAAAAGCCCCGGAAGGGACATCTTCCCATAGAGGTCGCGCATTCCGCGCTGGGGATCGGACAGGGCAATATTAATCCGCCGCATATCTTCGGCGCTCGGAGGACACGGCAGGCTAAAGGTCGCGTCAGGCGTCATAGACCTCCACCAGCTCGACCCGATTGCCGGCGGGATCGAGCAGGATTGCCTTCTTTCCCATGCGGGTGGGTTCCGGGCGCCCATCGAGTCGGCCCCCAGCCTTGCCGGCGGCGGAGATGGCGGCTTCGAGACTGGGTACCTGAAGCTGAAGGCGGGCGCCCTGGGACATTCCCACATGGATTTCGAGGATGATATCACCCTGAGTACAGGCATAGACGGGTGCGTCGCCTTTCTTGGCGAAAGGGAGCCCTAGCGCAATGTAGAACGCGGCCGCCCGGTCGGGATTTTCCGTCCGGAGAATGACTGCCCGGAGTAGAGTTTGAGCCATACTTCCAGCTTGGGCCGGAATTGGCGAAAAAACAAGTACCCCTCCGGAGCCCGGGAGGTTACAGCTTCCGGGCCACAATTTTTGTGGTCAGCGTCCCGTAGTGACGATCGATCACTGCGGCAGATTCCTTGTCCGGCGTACCCGCGAAGAGGTGAAGCACGCTGTCGTTGCCCCACTGCCCCTCGCTATCCACCTTCTTGTAGCGCCCATCGGAAAGTTTCACCGCCCACCAGGTCCGCTTGACCTCGCGCCCGCCAACGAGTTCACGGAAGGTGATCCGCACATAGGTCTTGGCGGGCATAGCTTATTGGATTCCGTGGCGCTGGCGCTGCAAAGCACGGGCCTTCAGGAGAACACCGTCATGGTGCTTCTGGCATATCTCGCGGCCCGCCTCAAAGTCAGCGCAAGGCTGGCTCTTGTCGATCTTCCCCTCGGACAGGATTTCCGCCCGGAAGACTCCGACGTCGCGGACAATACGGTAGGCCCAACGCCCCAGCCCTTCAGCCAGTCGTTCCGTCTTTTTCCGTGCCCACTTGAGATTATCTTCCAGGCGCATTATTTCTTTCCGGTTCCGAGGTTGAATTCGAGCGCCAAAGGGAGAGCCGTGGCCGCAAGCCGTTCCAGCCCCTCGGGATTATCCAGGAGCTTCGCGATTTCACCACCGGCCCGGTGAATGCAATCCTGCAGGATCAGCAGGCGCTTCCAGAGTCCAATATCGAAGGGAATGATGCCAGTCGCGGACTCGGATGTCTTGGCATAGACGCCGCCAGCCAGTCCGCCTGATCCAATCAGGGCACAAGAGCGGGACTGGGCCAGAAGCGTCTGCTTTTGCTCGTCGGTCAGGGAGGGGGGCAATTCGCGCAGGTTATTGCCCCGGGTCACAGAATCATCGAGCACGATCTCCGCCCCGGTCACCGCGCCGGCGCCGGCCTTCATCCAACCACGCGGCCCCTGGGCCACATAGGACCTCGACAATTCGAGGCTCATGGACTGGCGTCCAAAGCTGTAGCTGTAGTCGATGACCGGTACCCAGTCCAAAAGCGGCGTCCCGGCCAGCTCGCGTATCCGTTCCATGACCACGTCCTTGCTGGGGCCGTTCGCGGTGAATTCGCCGCACCGGGCCGTAAAGGTCAGGGCGGGCTTGACCAGGAATATCTCCACGGCCCGCCCGTCATCAAGACGTTCGGTCAAAATAGGTTTCGTTAAAGTTTTCATTGAGAGTCACTTTGTAAGATAGAGGAATCCGAATTCCCCTGCCGGGTTTTCACCGGATACTCGTGATGCCCAGCGCTGTCGTCGCAGGTCCAGATGACAAAAGGTCCGCCCTCGGGCGCCAGGAACTGGGCGAAGTGAAGCTCCCCGATAATCTCCCGGTCGCTGTCAGCCTGAGAGACCACGCCCGCCTTCACCAGGTCGACGGGGTCGATGAGCTTCCATGTCCATCGGGGATCATGGCGCAGGCGGTCTGCTCCGGCATTGATCCGGTCGGTCATGGCGCGCGCCTCGGCGCACCGGCGGAGGTAGACGAGGTGGCCGCCAAGGGCGATCACGAGGTACGTCGCGAGACACGGCAGCACCAGCATTTTGAGCAGCCAGCGAGGTGTCAGAGGACCAACTTTCCAGTGAGATTTGGACATACGGCTGTCGTCAGATAGCCAGTCCCGGGCGCCGGGTTCGGTGGTTAGTGGATGCGCACCCAATACCCGGTACTCGAATCCTTGCCGGCGGAGTCCTTGAAATCGAGCGTCTCGACCCAGAGGTATTTTCCCGCAAGCGTGGGAGCGACGGCCTGGCGCAGGGCCTCGGTATCCTTGTCCTTGAACCAAAGGATATATTCGATGTTGTTCGCGACCAGCCAATCGGCATTGGTGGATTTTCCGTCGTAGAAGTCGTTCAGCCGCTCGAAGCGCTGCCGGACTTCCGGGACGTAGTTGCGCCAGAGCAACTCATGACCGCACCACCCCATCCACGACGGTTTGCCGGCGAGAAGGGAAAGGGCCGTCGTGTTGGTGAAAGCCTCGCCTTCCGGGCGCTCAATGGTCAGGCCGATGGGTTCCTGCTTAAGCCGGCTGTAGAGCGCCTTGGACGCATGGTCATTCATGATGAAGGCGTCACCGGTGATCGCCCCGGGCGAAAGCTTGGGCGTCAGCCACCAGCAAGCGCCGAGATCGTAGGCAAACAGGCAGGGATAGCCGATCACCAGGCACAGCGCGTATTTCTGCCAGTTGTTGCGGGCATACGCGAGTGCCAGCGGGGCCAGGCTGCAGGTGACTCCCGCGTTGACCCACGGCCACCACTTGAGCACGGAATTAAACCGCTCAAACTTTCCGCTGTAGATGTCCTTGATGTAGAAAAACTCCGTGAAAATGAGGACAGCGATCCAAAACAGCGCAATCCAGAGCAGGGGCTTTTTCTGGCAAAAGAAGCTCAGTCCGACGACTGCGATCAGGGGAAAGAGGAAAAGGAGAAAGAGGAGGGGTGGCGTATGGTCCTGCCAGGCGACCAGCTTGAGGTACGTCGGGGACTCGCGGGTCGAGAGAATGAAGCGAGAGAGGTAGCCCAGCAAAAGAATGAGCGCGCCGCCCGCGCCGGCCAGCAGTGTCAGGAGCCACCGCAATTCGAGCCGGCGCTCCACCGCCAGGTATCCGAGCCATGAGAGAACCAGCATGGATTGGAGCGGAAAGGACCAGAGGTTGGCCACGATGCACAGCGGAATCGTCGCCCCCACGATGGCGAGGAAGGGCTCGTTGCCGCTCTTCTCCGGCCTCAGGTGGAACTGCCCGAGTCCCAGCATCGCGAGAAACAGCAGGTAGAGGCCCGAAATGGGCGCGTGGTAGTCGCCGAGGTAGATGGAGTAAGAGAGAGGCTCTGCCGGGAGTTCGAGCGTCCGGAACCCCGCCGCGTAACTTTGCAGCCACGTGCCCAGCGGGGGCATGTCGCAGGTGACGCTGCCAACGAAGCGCATGCTGCTCCAGATGTCGACATTGCCCTTGAGCAAGTGAATGATGCCGGACACTCCGAATCCGCCAATGACGAGCGCCGCGCAACAGATCACCCGCTGCCACGCGGTTTTGTTGAAGGTTGCGATCGCCGCGAACCCAGTGGTCGTCGTCAGGGCGATGAGCAGGCAGAAGGCGTAATTGTACGTCATCCCCGGGCTGAGATTGTACGCGCGCCCCAGCAGGGAGGCCGCGTAGTGCTGGAAGCTGTAATACTGGTCGCTCGGGAAGGGGGCAAACCAGTAATCCTTCGCGGGGACGCCATTCCCGGCCAGGTAGCTGGTAATGTACATCAGGTCGGGAATTTTCTCCGAGGACCCGTCAATCTGTGGAAAGGTGAAGCGCCAGAAGGCCGCATACGCGAACGTACCCACCAAGCAGAGCAGGATGCCTCCAAAGGGTTGGATTTGCAGCCGGGGCTTCGGCCCGGTGTAGAGGCGATATGCATCCCGCCACGCTCGCACCCGTTCCTTCGGCAGCCATCGTTCCAGCAGATGAGACTCATCAAGCAATTCCAGAAACAGCCACCCGGACAGCAGGGAGTATCCCACGCCGACGTAGATTCCAGGCCGCCCCAGGGGGATGATGGACTCCAGGCCGAAGAAGAAGGCCGCAACGATCCACGGGCCGGCGGCGAGCGTCACCCACGGGCGAGGGAACCACAACCCGAAGGCGAGAGCGGTTCCCGCCGTGTTCAGCAGGATCATCAAGGCAAGCAGGGTAAAGAGAAGGGTGACCATGGCCTCAATTTTTACATACCCTATTCCGGCTTCAAAACCAAGTAGGGGCGCGGGCTCTTACTCGGAATGATGGGGTTCTTTATCGGATCGGACGTATTCGGGGCGAGGTAGGAGAGTGTGTAGGCTCCGGCCTCCTTTTCGCCAGGCGGAGGGGCGCTCCGCACCACGACCGCTCCGGGAGCAAAGTAGCCCAGGCCGGTTTCGAGATCATCAATCCGTAACGGCGCCACGAGGTAGACCTTTTTGACCGTGCCGGGGCCTGAGTCGTAATTGACGCAGTCGATCTTGTAGAGAGCCTCATCATAGTCCGTCATGTCCCGCTGGTAAACGTAGGTCCGGTTGGCGAGGGGTACGGCCAGGCTCGTCCAGATCATGTAGGCCATGGAAAGCCCGGCGAGAAACGTCATCGCCCGATGGGCACCGTGCGCAGGCTCAAGGCGGGAACTGAAGGCGTGATAAAAGAGGACGACTCCGGCGGCCAGCGCGGGAAGCACCATGATCGATCGGTGAATGTCGAATTGCGGGAGATTGAAATTCGACCCGACGAAGGTGATGCCTGTCATGGCAATGCCGATGCACCAGAGGCACATGAGGGGGAACTTCAAATCCCGGAACCGAAAACTGAAGTAGAGGACGGTGATGGAAGCTAGGGCCAGCGGATAGGGAATGACCGAGGTGCCACCGCCCATGAAAGTGTGGTAGCCCATGAAGTAGCGCCAGGCCCAGTCTGACGGCACCAATCCCGACGCCCCCATCTGCAGCCGGTCGTGGAGTCTCCCACCGCCGAGCACCATGCAGGCGACCACCATGCAGCAAATCCCGTAGGCGGTCGGCAATAGCAGAATACGGTGCTTGAAATCGGGATGGAGCGAGAGGTAGAGCAGGATGACCAATGCGAGGCACCAGCCACCAAGCCCGGGAGTGTACCCCTCCGCAAAGAACCCAAAGGCCCATGCCACCCAGAAGATCCGGAACGGGGTGGGTTCGTTGAGGAAATGGAGCACGCCGGCCAGGAAAAGCAGCATCGCTCCCATGGGCATGGTCGTCTGCTCGAACGTCCGCGCGATAATGATCGGGTATTCGCCTAGCGAAACCAGCACACCCGCAAAACTGGCGAGGATAAGCGGATTGCGCGCGCCCCTCGCCCGAAAGAAATGGGCAAGGGCTGAGAGGAACGCCACGTACCCCACGAGGTAGATGAAGGAGTTGCCGATGCGCAACGCCACGAGGCTTGGGCCGAAGAAGTAGCTTGGAAGGCTGGTGAGAAGGTATTGGCGGGCGATGTAGCCCACAAAGTAGGCGGTTTTGTAGACTCCGAAGTCGGCGTCGTGCCTGAGGAGGTCGAGGCCCTGCGTTACCTGCTGCGCACCCTCGTCGTTGATCGGGGTCCAGGTGATTCCGGCGACGTCGAAGTAGACGAGGCCGAAGGGAAGGGCCAGCGCGATGCAATACCAGACCCTGTCGCGGTCCCGCCAAAACTCACCCTCCAGAAGTATCCCCATCGACCGCAGGGCCACCGTCGCCAGAAATCCAGCGGAAATCACGATCCAAGCCAAAGCCACGGCATGCTTGATCGTCGAACCGTCACCGAGAAAATAGCCAGCCTCGGTACAGGTAAGCACCCCCAGGGCGGCAGCAAGTACGCCCCAGGATATTCCGAGTTTCAAATTACCCAGCCATTGCCGCTTCTCGCTCGTCATGGTCAGATCAGGTCGACGGACTTGAGGAGAGCCTCCCTGACCACCTCGTCCATGTTCATGTATCGGTAGAGCGCCATGCGTCCTAGGAACGTGGTCGCGGGCTCGGCCTTGGCCATGGCGCGGTACTGGTCGGCCAGATTGCGGGTCATTTCGCTCGGGATGGGGTAGTAGGGCTCATTTCCGCCCGGCTTGTGGTCCTGCGGATACTCCCGCACCACGGTCGAGTGATCGGTCTTCTGCCCCGTGATGTGCTTCACCTCAACGGTGCGGGTATAGGGCGACTCGTTGGCGTAGTTGATCTGAAGGTAAGGCTGGGCAAATCCCGGGTGGCCCTTGTAAGTCAACTGCTCTGGCGTGTACCGTTCCAATTCAAAGCGCAGGCTCCGGTAGGGAAGGATGCCGAACCGGCAGTCGAAGTATTCATCCAGCGGCCCGGTGTAGACTAAATGGCGGAAGGAAACCTTGCGCGCCAACACCTGTTGGTAGCTGGTCCCGAGTTGCATCCGGCTCCGCGGCTCCTGCTCCACGGTCTTGGCCCACATCCGTTCCATCATGGCCGTGTATCCATCGGATGGCAGGGCCTGGAAATCACCGACGATGTACCGAGTGTCGCGGTTGGTCCGGATGGGAATGCGCTTGCAGACCTCCGGGTTAAGCGCCTCCGCCGGCACGCCCCACTGCTTGCGCGTATAGTCCTTGTAAAAGAGGTTGTAGAACTCCTCGCCAACCTGGCTGACGATCACGTCCCGCGAGTTATTGATCGACTCCAGTTTGGGCAGGGCAGCCAGATGGGCTTTGAACTCCTCCTCCGTGCTGGGACGCCCCAGCCATTGCTCGAAGGTTTCCAGGTTGATTGGGAAGCTCCAGAGCTTGCTGCCGGAAACAACGCGGACCTGGTAGGTCGCCGCATGCCACTCGGTGAACTGGGAGAGGTATTCCTTCACCTCGGGGTAGGAGGTGCGGAAGTAGTGCGGGCCGTAGACGTGGTAGAGCACCCCGTTGCGATCAGCCTTGTCGAAGCAGTTGCCACCGAGGTGGTCTCGCTGGTCGATCACCAATGCGCTGATCCCCTTCCGGGAGAGGCGCTCGGCGGTGACAAGGCCCGAGAGACCAGCCCCTACAATGAGGTAGTCGTAATCTCGGTGCTGTCCATCGTTTGGGGAGAGGGGCTCCATGCGCCCGGGGTCTTGCCCGATTC
>OUNK011150631.1_pt1 | contig 15351 bp, 17 predicted proteins | sample 1755341 | NCBI WGS metagenome assembly OUNK01 (sample SAMEA3914788, study PRJEB12502) | metagenome | biome: forest; material: soil | place: Canada | collected 2011-07-03 | depth 0.1 m | reverse complement strand
CACGCAGAGGCCACGTATAGGTTGGTGACGACCAAGACTTTTTGGAATTTGCCAGCGGTCCTGTGGCCCGAGTGATGGAATGGCAGACATACGGGACTTAAAATCCCGAGGGGAGAAATCCCCGTGCGGGTTCGACTCCCGCCTCGGGCACTTGATTTCAAACGACTTATAAAAAGTATCTGACAAATCTGACAATTTGGTTGTCAAAAGTACCCCCGCACGGCAGCTTGATCCAATGGCCCGTCGGCAAGCCCCCGAGATCGAATACCGGAAAGTCCGGATCCGGGTTTACCAATCAAACGGACGTTTCAGTGCCCACTTCCCCAAAGCCACTGGTGGCCGGCACCGGTTGGAAAGGGGGACTGAACGGCAGGCCTTTGAGGCTGCCAAGGAACTGGTCGACGAAATGAAGGATCCGGAGCGTCAGGCTCAGACGATCGACCGGGAGACCGCGGAGAAAATTTTGGCTAAACACAAAATCCCGCTGACCGTCGCGGTTCAGGATTACGCCCGACGCCTGGAATCGATCAGGAAGCCACGGACGGTGCGTGCCTGCGCGGAGGATTTCCTCATAAAGAAGGAAAAAGATACCGGTTCCAAGAATTATAAAGACCTCTATCAAAGGATTAACCTCTTCGTGCCCGTGTTCGGTGACAGGAGGATGCAGGATGTCACTGCACCCGAAATCAACGACTATCTGGACGTCATACCTGGGACAAAGCGCACCCGGCGCAATCATCGCGACTCCCTAGTTACGTTTTTCCGATACGCACGAGCTTACGGGAGCTTGGATCCGCATGAGAAGACGGCAGCCGAGCTTTCGATCCGTCCTGAGGCGGAGACGCCCAAACGCGGCATTCTGACACCGAAGGAAGGCGCTGCCATGTTTGCCGTAGCTCGCGAGATCAAATCGCCGGCGTTGCCCGGATTGTTTTTCCTGGCATTTAGCGGGAGCCGTCATGAGGAAATATGCCCTATGGACCAGGCTGACGACAGATTGCAGTGGAAGCACGTGCTTTGGAACGAACGAAAGCTTCATACGCCCAAGGAGGTCAGCAAGCTGGAGGAAGATCGAAACGGCCCCTTGCTCCCAAACACGCTGGAATGGCTGAAACCCTATCGCAAAGCCGCAGGTCCAATCTTCGCCGGCAAGCGGTTTGATCTGGAGCTTGCCAAGATTGCAACAAAGGCAGGCGTGAAATATCCCCACAATGGCTTGCGGCATTCGTTCATCACCTACCGGATACGGACGACCGGTGATCCCGCCCAGGTCGCTGATGAGGCGGGCAATTCAATCGCCACGATCGAGAAGCATTATCGCAAGCGCGGAGTAGAAAAAGCTACGGCTCGGGCTTGGTTTAAGATAGTGCCGCAGGTTCCTAAATCTCGTCGAACGAACTGAGGGTTATCCAGCACCGCGCTTGCGACGGCCTAGGCGCCGGTTGGCTTTGTGGGCGCTGATGAAGCGTTTGATCTCAGTCAATTCAAACCGTGGATGGCTGTCGAGATAGATGGCTTCAATTTCTCCACTCTTCACCTTCCGATCCAGGCTTGCAGGCGACATGCTCAGCATCCTGGCTGCTCGCGACCTGGTCAGCAGGATCGCGTCGACCAGCAGTTCCTTGTATGCCTTGTCGTAGTCATGAGCGCGGGCCAAGATCTGTCCGATCTCCCCCTCGAGAACCTCTGAAAGGGCCTCAAGGCACTCCTGAACTCCTGCCGAAGAGCCCACCGAAGGAGTTCGCGGGAGCGACTCCTTTCCCTCTCTGGTGGTATCTTCCGGCGGCATGATACCCTGCATATGCAAGAAAAGGAGCCGCCCCCCCAAAGCCTTTTTCACGGTCAAACGCACTTTTTTTAGTCTCCCCGGCGGGGTGGCCTCTTTGGGTTACATTTGGCAAGCGCGTAACTTCGTGCGATGCAGGGCTCATTGGCCGGGCCAGTCGGGCTGGCTGTGCGTGAGATATTGTAAGCCAAATGCAACTGGCAGTGCGGCTGTCCCGGGGAAATCCGTCCTCACACGATCCGCGCTGGCCGGGTGGGATCCCCAGTCCAAAGACCTTCCTTGGAAAACCCTGGCAGAGGTCAGCCGCACCGCCGACCAAGGGACTAGACGCCAACCGGTCGACCGAATGGCGGGCTGGAAGCTCAGGCCTCTGGCGGAGGTTTGCCCACCTATTGAAGCAACGGAAGATTGATCAAAGCCCTCTGTTCCCACGCGATGGCGTTCGCCTTCTCCCATGCGCTGAGGGCGCCGGGGTCGGGGTGATCCTTGAGGTCAACAATGAGTTGGCAAACAGAAAGGGCTTGCGCGAGGCGATAGTCCCTGTCGTTTGCATCTGCTTCGGAAGCTAAAGCAGCACGCCAGGAGTCCAGCCCTGAGACATAGGCCGAAGCAAACGAAGATTGTTCCGGGAGGGGGAAAAACCAATGGTCCAGCAGTCGGTTGTCGCCGGGGACCAGCGAGCCGGTAATTCTTTCACGGAACATCACAGTGACGGGGGGCGTTCCGGTGATCGTCACGACGGCCTGCCCCGAAAATGAAAAATTCCCGTTTAAAATTCCGACGTAAACGGCGTCGACCCTCGCGGCCTTGACTTCCACTTTCTTGATGGCCCCGTCAGCGCGATGCTTACTAATGAAATCATCCATCAGCTTTTGGGCTTCAGTCGTGATGACGCTTCCCGAAAAGGGGATTCGTGGATGGAAGTGTTGACCGTCCGCATCGGTGACGTACTGACCGTCATGATCATCCTGGGCGGGGGAGCATCCGCCTAGGAGCGCTGTCGCTGAAATAAGGCAAAGGTAGAAGATGTATCGCATATGCGACGCTAGATAGGGCTGCCTATTCGGCATATAGCTCCCCCTCACCCGCGAAAGTCTGCCGGATATCTAAGGAAGTGGGACATTTTTCCAGAGGCAGGCTTTCCGGCTCGAGGAGGGCGATGCCTCTACTATCAGTACGACGACGGGAGAAGCAGTAGGACGTTGGTCGGATAGGACGGATTGTCAGGTACAGGAGGCAGGTTCAAAGACTCCACCAGGTAACTCCGGGGGCGGCCATCAATAAACAGGGTGGTTTTTTTCGGCGTGGTTAGTGTCCCCGACCAGCCAATCCTGGAGCCGGAACGAATATAACCGGCGAATTGGTCATTTTTCAGGCTATAGCTGACTTCGCGACCGGTCCCCCGTCCTGGCGCCTTGAGGAAGACCGCTCCGCAAGCCACGGTGGAGGTAAGTTCGACGACTCGTCGCACCGAAGCATCGACCGAGGCATGATAGCGTTTTTTAAGCGCCATAATAACGTCTCCGTTCACCCGCTTGCCGGCGAGATCCGCTACAAACAGGTCTTCGGGCATGATGAATTCGGCAGCAGCAACGTCGCACAGCGTCTCGAACTCCTTTTCAGGATCTTTCTCGGCGGGTGTAGCCTGATGATAGGTTTTCAGAACGCAGTAGTCCGGGAACAACGTATGGGCAAATTCGTGGTAGATGGTGAACCGCTGTCGCTCCTCCATTCGACCGGCGAGGTACTCGATCATGGCGCGGTTGATCCGATTGGGGTCGGGCAAGATTCGCCCCTCTCCGCCAATATCGTGACTTACCTCCCTGCATCTCATGCCATAGAGGCTTGAAAGCATTTTAGGGCAGAACGGAGGCCCTTCCTTGCCCCATCCTTTTTTCCGCGCGTCGGCCAACCGATCGACGGCCAGCTTTCTGATGATCTTTTTGGGCCATCGCTCATTCGGATGGGCCTTCAGCAGGGCTAGGACTGATGCATGTCGGGCAGGCCTGACAATTTTTTGCCCGCTTTTAGCCATCCCTCATATAACGATGAGTTCGACTACTTTGAGAAGCTTTTTTCTATGCTTTGATACAAAAACTTCCACTGCTCAAGGTCGGCCTTCTTGGCACCCTTGCGGTGCCTCAAAACGTACATGGCATTGAGTATCAATTCATCGGGTTCCTTGTTATTGGCCCGAAGATAACTCACCAGCCCGTCCAGCCATACCGGCTTCTCATCTGGGACTACCTTCTGGATCTGCACCTGCTCGGTTTCCAAAATATCAGCGAGAGTCACCTCAAACGCTTCGGCTATTTTGTACAAGGTATCCAATGAGGGATTGTAATCCACTTCGTTTTCGAGTTTTGAAAGCAGTCCTTTGGAAACCTTTGCCCTATCCGCCAGGGTGGGAAGGGTCATTTTCTTCTCTGCACGAAGAGCGCGCACGCGACTTCCGACGTTGGACATAGGGTCAATGTGCATGGGGAGGTTCTTTTTAGCAAACTCAATTTGACAGGTTTCCTAAAATGAACTAGAATTGATTTCAAGATAGGTCAACAAAACCTATTCCTCTGAAGATAGTCGAGGTTCCGGTTTTTTTGGAATAATAAAAAAGCAACTGCTGCGCCCCCCCTGGCAGACCTAGTTAGTAAAATCCAATCAAGGAGTAATCAAATGAACCCTACGAAAACTGAAGAAAACCAAGCAGCAGCCCATTCCCACTCGAAACACGTGAAAATTCACATTAACCGCACCCCGCTCGAATCGCCGGATCCCACCCAAGGGCACGCGCTGTACGTTCTGGGCGAGATCCCTTCCGGCCACCACTTATATCGCGAGGTCCAGGGCGACGAGGAGGACGAGCCGATCTTTAACCGTCATGAGGAAGTGGAGCTTCGCGAGAACGACCACTTCTACAGCAGCACCGACGTGTTCAAGGGTTACACGATTGTTGTGAACGCACTTCCCAAGACGCTCCATCAGAACCACGCCACCTTCGAGGAGATCGTGGAACTCGCCTTCCCGAAGCATCCCGGTCGCGACACGGTTTATACGGTCAGCTACTACGATGGACCGGCCAAGAATCCGGAAGGTTCCTTGACCAAGGGCAAATCCGTCAAAATCAAAAACAAAATGGTGTTCGATGTCACAGCAACTAATAAAAGCTAATGCTGACCTGCTGAAGCTTCGCAACGACGAGTACCAAGTCGAAGTGGTGGGTGCTTACCTGGTGGTGCGTGGGGTGCCGTATGTGACTACCAAAAAGGAGGTCGCCTACGGCACGCTCATCACTGATCTGAATTTGCAGGCTGATAAGACAGTAAAGCCGAAGGATCACACGATGCTCTTCGAGGGCGAAACTCCGTGCGACGCCAGCGGCACGCCGTTGACAAAGATCATCCACAGCGAAGCCTACGCAGATCTCGGAAACGGGCTGAAACGCAACTTCATGTTTTCGTCGAAGCCGGATTGTGGACACTACGCCGACTTCTACGAGAAAATGACCACCTATGCCAAGATCCTGATGAATGAGGCCCAAGTTCTCGATCCTGACGTATCGGCGAAGGGAAAGGCCGTCTTCGAGTCGAAGGAAACCGAGTCGGTCTTCCAGTACGAGGACACGGCCTCGACCAGGGCTGAGATCGGCGCTGTAACCAAAAAACTGCAGGGAGGTCGAATTGCCATCGTCGGGGTCGGCGGCACGGGGGCTTTCATCCTGGATCAGGTCGCCAAAACGCCGGTTGCTGAGATTCATCCCTTCGATGGTGACAAATTCTCACAGCACAATGCTTTCCGGGCGCCCGGCGCCGCATCCATTGAGGACCTCCGGGCCAACCTAACGAAGGTTGCCTATTACACCGCCATCTATTCCAAGATCCACCGCCACATCATACCGCACGAGTTCTCCATCGACGCCTCCAATGTCGAGCAATTGAGGGACATGAGCTTTGTCTTTCTTTGCATCGACGCTGGCGACGCCAAGAAGCTGATCATTCAAAAATTGGAAGAGTGGGGAATCTGCTTCATCGACGTGGGAATGGGAATTCAAATCGTAGACGGCAGCCTTACTGGGCAACTTAGGGTCACGACAAGTACCCCGGCAAAGCGCGGGCACGTCCAGGAAAAGATCGGATTTTCCAGCGAGAAGGAACCCAACGACTATGATCGGAATATCCAAGTCTCCGATCTCAACGCATTGAATGCCATCCTTGCCGTTATTCGCTGGAAGAAGCTGTGTGGATTTTATCACGACTTGTCTCGGGAGCATTCTTGCATCTACGCCATCACTGGCAACAGGTTGATCAACGAGGACAAAGCCAACGAGGAAAAATCTTGAAATTAACAACAATAAAACACGTCTTCGTGGAATACCGTCCAGAAAAATTGGAAGAAGGCGTGGTCTATGTCTCCATCGACTTTCGCACGGCGGTTCACAACTGCTGCTGCGGATGTGGCAACCTTGTAGTCACCCCGCTTTCACCGGTAAAATGGAAGCTCGGTTTCGATGGTGTCTCCATTTCCTTGAGTCCGTCGATCGGTAACTGGGGTTTCCCTTGTAAATCTCATTATTGGATCAGCGAAAATCGTGTAGTCTGGGATGACGAATGGGATGAGGATCGCATCGAGAAGGTTCGCAAGAAGCAGCAGAAAGAACACGACTCTTACTTTGCAAAAAAGGAACCGCCAGTTGCGGGAAAGAAGTCAGGCAAGGCAAAGGACAAGTCCACGATATCAGGGCTGAGTAGGCTCTCGAAATGGTGGAAAGAACGGAGGAACTAAGACAAGAAATTGAAAGTTTTGACCAGACTCGTAAGATCGATGGCTTGGCGAAGTATCTAAGATGAATCTTTTTTGGATCAGCGATCCCCACTTCGAGTTTGTGGTAGATCAAACAGCTCGGGAGTTCGTCGAGAATGTCACGGCACAGTCACCCGATGCTGTGGTCATAACGGGCGATATTTCCAATTCCTATCACTTAGAAAAGCATCTTGCACTCTTGGCCAGACTTCCGTGCGACGTTTACTTTGTTCTCGGAAATCACGACTTCTATGAAAGCAACTTCGCTGCTGTCCAAGACGTAGTCACTGGCGTTTGTCTGCAATATTCAAATCTGCACCAGCTCGGGCAGGGCGAGATCGTCCGATTAACTGAAACAACTAACCTTGTGGGACACGGCGGTTGGGCGGATGGTCGCGCAGGGAATGGATCGAGATCAAACGCACGGTTAAATGATCACTTGTTGATTCAAAATCTCGTACGTCGCGACCCTGGCGAACTCTTCGCCATTCTTAACGCATTGGGCGATCAGTCCGCCGAATACATCTCTACGGTGGGGGAGACTGCGTGGGAAAGTTGCGACAAGTTGATCGTCGCGACTCATGTTCCGCCGTTTATTGAGGCATCTCTATACAGGGGACGGCCATCCGATCCCGAATATGCTCCTCACTTTGTGAATGTTGCCATGGGCAAATCCCTTATTGCGCTCGCCACCCGATACCAACAAAAATCGCTCATGATTCTCTGTGGCCACACTCATCACGCTGCCCAATACACGCCTCGATCAAACTTGATTACTCGTGTGTCCGGGAACGAATACAAAGAACCACGGGTCACGGAGGTCATTAAACTCTGACGTCAAAGGCAGCCACTAAGCTAAGTTCAACTGAACTCTCAAGTCTGTGTAGCCCCGCCGTAGGAGGCAATACGGTTCAGCCAACCCGGCAGATACTGGCGTTCGTTGCGTTTGGGCGGGCTGAGTTTGACCCGCTGCCTGAGTACACTCGCGGCCGCCGCGGCGAACTTGCCCGGGGCATCAGCGTGGCCTTCAGGAACCTTCATCGCCAGAAGAACCTGGCGCAGTCCCCAGCCTTTTCCTTGGTATCTCTCGCTTGGTTTTGTCCCTTCTCCCTTGAAATTGACATAGTCCACCAAAGCATAGGTTCCTGCCGTCGATTCGGAAAGAAGCTGGAAATTGCGCTGCAGTGTGGCGGCATCCTGCGCGTCCAGCCCATTGCCCAGTTGCACCTCGGACAAACGCAGCCGCTTAAAAAGAAAATCACTCTGCTCTGCCACGGTCGAAGCCAGAAATTTCCGAAGTCCGCTCAGCCGCGGGCCATTGAAATCCGCCATGAAGGCACGGCGGCTTGCCCACGGGCACGGCCCGAGGGGCGAGAGCCACTCAGGCAGTGCAATTCCCCGCTCTTTGAGGTAAGCAATCAGGAGAGGAAAGCTTTCCTCAAAAGGGCCCGGGGCGCCCGCCGGATACCAGATGAAATGGCCGATCCCCAGGGAAGGAAAAGCTTCATCGCCATTCCAGGAGGTAAGTCCCGCCACCTTTCCGTCGCATTCGTTTATCCAAATCTTTCTCCCGACCATCTCATGAGAAATCGAGTGCGGTGCCTTGGACTGTGCGGAGGCCGGCCACAGCAGGCAGGCAAGTGGCATCAGCAAAATACTGCGCCATCGCGTTGAGGCTTTCATAACGAAATATAGATGAGAGCGGCCATCTCATGCCATCCGGTTTCAGCCCTCGATTTTGCGAAAGCGCGGAACCAAACCGGTGCCGTCGAGCGAGGCTACCTGCTCGTTCCATTCGGTGAGCGGACGGGAAAAGTAATCATAGTCTGTTGGATAAAGCGCCTGGTAGATCACGATGTCCTCCTGCCTGCTGGCATCGAGACCCATGGAGAACACGCGGTAGGCCTTCTTTTTGTAATGCTCGTAGATTTCACCCGGTGCTGGTCGGGATGGGTTGCTCATGCCCGCAGTGTATCGCAGGCCAGTCTCAAGGTCCCTTCTCAATAATCACGAGAAACGCCGATTTCGTTTTCTTTGTATTTCGACTCTGTCGAAAGATCCGGCGAGCCTAGATGAAGGTCACGGTCCACATGGCCAGAAGCAGACTGGCCGCTAGATGTCCTCGGCCAGCGATGCTAATGCCTGCCTCGCGGCGTGTAGCTCTGCGACTTCAACGGTCTCGCAGTCTATTCAGACAGAGAGATCGGGAGTGGGATCCGGCTTCGAGGCCTTGCCTCCCGGCTTTGCGATGATTTTTTTCTTCACCTGCTTTGCCGTAGGGGGACGCAGGTTGTGAGCTTGCTCCTGGATCTGTTCGATCACGTCCCGAAGGGGCTTGGAGTCGAAGGACAAAGCTTTGGCAACGTCAGCAACCTGCTCCACCGCAGCGCAGACTTCGGCAGCGATCCTGCGGGGCTGCCCCACGCCGGCAATTTCTCCCGCCCTGATGATCTGGGCGATGGAAACTCCCGAACTCATCCCCAATACCGGCATAGCCCTGATGGCTTCCTGTCCCGGAGTTCCGGGGCGGAAGGTAACATCAAACGCGGGCGAGAGTGTCCACCCACCATCACGATAGATGAAAGCGTGGTTTTTCGCATGGTCGTCGGTATTGTAAACCGCGACATTGAACGCCATGCGGCGATAGGCTTCCTCCACCTTGCTGACATCACGAGTAAGTTGCAGGGTAGTACTGAAAAAGTCCCGATAGTCGATGTCGAGACCCGAAGCGGGGCGTCCGGTGATGGCAGCCAAGGATGAGAAATGTATGCGCTCGTCCTCTCTGCAATCAAACCGCTCAATGGCAAAATGGCAAACTTCGCGGCCCTTCTCATCCGCAGACCGGATCAATTTGGCGTCCGGGACGGAGATGCCTGCTCCAAGAGCCAACCGATTGAGCAGGTATTCAATCTCATTGCAAAAGGGGCTGTTGTCCCGGGGGAACTTAACGATCCATCGGCGAAATCCACGTCCCACCCGCGGATCATCCTCATAAAGCTGGCCAGTTCGGATGTCTTCCGCACACAGGATCTTTGGATGCATGCCGCCGACAGTATGGGCGGCACGACGGGCCGCCTCGAGAAATTCGTCGTCAGGCTTTCCTGGGCTCTCGATCGCACGAGAAAGCTTCTGCTGGGAACGAAGGTCCAAGGGCCGGAATATCTTCTCCGGAAAAGTATTGGCCACGGGGTGGTAAGTCAACGCCCCCATGCCCGTCTCACCCACATAGGCCAGCATCTCCAACGGGGTGATGACGTGGGTCGAACCAAAAGTCTTCCGGAACCACTGGCGCATGATTCCTTTGCCGTAGTCATCCGGAAGGGAACCCGCAAAGAGCGGAGGCAAATGATCGAACTCGGGCTCTCCTCGAACCAGCCCGCTACGGCGCTTCAACGTGAGCGGCGCCAGATCGTGCCCGTTCTTCAGCCATGAGGGATCGTACTCAAAAAGCGTTTCAACGCCGTTGGTGGCGAGTTGGCCCACGATTTGATTGTGGTAACGAACCACAATACGGCGGGCGCTCATGGCGTCACCGTAGAGGCCGGCATTCGTTCAAACTCATCAAGCGAACTAAATGTCGGAATGGGGCGGATCAGTCGATCCAGATCCTCTTCGCATTCCAGCACGACAAGCACATTGGCCAATTTGCGGAGCTGGATGTTTCCTCCAGTCTCAAACGATTGGTATGACCTCAAGGAAAGGGACGCTCGACGAGCCATTTCTGCTTGCGAAATCTTCCGCGACCGCCGTAGGCTACGGGCTCGATGTCCAAGATTAGTTAGGAGGTCGTTGACATCCATGACGCAACCTTATGCGTATTTGTTTACAAATCAAGCGAAATACGCAATTAGCTGCGTAACAAATCCAAAGCAATCCAAGATATTACAGGTAGTTTTGTTAGTGTGTTGCCGAAGGTTGCGCCTATTAGTTAAGTCTGGCGTCCTCGATTCCAAACCATGCTGCCAGACGAGAGAGCCGCTCACCATTGCAGCGATGATCTTGGAAGATCAGAGGGCTTCCAGTGCCGCCAACGCTTGAAACTCCACGAGCATCTCTCGGTGATGGGCGGCCAAAAACTTGATGATTTTCGCGTTGTCTAGGAGTTTGCGGATATACCCACGAGCTAGCGTTAGATGGTACACATCGACATTGTAAGATTCCTTGGCGATTTTGTAATCTTGTTCGACGTTGTTATTCTCGTTCTCCATCCGGGCAATGTCCTCAGGCTTCAGACCGGGCATTTGCTTGGTTTTTTCCGGATTGACCAACTGATTTTTGGGAGTGTTGGCCACTAACGCCCGGACGTAGGCAACGGTAAAGATGTTCGTGCTGACCATAAGTTCAGCCATCTCCAGTTGGCGCACCGGGTTGACCTTCTTGAAGATCACCAGCGCTCCAGGCGTCACTTGTTTGGTGTTTAACATTTCCACCACCTCCGGGTGAATGCCATTCAGCAGATTCATGCTCGCCTTGATCTTCTTGATGTCAACGTGGAGGGCCGCGGCAATCCGCTCGGCGGGTACCCCGTTCTTGATTGCCCGCAGAATCATCCCATTTTCCTGGATGGGTGACAGATGATTGACGTAGCGATTGTACGAGTAAGCCTCATCTTCTGCGGAAATGATGCAGAGCGCCTGCTTGATTTCCAAACCCTTCAGGATGTCCACACGGGTGTGACCATCGAGCAGAACATATTTTCCCTTGTTCTTGGGTTGTGGATAGACGACGAGAGGTTCGAGAAGGCCGATTTCCTTGATGGACGAGGCGATCGTTTTGTAGCGGTTGAGGTTCCGGTCGGTCTCTTTCACTTGGCGCACGGGCAGGATGTCTGTGAGTTCTATTAGCAGCACGCGAAACTCGAACGCCTCTTTGGTGGGCGTGCTCATGGCGTGGACGGAGTTCGGATAATTCGTTGTGCGAGATATTCAGGCAGGTCGTACAACTTCTCGGCGCGCAGAAGCGTGGTGAAATTTTCGTTGGCGTAGAGGCCCTTCAGTGCCGTCGTCACAAATGCCAAGCGTGCTTCGCAGGCCCGAGCTTTGCGCACCACCGATTTCAATTTTTCGTTACCTTTTTGAAAGGCGGCAACGACACTGCGGGCAGTTGCACCAATATCCTTCTTGGCTGTCAGGCCTCGCTGGCGAGACTTACCGAGGTAGCGCCGTTGCTCAATGATCGAAATGGCCTGCCGAAGGGACTTTTGTTTCAACTTTCCCTCCTCGCAAGCCTTCAGGAGTACGGCTTGCGCTTCGCCGTCGGAAGTCCGAGCAATTGAGGTGGCCAGGGTGATCGGCAGGCGTCCTCCAAGCACCCCTGCCAGTAGTCGCTCCTCTTTTGCCTCGATGAGAACGAAGAGTTCGCGGAGGTATTGCTCGGCGAAGTCGAGTTTGCGGGCGATGTCCCTAAAAGTGTAACCAGCTTCCTTGAGGCGGATAATCTCCGAAAGTTGCTCCACAGCCGAGAGGTGGCGACGCCCCATGTTTTCGACCAAGCTCATCAGGAGTCGATCAGTTCGCGGCACATCAATCACAATGGCTGGAATTTCTGTTCTGCCTTGGGAGAGGTAGGCCTCGATACGACCTTGGCCGCAGACAAGGTCGTACCCGCCTTTGGGATCGTCTTCCTCGGTGCCGCGTTTGCTGACGATGATCGGCTTTTTAAGTCCCACATTGGCGATGTTTTCCCTGACCAACTTGAATTTGTTGGCGTTACGATTTTGTGGGTTGATGATTTTGATTTTCTTGATGGAAATAGAGACAATTGCTGGTGGTTCTTTTTCACTCATGCGACCTCCTCGACCGGGTAGCGTTTAGCCATGCTGATTAGAAAATCGAGATCCTCGAAACGATAGGTATCAAGGTCAAAGCCATTGTCTTCGGTGAGCCGGAGGCGGCACGAATGAAGATCGAGGGAAGGCAGAAGGTAATAGTCTTTGATGGCTTTGTTGGTCTCATCCAGTCGAACTGCTACTGTGATGTCAGGCCGTAATGACTCTTCGAGCTGGATGCGCCAGCGGGCGGACCCGATCTGAGTCCAATGGCAGCGGCAAAGCACCAGGGAAACGCTGAACTCTCCGTTGATCCAGAGCAAATCGGTTTCGGCGTCGTGAACTACCGATGCATTCAAAGCCCCGATTTTCTGGATGACCTCATCGACAATTTCCGGGTGCATCTGGCGAAGATGCCGATTGATTTCAATGAAGGCATAATCGATCCCTGGGTCATAGCCGATAAGTTGATACGCCCGCACGAGGCTGCCGAATCGGTTCCGGAATGCCGCGCTAGAAGGCATTTCTTCTGCTTCATTGATCAGAATGCCGGAGAGCCGCCCATGTCGCTCGCGAAGCGACTTGAGTTTTTCCAGCATTTCGTCATCGCTGTAATGCCGGGTGCGGGCGATAATGATTCCTTGGGCGAGGAAGAAGAGCCTCTCGTCCACGATGGCCTGGAAAACACCTTTGGCCTTGATCCACATGGATGGCGGATTATTGACGTGTTTCTTTTTGAGCTTGTTGGAGGTGCGGTGGTAGACGTTGTTGCCGATGTATTTTTCGTTCGTGAGCACCTCGTGCACGGTGCTGCGAGTCCATTCCCGATCGAGATCGGTTCTCATTCCTCTTTGGTTAAGGATCGCGGCGATTTCCGCTTCCTGCTTCCCTTCTTCAGCGAAGGCCCGGTACATCCACTGCACTATCTCTATTTCCTCGGGCGGTCCGGGTACGAGGATGACTCGATCAGTTTGGAGGCTCTTGTGTTCTCCTATTTTCAGGACGGCCTTGTGGTGCCCGTTTTGATCGATGAGCATGCGTCTCAACCCGAAACCTGCTGGTCCACCCTGCTTGTATCCAAGTTGGATCAAGCGGCAGGCACCTTGGAAAACTTTGACCGAGAGTTCCCGACTGTACTCCCCTGCCATGGCCCTTTTGACACTCTTGACGATGGTACTGATGTTGCTGCCATCGTTCTCGAATTGCTCCGCACAGTAGTGGACGGCAATGCCCGCGCGCTTGCACAGGTACTCGTAGTAGGCGCTTTCGTCGGCATCTTGAAACCGTCCCCAGCGACTAATGTCGTAGACAAGAATGCAATTAAAGTTGGTTCGTTTGCCTTCCACGTCGGAGATCATACGTGTCAACGAATCACGACCTTGGATGTTGAGGCCACTTTTGCCTTCGTCGGAATAGGTGGTGACGATCTCCATGTTCCGCCGATTGGCGTATTCCTTGATTACATCCATCTGATTGTTGGTCGAATACTGCTGATGTTCAGTGGACATCCTGACGTAAGCGGCTGCTCGGATAGGAGCTGAGCTTGTTTTTCCGAGTTCGAGTGGATCAGGCATGATCTGGAGAACGATCGGCAGATTGATTTAGTTCACCGGCGTCCTTTTTTTACCTTGAGTGATCTTCGGTAGTTTGTTTGAACCGAAAAAGAAGCAAGGTGTGTGGAGGATCAACGCTGAGTCCCCTGTGTGCGATTTGGTTGATGGCATCGGTACTGCCCAAAGAAGGTAATCTGCAGGTCGCCGATTAGGCGATTTGATGCCTTTTCAAAACCTCCGAAGAAGTCTTCCAACCATCGCCACAACATGATGGGATCGGATGGTGGCGGAGGCCGTCCCCAGTTCGCGATTAGGATGGCGCGCAGTCTTCCAGACCAGCGACAGAACCGTCGCCAGTAGCGACGCAGGATATCCTCCCATCGGTAAGTTTGGCTACGACGTGTACCGGTGACAAAAATAGCTATGACTCCATTCCGAATCAATCGATAGGGCTGAGCGAAATGGGGGAGGAGGCTTACTGTTTGCCGGCAGAAACGGCATCGGAACCGACGGATTTGAAGATGGAGAAGGACCGCGCCTCTGCCGGCGAGGTATCTTGAATAATAGCCTAGAGCCAGGAAGGCTTTCGTGTGTTGGCAATGAGGACACTGATCTGGCGGCAGCATTTGAAAATGCGCCTGTTGTTGCTGATATCCCTCGGGCCCTTGTTTTGTTTTCGCGATAATTTGCAGGAAACCACCTCGTGTCTCCTTGAAAGCAAAGCGGTCTACGTGCCGGTGTGAAGTTCTCTTCTGGGATTTTTTTCCAGGTAGAGAGAGGCTAAGAGGGGGACTAGGGCAAAGTCACGCCTCAAGCGCGCTCTTTTCCGCCGGCCTGGGGCCATCTTCAAGATGGTGAAATGCGACTTTTCGGGCCATCGTCCGAATCTGACAACCATCTGACAAATTTTTCGTGATTAGGGATTATTCCAGATGAATCTTGGGATAAACTCGATTCGTTTTCAGAGGGGAAAGTCATCTGGAGTCATCTGGAAACCTCATGGGAACGGGTTCGACTCCCGCCTCGGGCACTTCTTGTTACCTCTGAAGAGAGATTTCGCGCAGTCTTTGTACGACAAAAGCAAAACGAACTTGCCTAACGACGACGTCGCAGAAGGTTAATGGCTTGCCGGGCGGGCGGTGCTCCCTCAGACTCAAGGCTCCTGTGCCGCTTCTTTCGCGTTATCGCCAATTGTTGCGCTCGGACCTCGAATCGCCTGAGGTCGAACGTCAGTTTGGCCGCGGTTGGATCAGCGGTGTGGCAGCGCTTGTCCTGGCAATCTCTGGCTTTTTGCTCGTGCTTTGCCTCCGGTTTCCGGACGTCTTTACGGTTCCGCAAATCCGCGATCTCTATGGCAAGCCGATCTTCCACATCGTGCTGCAAATCTGGTTGATCGCCGCTTTCGTCCTGTCCATTGCGAGTCTTGTCCTGCGCCAGAACAAGATCCT
>OUNK010000010.1_pt2 | contig 15418 bp, 14 predicted proteins | sample 1755341 | NCBI WGS metagenome assembly OUNK01 (sample SAMEA3914788, study PRJEB12502) | metagenome | biome: forest; material: soil | place: Canada | collected 2011-07-03 | depth 0.1 m | reverse complement strand
GCGTTGCTTCTCGCCGCCCGGAACCTTTTCTCCTGCACCAGCCTCGATGACCTGGTGGAGGACATCCTCAAATATTCCTGCGTGATGATGCACGCCGAGGCGTGCTCGATGTTCCTGCCCGACCGCGTCACGCGCGAGTTGATCATTTATTCCGCGCGGGGCAAGGAGGACGCGATCAACATGTACCGCATCCCGTGGGACAAGGGCATCGCCGGGGCCGTCTTCCAGGAACGGAAATTCATGCGGATCGACGACGCGCAGAACGACCCGCGCCTGCTGCGCGTGACGAACGCCAAGACGGGCCTGGTGACGCGCTCGATGATCTGCGCGCCGCTGGTCGACAAGGACGATTGCTTCGGCGTGCTGCAGGCGCTCAATCCGCTCAACGGCCCCGTCTTCAGCCGGCTCGACCAGGACATCTTCGAGGGCCTGACCAACATCGTCACCGGCGCGCTGGTGCGCTTCGACCGCGAGCTCAAGATCAACCACGAGGCCAAGCTCGCGCAGGAGATGGCCATGGCGCTGGAGATCCAGAAATCGTACCTGCCTCCGGAAGAGCTCACGCTGCCCCGGGCGGAGATGCACGTCCGCTACCGGCCCGCGCGGACCATCGGCGGCGATTTTTACGCCTCGCTCAGCCTGCCCGGCGACCGCCTGCTGGCGGCGCTGGGAGACGTGAGCGGCAAGGGCATTCCCGCGGCGCTGACCACGGCGCAGATCACGGCCGAGCTCAACGCGCTGGAGCATGTCGCCGAGAAGGGCCTCGACGCCTTCGTCAACACGCTGAACGACCATCTCTGCCAGCGCCTGGCCAAGGGCCGCTTCGCCGCCACGACGTTCCTGCTCTACGATCCGCAGCGCGAAAAGATGGAAGTGATTTGCGCCGGACAATTCGAACCCTGGCGCCGCCGGGATGATGTGTGGGAAGAGGTGGCCGTACCGCATTCCTTGCCGCTCGGGATCTTTCTCGGGCAAAGGTTTTCCTCCACGTCCGTGCAGGCCAAACCCGGCGAAGTCTGGGCGCTTTTCAGCGACGGGATCAACGAAGGGCGCGATCCCTCCGGCGAAGACTATGGCCTCGACCGCCTGCGGGGAAGCCTCGGCATGGGCCACGCGGCCGATGTGCTGAAACGCGCCTGGAGCGGCTGGGAAGGCTTTGTCGACTGCGAGAACCAGCACGACGACGCCTGCCTCGCGCTGATCCTGCTCAAGCCGGAGGCGACGCTGGAGATAGGCTCGGACGCGCGCAACTGCAAGCTCGCCCGGCAATTCATCGAAGCCTGGTCGGTGACCGCGGGCTATCCCGACCTGGAACGGGGCCGCATCGTTTTAGCCGCCGACGAGGCCGTGACCAACATCATCCGGCACACCTATCAAAACGCGCCGGACAAGTGGATCCAGCTCTCGGCGGAAATCGCCGACGGTCTCATGCATCTGCGCCTGCGCGATCACGGCCCGCACGTCGATTTCGCGAGCATGAAGGGCCGTGCCCTGGAGGACGTGAAGCCGGGCGGCCTGGGCCTGCATTTGCTCAAGACCGTGTTCACCGTCGTCGAACATCACAAGCTCCCGGACGGCAACGAGTGGCACCTGGCCAAGCCGCTGGAAACCTGAGTGTCGCTGCGGCAGGAAATCTCCGCCAGCTTGGGCCATCCAGGGAATAAAACCCACTTGCCGCAAGCAGCGGAATATTGGGAGAAGAGATAGGACCCATGGGACAAATAGGCCTTATGGGACCGCCGCAAGCGGCGGGGAATTGCCCCGGATAAGTGAAGAACCCCGGAGCAAGCTCCGAGGCATTTCGAGGAAGGCAGGGGGAATGGACAGGATTACAGGATTTACAAGATAGGGCCGGGTTCTGACTCAGAGCCGAACAAGGCAGGACCAAATTGCCAAATTTTCCAAATTAACGAAATTTTTGGGAGCTCCAACAGACAGACACCCTTTTTCCTAATTTGGTCATTTGGCGAATTTGGAAATTTGGTCCTGCTTCCCTGCTTTCCTCCGCCCCCATCCCGTCAATTCCGTAATTCCGTCAGTCCCCTGAATCCCCCCAAATCCAATAATCCCGTCCTGTCCTCCCCCCTCCCCGGCCAGACAAGCCGAAGCAAGCTTCGAGGAGTTCAACCCAACGGGATTAAAAGTCGGAACGTGGACGGGACTTACTCGGGAGGAAGCTCCGGTTTCGGGCGATGGGTGCCCAGCAGCCGGATGGCGCAGCCGATGGTCGCCAGCACGAGGATGACAAAGATCGCTTCTCCTGCAAACCAGCCGAGCTTGTAGGCGGGATTCTGTGCCACCACGGGCAGTTCCGGTGGCGACGTGAACTTGAGGGTACTGGCGATGTTCTGCAATTCGTAGTCGAGCGAGGAGTCGAGCGTCTGCAGCGATATGACGTAGATTTTGCCATTGGCGGCAATGGCATAGGCCCGAACGAAGATGGTCGTGCCATTAGCCAGGACCGCGTTGTACTGGACGTTGTAGGCCGGCACGTTATTCAGGGTGACCTGGTCCTCACCGACAAATTCAATTTTTGTCCCCTGCTGGCTGGCGGTTTGAACCATGCCCTTTTTCATCCCGGCCATGAACGCCGGGTCACCGACCGACTGCTTCTGGTCGTTCGGCATGACCAGGATGGCGACGGTCGATTGATCCTGCGGGCGCGCAGCCGAAAAAACCACGCCCGGCTTCGACGTGATGGCCCAGGCGTCGGGGATTTCCAGGCTGATCTTTTCGTCGGTCAGCTGGTAGATCTTTGCCTCAAGGACGGGCATGCCGAGGAAGAGCAGCAAGGTCGCCGCCAGGAGGGTCTTCATGGAAATGAGATGATCCAAGACAGACCTGTCAGGTAAAGGAAAATGGGTCGTGCGGGACTCGAACCTGCAACCAAGTGCTTAAAAGGCGCCTGCTCTACCATTGAGCTAACGACCCAATCAACTGACAACCATCAACTTGCAAAAGGGCTTCCTTGACCTTTCTACACCGATCTTCTACACTGAAAGTATGAAAACGAGGGAAAAGAGCACCCATAACCCATGGGAAAGAACTCAAGTTCAATGCCTTCTCCGTCATAGACATAGCGGGCGATACTACGGGCGATTCAAGGTCAGCGGCAAGCAAAAATGGATTGCTCTCGATACGGACGTCTTCACCGTGGCCAAACAGCGGCTGGTCGATGAGGCCGACAAGTTCAACAAGGTCCGGGGTATCCTCACCGATGTGGCGGAGGGCAAGGCAACGGTGGGCCAGCTTTGCGAAATTTACCGCGAACGGGTCGAATCCAACCCGGACTTTCGCCCGGCTACTATCAAGGTCCGGTCTGTGGCCCTGAAACGGGTGCTCAAGACATGGCCGGGCCTAGCCGACATGGAGCCCCGTCGAATCACCCCCGCTGCGGTTCAAGCCTGGGCCAACCGTCTCAAGCGGGACGGGACGTCTTTTACGCCGCCCGGCACGAAAACCGTCCGGATCGGCAACTCGGCAACTTCCGTCAACCACGCCATCGATACGCTACGCCGGGTGCTGGACATCGCTTTGGAACAGGGCCAAATCCATACCAATGCCGCGCGAGTCAAGCCGGCGGCGGGACGGCTCAAGAAAAAGGTCACGAGGAAGAAGCTGGTCATTCCGAGCCGGAGCGAGGTGGTAAAGCTTTTAGCCGCGATGGACGCGATACCTGGCTGGGGACACGAAGCCGCCGACCTTTGCCGGTTCTTCAAGATGACGGGCGCCCGGATTGGCGAGGTTCCGTTTGCCACTTGGAAGACGATCGATTGGGAGCGGAAGCTCATTCACCTGCCCGGTTACAAGACCGAGACTTCCGACCGGTATATTCCCCTCTTCCCGGCTCTCGAGACCCTTTTGAAGGAACTCATCGAACGCCGCAAGACCGCCGCCAACTGGCGCAAGGATAAGAAAGAATTTCTCAGCCCGGAAGATTCGATCTTCCGCATCAAGGAGTGCCAGAAAACGATCGACGCCGCCTGTGCATCAACTGGCGTTCATCGTATCACCCATCACGATTTCCGGCACCTTTTCGCCACCGCCGTGATTGAGTCGGGGGTGGATATTCCGACGCTTTCCCGCTGGCTCGGTCATAATGATGGCGGAGTTCTGGCCATGAAGACCTACGGCCACCTTCGCCTCGAACATAGCCAGCTCAGCGCGCAGAAGGTTACTTTTTAGCTGCCGCGGCTACCCTCGGCCACCAACTGGCAAATCGCAGACCTCACGCCCGAAGCCCGAAGCCTGGGCACGATCCTCTCCGTTGTTGGCTCCGGAACAAGCAGCGTAGAACTACGACTCGCCATCGTAAGCGTCGCAGCCCACTCTACTACGACATCTACGGGACACTTACGATCTAATCAAAAGTCTCCATTTAGCTTCAAAGTTAGTCGACCAATTACTGAGTACGTCATAAAAGTTATTAGCGTCTAGTCATCGAAGGCTGCGTCTCCATCGGGAGCCCATAAAAGCTTATGAACGCCAATCCTTTTCCGAAGTTCTAGCAACGAGGTATCAAAGATTATTTCGCCTTCATCTCTCGAAGCATAAATCGCCTTATCAACAGCAATCGCGATTCGACTGGCGTCACTTTCATTTGCGAATGGGGCCGTGCGCTTACCTCGATTGGCCATTCGTCTTTTTACCTCATCAAATGAACACGCAAGCATTGTTGCTCGAGGTGCATGCACGCCATACCTGTAGTTTCCAATGTAAACTACAAAAAAACCGAGGGCACGAAGTCCCGGTCGCTCAAACGCTTCTGTAATTTCCGATTCGATCGCAAAGCTCTTTTTATCGCCCGAAAAACTTTTATTCATTTATTATGACGTGTTTGCAAAATAAAGAGAGGCCGGAGGGGAGGCCTCTTGTCTCCTTTGCTCTCGATTCCTCGTCTCCCTTCATCCTGAAAGGATGAACGTCGTAAAGGGCGCTGCACGCTAGGACTCCCTCACCGACAACCTTTATGAGGCCATATTCCCATTTAGCGAGAGTCGCGAATTGGGTAGCGACGCCCCTCACAAGGAGGATGACGGAGCGACGAAAAGAGGTGACATAATGGGGGGGGGTGTCGCACTTCTCGGTTGATAATCGATCGAGGCACAGGCCGGGATTAAATGGACGGCGATCATATAATGCTTTATATTGGACGCCTTTATGCTTCATCCCACTCTTCCTGGCAAGGTTCTTGCCCAGGAATCCTTCCTTTCAAAATCAAGTTTCGCTCGCTCGATACGATTTTCTCGAAATGAATAATGAAAAAAGAATCATCAAGTTCGGATGCTACTTGGGAATGCTTTCGATTGCGATCGCCGTCAATTTGCTTCCAGTGTGCCTGACCTCAATTGGGAGAACCTTCGGAGGTCCGACGGGATTGAATCAGGAGCATCTCGGGCGAATCGCCGCGGCTATCTTTGCGGGAGTGGTGACTGGCTTGCTCGGGTCCGGTCCTTTGGCTGATCGAATGAGCGCCAAAACTTTCGTCGTTTCGGGGCATGTTCTGGCGGCAATCGGTTTGGGACTTCTCGCCTATTCCCACAGCTATATCCAAGTCTTGGAGGCTGCCTTCCTCCTCGGTCTGGGGGCCGGATGTCTTGACATGATTCTCGGCCCCGTTGTTTGCGCCCTGGAGCCCGAGCAGAAAACCGCAGCCGTGAACTGGCTTTATTCCGTCTATGGGATGGGAGCGGCGCTGACCACCCTGGCGTCGGTTCTGGCTTTCAGAGCCGGAATGGATTGGCGGAGCATAGCAAGCGGAATGTTCTGGCTTCCGGCCGTCCTCGCTGGAGTCTTTTTGACGCTTCCGTTGCCCCGCGTGGTGGTCGAGCGCGAGAGGCTGGGTTTGCGTCAACTGATCCGTCAGCCTTTTTTTCTGGCGGCTATGGCAACCATGTTTTTGAGTGGAGCGACTGAAATGGGCATGACCCAATGGCTTCCCGCCTACGCTCAATTTCATCTCGGCCTGACGCGGGAAACGGGAGGAATGGCCCTCTTTGTCTTTGCCCTTGCCATGGCGGCAGGACGAATTTTGAGTGGCTTCCTCAGTTTCCGTATTTCCATCTATACGCTTTTGATTGGAAACTGTTTGTTCACCATGGTCCTCTTTTTAATCAGCGGAGTTTGTCCCGTTCATTTTGCGGCTCTGATCGCGGCCGTGACGACAGGCTTTGCCATGGGGGGCCTTTGGCCCGGTGTTTTGAGCATTGCGGTCGACCGATATCCGCGCGCGGGTCCTTCGCTGTTCGGGCTGCTCGGTGCCATTGGCAATACGGGTGGTGGCACTATGTCGTGGGGAGTGGGACGCGTAGCCGATGCCACCTCCTTAGCGTTGGCGATGACGCTTTTGGCCGTTTGCCCATTTCTTATTATTCTTTTGATGTTGTGGATGAGGAAGGGACTACTGAAAAAAAGCCCGCTAGAGATTCGCCAGCCTGACCAAGGGCTTTGCGCTGGTCGCTTATCCGAAGACGTGGAACCACGTCCGGCGTCATGACCTTCATCGTCAACCAGAATGGTAAGTTGTATCAGAAAAATCTGGGCGAAGACACGCCGCATATCACTGGATCGATGAAGGAATACAATCCGGACAGCAGCTGGACGCTGGCACCGAAGGGGGATCAGTAGTCGCAGGGTTCGCAGATCGTTTCGCTACCGGCGTCAGATTGAGAGAAGTGAGACCTTTATCGAGGACAACGGGGCGAAGACCTTCCGCCAGTCTTGCGAATGAGTGGCGATATCACGGGAAGCCCCAAGATTTCCCGAGAAAAGTTCGAATGAACTTGCCTATTTAACATGAAATTTGTTAAATTGGTGTTAGTGAAAATTTTGGAGCAAAAAACCAGCTTGGCCGCCATCGCCGCCGCCTGTGAGGTCACCACAATGACCGTCAGTCGCGCCCTGCGTCAGGACGGTCGGGTTTTGGAGTCGACTCGTCGGCGCATCGTGACCATGGCCGATAAAATGGGCTACCTGCCCGCGAACAAACGAGCGGGCCGGCCTCGCCGCGCCAGCACCACGGTCCGCAAGAGCATTGATGTGATTTGGGGAATGGCGGTGGCGCCGGAAAATATTTTCCAGTCCCAGCTTCTCATCGCAATCGAGCAGACGCTTGCACGCCGGGGATGCGATTGCGTCATCCGGACGTGCGGTCACGATTACGACCGGTTTCTCCGTCTCTGCGAAACGTTGCGCGACTCGAGCGCCGCCGCAACTTTGCTGGTGGGCGACTTTCAGGTGGAACAACTGCGAACCCTGATCCGTCTCCTTCCCAAGTCGATCCTCGTCGATCAAACGGACGATCCCAGGCTCGACGGTCCCTACGAGTTTGTTGCCTTTGACAATGTGGAGGCTGCGCGGCTCGCCACGCGGCACCTTATCCAGACAGGGAGGCGGCGAATCGTGCTGCTGACCGGCCCCAAGGACCATTGTTTTTCACGTGAGATCGAACGCGGCTACCGGGACGTCCTTGAAAGCTCGGATATTGCGTGGGACGCCAAACGAATTCATTACACCAATTTTTCGGCCCACAGCGCCCATGCTTTGATCTGTCAAATGATTGAGAAGGGCGCGGATTTTGATGCTGTCTTCACGAATGATGAGATGGCTACTGGAGTCCTGCGGGCCCTGCATGAAAAAGGGAAACGCGTGCCGGAGGACGTGGCGGTGATTGGCTGCGACGGTCTGCCCTTGGGATTGCAGACCATTCCGTCCCTCACAACGGTGGCACTCGACTACGACCAACTCGGCAGACTGGCGGTCGAAAGCGTCCTGTCTGACGCTGGGGAGAAGACCGCACCGCAACGCTTGCGACTGGTGCCTCGCCTCGTGGTGCGAGAAAGTACCGGCGGCGGCGTCCTGCCGGAACAGGCCCCCCAGCGATGAAAGTGCTTCTTGGTTTCGACATGGAAACGGACGTGGGCAGTTGGACGCCTTTCTACGAAGGATTGGTTCACGGCACGCCGGGAATTCTCGAGCTTTTGGATCGGCATGGCATCCGGTCGACCTTCTTTTTTGTCGGAGACGCCGTCGCGGCCCATCCTGAGATTCTACAACGTGTTGCCGCGGCGGGACACGAGATCGGTGCGCACACACTTCAGCACGAGACGATCGGCGATGAGATCTTCCCGCTGCCGGGCTTGAGGCCGGTGCTGCCTGAAGAGTGCTTTCACCGTCTTCAGCTCTCGACGGAAGCCGTTGAAAAAGTGCTCGGCCAGAAAGTGGTTTCCTTCCGCGCTCCCCGGCTCTGGGGCAGCACGGCCATGGTCAATGCCCTCGAAGATCTGGGCTATGTCGCGGATTGCAGTTACCCCCTTTATCATTACGGCGAGCGGCTGGAGCCCTACCACCCCAGCCGTCTGGACTGGAGACAGCCCGGCGACATGAAGATCCTGGAAATTCCGAATTTTGCCGATTTAACGGTCATAAGCCGGGACCCCTATGGCCGCGAGCGCGATCAATGGCCTATCTTCCGCACCGAGGGCGCAAAAGCCCTCATGGGGCACGTCGATAATATGCTGCCCCGGTACGCCGCCGCGAATATTGACCCGGTGATCTGCCTTTATCTCCATCCTTGGGAATTTTATGAGATGCCACAGGGTCCCGTTCGCTTCGGGGAATGCTCCATCACGTTCGATTCCTTCATCGTGAAGAATTGCGGCGCGGTTGCGCTCCAGGAACTTGATCACCTCATCCAGCTTTTCAAAAGCAGGGGGGCCACCTTCGTCACCGCCCGCGAGGTCGCGGCCACTCACCCGTAATGGACGCCTTCGCACAACTTTCCCGGCTTAAAGGGGAAGGCCTTGTTCGCCTTGAGCAGGACGGCGGCTCGCTTGCGGTCTGTCCCGACATGGGCGCGCGCGTTTTTGCCCGGCTGGGGGGACTTTCTCTCCATCGGATCGATCTCGAAGTTGTCGCGGATCCGAGCCGCCCTTTTAATAATTTCGGTGGCGCGAATCTCTGGCCGGCGCCAGAAGGGGGAAAATTTGGCTTCAATTACCGGGGTAACGACTGGTATGTGCCCCCGGCGATCAACTCCGAGCCTTTCCAGATCGCCTCCCGCTCCGTGGAAGCCGTCAAGCTGAAGAAAACAACCGAGCTGACCAATCGCGCTGGGACAACTCTCCAGGTCCACATCACTCGGGAAGTCCGTTTCGTCCCGGCGCCGCCAATCCTGCAGGAGGCCACCCCTCAGCGCTGGCTCGCCTTTCAGACGGTCGACCGCTTTCAGGTACTCAATGAAGCGGGCACGGACCAAGCGCTGCTGGCGGCCTGGACCCTTGATCAATTTCAGGCCACCGACCAGACCATTTCTTTTTGTGCGGTGCGAAATCCACGCGAAGCCATTAACTTCGATTTTTATGCGCCGCCCGGTGACCGTGTGGTTGTGCATGAGAAGGGATTCACTTATGCCACGGACGGCCTTCGCAAAGGGCAAATCGGTATTCGCAAGGCCGCAAATCCGTCCTTGATCGGTTTCTTCGATCGGTCGCGACATCTGCTGGCGCTCAAGATTAATCGCACCGTGTCCGACGGACTTTTATTCAATATTGCCGATAACGAGCAGCCTGAGGGACCCTACTCCGCCGCCGATAGCTATAGCATCTTCAACTCCGATCCGGACATGAGGGCGTTCGAACTCGAAACCATCGGACCGCTCCAGCTTCGCAACGGAAAACTCGAAAGTTCCGAGGTAATTTCCTTGAACGCCTTTGCTCTCTTCGACGACGTCGCGGATATCGACCGGTTTCTTGCCGTCAACCTTGGCCCCCTAAACGAAAGCCAACCCAACCTATGAGCTACCTCTCCAAAAATGAAAGCCACCGCCGCCAGGCGAACGTGCGCGATCTGCTAATCGCGAAAAACCTCGATCTCGCCCTCGTCTACTATGACGAATTCAATATTGGCAATGGCTGGTATCTCACCGGATGGTGCCCACAATTCGAGAGCGGCGCAGTCCTGGTCCCGCGCCAGGGTGAGGCGATGCTCCTCGGCGGCCCCGAAAGCGAACCCTTCGCGAAGCTCGACAGCGCGATTACGGAGACGAGGAATTTTTCCGTCTTCATGGTGCCGGACGAAGAATATCCCAATGCAACCATTATCGATTTTCCCGCCCTTTTCGCCGAACTGAATGCGAAGCTCGGAACGGTGAAGCGGATCGGGCTCGTCGGCGCGGGACGCATGCCGGCCGATTGCTACCGCCAGATCATTGAGGGATTTCGCGGTGTGGAAGTCGTCGACATCACCACCGACTATGTTCAATTGCGCTTCGCCAAGTCGGACTGGGAACTGGAGCAAATCCAAGCGGCCTTTCAACTGGCCGACCATTGTTCCGACGCGATGGAGGAGAAAATCCGGAGCGGCGTTTCCGAAATTGAGGTGGCCGCGGCGGGCGAGCAGGCCGCGCGGAGCCGTGGAGCGAGTGGCTTCGGCTTTGGCACCATTGTCGGCAGCGGGGCGCGCTCTAATGCCGTCGTCCCCACCGCCACCGTCAAGCAGCTCCAGGAGGGCGAAATGGTCATGGTGGGCATTGCTCCCAAGGTCTCGGGCTATGCCGGAGTCATCGGCAGGACTCTGCCGGTGTCGGGCCGTTACACTCCACGGCAACAGGAATGTATGCACCATCTCCAGGAAGCATACCGCTTAACGCGGGAACAGCTTGTCCCGGGAAAGGTGGGCGTTGAGATGGATGCTCCGGCGCGTGCCTATTTCAAGAAACATGATCTATCGAAGTACCTGGTCTGTCCCTTCGTCCATACCATCGGCCTGCACGAGGCTGAATCACCCTTCTTCGGACCGCATAGCCACGATGTCCTGAAGCCCGGAATGGCTGTCTGCATCGATATTAGCTTCTTCGGGCATCCGGAATGGAATGGCACCCGAATCGAAACTGGTTACCGCGTGACTGAAAACGGTGCCGTGCCCTTCAGCGCCAAGGCAGACCGCTTGATGACTCCGTAATGGAACAAGGGGAACGCCGGAAGGCGTTTCCCTCTTTTCAGCGCACAATCCTCTTCGGTGAACCGCGCTTTGATCTATCTTTTTCCGGCGTTGATCGACTTGGTGGTGGCGACCCTTCAGTTCGTGTCCTCCGCACGAGCGCCCAAGCTGGGGGCTGACGCCATCGGCACGGGGGCGGTGCTCATGATCTGGAGCCTCTTTTATTTATCGACCTGCTACCTTTTGGGAAAGAGGGTCACCGTGGAAAATGCGCCACGTCTTCTTCAGATTTCCTGTTTCATTCTGACTGGGCTTTCGGCGACATTTCTGACCACGTCCTCGCTGGCCGTGATCTACCTGCTCATGGCCGGCACGGGAATCGCCACCGCCTTCTTTTTCGTTCCCTTTCAGATTTTCATGAAAGCCGTGGATGAAGATGATGCTCGCGCTCTCACCTTCACCACCGCCTGCTATACGCTGGCTTGGAGCACCGGCTACGCCTTGGCTCCCCTGGTGGCAGGCTACCTGATGATGCTGGGGCCGCCCTCCCCCTCGGGCGAGGCACTTGGCTGGAAATACTGCGATCTTTTCAGCTGCGCCATCTGCCTGGGGACGGCAGCGGGCCTTCGTCTCGTCAAGGGACGCTCCCTGTCTCCTCCGAAAACTCAGATGCCCGGGAAAACGGAATTGATCCCTTACGAAAAAATGCCCAATTACGCCTGGCTGGCCTGGACGATGGGAGGCGTCGGCATCCTCGCCTATTCGGCCCTGCGCTCGATTTTTCAGGAGTACGCCTACCAACTCTCGTTATCCGATGCCCTCAAAGGGACGATCCTTTTCGTCTTGAGCATGACGCAGGCGCTGGTCGGGTTTTCCTTCCTGCATTCCCGGCTCTGGATGTATCGGTGGCGCCCGTTGTTCGCCCTGGGTCTCTGCGGCCTGGCCGGGATGGCCTGTTTCGGTTGGGGAAAAGGGCCGGCGGCCTTCCTGCTGGGGGCGGGGCTGTATGGGACCTACTCAGGGGGGCTGTTTTTCTACTTTACCTTTCACGCTCTCACCCATGCGGCCGTTCGCTCGCGCCATGTCGCCATGAACGAGATCGTCTTCGGTTCGACGGCGTTGATGGGGCCGCTTCTGGGCGGATTCCTGGCCGATCATATTTCGCCCTCCTTTCCCTACCTCTGCTTTGGTTTTCTCCTCCTGCCCTGCCTGATCTTTCAAGCCGTGATCCATTTTCGCGATCGCGCGCGGGTTGACTCCGTGGCGAGAATTGGACAAGTCGCCCCTCATGGATGCAATTGATTAAGCAGCACAAAAGCTACCGGGTTGACCGCCGTGGACGGTCGCAGATCAAAAGATCACGGATGAGCCACTTCCGCCTTTTGGAATATGCCTCGGAATGAGTGGCCTTACGAAGAGAAGGCCTTCGTGCGGCGCTGGCCCCGATATAGCAGGGCTTCCCTTGTGCAAAGAAGGGAGGCATGACAAATTCGTGTCATGTCCCGATCTGCTGTAACCCTGAGCGATGTCGCACGGTCGCTGAACCTATCCACCTGCACGGTGTCCAAAATCCTCAATCGCTCGTTCAAGGGCTTCTCCTATTCTCCGGAAACGATCCGCCGAGTCGAGAAGGCCGCCGTCAGACTGAATTATACCGCCAATGCCCAAGCGCGAAGCTTGCGTACCAGTAAGTCGATGCTGGTGGGATTTCTTTTGCCCTCGGCAGAATTTTTTCTTTTTGGTGCTCTTACTGATCGGCTGGAACGGGAGCTTCGGACCTGGGGCTATCAGGTTTTAAGCGTGCATAGCCGAAATGACGTTCAGGAGGAAAAGGAGTTGATCCCAACCCTATTGTCACGAGGAATTGATGGACTGATCTGGATTCCCTCGCAAAGCCGTTTTTCGCCGTCGGAAATGGGCCTCCGGACTGGCCTTCCCGCCATCATTCTTGACCGGCCTTTTTGCACGACGGAACTTCCATTCGTCGCCACGGATAATCGGGCGGCCGCACAGGAATTGGCGAAACGTATCCGACAGGAAGGCCATCGCTCCGCTGTCGTGATTAATGCCGCGGCTCAAGATCGAAGCATGAAAGAGCGGTGTCAGGGGATGACGGATGTGTTCGGCAAGAATCTCCGGACGATTGATGTTCCCAACGATGCCGCCGAAGCGAAAAAAGCGATTTTGGCATTTATCGGACTCGAGAAGAAACGTCCTACTGTCTTAGTGGCACTTTCCGAAGCGCTGGCAATCGGAACCCTGGCCGGTTTGCGGGAATTGAACATGAGCATCCCGTCTGAAATCTCTTTCGCAGCTTTCGATGATTTTCCTCTCGCCAGCCACTGGTCGCCACGGATCACCGTGGTTCAACAGGATCTGGAGAAACTTGCCTCCCAAAGTGCGCAACTACTTCTGCAACGCATGAAGAGTCCCCGCAAGAATTTTGAAAATATACGAATCCCGGCTCAGCTTGTGTGGCGCGAGTCAGTGGGTCGCCCCCCGTTTTAAGAGCCGGAATATTCCATATCCGGCACAAGAATGAATCGCCGGTTAAGTGGCAATTTGTGCCGCCGTTCGGCATTCACCACCGCGCTTTTTCAGCCCGAGAATCAAGGCGTCCAGTTCGCGCAGGGCAACTTCGCCGCAATTCTTAACGATAAACGGATCGGGCCGCACTGCCCCTTCTCCAAAATGAATCAGCCCTTCAGGCATGGGATGGAATTCCCACGGATGAAAATAAAAGGCAAGGACCTTGCGGGCCACTTTCCGCTCCTGCAGATAGGCCAGGAAATTGTCGACATGCTTAAGAATCCGCTCGGCGGACTCGGTGCGGAATTTAGGCCACTGGTCCCGATCACGGCCATAGGTGTCGGTACTGGCCAGGCTAAGATCGGCGAAATTCGGAATCTCGAGAAGGCGAAGATTTCCTTCCTTGGTCCAATCACTCGCGTCCGGATGGTAAGGCGCCAGCCGATCCTTGTAGAAGTACATGGGGTAGGAGGCATCGCTGACATAGCCCAGCTCTTCCAGAGCGTTGCAGACGGCCGTCGAGCCGAAGAGTCGCGGGCAACGGAAACTAACCGGACGAACGCCGCCGACTTCCTCGACCCATTGGGTGTTTAACTCCAGGCGAGGTTTCACCTCATGAGGCAGAAGAGGATAGACGCCTGGAATCGGAAAGATGGGATCGCCGACCGTCTCATGGTACAGACTATGAGCTCCGATCTCATGGCCTGCGTCACGGCACCAGCGGACACTTTCCGGCACTTCCCTCGCCGAGTGGCCGACAAAATAAAATGTGCCCAAAACCTTATGATGCGCGAAAATCTCGAGAACGCGAGGCGTCCCGTGACGCAGGCCCTCATGGTGGGGGGTCCACGATCCGACATCGGTTTCCATATCGAACCCAAGAAGCACTTCGAAGCGGCTCATAAAACCAAAGCGGAGGAGACTTGGGCGTTCAAATAGTGACCTCGACCAAGGCAGTCAATTCAGGGGAGAGAAGTTCGTTGGCTTTTTCAGTGATGTGACAGCCATTTTCCCATCGCAGGCCGAAGACACTCCCATTTTCTTTCGCCAGTTCGCTGTCCGCAGGAGTGTAGAAAAAGGTATCGATTTGAAACGTCATCCCTGGCTCCAGCCTGTAGTTGCTCGTCGTTTCAATCCAGGGCCGTTCGACTTCGATCATGCCGATGCCGTGGCAGGGCCCGTAGAGCTGGTACTCGGCAAAACCGCGCTCCTTGACCCAGGCATCATACTTCTTCGCCACCTCGCTCGCCGGGATATTCGGCTGCATCAAGGTGCGGGTGAAGCGATGGGCCTCCAAGCCGAACTCCAAGAGTTTGCGTTGAGCAGGAGAAGGTTTTCCGATAGAGACGGGAATCCCAATACTGGCCGAATAGCCGTGGACGCGGGCGCTAAGATTGAGCTGGACGATGTCGCCAGCCTCGATCTTGCGATAGCCCGCACGGCCGATGGCGTGGCTGCTGGATTCCCCGGAGAGAACGTATTGAGGCAAACCCTCATACTCCGCTCCCTCAGCATAGATGATTTGCTGAGACATGCCGGCAATCTCAAGCTCAGTCAGACCTGGCTTGAGCCGGGCGATGACGCTATCGGTGGCGGCACGCGTAATGCGGAAAGCTTCCTCCAGGCAGGTGATTTCCGCTGGAGATTTGATGGCCCGCTGCTGAAAAATAATATCATCGGCCTTAACGATCTCGGCGGCGGGAAAGGCTTCCCTAATCGCTGTGTACACTGGGAGAGGAAAGATGGCCCAGCCAGCCAATCCAATTTTCTTCGGCTCTTTGCCGATGGCTTCTCGAACAAGAGTACGGAAATTGTCGACCTTGATCGAAGGATAATCAGGCTCCGCCGGCTCGCGATATTCAACCATCTTTCGGACATCGGAAATCTTGGTGCGGCTTTTAGAAAAAGTCTCGCTTTCCGGCCCGATGAGGAGCTTGGCGCCCCCCTGGGG
>OUNK010000035.1_pt2 | contig 15476 bp, 8 predicted proteins | sample 1755341 | NCBI WGS metagenome assembly OUNK01 (sample SAMEA3914788, study PRJEB12502) | metagenome | biome: forest; material: soil | place: Canada | collected 2011-07-03 | depth 0.1 m | reverse complement strand
AGCGCTGCGCCCATCGCCACCAGCGTGGTCATGGTGATCGGGCGGAAGCGCACTATGGCGGCTTCGCGAATGGCGTCCGGCGGTGAACGCCCGTATTCGCGCTCTGCGACAAGCGCGAAATCGACCATCAAAATCGCGTTCTTCTTCACGATGCCGATCAGCATGAGCACCGCAATCACCGACATGGTGGAGAGTTGCGTATGCGTGACAAGCATGGCGAGGAAGGCGCCCATGCCTGCGGCGGGTAGCGTGGAAAGAATCGTCAACGGATGGATCAGACTTTCATAGAGAACGCCGAGCACGATGTACATGGCAAGAATGACTGCGATGAACATGAAGGCCGCATTGGTCGCCGCTTCCACCAGCTTCTGGTTGTCGCCGGTGAATTTCTTGACGATGCCGGGTGGCAATTGTGCGGTGAACATCGCCTGGTCGATCAGCTTCAAGCCATCGGCCTGAGTAATGCCGTCGGCGAGGTTGTAATTGATCGTCGCCGATTCGAGCTGGTTGTAATGCTGAATGTCGATCGGCTCGATATAAGGCTTGATATGCGCCATGGCCGACAGCGGAACCATCTTGTTTCCGCTGTTGCGCACATACATATTCAAAAGCGTTTGCGGACTGAGCGAATTGGCGTCGTCCGCGGTAAGGATGACCTGATATTGGTCGATATCGGAGTAAATGACCGAAACGGGCGTCTGACCATACGCATTCAAGAGCATCTGGTCGATCTGTCCCATGCCCACTTGCAGGCGAGACGCCGCATCGCGATCGACCTGTAGCAATTGCTGCTTGCCGATGCTGTCGAACGTCGTACTCACATCGCGGAACTGCTTCATCTTGCGCATGACTTGCGCCAGCTTCAGCGTCGGATCCTGCAAGCCGCCACCCGTGGTGCTGGTGACATCGAACGCATATTGTCCTTTCGCCTTGGTGCCGCTGTTACCGCTAAAAAAGCCCAGGCTGGTGACGACGACATCCACGTCGGACAGCTTTTTGTATTGGTCATTGAGCCGCGCGATCACTTTGTCCACCGCGTCGGGCCGTTGACCGGGCCCATCGCCACGCGGCTTGAGGTCGACGAAGTACGTCGCTTGATTGCCCACCGCACCGTTGGTGTTGTTGCCGCCTAGGAACGAAGAAACATCCAGCACTGCGGGGTCGTTCAGCATCGTCGCGTCCACGTCTTGTGCGCGTTTGGCAAGCAAGTCCGGAGAGATGTTTGCGTCGGCTGTCAGGGTGACCTGCAGCATGCCGGTGTCACCCTCGGGCATCAGCGCGCCGCCTGCCGTTTTGGCGACTGCTACTGCAAGCACAACGGTCAATATCAAAAGGATGATCGGCTGCCAGCGCATGATCCGGCGATGATGCATCGCCCAGTCCAGGCCGCGTTCGTAGATGCGAAGCAGCCGGCGATCGAAGCGTTCTACGGCGAGCTCAAGCTTGCCCGGTTTATGTGTACCCTGATTTTCCTGCTCGAGATAACGGCCGCAAAGTGCAGGCGTCAGCGTCAGCGACACCAACGCGGAAAATACGATCGTCGCAATCAGCGTGACGGAGAACTCACGCAACAACATCACCATGGGGTTGTTGCCAACCACCATCGGCGCGAATACGGCAATCAGCGAGAGCGTAATCGAGATCACGGTAAAGCCGATTTCCTTCACGCCGATAAGTGAGGCGTCCAACGCATCGGCGCCCTGTTCCATATGGCGAAAAATGTTCTCGATCACCACGATGGCATCGTCCACCACGAAGCCGATGCACAACACGAGCGCAATCAGCGACATCATGTTGAGCGTAAAGCCGAGGGCATACATCAACACAAATGCGCCAGCGAGCGAGAGAGGCACGCTGAACATGGCGATGACGGTGGGGCGAACACGACGTAGAAACACCAGCATCACCAGCGCCACCATCACGATGCTGAGCAGCAGCGCCACTTCCACTTCGTGCAACGCTGACTTCGTGGACAACGTTAGATCGAAGATCGGCGTGATCTGCACATCGGCCGGGACCAGCGCCTGAAGGCGAGGAATGGTTTTGCGAATTTCCTCCACCAGTTGCACCGAATTGGTCTCGGGGCGCTTCATCACCTGCATCACGGCGGCGTGTTGACGGTTGAACCATGCCGCCTGATAAGCATCCTGCTGGCCATCGGTGACGGTGGCGACATCGGACAGCCGCACCGGCACGGTTTTCTTGTTGACAACAACGAGTGAGGCGAAGTCCTTCGCCGTGTGCAGGCCGTCGTTGGCCGTAACGGTCATTTGCGTTATGCCGTCGCTGACGATCCCTTGTGGTGACGCGACGTTGGCGGCACGCAAAACGTTGGCGATGTCGTTCGACGTCAGGCCCTTGGCGGTGAGTGCCTGATTGTTTAGAGAGATGCGTATGGCATGCGGGGCGCCGCCGATGAGCTGAGCCTGCGCCACGCCATCAATCTGCGCCACGGCTGGCCGCATCAGGGTATCGGCCAAATCGTAGAGCTTGTCGGGCGGCATGCTGGTGGAGGTCATCGCAATCAGCAGCACCGGAATCTGCGAGGTGTCGGCCTTGAAGTACTGCGGCGGCGACAACGCCATTTCGGCCGGCAGATCGGGGGCCGCTGCGTTCAGGGCCGCCTCGACATCGCGGGCAGCCTGGTCGGCGCTGCGGCGCATGTCGAACTGAATTTGAATATTCGCGCCACCTGGATTCGAGTCCGAGGTCATTTCCTGGATGCCGGGAATACGACCGAGCTGCCGTTCCAACGGGGCGACCACCGTCGACGCGACGGTTTGCGCATCGGCACCAGGAAGCAGCGCCTGCACGGCCACTGCGGGAAATTGGAGCGAGGGAAATGCCGCCAGCCCTAGCAGCAGGTAGGCGCAGAAGCCCGCAATGACCAGGCCGATCGCCAACAGTGAGACGGCTACCGGGCGACGGACAATAGGCTCGAAGATATTCATGCGTTCACCCGTACGCCAGCGTCAGGCAGGCGCAAGCGACGCTTGGGTGCGCGGTTCCATGCAAGAAAAAGAGCGTATCCATAAGCACTTCATACCCGCATGCACAGGTCTGCAAATGTGCCTTAAGTCCGACCCTGCCGAAAGGCATGCGGATAGATCATGGAACGCGGCCCGGCGCTTTGGTTCCCGTTGCTGCGAGACTGAAGGCTCTACTCGTCATCCCGGCTTTCGCCGGGATGACGAGCGAAAAGCTGCGGACGATCACTCTGCCGCGGGAACCTGCTTGTCCAATTCCCGCAAACGACGCCTTTCCGCACGACGCGCCTTGCGCACCGCCTTACGTTCGCGACGGTCGTGTTGCCACAAATAGATGGCCGGCGTGCTGAGCAAGGTCAGCAGCTGCGATACGAACAATCCACCAAGGATCGCGATACCCAGCGGCTGGCGCATTTCCGAACCGACGCCGAAGCCGATCGCGAGCGGCAATGCCGCCCCCATCGCCACCAGCGTCGTCATGGTGATCGGGCGGAAACGCACAAGCGCGGCCTCGCGAATCGCTTCCGGCGGCGTGCGGCCCTCTTCGCGTTCGGCAACCAGTGCGAAGTCGACCATCAGGATCGCGTTCTTCTTCACGATACCGATCAACATCAATACGGCGATCACCGACATCATGGTGAGCTGCGTATGCGTGAGCAGCATGGCAAGAAATGCGCCCATGCCAGCGGCGGGAAGCGTGGAGAGAATCGTCAGCGGATGGATCAGGCTCTCGTAGAGAATGCCAAGCACGATGTACATCACCAGGATCACTGCCGCGAAAACGATCAACGCGTTTTCCATCGCCTCGACCAGCTTCTGGTTGTCGCCCGTAAATCGCTTGGACACGCCGGGTGGCAGCTGTGCGGCGAACATCGCCTGATCGACGAATTTCAAACCATCCGCCTGGGTGATGCCGTCAGCGAGGTTGTAGCTGATCGTGGACGATTCCATCTGGTTGTAGTGCTCGATCTCGACCGGCGCGATGTATGGCTTGATGTGCGCCATGGCCGATAGCGGAATCATCTTGCCCTGCGTATTGCGCACGTACGTGTTGAGCAAGGTTTCCGGGCTGAGCGAATCGGCGTTGCCGGCGGTCATCACTACGCGGTACTGATTGATGTCCGAATAGATCACCGAAACCGGCGTCTGGCTGAAGGCGTCTGTCAGGGCCTGATCGATCGTGCCCATGCCTACCTGCAGGCGCGAAGCGGCGTTGCGGTCGACTTCCAGCAGCTGTTGCTTACCGATGCTGTCGTAGCTGGTGCTGACGTTCTTGAATTGACTCATCTTGCGCATCACTTGCGCGAGATGCAGCGTTGCCGGCTGCAGCGGCGCACCGGTGGTGCTGCCCAGGTCGAAAGCGTATTCGCCGCCGCCTTTGTTGGTGCCGCCGCCGAGGAATTGCATGCCACGCATCGTGATGGTCATGTCGGCGATATTTTTGTACCGCTTGTCCAGTCGTTCGATCACCTTGTCCACGGAATCGGGGCGCTGGCCTGGGCCGCGGCCGAGGGGCTTGAGGTCGATGAATAAAGTGGAGTTGTTGCCGACCGCGCCATTGTTGTTATTGCCGCCAAGGATCGTGGTGACGTCCTGCACGGCGGGATCGGCCTGCATGATGGCAGCGACAGCCTGCGTGCGCGTTGCCATCAACGCGGGAGAAATGTTCGCGTCGGCGGTCATCTGCGCGATCATCATGCCGGTATCTTCCTTGGGCATGATTGCGCCGCCTGCCGTCTTGGCGACGACCGTGGCCAGACCAATCGTAAGGATGAGTAGAATCAGCGGCTGCCAGCGCATGATCCGACGGTGGTGCATCGCCCAGTCCAGGCCGCGCTCGTAGATGCGCAGCAGCTGGCGGTCGAAGCGTTCCACTATCGCTTCCAGCTTGCCTGGTTTGCGATCTCCCGGCTTTTCCTCTAGTAAATAACGGCCGCACAACGCAGGCGTAAGCGTGAGCGACACGACCGCGGAAATCACGATGGTCGAGATCAGCGTGACCGAGAACTCGCGCATCAACATCACTAACGTGTTATTGCCGAACACCATCGGCGCGAACACGGCCACCAGCGAGACCGTGATCGAAATTACCGTGAAACCGATCTCGCGCACGCCGAGTAACGCCGCATCCAATGAAGGCATGCCGTGTTCCATATGGCGCACGATGTTCTCGATCACCACGATCGCATCGTCCACCACAAAGCCGATGCACAACACCAGCGCGATCAACGACAAGGTGTTGAGGGTGAAGCCGAGCGTGTACATCACCACGAACGCACCGGCAAGCGACAATGGCACGCTCAACATCGCAATCAGCGTGGGGCGCGCCCGCCGCAAGAACACAAGCATCACCAGCGCCACCATCACGATACTGAGCAGCAGCGCTATCTCCACTTCATGCAGCGCGGACTTAGTGCCTTGAGTGAGGTCGAAAATCGGCGTGATCACCACGTCGGCAGGCACCAGGTTGCGCAGTGCCGGGAGCCGATCGCGAATGTCCTGAACCAATTGCACCGAGTTGGCTTCGGGACGTTTGCTGATCTGCATCGACACAGCGCGCTGGCCGTTAAACCACGCAGCCTGATACTTATCCTGCTCGCCGCTGGTGATGGTGGCTACATCCGATAGATGCACCGGCACGCCCTTCTGGCTGGCGATCACCAGCGAAGCGAAGTCTTGCGGCGTGTGCAGCGCATCGTTGGCAGTGACGGTCATCTGGCTGATGCCGTCGCTGAGAATGCCCTGCGGCGAGGTGACATTCGCGGCGCGCAGCGCGTTGGCGATATCGTTTGCGGTGATACCCTTGGCCGTTAGTGCGGAGTTGTTCAACGTGACTCGCACCGAGTGCGGCGTACCGCCAAAAACTTGCACCTGCGCCACACCGGGAATTTGCGCCACGGCAGGCATCAGCAAGGTATCCGTGAGGTCGTAGAGCCTGTCCGGCGGCATGCTGGTGGAGGTCAGCGAGATCAGCAGTACCGGGATCGATGCCGTGTCGAATTTGAAATATTGCGGCGGCTGCATACTCGCCGGCAAGTCCGGCTGAGCCGCGTTGATCGCGGCCTGCACATCGCGTGCAGCCTTGTCGGCATTGCGACCGAAATCAAACAGGATCTGGATCTGTGTACCACCGGCATTGCTGTCCGAGGTCATCTGCTGGATGCCGGGAATGCGGCCCAGCTGTCGTTCCAGCGGCGCGACGACAGTAGCCGCCATGGTTTGCGCATCGGCGCCAGGGTACTGGGCGATCACCACCAGTCCGGGAAAGTCCAGCGACGGCAACGCCGCGACGCCCAGCACGAGATAGGCGCAGAAACCGGCGATGGTCAGCCCGATCGCCAGCAGGGCGGTGCCGACCGGCCGGCGAATGATGGGCGCAAAAATATTCACCGCGTCACCGACGCGTCGGTGTCAGGTAGATGTAAGCCGTGCACACGCGAATCCAGCGCGTGCTTCGGCGCATCGAAAAAGAAGGGCACATTCATGGGCACCTTATGCCTTGGGAAGCTGTCCCCGCGAATGTGCCTGAAGTCCGGCCGTGCCGAAAGGCATGGAGCGGATTTTCCTGTTCAGGCAGTTATTTATTCAGGTAACCACCGCCCCGGCAAAGGTCGGGGCGGTCTGGAAATCCTGTCATCAATGGATCGTCGGGGTGTAACGCAGCGTGAGATACCAGGTACGGCCGAGCTGGTTGTAGTAGTAGGCCGTTTCGTAGTTCTTATCGAAGACGTTTGCCAGGCGCGCTTCCACACGCCAATCGGGTGCGAAGTTGTAGCTGGCGCGCAGGTCCGTGGTGGCGTAGCCGCCCATGCGATATGCGTTCGCGGCGTCGTCATAGCGCGCATCGGCAGCGAAGAAGGTGGCGCCGACGCCGAACTTGCCGAAGCTGCGATCCACATCCAAGCGCGCGGTCTGCCTGGCGCGACGCGGCAGGATTTTTCCATCGTTGCCGTCGTTGCCATCGTCCTTGGGCTGCAACCAGGTCAGGTAACTCTGCACGCGCCAGTTGTCCACGTTGAAGCCGAACTGGCCTTCGACGCCGCGAATCAGCGCACGGCTGACGTTTTCTGGGACGAATTCGGTGTTCAGCTCGATCAGGTTATCGATGCGCGTCTGATACGCATTGAGACCCCAGTTCCAGTTGTTGAGCTGCTGCGTGAGGCCGATTTCACCGCTGTGCGACGTTTCCGGCTTCAGATCGGGATTGGAGGTAGGCACGCCGCCAAACGCCGGGTAATACAGATCGTCGAACGTCGGCGCATGGAAGGCCGTGCCGTAGCTGGCCGACAGCACCAGGCCCTGATCGAAGTGATAACCCCACATCGCATCGCCGGTGTTGTGATTGCCGAACTGATCGTTGTGGTCGTGACGTGCGGACAACTGAATTTCGTTCTGCCCGAACATGCCCTGGTACTGGGCGAAGGTGCCCGCGTCGCCGCGTGTGGTTTGTTCGAACGCGGTGTCGCTGAAGATGTGTTCCTGCTCGTAATCCGTGCCAACGGTCAGCAACTGGTTGGTGCCCAGCGTGATGTCGTTCTGCCACGAGGCCTGATTGCGACGCGAATCGAAGTATCCGGTACCCATGCGCGGGTAATACTCGCCGAAATACGAGCCCTGATAGAACGTGTCATTGTCGTCGCGGCTTTGGCCGGCGCTCAGCGTCACCCTCCAGATATCCACCGGTATGAAGCTCAGGCGCGTACCGGCAACGTATTGCTCTTCGATCGTGTCGTCGCCGCTGTAGGGGGAGCCGGCATATTCGACGTTGCTCTTGCTGCGCAGCCAGTCGAACACCAGCTCGGTGCCGTTATCCCAGCGATAGCCGAAGTTGGCGAAGCCGTTCCAGTTGCGATACGCGTCGTTGCGCGGATCGTCCACGAAACACGCCACGCCCAATTCCGCCGCACCCATGCGGCAAGAGGGAATGCCGCCGGTATATTCGCCACCGAGGCTCGCGTTGTACCAAAGATGCGAATCGCCGCCGGATACGCCGGCCTGGCTGTTGATATAGCCATGGCTGCCGCCCGTCACGCTGATCGACGGCGCAATGCCGCCATTGGGCTGGCCGTGACGCGTAAAGATCTGGATCACGCCGCCGATCGCATCCGAACCGTACAGGCTGGCGCGCGGACCGCGCACGACTTCAATGCGATCGATCGCTTCGACCGGAATCTGTTCCAGCGCCGGCACACCCGCGCTGACCGAACCGATGCGCACGCCATCGATCAGCAGTAGTGTGTGATCGGCGTTCGTGCCGCGCAGAAAAATGCTGGCCTGACCGCCGATGCCGCCGGTCTGCGCCATCGACACGCCGGGCAAGCCTGTCAGCAAGTCCACTAGCGAGGTGGGCTGCAAGCGCTCGATGTCTTCGCGCGTGATCACGGTGACCGACGACAGCGTGTCGTTTTCCGTGGTGGCGGTGCGCGTAGCAGTTACCACCACGGTTTTCAGCGTGGTGTTCTGATCGTTCGACGGATCGCTCGATGCGGTTTGCGCGTAAGCAAACGAGCTGCTCAAACTGAGTGCGAGCATGGCGGCAGCCAGCGGAGTTTTCTTCAACATGTTCGGTTCCCCTGCCACACGTCCCCGCGCGGCGTAGATAGATAAGCCGGCAGCCATGCGATGTGGGAGGGAACGGAATGCGAGCAGGCGCAACAAGGTCGGCACGCGATCCGAGTCTCGCCCACCGCGAGTTGCCAGAACCAATGAATCAGGCCGGTCTCCGGACTCGCGAGGTGGCGCGCTTGAACCGCGCCCTCGAACGATGCCTTCCCATGCGTACAGCACAGTGGCGTAGAACCGTTCGAAAAACTCGCTTACCGTTGCGGGGGCAGTGCCGGCCTTGCTGCGTAAACAGCGCACCGGCTTCCCGTTTCATCCCCTTCGGTTAGATAGGCCTAAGGGACACCTGAAACGCGCGAACTGTAGCCGGTGAGGGCGTCAAGGGCAACGTTATGGCAGCACGCTGGCGTGGCTGAGGTCGCAACCGGAGGCCCCTGGTGTATCGTTCCGCTCACCCGTTGGCGAGGCAAACCCATGTCGAAACTCCTGGTCAAGAGCTTTGCAATGTCCATCGATGGCTATGGCGCTGGACCGAGCCAAGATCTAGAAAATCCGCTCGGCGTCGGAGGCGTTACGTTGATGGAGTGGTTCTTCCATACGCGCGTATGGCGAACGATGCACGGCCTCGATACGGGCGAGGCGAGTGAAACGGGCATCGACAATGACATCGCCGAGCGAGGCTTTGCCGGCATTGGTGCCTGGATTCTTGGGCGCAATATGTTCGGCCCCGTGCGGGGCCCGTGGCCGGACGACAGTTGGAAAGGCTGGTGGGGCGACGAGCCGCCGTATCACACGCCGGTCTTCGTACTAACGCATCACCCGCGCGCGCCGCTGAAGATGGCTGGTGGCACGGAATTTCATTTCGTCACCGGTGGCATTCATGCCGCATTGGAACAGGCGATGGACGCGGCGAAGGGGCGCGATGTGCGTCTTGGCGGCGGCGTTGCAACGATTCGGCAATACCTGCGCGCAGCACTGATTGATGAGCTGCACCTCGCTGTAAGCCCTGTACTGCTTGGTTCCGGGGAGCATCTCTTGAACGGCATCGACATGCCTGCCCTGGGTTACGAATGCTCGAACTACGTGGCGGGCGAACGTGCAGCGCACATTTTTCTGCGCAAACGAGCCTAAACAACGCCAGGGCGCTTGGCACGTCGTTTCGTGTGACGTTCCATAATGCATTGGCTCGAAGATGTGGGTAACTGACGCACAGGGTGTCAGGTTCTATAGGACAATAACGCTACTTTCGCTGCGCCTTTTAACTGTCCATCAAGCGGTTTCTAGCCATGAAAGCTGCAGACGTGAAAGCTGTCACCATGAAGGTGTTGAGCGCGATGGGCAAGGTCGTCACGTTCATCTTGATCGCGCTAGGCGTACTTCTTTTAATTGCAGAACGGCTGCATGAAACGTTCTTCAGTCCCGTCGTGAATTTCATTCGCTCGATAATCTGAATCCGTTCAAGCGAGTTACGGAAAAGAGAGCTCTTGCGCGCGGCCGTCGGTCTCGATCAATCGGTCTGTAGCTCAGCGACGAAATCGTAAATATCGCCGCGATACCACGAGGTGGTGAACTCCACCACGCGGCCGTCATCGAGAAAGCCACGGCGCTCGATGTGCAAGCCGGCGCTGCCAGTCGTGACATGCAACAAGCGAGCTTGCCGCGCACCTAGCAGTACCGCGCGCAGTCGTTGCAAGGCGCGGACCGGGCGGCAGCCATGGTTTTCCAGGGCTTCGTAAAGCGAGTCGTGCACTTCATGCGGGTCGGGCAGCACGCTGGCCGGCACCACGCTGCGTTCGATCGCCAGCGGCTCGTCTTCGGCGTAACGCACGCGATGCAGCCGGGCAACCAGCACGCCAGGCGACAGATTCAGCGCCATGGATTCTTCGGGCGTCACCTCGCCCACACTGCGCTCAAAGAATTCCGAGCGCGGATGCAGGCCGCGGGCGCGCAGGTCTTCGGTAAAGCTGGTCAACCGCGACATCGGCTTGATGATGCGTTCGGCGACAAAGGTGCCGGCGCCGTGACGCTGGGTCAGCAAGCCTTCCTCGACCAAGCCGGAAATGGCCTTGCGCACCGTCACACGCGACAAACCCAAAGCCTGCGATAAATCCCTTTCGCTCGGCAGGGTTTGGCCTGGCTCAATGTCACGATGCTGGATCACATTGCGAATAGCCCGGCGCAGCCGCAGGTAGGCCAGCGGCTGGTGGGTGGTCGTATCGCGGCTGAGGCGCCGGTATTCGTCGGCCAAGGCGTTTTGCATAGGTAGCGCACCATACCAATGCCGAACCACTTGTACAACAGCGGGTTGCGCCAAGTCCTGTGCCCTTAGGACAATTTTGCATACGATTGCACCGCAAAAAATACTGGTATTGCCTGGTATGTCATTGGTACCATCCGGGTTCCCCCGGCGGCCACACCCCCGTGGCTAGCCAGCATCAGCAAGAGGTGAGTTGTGACTACACCTGCTCAACCGGTCGAGACCTTCGATCTGGTGATTTTCGGCGGCACTGGCGACCTGGCCGTGCGCAAACTGCTCCCTGCCCTATTCCATCGCTTCGTTGACGGCCAGATCCAGGCCGGCAGCCGCATCATCAGTGTGGCCCGCGAGGCGCTGGACGAAGGGAGCTACTGCGCGCAGATTCGTTCCGCCCTCAACGGCGCCGCCGAATCCCAGCCAGCCAAGCTCGACGCCTTCCTCAAGCTGGTCTCCTACCGGCCACTGAATGCTCGCAAGGACGAAGGTTGGGACGACTTCGCCAAGTTGATCGAAGAAAGACCCGGCAACGTGCGCGTGTTCTATCTCTCCACGTCGCCGGAATTGTTCGTCGACATCTGCCGCCGCCTGGGCCACTACGGCCTCAACAAGGGTGAGTCGCGCGTGGTGCTGGAAAAACCGCTCGGCCACGACCTGGCCAGCGCCAATCGCATCAACGACGACGTCGGCGAAGTGTTTGCGGAGTCGCAGACCTTCCGCATCGACCATTACCTCGGCAAGGAAACGGTGCAGAACCTGCTGGCGCTGCGCTTCGGCAATGCGTTGTTCGAGCCGCTGTGGAATGCCGGGCATATCGATCACGTGCAGATCACCGTGGCCGAAACGCTGGGCGTGGGCCGCCGCGGTCCGTATTACGACAATGCCGGCGCACTGCGCGACATGGTGCAGAACCATTTGTTGCAGCTGCTTTGCATGGTGGCCATGGAGCCGCCCTCTTCGCTGTCGCCCAACGCGGTGCGCGATGAAAAGCTGAAAGTGCTGCACGCGCTCAAGACCATCGACGGCAGCAACGCGGCGCAACTCACCGTGCGTGGGCAATATCGCGCAGGTGTGGCGGAAGGTCAGAGCGTGCCGGGCTACATCGAAGACTTGAACTGCGATGGCAAGACCAACGTCCAGAAATCGAACACCGAAACCTTCGTTGCGCTGAAAGCCGAGATCGGCAACTGGCGCTGGGCTGGCGTGCCGTTCTATCTGCGCACCGGTAAGCGATTGGCCGAGCGCGTGTCGGAAATCGTGGTGGCATTCAAACCCGTGCCGTATTCGATTTTCAGCAGCTCAGCCGGTCCGTTGGCGCAGAATCGCCTGGTGTTGAGGTTGCAGCCGGATGAGGGCGTCAAGCTGTGGCTCACCATCAAGCATCCGGGCCCGGGCGGTTTGCGCCTGCGCCACGTGCCGCTGGATATGAGCTTTGCCGAGGCCTTCGGCGCACAACAATCCGATGCCTACGAGCGCCTTCTTCTGGACGTGATCCGCGGCAATCCCACCCTGTTCATGCGCCGCGATGAAGTCGAGGCGGCATGGCGTTGGGCCGATCCGATCCTGGCCGCCTGGGCCGCCAGCGGCGAAGCGCCGCGTCCGTACACAGCCGGAACATGGGGCCCGAGTGCCGCAGTGGCCTTGATCGAACGCGACGGGCGCACCTGGGACGAGGACAACGACTAGTGGCCGCGCAACCCACCATCCACGCCTTCGAAGACGGCCAAACACTCGCTACGTCGCTGGCCGAGCGCATCGCCAACGATCTGCGCGCGGCCATCGAAGCGCGCGGCGAGGCGTTGATCGCCGTGTCGGGTGGCAGCACGCCCAAGCGCCTGTTCGATCGGCTTTCGCATGAAACATTGGATTGGTCGCGCGTCACCGTCACCTTGGTCGACGAACGCTGGGTGCCGGATACCGATGAGCGCTCCAACGCGCGCATGGTCGAAGCGTTGCTGCTGCGACATAACGCGGCCGATGCGGAATTCGTGCCGCTCTATGTCGAAACGGCCACGCCGGAAGCCGGCATCGGCGAAGTGCGCGCACGCGTAGCGACGATGAAGCTGCCGTTCGATGTAGTGGTGCTTGGCATGGGGCCGGATGGTCACACCGCGTCGTTTTTCCCGGGCGGCGATCGCCTCGAGGAAGCGCTGGATACGGCCAACACAGCACAGGTCTTGCCGATGCGCGCTCCCGGCGCAGGCGAGCCGCGCATCACCTTCACGCTGCCGGTGCTGCTCAAAGCACGCACGCTGTATCTGCACATCGAAGGGTCCGACAAGCGTGTGCTGCTGGAACAGGCCGAGCAGCCCGATAGTCCATTTCCCATCGCCAGTGTGCTGCGCAATGCGCAGCATTTGGACGTCTATTGGTGTCCGTAATGAAGCACTTTTTGCCGCGATCCGCTCCCTCCCCTACGTGTCGTAGGGGAGAGCTGGGGTGGGGTGAAGTCCCTCATGTCGCGGCAAGTGTGTGTAACCCCCTCCCAACCTCTCCCTGCAAACAGGGGGAGGAGTTCACGCCGCGCCATGCCGGCTGGAGTTGAAGATGAGTTTGCATCCCGTTGTTGCCGAAGTCACCGAGCGCCTGCGCGAACGCAGCCGCGATACACGCGCCGCGTATCTCGATCGTATCCATGGTGCTGCCGTCGACGGCACACATCGCGCGCGCCTTTCCTGCGGCAATCTTGCGCACGGCTTCGCCGCGTGCGGCACGCAAGACAAAGCCGCATTGCGCGAAGGCCACACGCCGAACATCGGTGTTGTCACGTCGTACAACGACATGCTTTCGGCGCATCAACCGTACGAGCGCTATCCCGCTTTCATTCGCGAAGTGGCGCGTGATGCAGGTTTCACCGCGCAGGTTGCCGGTGGCGTGCCGGCCATGTGCGATGGCGTGACGCAAGGTCGTTCGGGCATGGAGTTGTCACTGTTTTCGCGCGACCTGATCGCCATGGCCACCGCCGTAGCGCTGTCGCACGACATGTTCGACGGCGCGCTGTACTTAGGTATTTGCGACAAGATCGTGCCGGGCTTGTTGATCGGCGCGCTCAGCTTCGGTCATCTGCCGGGCGTGTTCATCCCTAGCGGCCCGATGCCCAGCGGCATCAGCAACGAGCAGAAATCGAAAGTGCGTCAGGCTTATGCGGAAGGCAAGGCCAGCCGCGCGGAGCTGCTGGAAGCGGAAGCGAGCTCGTACCACTCGCCCGGCACCTGCACCTTCTATGGCACGGCCAACTCCAATCAGATGCTGATGGAGATCATGGGCCTGCACTTGCCTGGTGCCAGCTTCGTCGCACCTGACACGCCGCTGCGCGACGCGCTCACCGCCGAAGCGGTGCGGCGGTGTGCTGCCATCGGCAAGCATGGCGAAAACACGCCTATCGGCCACATCATCGACGAGCGCGCCATCGTCAACGGCGTGATTGGTTTGCACGCCACGGGTGGTTCCACGAATCATCTATTGCATCTCGTGGCGATTGCGCAGGCAGCTGGCATCGCGCTGCGCTGGGAAGATTTCGACGCGCTGTCGTCGGTGATTCCGTTGCTGGCACGTGTTTATCCGAACGGCTACGCGGACGTGAACCAGTTCCACGAAGCGGGCGGCATGGCGTTCCTGATCGATCAGCTGCTGAGCGCAGGCCTGCTGCATGGCGATGCGCTCACCATCGCCGGCACCACTCTTTCCGGCTACACCAAGGTGCCGATGCTGGATGAATCCGGTCAGCTGATGTGGACGCCCGTCCTCAAGGAAAGCGGCAATCGCGGTGTGCTGCGCGGTGTAAGCGAGCCGTTCCGCGCCGATGGTGGCCTGCGGATGGTGCACGGGAATGTTGGCCGTGCGGTGATCAAAGTGTCTTCCGTGCCGGATGATCGCCTGGTGATCGAAGCGCCAGCTGTGGTGTTTCATGATCAGGACGAGATCAAGGGCGCCTTCGACCGTGGCGAACTCAATCGCGACTTCATCGCGGTGGTGCGCTTCCAGGGCCCGCGCGCGATCGGCATGCCAGAGCTGCACAAGCTCACGCCGACGCTGTCGGTGCTGCAGGATCGCGGCCATCGCATTGCCTTGGTTACCGATGGCCGCATGTCCGGCGCCAGCGGGCGCGTGCCGGCGGCGATTCACGTGACGCCGGAAGCCGATGACGGCGGTCCGATCGCAAAGATCCGCGACGGCGACATCATCCGCCTCGACGTAGTGAAGGGTGAGCTTGACGTTCTCGTCGATGCCGGCGAATTCGCCTCGCGCACGCCAGCCATCGAAGATCTTTCGCGTCACCAGCACGGCATGGGCCGCGAGTTGTTTGGCATGTTTCGTCGCAACGCTATGCCTGCCGATCTCGGCGCCGGCGTGTTATGACTTTTCACTCCCTCCCCTGCGTGCAGGGGAGGGTTGGGGAGGGGTCAAGCAATCTCACGAAAAAGCTAATCCCCTCCTAGCCTCCTCCTGCCAGCAGGGGGAGGAGTGCCGCCTTCAGGAATGGATATGAACATCGAAACAAAGCAACAACAGCTCGAAACAACCATGCGCCTGGCACCGGTGATTCCGGTGGTGATCATCGAAGACGCCAAGCATGCCGTGCCGATGGCGCGCGCGCTGGTGGCCGGTGGCATTCCGGCGATCGAAGTCACCTTGCGCACGCCGGCAGCGCTCGATGCGATTCGCGCCATCGC
>OUNK010003399.1_pt1 | contig 15501 bp, 15 predicted proteins | sample 1755341 | NCBI WGS metagenome assembly OUNK01 (sample SAMEA3914788, study PRJEB12502) | metagenome | biome: forest; material: soil | place: Canada | collected 2011-07-03 | depth 0.1 m | reverse complement strand
ACTCGAAGCCGTAGCCCTAACTCTTGATCACATCCCGTAACGCCAAGGCCGTCACCACGGCCACCCTGCGCAAGTCCGTTATCGACGCACTTGAAGACCTCAAGGCCAAAGACATCCGCGAAATCGATGTCCGCGGCAAGACCTCTATCGCCGACCTGCTCGTGATTGCTTCCGGCACCTCGGCACGCCACGTCAAATCCATTGCCGACGAAGTGGTCAGGTTCGCCAAAAAGGCGGGCGTGATGCCGCTGGGTGTCGAAGGCGAACAGGAAGCGGAGTGGGTGCTGGTGGATCTGGGCGACGTCATCGTGCATGTGATGCTGCCGCGCATCCGCGAGTTCTACGGCCTGGAGCGCTTGTGGTCGGTTAGCGACCGCGATGTCCAGGGCGAAGCCGCGCTAGCCGGTTAACAAACTCCGGCATGCGCGCCCGCCTGATCGCCATCGGCGAACGCATGCCCACATGGGTTGCAGAAGGGTTTGCCGAATACCGTAAACGGCTCTCTCACGATTTGCCTCTCGATTTAGTCGAATTGAAGCCCGGTGCTCGCGGTAAAGGGCGCGACGATGCGCGCGCGATACAGGACGAAGGTGCAGCCATACTCGCCGCATTGCCGCGCGATGTTCATGTGATCGCACTCGACGGTCGCGGCAAGAGTTGGTCGAGCGAAGAGCTTGCCGAACAGCTCGCCAAGTGGCGCATGGCCGGACGCGATCTCGCGTTTCTTATCGGCGGACCCGATGGGCATGCGCCGGAAGTGCTGGCACGTGCCGATCAAAAATGGTCGTTGGGTCCGCTCACCTTGCCGCATATGCTGGTTAGGCTGGTGTTGGCCGAGCAGCTGTATCGCGCCACTACGTTGCTCGCCGGCCATCCTTATCACCGTGCCTGATGGCAGGTAAGCGAAAGGCGGTTGCGCGAATCTGGATCACTGCATCGCCACCGGAGTCGTCATGAGCTTCCAGATTCGCCAGGCCACCGTTCACGACCTCGACGTACTGGTGCCGCTGTTCGATGGCTATCGGCAGTTCTACAAGCAGCCGTCCGATCCGGCGCGCGCACGACATTTTCTCACTGAGCGTTTTGCACATCACGAATCGCTGATTCTGCTGGCTTGCGACGATCGTGGAGCTGGCCTTGGCTTCACCCAGCTTTATCCGATGTTTTCTTCGGTGCGCGCGGTGCGCAGCTACCTGCTCAACGATCTGTTCGTTGTCGCCGAGGCACGACGGCACGGCGTAGCCAAGGCATTGTTGATGGCTGCTGCCGATCAAGCGCGTGCGCTTGGAGCGGCGAGCATGTCGCTGGCGACTGCGCTGGATAACACCGCTGCGCAAGCCCTCTATGAGTCGCTTGGCTGGCAGCGCGAGCAGGGGTTTTGTGAATACGGTTTGACGTTGGCTTAGCGGTTTTGCGTGCGTCGAGGCAGCTGTGCGGCGTCGAGTATCCGCATGCGATGCAAATATGATATATCCGGGTTGCAGCCCTGGTCTCCCATTGACCTACAGGTGTTGGATGCAGTGAAGGCGATTACGCAAGTTCATGCTCCATGGATGACTGCCGCGGTAGGTTTTGCCTATACGTGTAGACCTCGCGTTTTGTGCTTGCCATGAGCGTCCGCTACCGGCGTTTCTTCCGCTTTTCTTCAGCCCTCGCCGGGCTGCTTTTGTTGATACTTCTTTGCTGCGGCGCTGCCTACGCGCAAACGGATCCATGGGCACCCTTCGAAACGCCATGGTTCGACAAGCTTGGCGTATCCGAAGGCTTGCCGCATTCCATAACCACCGCCATCGCACAGGACAGTCGCGGCCTGATCTGGATTGGAACCAAAGGTGGACTAGTTCGTTACGACGGATACCGCATGCTGGTGTTCGAGATGGCGCGTGGGGATGTGGTGGGGCTGCCGGACACCTATGTGCGCAGCCTGTTGCCATTGCCGAACGGCGGCATGCTGGTTGGCACCAGCGATGGTGGATTGGCTAGATTCGACCCTTCGACCGGCACATTCCATGTCTATCCGGTCGATGCGAACGGTACGTCGGATTCGAAGATTTATGGCCTTGCTGCAGATCAGGCAAACGGCGTCTGGATAGCTAATGATCGAGGGCTGGATCATCTCGATCTTGCCACCAACGTCATAAGCCATCTTAAGACCGGCTCTGAAACGGCTCAGCGCAATTTCAGCGTATTGCAAGATCGCGCCGGCAACCTGTGGATCGGCAACAACAACGGGTTGTTCGTTCGTTCGGCGGGATCGTCGAACTTCGTACGACCGAGTGGTGCTGTGGGCACTGCGGCAGTGGTGTTGGCGAACCAGATCTGGGCGATCCAAGAAGATCGAGAAGGTCGGCTGTGGGTCGGTAGCGGGCAGGCCGGCGCGGCTTATCGCGATACCGACGGTCAGTGGCGAAGCGTGCCGAGTCCAAGCGGCGGTCAGGCAGGTGTGGCGCAGCCTACAGTGCGTGATTTCCTTGAGATCGCGTCCGGTGCGATGTGGATCGCCACCGATGGCACGGGTGTGACCGAATACGTCCCGGGTAGCGATCACGTGCGGGCGATCGACAACGATCCAGCCGTACCTTCATCTCTTCCTGGCGATTCAGTTCGTGCGTTGCTGCAAGATCACGAAGGCAATATCTGGGTAGCGACGGACTTGGGCGTTGCCCACACCAATCCGAATGCGCGTGCCGCCTTTTCATTGCTGCCCTCGCCATCGCGTAAGAACATGCTTGCCAATAACAGTGTGCATGCCATCTATGTCGATACGCGCGGCCGTATCTGGCTAGGCCTGGGTGAAGGCCTCATCGATGTGATCGACCTCAAGGTCGGCAACATACTGCACTTGCAACTTGGCGGTGGCCAGGCGCTACGCGACGTACAGTCCTTTGCCGAGACAGCGGATGGAACGCTGTGGGTAGGCGCCGAAGGAGTGGCGTCTATCGACCCCGATACATTGGCTATCCGTAATGCAGCACTGCCGGCGCTTAATGACAAACCGGTACTAAGCCTGCAATCGGACGGCACGCAACTTTTGATCGGAACCTATGAAGGTGTCTACCGTTACGACACGCGTACGCACACGTTGGATCATGCCCGTCATGTCGCCAGCGATCCGACCAGCCTCGCCAACGATACCGTGCAGCAGATTGCGAACATCGACGGCGACTGGTGGTTCAGTACTGCACGCGGCGTCAGCATCGTTCACGACGCGGCAAGCCATAGCGGTTTCGAAAATCTAAGGCATCTTCACGATGATCCGGCCAGCTTGCCGCAGGATTACATCGGCTCAATTGCCAAGGATTCCAAAGGACGAATTTGGATCAGCACGTTCGGCGGCCTGGGTGTACTCGATCGTTATACGCGCGGCGGTCCTTTCCGCTTCCAGACGATCGATGCTGTGCAAGGCTTGAAGAGCGATCGGGTTAGCGCCGTGTTAGCCGATGATCGTGGCTATGTGTGGGCCAGTATGGCCAACGGCGTAGCGAAAATCGATACCAACACGCACGCGGTGTACAACCTGGGCACGCGCGATGGTCTGCACATTGATAGCTACATCAGTGTCGCCGCGGCGCGCGCACCTGGTGGTGAGCTTTTGTTCGGCGGCCTTGGTGGATTGACCGTAGTCAGACCCTACGTGCAATCGCCTGCGGTGGTTGCGCCGCTGGTCATTACGGATGCCATGCTCAACGGCAAGATGGTGCCATTCGGCAAACTTCCCGCTAACGATGGGACGATTGTGCTGGATCGACGCGGTCACAATCTGCGCGTCGACTACTCATTGCTCGACTACCAGGCGCCGATGGAGGCCGAGTACAGCTATCGCATCGATGGTCTTGACGACGCCTGGGTGGACATTCCGAAGGGAGGCATGCCCAGCGCCATTTACACCAACTTGCCGCACGGCAAATATAAATTAAGGCTGCGCGTTACCACGCTCGGCATGCAGCCGAACACGATCGAGACCGATTTGAATGTGGTGGTCAAGCCCCATTGGTACGAGACAGCGCTCGCGCGGGTCATCGCAGTTCTGGCGGTGATCGTGCTTTTCGTTGAACTGGTCCAGCTGCGCACGCGCTATCTGAAGCGGCAGGCCACGCAACTGCAACGGCAAATCGACGAGCGCACGCATGATCTGCGTATCGCCAATCAGCGTCTCGATGTGTTGGCTAGCAATGATGCGCTAACCGGCGTCTACAATCGCCGCCGTTTTATGGAACTGGTGGGAGACGAACGCAGGCAGGCGCGACAACATTCGATCTGTATGGCGATTTTCGACCTGGACCACTTTAAGCAAATCAACGACAACTACGGGCATCAGGCTGGCGATGCCGTCATCTGCGGGGCCGTCGAAATCATCAAGCAGCATTGCCGGCAAGGCGATCTGGTGGGGCGTTACGGCGGCGAAGAATTCGTCATGTGTCTGCCCGACACCAGTCTGCAAGGTGCGCATGACACCGTCGAGCGCATTCGCAAGCTCCTGGCCAGCACGGTCATGACCCATGATGGGCGTTCGCTTTCGGTGACTGTCAGTGTTGGTGTTGCCGTGCTGCGGGAAGATGAGCCCATCGAGCAATGGTTGTCGCGCGCGGACAAGGCGTTGTATGAAGCCAAGCACGGCGGTAGGAACCGCTCCGTTACGGCTGCTTGAGTTTTCCTCCGACCCGATGCATGGCGACAAGTTGGCATCGAACGGATGTCGATAGCTTGACACGTTGAAATTTCTCTTGATGTGCCATTAAGTGAGGAGAATTGCATCGTTGCGGCCGTCAGCCGTTATGCTTGTAACCTTCCCACTCACGAGAGTGCGTCATGCTTTATTTGGCCTCGCAGTCACCGCGCCGGCGCGAGCTTCTTGCACAATTTGCCGCAACATTTTCCGTGCTCGATGTGCAGGTGCCGGAGCAGAGGGCTGCAACCGAATCGCCTAATGACTATGTTCATCGCGTTGCGCGTGATAAAGCGCAGGCAGGGCTTGCATCGCTCAACGCGAATGATCGCGATGCCGCCATCGTGCTCGGTGCGGATACCGAAGTGGTGCTGGACGGGGATGTCTTCGGCAAACCTGCCGATGTGGACGATGCGATAGCAATGTTGCGGCGCCTTTCCGGGCGTACACATGAGGTTATTTCGTCAGTTTGGTTGGCCGGCGCCGAGCGTGAGCTAGGCGATGCCTGCATCTCGCGTGTGCGTTTTGCCAAGCTTGACGAAGCGTCCATTGCGGCCTATGTCGCCAGCGGCGAGCCATTCGGCAAGGCGGGTGCGTATGCGATCCAAGGGCGCGGCGCTACGTTGATTGAACACTTGGAAGGCAGCTATTCCGGCGTGATGGGGCTGCCGTTGTTCGAGACGTCGCGTTTGCTGAAGAACGTGGGTATCGAGTTGCTCTAACGGTTCAGGTCGTGGCAAACAAAGCGATAAGTGCAAACAGGTTGTAGATGCAGTGTGCGAGGACCGCCGGCCACAACGATGTGGATTTCAACCGCAACCAGCATAGCGCGGCAGCGAGCAGGATGAGGTTCGGCAGCGCGTACCATTCAAAGTGCAGGCCACCCAGATGCACCACGCCAAACAGCACGGCGCAAATCGTTACCGATAAACCCGTCGATAGCCGACGCATGAGTGCCGACAGTAGCACGCCCCGGAACATCAATTCTTCGATCAAGGGGCCGACGCTAACCGCCACGATGGCCAGCGGCAGGCGCAGGTTGCCACTGGCATGACGGCTGATCTCCTCGACGTTCTGCGTGACTTCATGACCATGCGCCAGCCACTGGGTCAGCACACCGCCTAATGGCGGCATCACCAGTCCAACCAAAACGGCCAGTGCATACCAACTCGCAGCGATGGGCGCAGTCAGACCAAAACCGGGCGGCTGCGGGAGTGCCCACAGCGTCGGCCAACTGCGACGCACCAGCACAAGCATGATCAATGCGATCAACGGCAACGCCAGGATCACCAGTAACGCATTGCTGTCGGGCTGCTGCAACAACGTCATCACATGCTGGTGCACTTGAGCATGGGAGAGATCGGGATGACGAAACCCTTCGAGAATGCTGGCCACGAAACTGACCAGCGTTCCGGCGGCGATTTGCAAAAGAAAATAAAGCAGGATCAGCGCGAGCGCATGCAGCACGCCGGGCGCGTGCACGGCAACCGCCGAAGGCAGTGGTGAAACCGGGTCCTCTGGCTTGGTCGGCGAAACAGCCATGACGCGATATCGCTTCAGCCTGCCAATATCGCGCGGCCGAGCCCCATGATGGCCATGACCAACAACGCAACCCAGCCAATCAAAGCGGTCATATATCCAGCGCTCCGCTTGTGGGCATCGCGCAGATAGGCCAGCGCGTACCAGACCCGGCCGACAATCCACACCAGGCCCGCAACACCTGCCCACAACACATAGCCGTAATGCGCCGCCAGCCACAGCAGCGGCAGAAACATCAACGTGCTTTCCACCGTGTTCATTTGCACGCGGTAAGCGCGCTCGAAGGCCGGGTGTCCGCTGATCGCCGGGGCTTCGATGCCGTACTTCCCTCGTGCGCGGCCGACGGCCCACATGGTGCCAAACTGCAGCAAGACGGTCAGCAGGGTAACCAGGGCGGGCAGGTTCTGAATCATGACGGCACTCATGCATTAGGGTGATGCCACTCTAGCCGTTTGGTGCCATGCTGTGGGGCATGGCCGGAGGGGCCGGCTGACACGTCGATCACGCTTAAGTCGGGGGATATATGGACTGGCAGAAAGGCGAACAGAGTCAGAATGTCGAGGTCGATAGCGGCGGTGGCGGCGGCCGGGGTTTTGGCGGCGGCGGCCGCATGGGTATCGGCGGCCTCATCATCCTGGCGTTGCTGGGTTGGATCTTCTTCAAGAATCCAATGGCATTGCTGGATCAAGGCGGCAGTCAACCGGGTGCGTATTCGCCCAACAGCCAACCGGCGCAGGTCGATCCCGAGCAGAAGTTGTTTGTTGAGAAAATTCTCGGCTCGACCGAAAAAACCTGGGGCGACATTTTCAACGGCATGGGGCGCACTTACGTGGACCCCAAGCTGGAGCTTTTCAGCGGCGGCGTAAACACCGCTTGTGGCGCGGCATCCACGGCGGTGGGGCCGTTCTATTGTCCGGGCGACCAGAAGGTTTATCTGGATCTGGATTTTTTCCGCGAGCTTGGCACGCGTTTCCATTCCAGCGGCGATTTCGCGCGTGCCTACGTCATCGCGCATGAAGTCGGGCATCACGTGCAGGAGCAGCTTGGCATCTTCGACAAAGTGAGCCAGCTGCAGAAGCAGGGCGTGCCGATGCAAGGTGCCGATGGTTTGTCGGTGCGGCAAGAATTGCAAGCCGATTGCTTCGCCGGCGTATGGGCTAATCGTACACAGCAGCGTCTGCAGTGGCTGCAACCCGGCGACGTCGAATCGGCGCTCAACGCGGCCAGTCAGATCGGCGACGACACCTTACAGCGCGAGGCCCGCGGTACGGTGGTACCGGATTCGTTTACGCACGGTACGTCGGCGCAGCGCGTGAAGTGGTTCAACACCGGGCTGCAAGGTGGCGATATTCAGCAGTGCAATACGTTTAGCGGTTCGCTCTGAACAGGTGCTGCTCAGATGTCACCCCTCTCCTGGAGAGGGGTGATCTGCAAACGAACGAGCCCTTGCTAAAATCGATGGTACGCGCCTGGGGGCGCGGCTAGTCCTTTGCCATGACTCATCCATGCCTGCGCTGTGGCGCTTGTTGCGCCCACTTCCGTGTCGCCTTCCACTGGTCGGAAGCCGACATATCATTGGGCGGCGAGGTGCCCCCGGCCCTCATCGAAAAACTCGACCCGCATCGCGTGGTCATGCGCGGTACGCAAGCCTTGCATCCCCGATGCATCGCGCTGGAAGGCGCAGTCGGTAACGACGTGCATTGCCGTATCTATGCGCAACGCCCTTCGGTGTGTCGTGACGTGCAGCCGTCATGGGAGTCGGGCGTTCAAAATCCGCAATGCGACAAAGCGCGGATTGCGCATGGGATGCCGCCATTGACGCCGCGGGATTGGCCCGATTCTGCGTGACCCATCCTTGAGCTGTCGTCAACGCATTGGCGGTGTGGTCGCGTCATCCTGGAAGGCGAGTACGAACTGTCGCAAGTCAGCCTCGTTGACATCGGAAACGGCGATATAGCGCATGTCGCCGGTGGTCCAGCGGATCACCGCGTACCCACGCCATTTGGATGTCTCCAGTGACGAATCGCTGGATGACACCGGCCACTGGTAAAGATTGATCACATGCAGCCGCCGCTTGTAGATCAGGGCTGCGACGCTGTGTCCATCCAGCGCATCGAGCCGACCGCCTACAAGCGGAAAACCTTCGCTGGCAAGATCCTTCACGCGTGGTGAAAAATCGAGCTTGCCATCGAACCACGGTTTTACCGTGTGCTGATCGGTCGAAACGACATCCATCAGGTGTTCGGGCTGCATCGAGCGGATGTGACTGGAGACCGCTTCGCCGATGAGCTGGCTCGTGTCGCCGCCGCGTTGTGAGGACGTATAGATCCACATCGGCGCGGCGAGTAACAAAGCAGCTACAAACCCTGCCGCCATCGCGAGGGCGACCGGTGGACGGCGTAATCTTGCGACACGCGCGGGAGCTTCCGTTGCGGGTTTAGCAGCCTGCCATTGTTCGCGTAATGCATGGGGCGCGCGCCGATAAAGCGACGGCTGCGCCAAAGCCTTATGCAGCTGAGCATAGTCGGCGTATTGCGCCGCACAGTTGACGCAACCTTGCATATGCCGGGTGATGGCAACGCTCTGCGCGGCGTCCAGTTCGTCGTCGAGGTAGGCGTGCAGAAGCAGCCTGGCGTCATTGCACATCATGACGGCGTGCCTCCGTGGAATGGCGGGTCAGCTCGGCTCTTAGTCGTTCGCGCGCGCGGGCAAGTCGCGACATGACCGTTCCGATCTTCTGACCGGTGATCGCGGCTATTTGCTTGTACGAGCATTCTTCGAGTTCGCGCAGCACGATCACTTCGCGCAACGAGTGAGGCAGGTTTTCCAGCGCAACCTGCAGTGATCCCACATCCAAGGCGAGCATGGCGCGCGCTTCGGGCGTGGGTTGCTCGTCGCTCATCGTGTGCACGTCATCGTCAAATGCTTCGTGCATACCATCCGGGGGCGCCTTTGTGCGCAGCGAGTAGTACGTATTGCGCACGATGGCGAGCAGCCATACGCGCGCATCGCCACCATGGAAACTGTTGAAGTAGCGAAATGCGCGCAGCATCGCTTCCTGCACCACATCCTGCGCATCCATGTCATCGCGGGCCAGCCAGCGGGCAAGGTTGTACGCCGCGTCCAGATGCGGCAGCACGCAGACATCAAAGCTGGTGCTCCCAGCTGCGCGCGGATCGTGCCCGATGTTGTGAAAGTCAGCTGGCATAAAAGGTATTACCGCTGTTTCAGCAACTTTATTCCCTCAGCGGAAAAGCGGGAATAGGCCGATGAAAAGACCGGTATTGCTCAGGGAGAGCGGGGTGGCCGCTTTATCCGAATGGAGTAACCGATCATGCAAGACGTTCATGACAACCCAACCGAAGGCCGGCGTCAGTTCCTGAAGTGCATGGCCTGGGCCGGGGCCGGCACCCTATGGCTGATGAAGAGCGGCGTGCTGCACGCCCAGCCGCTTGGCGATGGCACGGCGGCTGCCGCCAAAGACGCCAGTTTCAGCTTCGTGCAGATCAGCGATTCGCATATTGGCTTCCACAAGGCGCCGAACATGGATGTGGCAGCCACGCTTCGCCAGTCGCTGGCGTTGATCAACGCCCAGGCCAATCGTCCGGCCTTTTTGCTGCATACGGGCGATCTCACGCACCTCTCCCGGCCTGACGAGTTCGATACCCTGGCGGGGCTGATGCAGGAAGCGCGCGTCGGCCATACTTTTTACGTACCGGGCGAGCACGATGTGATCGGCGACAACGGCGCTGAATTTTTCCGTCGCTTCGGCGAACGGCAGCAGGCAGGCGGGTGGTACAGCTTCGATCAAGGCGGCGTGCATTTCGTCGGCCTGATCAACGTGCTCAACCTTCGCGCTGGTGGCCTGGGTTCGTTGGGAGCGGATCAACTGGCGTGGCTGAAGAACGATTTGGCAGGTCTGTCGCCGGATACGCCGCTGGTGGTGTTCGCGCATATGCCGCTCTGGCCGCTGTATCCAGCATGGGGCTGGGGTACGGACGACAGTGCCGAAGCGCTTTCGTATTTACGGCGTTTTGGTTCGGTGAGTGTGTTGAATGGTCATATCCACCAGATCCAGCAGAAGGTGGAAGGAACCATCACGTTCTACACCGCGCGATCGACAGCCTATCCACAACCGGCTCCAGGTGTCGGTCCAGGGCCTGGGCCTTTGCAAAGCGTGACGGCGGATGCCTTGCATCGCTACTTGGGTATTCGTGACGTGCGCCATGTGCGCGGCACCGACGCATTGGCGGTCACGGACGAGGTGCTGTCATGACTATTGCTGCAGCACTTCGATTGGGGTGCGCGTTGTTGATGGTGGCGTTATGCGGCGTGGATCGCGCTGCTGCCGCCGATCTCTCTCCGACGGAGGGCGCAAAGGTCTATCAGATCGATATACGTAACTTCGCCTTTGCGCCCAAAACGATCACCGTGCCAGCGGGCGCGCGCGTAGTCTGGATCAATCGCGACGAGGAGCCGCACGTCGTCACCAGCGCAGGTGCGCAATTTACGTCGTCGAAGGCGTTGGATACCAGCGACTCCTACGGTGTGACGTTTTCCAAGCAGGGAACGTATACGTATTACTGCTCGATCCATCCGATGATGGTCGGCACCATCATCGTGCAGTGATGGAGGGTTGCCGGCTGTCGAAGCGATAGATGTCCATAGCCAGGAAGCCAAGATCGATGCCCGCGTCGATGCGCTGCGCGGTGGCATGCTCGCCGGCAGCGCCGAGAGCCACGTAAAGCGGCAGAAAGTGCTCATCGGTGGGATGTGCGCGTTCGGCGAACGGTGCTTGTCGGCGGTAGTCGAGTAGAGCTGGGACATCGCCGGCGACAAGCTTTTGCTCAATCCACTCGATGAACGGTCGCACATAAGGCGCTTCGCGTTCCTCGCTGTAGCCGGCGCGGAAGTCGTGCAGGTTGTGCGTGATGCTGCCTGAGCCGATTATCAAGACGCCTTCTTCGCGCAGCGGGGCCAACGCTTGCCCGACGGCGTATTGGTGCGCCGGCCCAAGGTTCGGCTGGATCGATATCGGCACGACCGGAATATCGGCATGCGGATAGAGCAGACGCAGCGGCACCCACGCGCCATGGTCGAGGCCGTGTGCGGCATCGAGCGTGGGTGCGAGACCTGCTTGTTCGAGTAAGCGCTTTGCCTGTGCGGCGACAGTTGGTGCGCCTGGGGCGGGATAGTGGATTTCGAACAGTTCGCGCGGAAAACCGTAGAAATCGTGGATGGTTTCCGGATGCGCTGCGCCGCCTACCGTCGGGTTGTGTGCCAACCAGTGGGCTGTCGCGACAATGATGGCTTTCGGGCGCGGCAGCGTCGCGGCCAGTTCGGCCAGACGCACACCAACCCGACCAGGGTCCAGCGCGGTCATCGGCGAGCCGTGCGAAATATAGAGACTGGGCAGTGCACTCATGGCGACAACTTCCGCGGGCTAATGCTGCAGACGTGTGGGCCGAGAAGAGAGTTCGCAACGGTGGGAAAAGTGGAACGCAGTGTCGCTTTATGGGAACGGTGTAGAGCGAAATGCGAGTAGCGACGCGAGCTACATACTCCCCCTGCAAACAGGGGGAGGGCACATCATCGCGTTATTTGCGGCGCGGCGGCTTCCCACCGCCCTGTCCTTGCGGACGCGGCTTGCCGCTATGACCACGCGCATGTGCCGGCTTGAACCCGGGCTTGCGCGGTGCATGTTCGGCGGGTTGCTCCTCGGTGCCGTTCCACTCGCAGATGCGCAGCATCTGCTGGTTCACCCACACCTTTTTCAGGTGCTGGAAGATTTCGGGCGGCATGCCGTCCGGCAGGTCGATCAGGCTGTAGTCGCCGCGAATGCTCAGTCGTCCGATGTATTGGCTTTCCAAGCCGGCCTCGTTGGCGATGGCGCCGATGATGTTGCCGGGCTTCACGCCGTGTTCGTGGCCCACTTCGATGCGATAAGTACGCTTGCCTGCCTCGGTGGCGTGCGGACGAGCCTGGCGCGGCGAGGCATCACGCGGGGCATCGTCACGATGACGCGATTCCCGCGCGGGACGGCGCGTCTCGCCGTCGTGGCCATGTCCGTGCGCAGGGCGAGTGTCGCGCTCGCGCGTCTCGCGCGCATATTCGCGTTTTGCCGGCGGTTCCAGCAGCAGCGGGCGATCGCCCTGGACAAGACGCGCCAACGCTGCGGCGATTTCGATTGCCGGAATGTTGTGTTCCTGTTCGAACTGTTCGATCAGCTGCTGGAATTGCTCCAGGCCGCCGACGGCAAGCGTGTCGCTGATGCTTTGCTTGAAGCGCGTGATACGGCGATCGTTCACGGCTTCGACCGTCGGGAGTTTCATTTCTTCGATCGGCTGGCGCGTAGCGCGTTCGATTGCGCGCAGCATGCCTTTTTCGCGGGGCGTGACGAACAGAATCGCCTCACCGCTACGTCCCGCACGACCGGTACGGCCGATGCGATGCACATAGCTTTCGGTGTCGTAGGGAATGTCGTAGTTCATCACGTGACTGATGCGGTCCACATCAAGACCACGTGCGGCGACGTCGGTCGCTACGAGAATATCGAGCTTGCCTTCCTTGAGCTGCTGGATCACGCGTTCGCGCTGCGGCTGCGCGATATCGCCATTGATCGCCGCGGCGGCGAGGCCGCGTGCTTGCAGCTTTTCGGCGAGTTCTTCGGTGGCCTGTTTGGTGCGCGCGAAGATGATCATCGCGTCGAACGGTTCGGCCTCGAGGATGCGCGTCATCGCATCCAGCTTGTGCATACCGCTCACCCACCAATAGCGCTGGCGGATGTTCGCGGCTGTGGTGGTGGCGGCCTTGATGGTGACTTCCACTGGGTCTTTCAGATGGTGCTGGGCGATCTTGCGAATCGGCGGCGGCATGGTGGCGGAGAACAACGCCACCTGACGCTCCGGCGGCGTGGCTTGCAGCACTTTTTCGACGTCGTCGATAAAGCCCATGCGCAGCATTTCATCGGCTTCGTCGAGCACGATGAAGCGCAGTTCGGAAAGATCGAGTGTCTTGCGATCCAAGTGATCGATCACACGACCAGGCGTGCCGACAACCACGTGCACGCCACGGCGCAGTGCATGCAACTGCGGGCCATAGCTCTGACCACCGTAGATGGGCAGCACCTGGAAGCCAGGGATATGCGTGGCGTAACGCTGAAAGGCTTCAGCCACTTGGATGGCCAATTCGCGCGTGGGTGCCAGCACCAATGCTTGCGGCTTACCGGCGCGCGCTTCGAGGCGCGACAGGATCGGCAATGCGAAGGCGGCAGTCTTGCCGGTGCCGGTCTGCGCCTGACCCAAAACATCGCGGCCTTGGAGCAAAGAAGGAATCGTCGCGGCCTGGATCGGCGAGGGCGATTCGTAGCCAACATCGGTCAGTGCCCGCAGTACTTCCGGCGAGAGCGCAAGCGCAGAGAAGCCAGCGGAAGCCGGAGTAGTGTCAGGAGACGGGGACGACATGGGGGAGACCTCGACGTGGCATGCACGAGGGCATGCGGGAGAATGGTCACTATTGTAACAGCCTACAGCCGCCATACCCTTATTCCGAGGCTCGCCAGTCACCTTGTCATCAGGAAATTCCGGCGTAAAACCGCTTGAAAGACCGGGTGCGCTGGTTACGGGCACCCCCTCAGGCATGGGAGAGGCTGCCATTTTGGCCCTGGCCTAACAGGGCGACGAGCCGCGGGTACGGGTCGATGATCTCGTGAGCGAAAGCTCAACGCATCGTGAAGGAAGCCGACGCGCGTTAGCGTCCATATGTGCATCAACCAGGCGTTGCTGTAGCCGGCAGATCAGGAACGCCGAGCGCCATTGTACGTTCCCGTATCATTCCATCCACGCAACAACTGTTCGCGTTATCGCTGGGATGCTGGAGAAAGTGCAATCGTGACGCCGCATTTGCAAACATCTCGTACGCATATTCGTCTGGCCGACGAAGCGGATGCGCCGAAGCTGCTGCGATATCGCGTGGAAAATCGCGAGCATCTCGCGCCATGGGAACCGCTGCGCGATGCTGAGTACTACACGCTATTGCATTGCATGCAGTCGATTGCAGATGGGCGCGAGCATGTACGCCTTGATCGGGGTTATCCCTTGATCGTCTTCGACATCGACGAGCAGCAGATCCTTGCCACGTTCACCTTCGCCAACATCGTGCGTGGTGCTTTTCAGGCGTGTCATCTTGGTTATGGCATTGCGGCGCATGCGCAGGGGCAGGGCCTGATGCGAGAAGCGCTGGAGCCGGGCATCGCCTGGGCATTCGGCGAATTAGGCCTGCATCGCGTGATGGCCAATTACTTACCGCGCAACGAACGCAGCGCGAAGCTGCTTGCGCAACTTGGTTTCGAGCGCGAAGGCTATGCCAGACGTTATCTACAGATTGCCGGCGTGTGGGAAGACCATGTGCTGACCGCCCGGATTTGTCCGGGCGGTTGAATCGCTATCGCGATTAAGCCTTCGCAGCCGGCCGGCTACCGCGCGGACGACGCTTGCGGTTACCCATGGCGTGTTCGCCGCCACCACCGCCCTGCACGTGAGCATGCGGACGATGCGACGAACCACCTTGGCGTTGACCGCCCTGGCGTTGCGAACGTGCCTGAGGCTGACGCTGTCCCTGCTTCGGGCGCGGTGCACTGGCATCCAGGCGCAGCGGTGAGGAAAGCTCGAAACCGGGCACTTCATTGATCGCGATGTCCTGCGCCAGCAGCTTGCGGATATCGCGCAGCAAGCCCGATTCATCATGGCTGACCAGCGACAGTGCCAGACCGTCGGCACCGGCGCGGCCAGTACGGCCAATCCGGTGCACGTAATCTTCGGCCACCATCGGCAGGTCGAAGTTGATCACGATGGGCAACTGGTCGATGTCGATACCGCGTGCGGCGATATCGGTCGCCACCAGCACGGTGACGCGACCGCTCTTGAAATCGCTGAGCGCGCGGGTGCGAGCGTTCTGGCTCTTGTTGCCATGAATGGCCGCGGCGCGCAGACCGGATTGCTCCAGGTACTTCACCAGCTTGTCGGCGCCATGCTTGGTACGGCTGAAGACCAGCGTCTGGCGACGGCTGTCCTTGCTCAGCACGTGCAACAGCAGGTCGCGCTTGCGCGAAGCGTCGACCGGATGCACTTCGTGGCTGACCGTGGTGGCGACGCTGTTGGCAGGCGTCACCGAGACTTCGCGCGGCGCATGCATGAACTGCATGGCGAGCGACTTGATCTCAGGTGCGAAAGTGGCCGAGAAAAGAAGCGTTTGGCGCTGCTTCGGCAACGCGCTGATGATGCGCTTCAACGGCGGCA
>OUNK010000104.1_pt3 | contig 15600 bp, 11 predicted proteins | sample 1755341 | NCBI WGS metagenome assembly OUNK01 (sample SAMEA3914788, study PRJEB12502) | metagenome | biome: forest; material: soil | place: Canada | collected 2011-07-03 | depth 0.1 m | reverse complement strand
TGGCAAATTGAGTCTATTCAAGGTGGATGGCTGCGATAAGGATGCTCTGGCGTATTGGTCCACGGGCCGCGATTACTTCATGGCCAATCTCGACCCATCCGACAACCGGAACGACCGGCGCACTTTTATCGATGTGACGATAAACGGCAAAAAAGTTCGGGCGCTGATCGATTCGGGAGCCTACGCCACCATGTTAACCCGCAGCGCCGCCGAGCGAGCCGGGATCGACCTCAACGCGCCGGATGTGAAGAGGAGCAACGCGGTCATGGGCTTTGGCGCCAAGTCGGTCAAAACCTGGATTGTGCATGTGGATTCATTCTCAGTCGGTACTGAAACCATCCAGCATAGCCAGATGCAGGTCATCGATGGGACGCTTGGCGGCATTAACAACGATATGTTGCTTGGCCTGGATTATCTCCTCGCCCATCACATGTTCATTGCCAACAGCCAGCAAAAAGCTTATTTCACCTACAACGGTGGACGCGTGTTTGCCTTCGCTGAAGCTCCGAGCGATGCAGGTAAATCGGATGCCAGCACTGCAACGGACAGCAGCGACGCAACGCCTAAAACGGCGTCCGATTACGCGTTGCGTGGCGAAGCCGATCTGTCTCGCGGTGAACCCCAGGCTGCCGTGGCCGATTTGAACGAGGCGATCCGTATGGCGCCCGATCAAGCCGAATACTACGTGGCTCGAGCAAGAGCGTTCTGGACGGCCAAACAGTCCGATGCGGCACTCACTGATCTCAACAAATCTTTGAGCCTGGATCCGAAGAATCTTGACGCTCTGCTGCTTCGCGCCAGACTCCACTTCATGCATAAAGACCGAGCGAGCGCAGAAGCCGACGTTACAGCGGCCAGCACATTGGCGCCTGCGGGATCAACGCAAGCACGCTCGGTTGCCGCCATGTACATCCAACTCGATCAACCTGCGGCGGCGCTACCGCTGCTCGACGACTGGATTCGCCTTCATGACAATGACGCCACGCTCGGCTCTGCGCTCAACGAACGCTGCTGGGCACGAGCTCTGAGCAATCAGATGCTCGACGATGCGTTGCACGATTGCCGTAAGGCGATCAGGCGCGATGGCGAAAATCCTGCCTACCTCGATAGTCTCGGCCTAGTGCAGTTACGGCTGGGGAATTATCCCGAATCGATCAAGGCCTACGAGCAGGCCGTGGCACAAAGGCCGCGTTCCGCGTGGTCGCGTTATGGTCTTGGTTTAGCAAAAATTCGAAATGGCCAGACAGACGCAGGTAATGCCGATCTGGCAGCCGCGCGCGCGCTTGATCCGGGCATCGAAGCACGCGTCAACAAGTACGGTTTGACCACGGCGACCCCATAGGTCGCCGCGGTCAAGTGAAGGGCCGGCTGATGGAAATGAATACGGATCAGGAGCTCGAAATTTTACTCTGGCAGGCGCTGTTCGCTTTAACCTAAAGGGGACGTCTCGACCGAAGCAGTGACTTCGATCGACAGAGATATTTAGTGCGACGCTATGCGGGGGCATAGCGTAGGTTTCCAATCAAGGGGGAAGACAATGACTGTTCAAAGGGCACTGCTGGTCTTGCTGTTTGTTGTCGCGCTGGCGAGCTGCGCAAGCGATCCGCAGATGAAAGACACTGCCATGTTGGCGCAAGGGCAGGGCGTCATGGTTGCCCGCTTGGCGATTCCGTACCTTGCACAAAGCGGGCATCTCAAGACGACCATTTCAGTGGCCAGCCTCAATGACGGTTCCGACGCAGGCACTCCCATTGAATTGCGCAACGCTGAGACTTTTCTTGTAATCCCGCTTCCTGCCGGTACATACCGGTGGAAGGACTTCCATATAGGGTCCTATAACGATCCATTGGGGGGCGGCCCTATGCATTTCGATATCGCTGCAGGAAAAATCAACTATGTCGGCGATATAACCGTGGTAATGGCGCTCGATCCCAGCTATCAGACGGGAGCGCCAATCTCTCAGGTGGGAATGCCAAGGTATACAGTTAATTTCCGCATTTACGACTATCACAAGGTCTTTTTGCCGAGGATAGCGGCGACTTACCCTGAATTGTGGGGCAGCCATCCAGTGGTTGTGAGTCTGACTACACCTCCCGATTTCAGGCTCTATTGAATCCAATAAATAGACGTTCGTCTATTCCGTTGGTAGTGAATGTCTGCTGTCGGGGGGCGAACGGGCAAAAGAGCTTGGATTTTGAGTTGCGTCTGCTCCATTGCAGCGCTTTTTGTTATTGAAAGGAATTTCAGTAGTAGCCCAAAAATGCAACTTGTGCGCGCTGGAGCGGGGTCGGCCCTCATGTACAACCAAGATGGAAAGCCATATCCAGGGGCACAATACATAGTGCTAGACGCGATTCCAAATAACTATCGCGGGGATATCTCAACTTTCCATAGGTTATGTGGATCGATGGCTCCCGCGACTATCCACAGCCAGCCTGGCTCAGTTCGGTACAGAACAAGAAATCAAATGATCGTCTGTGATGCATGGGGCTCGATGACTTTATTGGGGCGCAAATATTTCGCCGCTTTGATGCTTTCAGATGGCTGGATCGTCCCAATTCATGGGCGCGGAGATCCCAATGCTTTCGAAAGTGCGCTGCTGGGGGCGCAGATGATTCCACGCCCGTCTTTCAAAGTGAATTGATGTTCGCCTCCGACGGCAGCCTCAACCGATCAATGCAACACTCCTGCTGCCTAAGTAGTCGTTAGTGTGTTGCATTGACCGGTTGAGGCCGCCACCCGAAGCAGGCATAAACCCTATGCGTTGCAAATATAGATGGGCACGAGGACGTTCTCGTTCACTAACGAGGTTTTTTCATCGACGTTGTGAAACACATACACCTTCGTCTATTAGCAAATACAGGGGCATTGACAATGATGAAGCTGCTGGTATCGATGTTAATCGGGATATCTTCAATGGCGTCCGCCGCTGACGTGGTCTCAATCCCTCGAGTCACGCCTTATGCGGATGGCGTCGGAACTGACGATGTGCGGCAAAAATGTGATTGGAATTCAAAGCTAAGTGAGGAGATTGCCCACTACGCTGAAACGCCAGTGTCCATAACGGACAAGGACGTATCCCAGTTAAGCGGAAAGGTTCTCATCATGAAGATCGTCAACGTACATGCAATTGGTGGCGGCGGCTGGACTGGTCCCAAGTGGGCAGCAGTTCATGGTGAACTCCGTGATAACGGAAAGCTGGTGGGTTCTTTTGATGCCCATCAGCACTCTTCGGTTGGCTTAACTATGTGCGGAGCACTTGATCATCTCGCCAAGGAGCTCGGCGACGACATTGCTGACTGGTTAAAGGACCCAGTAATGGATGCGAAGCCGTAAAGGCGTTCGATGAGTGCCCATCAAGTGCAGTACCGACAACACTTTGACCGATGGCTTGCCGACTTATTCGTTCAAGCTAAATGTTCGTCTTCGGATACTGCTTCGGCCGGGTGAGTGTGGGCGTTTCGATGTTTTGCCTGATGCGCTGGCGCACCGTGAGCAACTGCGCCACACACTTGCTCGCTAACCATAGCCATATTGGTGGTTTTGCAATGGCACGATGGCAACTGGGGATGATGCCGACCGTCAAACTTTTACGGTCAGCTCAATACCACTTCCACAGCCTGTGGGCGGGGGTATACCGCCAGCGATAAATTAGCCCTGGGAAATCGCGGTGAGGCTCATTTCTCGAAAAACGTAATGTCAGCTTTCAACCCGAAGCGGGCTCTTAAATGCCGCAGGTGTTGGCCTGGTAGCGCCTAGACGGCCCAGATATCGGGTTGCGTATTACCCAAATTCGGGCCCGTAACTCCAAAGCTCACTCCATGGTTTGCGCGCGGGGCCGCAGACAAAGATGTCGGGATGATCCCGGCTTTCTTCATTGACGACGCCCCACGCGTTACCTGAGTGGCCCGCGAGCCGGCAGTCGGTGAAGAGTTCATCGGCTCGCTCACGTGAACTTCCCAGCACGATCACTGTGTGCGGTGGTATTTGTGGATAACCACGCAGCCATCCGGAATTTATCGCTGTGATCGGGGGCGGCAAGCCGTAGGTTTTCCCGAGCAGCGCGATGGCGCCTTGCTCGCCGTAGTTGCCCACCACGATGCCCAGGTTGGCACGTTGCTCGGCAGGAAGCGCATCACGAATGGCGGCCACTCGTGTGACGAGCTCGTTCCAACCGATCTTCTCACGCAGGTCGTTGTTCTTCTTAAGCGCGAAGTCCAGCAGCGGACCATTTGATGCCATCGGCATGATGATTAACGCCGCGTAGATACCGATAGCCGCAACACCGCTGAATAGCAGCGCCGTTGTTCCGACGCGCCATGCAGGACGGAGGGTGTGCAGCCATCGCTCCCCCATCACGGACCCCATGGCCAGCAGCATCGGATACACCGCGCTGACGTAGTAGAAGCGGCCCCGTAGAAGCATGAACAACAGCAGCGGGACGACGTACATCCAGGCAAGCATGCGGTAGCGGCGCGCTCGAAAGTAGCCAACCAAACCCGCGATCCAGACCGGCGCCGCAAATAGATTGGCATTGATGAGGAACTGATCACGCAGGAAGCCGTCCGCGCGTCCTTCATTGACGTCGCGGGTGTGGATACTTTGCAGGAATCGATAGGAAATGAAGTCGTGCCTGACGAGCCAGACGAGGTTGGGGGCAAACACGAGTAGCGCGACAGCTCCGCCGGCCCAGAACCAACGGTTCATGAGGTATCGCCGTGCATCGGTCAGAAGCACGCCGACCAGCACGCCCACCAGTTCAAACGCTATCGAGTACTTGGTCTGCAGGCCAAGCCCAGCAAACAAGCCGATCGCCACCCACCAGCGCGGGTCGTCGTCGCGCAGCAAGCGGATCACGCTCCAGGCGATAAGCACCCACCACAACATATCGAACGACGAGTACTGGAACATGGTGGCATTGCCCATGGGCGCGGGCGACAGCCCAACGGCGATTGCCGTGAAGACCTGGGCCAGACGGCCACCACCAAGGTCGCGCGCCATAAGGCCGCTGATCAAAATCACCGCTGTTTGGGCCAATACCGAGAACAGCCGCAGCCCCACCAGCGACAGGCCAAACATCTTCAACCCCAAATGCTCCAACGCAGACGTCAGCGGTGGATAGGGCACGAAGCCCCAATCCAGATGCTGCGCATCGCTCAAGAACTGGAGTTCGTCCCGGTGGAAGCCGAACTGCCCGTTGGTCAACACGTGGGCTATGCCAAAGAGCACGGCAATGATGAGTACCGGGGTGATACTTGCCTCAGGAAGCACCGCTGCAGTTGGGTGTTTGAACAAGTCGCGGCTATGCACGTTGGAGTTCCCCACGATCGTTGAACCCAAATACTCTCCCGCCAGTGGCTGAAGGACTAGATGCAATGGGTCGGACTGACTTGATTCGGGGACGAAGGGTGGTCACACGGGGACAAGTGATGTTTTCCCCGTGGTCATTCTGGCCGGTACGCCAGGCTTGTCGACGAGCGATGCATGGTTGACGGGCTTCGTTGCGCCGACCGCGCTTGCTTTCGCTACGGTGTGGGCTCCTGCTCTACTTCCGTTTGATGCCTGGACTGGAGGGGGCACAACTGACCCAGAGAACGGCGCCAGTCGCTGTGGAAGAAGAGGGCGCTGAATCGGATGAACGCTTATCACTTAATGTCCATTTTCGACCCAAGCGGACCTTTCGATTTCGGATATCCGAAATCGCGTCTGGATTCATCAGGGGGAAGCGCCCAAGCAAGCAGGTGAAATTCAGGCGCGAATGCTCATCTATCAGATCGCCCGAGTTTTGATGCCGGTCGTCGTCGCAAGCAGGTTGTTGCATGGCGACGACGCCGGGTTTAATACCGAAGCTTCCAATTCGCGCTTATTCAGCGGTTATCAGATGCTTCGCAATGATCGTTAGGGCAGGCGAAGTCGACTTCGCTATTCTGGCCAGCAAGCAACGAAATTTTGGACCGTGTATCGACGGCTTTCCCGTCTTTTTCCAACATTACGGAGTAATCGCCCATGGGCAACTGGCTGAGTTTGTAGCGCCCCTGCTTGTTCACGGTTCCATGGCGGTGCAACCCTGTCTCACTTTTTGCCGTGACGATTGCGCCAGCCGGCGCCTGACCAAAGATCGTGGCAGTTGTCGACTGAGCACGTGCAGTTGGCGAAGACAGGGAACCGATGAAACCCAATGCAATGACAATGGCCACGTTACTCATGGAAATCGACCACGTGCGTTGACGGTTGCTGCCTTTGAAATATTCGATCGTGTGCATGGAATCTCCCGTTTTACGAATGACACTTCGGACGCGTTGCGCTAGCCACATACGGCCTCGATCGCCGCGATTGGCACACGCTATGTCTGCTAATAAATCAATGCCAGTTTTTGCTTCCTTGCATTGGCTGTTCGCGCTCCCGCTTTCCCTGTGCACTGGGTGCATACCCCACCCCAGTCGTCATGGATCCACTCACCATTGGACCATTTGAACCGGCCTATCATTTGCCATGAATAGCGCTACCGTCAAATACAGATTTTGTCTTGCTACTAAATTGACCACTCGATAGACGAACTGAACTACCGAATGCGATGAAGAAGGGGCGGCATTGAGCAGCCTTACGCAGCTTTGCAGCCCATGTCAGTTATGCGTAAGTTCTTACTCGGAGGTCTGGGGAGTCGGTTTCTGATCCTAATTGGACGTTAAGTAGGTAGCGAATTTCAGTTCGACTCGGTCGCTTTCTTAGATAGCCCGGAGATTTTCGTGATACCAGTTACGCTAATCATCGATATGCAAGTCGATTTCTTCGCGCACAAAAGGCTGTCGGATGGGCGGGGTGGCCTGGTCGTGAATGTCAATGCGCTGGCGGCTGCGACACGCGAGGCCGAAACGCCATTGGTGTGGGTCAAGCAAGAATTTTCGCCTGATTTGAGCGACGCTTCGCTGGAAGTTAAGCGAAGCAAAATTTCAGTGGTCATTTCTGGAACTTCGGGCGCCCAAATTTTGCCGGAGCTCGATGTTCGATCTTCAGACAACATCATTATAAAAAAACGCTATAGCGCTTTCTTTGGTACGGATCTTGATGATCTTCTTCGCAGTTTTCATTGCGACACGCTCATCGTCGCGGGCGTAAATACGCATGCTTGCATACGGACGACAGTCGTTGATGCTTATCAACGAGATTACGACGTGATCTTGGCGCGCGAGTGCATCGAGTCACATGACGGCGAGCATCATGAAGTCAGCTCACGGTATATGGATGGAAAGCTTGGTCGCGGCATGGACAACCGAGAGATTCGATCGTTGCTCTTGAATCGTGAAATTTAGCCTTGGCCTGATCGCCCATTTCCGACTCAGAGCGGATATTTGAGGTGCCGTATCGGCATGCAGCTTCACGATCGCTTGTTGACCGGCCGCTTAAGCCTTTACGAATCGCGACGGGCTTTCTCAGTTGAGTCATAGCGGCGCTGATCGCGATATGAATGAACCGACTCCGCCGTTTCCGCCATTAGGCGAACGGTTCAACTGTCGCGAGTAGACTTACTAGATGCTACGTAAGGATGTTGTGGCGTCGCGCCGATGGATCGCGCGGTCGCCGACGCATCACATCGTCATCACATCTACGTATGGAGGTTCGATCATGTCAGAGCGCAACAGTTACAAGACGCTTGCTATCGCCACGTTTCTTGCGACGAGTGTATGCGCGTGGGCGTATGCGGATACGCCACCAGAAAACGGCAGTAAGTTAAACGACAAGGACGGCACTTTCTTGCAGCAGGCTGCAGAAAATGGCGGCGCGACGACGCAGCTGGCCAAGATGGCGCTCGACAAATCCTCCGATGCCAAGGTGAAGCAGCTTGCGCAGCAGATTGTCAATGATCAGAACAAAGCCAACGATCAGGTCAAAACACTGGCGCAGACCAAGCAGCTTACGCTTCCTACGGATGCCAATGCGGATTCGCAAAAGCAAGCCAAACAGCTACAAGAAAAAAGCGGTCAGGCGTTCGACGAGGCCTGGATTAAGGCGGTTGTGAGCGATCAGCAGAAAACCGCCAAGGCTTTCACGCAAGAAGGTAAAGATGCAAAGGACAACGATGTTAAGCAGCTTGCGCAAAGCGCGTTGCCGGCGCTGAACAGTCACGTGAAGGCGGCTCAGGCGTTGGCCGCGATACCAGCGGCACGCGACGATGCGATGAAGGATGCAATGAAAGCCTCCACTACCAGCCCGATGTCTGCGATGCCGGCGACTACGACGAACGCCACAACGATTAGCGACACACCTGCCGCATCTGCCGCCGCGGCAGCGGTCAAGCATTAGCCGATTGATCGCTGCTTTTTCAAAGCGGTTTTGCCTAGATTTTTGGGCCTTCCGATGAGGCGAAGATCGATAACGGCGGCGATCTTCGCTTGCGATCCAAAGCGAGCATTTCAGAGCCAAATGCCGTGGAATGCGCCTGGTTGCCGCCGACAGCCGCAACCGGGCGCCACTTCAGGCGCCACCGAGGCCATCACCAATCATGGTTAGAGGATCAACGGTCTTGTCGAACTGCTCGGCGGTGACCTTGCCCGATGCTAGTGCTGCCTCTTTTAATGTCGTTCCATCGGCGATCGCCTTTTCGGCGATGTGAGCAGCGTTCTGATAACCGATGACCGGCGAAAGCGCCGTGACCAGCATGACGCTTCCTTCGACATATTCCTTGATCTTTTCGCGATTGAGTTCGGTTCCCTCCACGGAGAACTCTCTGAATTTCCCGCAACCATCGGCCAGGATGCGCGCGGATTTCAGGAAATTGTTGATGATGATGGGCCGCATCGCATTGAGCTCAAAATTTCCCTGGCTTCCGGAAAAAGCGACAGCCGTATCGTTGCCGATCACTTGAATGGCAATCATGACCATGGCTTCGCATTGCGTCGGATTGACCTTGCCGGGCATGATCGATGAGCCTGGCTCATTATCCGGAAGCTTTAGTTCTGCGAAGCCGCATCGCGGGCCCGATGCCAGCCAGCGCATGTCGTTGGCGATCTTCATCAAAGCCACTGCTAGGCCGCGCAACGCGGCGTGTGCGCGAACCATGGCGTCGAGTGATCCCTGCGCTGCGAACTTGTTTGGTGCCGTAACAAAAGGCTTGCCGGTTAATTCGGCTATTTTTTTTGCAACATCCCTGGAGAAGCCCTTGGGTGCATTCAATCCCGTACCGACTGCGGTGCCCCCAACGGCAAGTTCATAGAGTCCCTTTCGGCTCGCCGAGATCTCCTCAAGGCACGCCAGAATCTGGCCGTGCCAGCCATGCCATTCTTGGCCAACCGTCAGCGGCACCGCATCTTCAAGATGAGTACGCCCGATTTTGACCACGTCCATCCAGCCTTTAGCTTTCCTCTGGATCGTTTCTGCGAGCTTCGTGACCTGTGGAAGCACTAGTGTGTCGATCGCATCCACAGCGGCGACGTGCATGGCGGTGGGAAACGTATCGTTGGAGGATTGGCCCATGTTGACGTCGTCGTTCGGGCCAATGGGCTTTTGCGTGCCCAGTTCTCCACCGACCAACTGGATGGCACGGTTGGAAATAACCTCGTTGACGTTCATGTTCGATTGCGTGCCCGATCCGGTCTGCCACACAAACAGCGGATAGTTCGCATCGAGCTTGCCCGAGATCGTTTCATCAGCGGCCTGCACGATCGCTGCCATCTTCCAGTCGGGAAGGCGACCCGCCGCGTTATTCACCAGCGCACAGGCCTTTTTGACGTAGCCATAGGCATGGTAGATAGCCTTCGGCATTAAATCGTCGCCGATCGAAAAATGATGCAAGGAGCGCTGAGTTTGGGCGCCCCAGTAACGGTCTGCCGGCACCTCGACCGTACCCATGCTGTCAAATTCTTTACGCAATCCGCTCGCGTTTACGCCAATAGGGATATTGCGAAGAGTGGGAGTGCTGTCGACGTCGCTCACTTCTGACTCCTTAAAGTCGCTAGGCCATGATCGATGGGGGATGGATGTTCTTCGATCTCGTCGCTATTGTTGGAACAGCGAAAGGCACGAAACGCCTGCACGATAAAACCGGGTTCGGCTGGAAACGAAAGTGTATCGATCGTCTTGTAAGTCAAGCGTGAGTTTTTGAAAAAATGTTTATGGAAGTAGAGGCGCTATACGCGCTCGAATAATCTGGCGTAGCGCATTTTCACCATTTGAACAAAGTGTAGGCATCCGAAAACTCAAACCGGGAAAGCCTCATGACTTCCAACGAGCGTTGCACTATCGTGCTTGCCTTTGCCCGAACCTTGTTCACCAACGGACAAGCCACACAACAAACCGTGGACGCAACAGAGCGATTCAGTCGCATCATGGGCCTGCGGGCGAATCTGCTGGCGCACTGGGGGGAGCTGGAGCTTCAGTTCGATGCGCCGGAAGGTACACGGATCATTCGATCTTCGGCGAGCCCTTTGGGTGTGGACATGCATCGGGTGGCGTCGACGATGCGCGTGATGGATGATGTCGAATCCGGCCGTATTGCATACGATGCGGCCATGAAGGTGATCGAGGTGATCTCGCGGGCTCCGCCGGCCCCGACCTGGCTTTTCGCGTTCGCGGCAGCTCTAGGTGCTGTGGCGCTATCGGTGATCTTTGGTGTCGACCATCTCGCACCGACCGTGCTGATATTCATCAGCGCCGGCTTGGGTGCACTTATGCGCCGTGGCCTGAGCCATCTGAGCACCAATCCCTTTGTCCAACCATTGTGTGCAGCGATGCTTGCCGGTTTCATCGGTGCGTTGGCGGTTCACTTCAACCTGAGTTCGTCGCTGCGCCTTGTCGCGGTCTGTCCGTGTATGGTCTTGGTGCCGGGACCGCACTTCCTCAATGGTGCGATGGACCTCATCGGTGGGCGTATCCATCTTGGCGCCTCTCGCCTGGTCTACGCAGTTCTTATCGTGTTGGCAATTTCCACCGGATTGCTGCTCGGCCTGGCATTTCTTGGTCTTTCATTGCCCGTGGATCCACCAGGACGCACTGTCATGTTGTGGCTGGACGTCATTGCTGCCGGCATCGCGGTTGCTTCGTACGGCGTCTTCTTCTCGATGCCACTCAATATGCTGTACTGGCCCGTGGCAGTAGGCATGATCGCTCATGCATTACGGTGGGTAGCACTTACCGTCTTCGATTTACAAGCCGCGTGCGGAGCATTCATTGCATGCGTCGTTGTTGGTTTGATACTCACTCCTGTGTCGCGTCGCACGCATATGCCTTTCGCAGCCATCGGTTTTGCGGCCGTGGTGTCGATGATCCCTGGCGTCTATCTTTTCAGGATGATGAGCGGCCTGGTGCAGATCGCCAGTGAAGCTCAGCCGACGCTGGCGCTGATGGGTGGGACGCTCTCTGCCGGGATAACGGCGTCGACCATCATCTTGGCGATGAGCCTGGGGCTCGTCGTTCCAAAGATGATCGTTGACTACTTCGGCAATCGAGCAGAATCCCGAAAAGGAGGGGGCGTTGATAGGTGAGGGGCTGCACTGCCTCCCCGTTGGGGTGGGCATCCTACTGGGCCATTCCAGAAGGTGTGATTTTTTTCCGGTTTCAGCGAATCATGGGGTGAACCGAAGCATTCGCGAGCGACCATGAGCCCCCGCCCGGACCGACGCCATTTCCAGACCCTGCTAGGCGAACACGAAGGCATCGTGTTCAAGGTGGCGGCCCTGTACGCCCATCACGCCGAGGACCGGCGCGATCTGGCGCAGGAGATCGGCCTTCAGGCGTGGCGCTCGTTCGCGCATTTCGATCCGCGCAAGGCGAAGTTCTCAACGTGGCTATATCGCGTGGCGCTGAACGTGGCGATTTCCCAGCTACGCAAAACGAACGGGGCCCGGGATGCGCGCATGGAGCCATTGGAACAGCACCATCTGGACAGTATCGGCGCGGAACCGGCGACCGAACCGGACGAACGGATCGCCACCCTCTATGCCTTTATCGGTCGGCTCGATGCACTCAATCGGGCGCTGATCCTGCTTTATCTGGAAGACAAATCCTATGCGGAGATTGCCGAGATCCTTGGCATCACCGAAACCAACGTGGCGACCAAGATCGGCCGCATCAAACAAACGCTGCGCGGGCAAATGACCGGCGCGGCCATCGCGGGAGCATGAACATGGAACTCGACGAGATGAAGCAAGCGTGGCTGACGCTCAATCATCAGTTGGCGCGGCAACAGACATTGAATTGGCAGATCTTCCGCAGCAATCAAATGGAACGTCTGCGCCGCGGGGTGCGACCGTTGGCGTGGGGGCAGTCGATGCAGATCGTCCTTGGCATTGCCATTGCGCTTTGGGGCATTAGTTTCTGGTCCACGCACCTGCACATCTGGCAAGCGATGGCCTGCGGCATTGCCATGCAAGCATTCGGCACGCTGGCGATCATTTTTCCGGCGCGCGTGCTGTCGCTGGTGCTTGTCATCGACTACGCAGCTCCCGTGCTGGACATTCAGCGTCGCGTCGCGCAATTGCGCGCATGGCGAGTGAAGGTGGAGGCACCGGTGTTCGCGGTGCTGGGAAGCCTCATCTGGATTCCGGCGATGCTGATGCTGATTCAGTACGGTGCTGACCGGGTAGGCGTCAATCCATGGAGTGAAATGTCCGGGTCAGTGCTGTGGCTGCTGCTTTGCGGCGTGATCTCGCTGGTCGTAGTCGGCCTTTTGTATGCGCTGTTGCGCTGGCTGGGATACGGACGTCGACTGGAGGACAGTTTCGCTGGCAACTCAGTGAAGCGAGCCGAAGCCATGCTTGAGGAAATCGCGCGGTTTGAGCGCGAGTGAAGAGGTCGGCGCGGTGTCCGCTTTCGATCCGAGACTGGCACTGTAAAAGCACTGGAACTTCACGCCAAGTAATTTGAGAGCCATTCACCCAACAAAGCTTGGCCTTAAAGGCGTTCGGATATGAAGCAACCGTTTGCGTGCCCAAGTGGAAAGAGGTGTTTCTACGTAACGAAACGTCAGCCATGCGCAGATCACCGCAGCGACAGGACGAATTACAAAAAGTACCGCATTGGATGCGTCGTGGTTCATGGGGATGGCATTGACAACGCGCTGCAAGATCTCGAAGACGTAAACATGAATGAGATAAAGCGAGTAGGAAATATCTCCCAACCAAACAGACCATGCGGGCACCTTGAGTGCATCGACCTTTGCAAGCATGAGGGCACCAAAGAACAGGATGGCCATCGGCGCTCCCCACCCATGCGGGCCAAAGAAATTCACCATGCCCAGGCGATTCCAACCTATCAGTAGCAGCAGCGATAACACCGTCACCACGGCGCAGATCTTCCAAGTGCGCTCGACTTTGAAATCAGAGATGTAGAGCCATCCGCCGATCATGCCAATCACGAAATCCCACACGATGGGATTGATGGCGAGGTTTGCATACCTTGACCACTCCACTAGTGGCTGGGTGGCTACATTCAGGCTGTAGCTGCCGCGAATGAGCGGAAGCGCCACCAAGGTCAAAGCAAACCATGCCGCCATGACCGCGTAGCGCCACCGCCCGAAAAGCATGCATGCGGCGAACAGCAAATAAAAATAGCACTCAAAGCACAACGTCCAGGCTACGCCTACGGCCATCTGAAAATAGATGCCGGAAGCGCTGGGATTGTGTGGAATGAAGGCGAGCCCTTCCAGGTAGGGAAAGGCGATAGAAGGGTCGAGAAATCCATGCATGCCGTGTTCCACCACGAGCGCCACAGGCGTAACTACGGCGAACAGTGGCCATATCCTAGCCGCCCGCTTGGCTATGAACTGCCAAGCGTAAGCCTTGGTGCCGTCGAAGTTTTGGCTGGTGAACATCATCAGAAAGCCGCTGATGATAAAGAACAGATCGACGCCCATACCCATCGGCAATAGCACGTGATCGGCAACGACTTTCCCCGCCGCGGTATCCATGAGCACACTGCGGCTGTGGACCATCACGACCATGAGCGCCGCGGCACCCCGCAGCGCTTGAACCCATTGGAGTTTGCTCTCTCGCACCGCCATCTACGGTAAGTGCCGCTTGCGCCTATTTTGGTTGAGCGGACGCCGTATTGGTCGGGTGGGGCAGGCAAAAGGTGGTTTCGTACTGGGTGAGGAGTAGGCCGAATGTCGGCTTACCCGCGCCGGGAACATTCGCTAGCATCAGCCGATAAGGATCGGACAGGCGGCGACGTGATGCGATATTTCCTGGTGGATAAATCCCCATCTTTGTCTGGGGTTGGGCTACAGCGCCGTTCGTTCAAGCTTGCGCTTCCGTTGGCGGTGCTGCTTGCGTTCGCGATGGTTGCGAGTGTGCAGGCCGACACGCCCGAAGCGGCGCGCTGGCACCATCAAGCGCAGGCCGTCACCATCACGCGCGACGACTGGGGCATCGCCCACGTGCACGGCAAGACGGATGCCGACGCCGTACTCGGCATGGCCTACGCGCAGGCGGAAGACGACTTCAATCGCGTCGAGACCAATTACCTCAACGCCATGGGGCGTCTCGCCGAGGCCGAAGGTGAGTCGGCGATCTGGCGCGATCTGCGTATGAAGTTGTTTATCGACCCCACCGAGCTGCAGCGACAGTACGCCGCAAGTCCCGGCTGGCTCCAGGCGCTGATGAATGCATGGGCCGACGGCTTGAACGATTACCTCGCCACGCATCCGGATGTGCATCCGCGTGTGATCAAGCGCTTCGAGCCGTGGATGGCATTGAGTTTCAGCGAAGGCAGTATCGGCGGCGATATCGAACGTGTGGCGCTCGATCCCTTGGCGAACTTTTACGGACATGATGCTGAAACGACAGCAAGCGTGGCCGCTCCATCGAGCTGGGCCGAGCCGTCCGGCTCGAACGGCATCGCCATTGCACCCAAGCTCACGGTCAACGGTCACGCATTGTTGCTGATCAATCCGCACACATCCTTCTATTTCCGCTCGGAACTGCAGATGTCGAGCGATGCAGGGCTCGATGCGTACGGTGCAGTTACTTGGGGACAGTTCTTTGTCTACCAAGGCTTCAATCAGCACATCGGCTGGATGCATACATCCACTACTGCCGATGCGGTGGATGAATTTGCCGAAACCATCGTGCATAAGGACGGCAAGCTGTTCTATCGCTACGCCGGTGCGTTGCGTGCGGTAAGCGTGCGCCAGATCAGCGTGCCGTACCGCAAACCGGATGGCACGATGGCTGTACGCAGCTTCACCGTTTATGCCACTCATCATGGCCCAATCGTGCGCGAGCAAGACGGCAAGTGGATCGCGATCGCGCTGATGAACAAGCCGATGCCGGCATTGGAACAAAGCTGGCTGCGTACCAAGGCCAGCGACTATGCCAGCTACATGAAGGTGGCCGCGCTGCAGGCCAACTCGTCGAACAACACCATCTTCGCGGACGACAAGGGCGAGATCGCTTATCTGCATCCGCAGTTCATTCCGCGCCGCGACAATCGTTTCGATTACACCAAGCCAGTCGACGGCAGCGACCCCGCGACTGATTGGAAAGGTTTGACAGCGCTCAACGAGTTGCCGCGCGTGCTCAATCCGCCCAATGGCTGGATCATGAATACGAACGATTGGCCATACTCGGCGGCAGGCGCTTATAGCCCCAAGCGCGAGGACTATCCGCG
>OUNK010001266.1_pt3 | contig 15741 bp, 14 predicted proteins | sample 1755341 | NCBI WGS metagenome assembly OUNK01 (sample SAMEA3914788, study PRJEB12502) | metagenome | biome: forest; material: soil | place: Canada | collected 2011-07-03 | depth 0.1 m | reverse complement strand
TCGATGCGGCTGACGAAGAAGCTGGCGACGCTTGCGACGTGGGAAAGATCCCCCCCTTTTTCGGCGTATTCGGCCAAACCCTGCAAGTAGGCCTGCGCCACCTTTTCGTAGGCTTCAACCGAGAAAAGCAGGGTGACGTTGATGTTAATGCCTTCGCTGATCAGTTGCCGGATGGCGGGAACGCCTTCTTCCGTTGCCGGAACCTTGATCATCACATTCGCCTTGTTGACCTCCTGCCAGAGGCGGCGGGCCTCGGCGATTGTGCCTTGCGTGTCGTGGGCCAGGTAGGGCGATACTTCCAGGCTGACATAGCCATCCCGTTTCTTGGTCTTCTCGTAGACCGGCCACATGATGTCCGCCGCAAGACGAACATCCCCGATGGCCAGCGCTTCGTAAACGGCCTTGGGATCCTGGGTCTTCTCCCGGATTTGCGGAAGGATCTCCGCGTAATCCGAACTGCCGACGATGGCTTTCTCGAAGATGGCCGGATTGGAGGTGACGCCCTTCAGGCCGTCCTGATCGATCATCCGCTTCAACTCGCCGCTGGTCAGGAGTGTGTGACGGATGTAATCGAACCAGGGAGATTGATCGAATTCTTGCAGGCGAACGAGTGGATTGTTCATGGGGTTTGAGAGGTGAGGGTGAGATGAGGGCTGCTTTCGATGGCTAAGACCTTTTCAAGACGCCGGAGGTGCCGGGGCGCGCGGCTGAAGGAAGCGGTAATAAAAGCCGAAACAAGGTCGAGCGCAACCGCAGGTCCGACCACACGAGCGCCCAGGACCAAAACATTCATGTCGTCGTGCTCGACGCCCTGGTGCGCCGAATAATGGTCATGGCAAAGACCAGCCCGGATGCCCGCAATCTTATTCGCTGCGACCGATGCGCCCACCCCGCTTCCGCAAAGCAGAATTCCCTTTGAGGCGCGGCCCGTCGTGATCGCCTGACCGACGCGCAACGCGAAATCGGGATAATCGACCGGATCTTCGTTATTCGTTCCAACGTCAATGATCTCGTACGAAGCCGCCAGGCTCGCCTTCAAACTCTCCTTGAGACGAAATCCGGCGTGATCGGAACCGATGACGAGTGTGTTCATGAGCGCCCCACCTGTTTGAGAGCCGTCTCGACGACATGGTCCACCGTGAATCCGAACTTCTTCAGCAGGTCCTTGAGCGGAGCGGAGGCGCCAAAGGTGCTCATGCCGATACTCGCCCCCGTCAGTCCGACGAAACGCTCCCAACCAAACGTCGAGGCTTGTTCGATGGAAACACGGGCGGTAATTTCCGGCGGAAGAACCAACTGTCGATAGGCGAGATCCTGCCGGCTGAAGAGCACCCACGAGGGAAGACTGATCACGCGTGCCTTCACCCCCTTTGCTGCCAGCGCATCCTGCGCGGCCAGGGCCAGCGAAACTTCACTCCCGGTGGCAATCAGGAGGACCTCCGGCTTTCCACCCGGGGCCTCGGAAAGGATGTAGCCTCCGCGGCTGACTCCAGTAGCCGGAGCATACTTGCCCCGGTCCAAGGTCGGCAGGGCCTGCCGGCTCAAGATAAGAACCACCGGCTCCCGGGGAAGGGAAAGAATGACCCGCCAGGCTTCCACGACCTCATTGGCATCGCCCGGTCGAAGGTCAATCAAGCCAGGTATGGCGCGCAGCGATGCCAACTGCTCAATCGGTTGATGAGTGGGACCATCTTCCCCCAGCCCGATCGAATCATGCGTGAAGATGTAAGTGACCGGTAATTCCATGATCGCCGCGAGCCGGATCGGATTGCGTCCATAGTCGCTGAAGATCAAGAAACCCGAGCCGAAGGGCCTGAGCTTGGAGAGAGCCAACCCGTTGAGGACCGCACCCATGGCATGTTCCCGAATGCCGAAATGGAAGTTGCGCCCCGCATAAGAACCCGCCTCGAAATCGCCCGCTTGCTCGAAGGTGAGACGGGTCTTGGTGGACGGCGCCAGGTCGGCCGCCCCTCCGATCAGCCAGGGAAAATGCTTCGCGATTGCGTTGAGCACCTTGCCGGAAGATTCGCGACTGCCCATGCCTTTCGGGTCCGGGGGGAATGCCTTCAAATCCCGGTCCCATCCTTCTGGCGCTTCGCGGCGCTGCATGGCCGAGAGCTCCGCGGCAAGGGCCGGCTCCGACTGCGAGTACTGCGCAAACTTATCCATCCATTCCCGACGAAGATTGGCGCCTCGTTCGCCAATTCCCTGGTTGAAGTGTTCGACAACCTCTGGAGGCACAAGGAACTTGGCGTCCTCCGGCCATCCATAAGCGCGTTTGGTGGCTCGCACTTCCTCTTCCCCAAGCGGCTCGCCATGAGCCGCCTCCGAGTCTTGCTTGTGGGGAGAACCATACGCGATATGACTATCGACAAAGATGAGCGTCGGCTTTTCATCCTGAGCCTCGTGGAAAGACCGAAAAGCCTTTCGCACCTGGTCCAGGTCATTGGCATCGGTGACCCGGAGAACATTCCAGTTATAGGCCTTGAAACGATCGGCCACGTTTTCCGAGAAGGCGAGGCTGGTATTGCCCTCGATCGTGATGTGATTGCTGTCGTAAATCCAACAAAGGTTGGAAAGCTTCAGATGCCCGGCCAGGGAGGCCGCCTCTCCCGAGATTCCCTCCATCATGCATCCGTCGCCGGCCAAGGCGTAGACGCGAAAGTCGAAGAGCGCTTGATCGGGACGATTGTAGCGCGTCGCCAACCAACGACTGGCGATGGCCATGCCCACGCTTGTCGCCACGCCCTGGCCGAGGGGACCGGTCGTTGATTCGATCCCGGATGTCCATCGGTATTCGGGATGGCCCGGGCATTTGCTGTCGAGCTGTCGGAACTTCTTCAAATCGTCGAGCTTCACCGATGGCTCGCCGAGCCGCTCATACTTCGCGTTGACGGAAACGACTCCAGTCAAATGCAGCATCGCGTAGAGAAGAGTGGAAGCGTGGCCCGATGAAAGAACGAAGCGGTCGCGATTCGGCCAGATGGGATCCTCGGGATCGAAGCGAAGAAATTCCTGCCACAAGGTATAAACCACCGGGGCCATCGCCATCGGCGTTCCCGGGTGACCCGAATTGGCTTGCTGAACCGCATCGATACAGAGCGTGCGGATCGTATTGATCGCTTTCTGCACCAAGTCAGTCGCAGGCTTGGCTTCGGTACCAGAGGAAATGGGCGATTCGGTCATATGGATTTTTGGGTGGAGGTGAACTATCGATAATCGATCGGGCTGGCATTTCAGTGGTAGTGTTGGCGAGGTTCATGCCCGATGATGTTCAGTGGCGGATTATCGAGGATAACCTTCCAGTAAGTTGGGCTTTTCTTAACCAAGCGAATGACCCTATTTGATTTCGAGTTTATGCGATCTCTTGGATTGGTGGGTTGGGAGTTAAGCCTTGTCGTTAACCAGCACGATGCGATACCGCGCCTTGCCTGAGCGAAGCCGTTCGAATGCGTCGTTGATTTTCGACATCGGGAACATTTCGGTAATCGGCGCAATGGAATGCCGTGCGCAGAATTCGAGCATCTCGTCGATGACGACAGGGCTGCCACTGGGCGAACCACCAACCGATTTCTGGCCCAGGATCAGGCTGAAGGCGGGTACTTCCAGTGGCTTGAGCACCGCTCCAACATTGTGCAGCCGTCCCTTGGGCCTGAGCGTATCGAGCAGGCCCGAAACATCCAGCGGGGCGCTTATCGTCGAAATGATCATGTCGAGGCTCCGCGCCAGTTTCTTGAGCGCGTCGGGGTTCTTCGTGTTGTGGACGAAGTGGGCACCGAGTTTTTTCGCCTCGGCTTCCTTGCTGTCGCTGGTCGTAAAGGCATGGACTTCGCAGCCCCACTTATTGGCGAACTGCAGCGCCATGTGGCCAAGTCCGCCGATGCCGATGACTCCAACCCTGGCTGACGACGGAATGTCATTTATCACCAAAGGCGCGAACACCGTCACGCCGCCGCAGAGAAGCGGGCCGGTCTTGGCCATGTCGAGGCCTTCGGGAAGCGGTCGTACCCATGTCCACTGCGCACGAACACGGTCGGCGAAACCGCCGTGGCGGCCGACGATGGTCCACCCGACCGTGGGGCACAAATGATGATCGCCGGAGAGGCATTCGTGACAGGAGAGGCAGCTATGCGATGACCAGCCGAGTCCCACTTTCTGCCCAATCTTCAGGCCTTTCGCTTCCTCCCCAAGCGCGGACACCGTGCCGGTCACTTCATGACCGGGAACGAACGGATAATTCGTCATGCCCCATTCGTTATCGAGCATCGAGAGATCAGAGTGACAAAGGCCGCAATAATCGACCTTGATTTCGACCTCCTCAGGACCAAGCTCCCCCGGGGTAAAGCTAAACGGTTCCAGGGGACCTTTGGCAGTTTTGGCGGCGTAGGCGTTATAGGTAGTCATGGCTTTCTCCAAGGGTTGAGATTCTATTTTATCGGTTGGTAATTATCGGGTTTGCGTCTGGAGGATTCGGGCACCGCACGCGGGCGAATTAGGGCTTTGAACCGTAAAAATAGTAGGTGGCTGTGTACGGCACTCGCACTTGCTGTCCCGCCTTCGCTTGACCAGCTCCTGCGGAGGGTTCAGCGCCTCCCGCCGTCTCCAATCGTTGGATGCTCGTTACGGAGCTAAAGATCCCCTTGCCCTCGTGCGTCCTGGCAGTCAAAAGCAACCATGGAGCTGCGTTGTCGTCCTTGGAAGCTACGTGACTTTTCAGATCGCAAACCACTTTACTCCCATCGTTCGACTCCCACGTCGGGCCTGCGTAATGGCGGCCAATCTTTTTTCCTTGGGGGTCAAAAAGGTCCGCCTCCGGGGTGTGGACCCATTCGTACTGCTTGGGATTGTCCTTCTTCGGCAGCCATTCGTAGATCTGGACGCCTTTGCCTTTGGTAGCAAACAACAGTGTCTCTTTTGGTGAGACTTTAAGAGCGTCCGGAACCACTGGCGTCGGGAGCGGGGCATTTGCGGTATGGGTAGTCATGGTTTTCTCCAAGTGTTGAGGTTTTATTGTTTTGGTTAAAATTTTCGGTTTCAGTCCAGTTACTTGTGGCGACTCTCTTTTCGCTTAATAAACGGGCGTACCAAGGGACAGGCTCTGAACGCCGCTTCGACTCTTTTTAAATCAAGAACGTCCGGCATGGATCCCTCCATCGACCCGGATGTTTTCGCCGGTCACGAATTTCGCGCCCTGGAGATAGAGCACCGCGTCGACGACGTCGGAAACTTCACCCATGCGGCCGAGAGGATGAAATTTCGCCAACGCCTTGTGATCGCCGCCGGCGTGCATCGGCGTATCGATCACCCCGGCCGAGACGACGTTGAACCGGATATTGCTGGCGGCGTATTCCAGGGCCAGTGCCTTGCTTGCGGCCGGCAACGTGGACTTCGACAAGACGGCCGTCAGTGCCCGTACGCTCGCACTGGGCTGATCCGCCAGGACCGCGGAGATGCTCACAACGTGTCCCTCCTTCTGCTTCGTCATCTGCGGGATGACCTGCTGGGTCATGTAGAAGAAGCTCGCCACGTTGGTGCCCATCACCAGGTTGTAATCATCCTCCGTGTAATCGGTGAACACCTTGGGAAGGTAAATTCCGGCGTTATTCACCAGAAGATCGATCCGGCCGAAATGCTTCACGGCTGCCTCGGCTACTTTAACCGCGGTCTCCTTCTTGCTGATGTCTCCGTCGATGAGCACGAGATCGGAAGAAGACTTGAGATCCTTCGATGTGGTGATGGATCGCGAAGTGCCGACCACGCGATACCTGTGGTCGAGAAGTGCCAGTGCGATGCCCAGCCCGATTCCGCTGGACGCGCCGGTAACAATGGCGACGGGTTTTTCTGTTTTGCTCATAAGAAGCCTTAGACCAGATTGATCACGAGATTGATGTTGCCCCGCGTCACCTTGGAATAGGGGCACACCTGGTGCGCCGTATGCACGATGGAGTCGGCGACTTCCTGCTCAATCCCCGGAAGACTGATGTTGAGACGAGCTTGCACGGAGTAAGCACCGTCGGTATTGCACAAGTCGACCTCCGCATCGACCGCCGTCCCGGGCGGAAGAGCGATCTTCCTTTTTTGGGCCGCGAGGGCCATCGCCGACGTGAAGCAAGCCGACCAACCTGCGGCAAGCAGCTGCTCCGGATTGGTGCCGGTACCGTGCGTGCCCGGTATCGAAAGTTTAATGTCCAGATGATCGTCCGAGCTGCGGGCCACACCGCCGTCGCGTCCGCCGGTGGTGTGAACTTGCGCTGTATAAACGCCTTTTTCGATTTTCGGCATCTTACTATCGTCGGCTGTGGTGAGCCTATGCATGGTGAGTATTCCTTGATTTAGTGATTCGTTGTTACGGACTTGGGGAAGGCCAGTTGATGCATCTCGGTTTCCTTGTTGATTGCCGGCTGAGATCGGAATGGATATTTCGCTTTGGCTGAAGTCCGTGCGCGGCGCCTTAACTCCTTGCAGCGTTCATGCCAAAGAAATAAAGAGCCCGTGCCGCTTGCGGAAATTGGTTCATGGTCAACGCCTTGGAACGTCAAAATCTGTAAAATGATGTTTGTGCGGAGAACGGAAACTGGGCAGACCGCGACGCCCAACGGTCACGCAGTCACCGGGGCGTCATTGGGATGGCTTAGGAATCTGATCCGTGCTTAGAATCAGCGGGGGGAGGGGGTGGGCAAAACCCCGGAGAGGCGACCATGAAAACTTCCGCAGATCAGACGCCGAACGACGCCGAACGATTCGAGTCAACGCTCAGTCGTATCGTTGATGGCCTTCCAGCGTTTTTTTCGCTCCTGACACCGAACGGGGAAATCGAATACGCGAACCGCCATTTCCTCGAATATTTCGGAATGACGCTGGAAGAATTGAACCGTGAGGGGGGGATTGAATGCTTGTTTCGCACGGTTCATGCAGATGATCGTCAGGGTGTTCTTTCTACGTGGCGAGAGTCCTTCGAAACCGGGCACCCGTACAATTTTGAATGTCGCCGTCGCCGCGCGGACGGTGCCTACCGGTGGCTCCACTCGCGCGGCTTTCCCTTGCGAGATTCGAGTGGACGCATCGTCCTTTGGTACGTCTTGCAAATCGACATCGATGATCGAAAACGGGTTGAAGCGCGCAAGGCGGCGATCCTCGACTCGGCGCTCGATTGCATTGTGACAATGGACCACGAAGGGTGCATCACCGAGTTCAATCCGGCTGCCGAGCGCACATTCAGGTTCAATCGGGACGAGGTCATAGGCAAACCGCTTGGCGACGTCATCGTTCCGCCGGCATTCCGGGAGCAACACCGGCGAGGCTTTGCCCGCTACCTGGCCACCGGCGAGGCACATGTACTCGGTAAGCGCATAGAGATGAGTGCCGTACGCGCCGACGGAAGCGAATTTCCGGTCGAGCTCGCGATCACCCGCATCCCGATGGAAGGGCCGCCGTCTTTTACCGGCTATTTGCGTGACATTTCTGATCGCAAACGCGCGGAGGAGGAATTGCGCCGCAGCGCCGCTTACCTGGCCGAAGCTCAAAAATTGAGTAAGACGGGCAGCTTCGGTTGGAATGTCGACACTGACGATCATTTTTGGTCCGACGAGACATTCCGTATTTTCGAGTATGACGCTTCGACCAGGATAACCATCCAATCGATCCTGGCCCGAGTCCATCCTCAGGATGTCCACCTCATGGTCCGTGCGAAGGAACTTGCCGCCCAAGGGGCGCATTTTGACTACGAGTGTCGTTTGTTGATGCCGGGAGGCTCAGTGAAGTATGTCCACATTGTTGCTCACGCCGTTGACGGCCAATCGGGCAAGCACGAGTACGTGGGGGCGGTCATGGACATTACTGCGACTCGGCTTGCAGAGGATGCCCTGCGTCGGGGGCAAGCTGAACTCGCTCACGTTAGCCGTTTGACAACCCTGGGTGAATTGACCGCCTCCATCGCCCACGAAGTCAACCAACCGCTTGGTGCGATCATCAACAATGCCGGTGCCTGTCTCGGCCTTCTTCCAGGCGACTCTCCGCAACTGGACGAAGTTCGGGACGCGTTAGCGGAAATAATCGAAGGTGCCAACCGGGCGAGCACAATCATCACCCGGGTTAGAGAGTTGTCAAAGAAATCACTCAGCGCGCATATACCCGTAAACTTAAGTGAACTCGCCACGAGCGTACTCGCGCTTGCCCGCTACGAAATCTTTACCCGCCAGGTGCAAATTCGCACCAATCTGACCGATGACTTGCCTCCCGTTTACGGGGATCGCGTGCAACTCCAGCAAGTCTTGCTCAACCTGGTCATTAACGGAATGGACGCGATGAGCACAATCGATGTATCGAAACGTGCCCTCTGCATCTCCGTGCGACGCAACCGGCAGGGTGCAGAGCCCGGGTGCCTGATTGGCGTGGAGGATGCAGGCATTGGTCTCAAGCCTGAGAATGCCGACCGGCTATTCGAGGCATTCTTTACGACGAAATCCGAGGGGATGGGAATGGGCCTTGCTATCAGTCGCTCGATCATCGAGGCACATGGGGGGCGGTTGTGGGCCGAAACGAACCAGGGGCCCGGTGCAACTTTCCTCTTCCATCTGCCGCAGGCACGCACCACCGAGTCATGAACGAAACAGAACCCATTGTTTTTGTTGTTGATGACGACCAATTGTTTCGTAATTCCACCGTACGCGTTATCCGTACTGCCGGACTGAACGTCCAACCCTTCACCTCAGCCAGCGATTTTCTTAAGAGCCCCCGGCCGGAGGGGCCCGCCTGCCTCGTCCTCGACGTGCGAATGCCGGGATTGAGCGGCATGGATCTGCAAAGCGAGTTGACTCGATTAGGCATTCGACTCCCCATCATATTCATGACTGGATATGGAGACATCCCCATGTCGGTGCGCGCGATGAAAGCAGGGGCTTCGGAATTTCTCACCAAACCTTTTCGCAGCCGGGCTCTTCTGGACGCTGTCCGATCTGCCATCGAGCGGGATAGGTCGGCGCTCCAAAAGCAACTCGAAATCCGGGAATTGTCCGAGCGTCGTAAACGACTCACGCCCAGGGAGCGCCAGGTAATGGCGCTCGTTGTCACCGGCCTTCTCAACAAACAGATCGCCAGCGAACTTTCCACCAAAGAGGCGACGGTTAAGTTCCATCGCGCCCATATCATGAAAAAGATGAAGGCGAAGTCTCTCGCCGATTTGATCCGTATGGCGGAGAAGCTCGGAGCTGCCAGTCCGCGTTAACTCGCCCTTACCTCTACTAAAGGTTAGGTTCGGCCCTAAGCCAAGGTCGCGTAGCGATTCGATGCCTGATGGATTAAGGTTGGGGCATGGAGAAAACCTGGGCTGACGATGTCAAAGGACAAAAGGGCGGAATGCCGCTCGTCGCCGTTGTCGACGATGACGACTTGATACGAAAATCCACGCGTCGGCTCCTCCGCTCCTTTGGATTGCGATCGGAAATATTCGCCTCGGCAGAGGATTTTGTTCAGTCGAGTCGTGCGGAAGAAACAGCGTGCCTGCTTCTCGATGTGAAAATGCCGGGAATGGGTGGATTGGAATTACAAAGCCGCTTGGCCGAAGGTGGCCAGGCCATTCCAATTATCTTCGTAACCGCCCAGGCGAGTGAAGATGAGGAACGTCGGGCGTTGCGAGCGGGGGCCCGCTCTTTTTTACGCAAACCCGTTAGCTCCGAGGCGCTGCTGCACGCCATCCATGATGCCATTACAAATCGGAACAAAGAATGAATAGGGGGTTCCATGAACACGACCAATGGCGAATTAGTTGCTCTCCCCGAGAGAGTATCGAACCTGGAAGAGAGTGTTTCTTCAGAGGGCTGCTTTGAGGGAATCATTGGCCGTAGTCCTGTAATCCGCGCGTTACGCAAAAAGGTGGAAATTGTTGCTACAACTCCTTCTACCGTTCTCATCTTGGGGGAAACCGGCACTGGGAAGGAGCTCATCGCTCGAGCGATCCACAACCGGAGCCCTCGCAGCGATCGCCCCTTTGTTAAGGTCAACTGTGCAGCAATCCCTGCGAGTTTAATTGAAAGCGAACTTTTCGGCCATGAACGTGGAGCGTTTACCGGGGCGTGTAGCCGTCGGAAGGGGCGCTTCGAAATCGCAGACACGGGCACACTGTTCCTCGACGAAATCGGAGATGTCCCACTCGAGTTGCAACCGAAACTCCTGCGCGTGCTCCAGGAACAGGAATTTGAGCGCGTTGGCAACACGCAGACCATGCGCGTGAATGTGCGAATCGTGACGGCGACGAGCCGCAACCTGCCGAGCATGGTCGCCAACGGAAAATTCCGGCCCGATCTTTACTATCGCCTCAACGTGTTTCCCCTCCGTGTGCCCGCCTTGCGTGAGCGGTTGGATGACATCCCGTTGCTGGTTCGCCATTTCGTTGAGTTTTATTCCGACAAGACGGGCAAGCCAGTTTGTAGTGTCCCAACTGAAACGATGAACGTTTTGTTGCAGTACCGTTGGCCGGGCAATATTCGCGAATTGCAGAATGTCATCGAGCGGGCAGTGATTCTCTCGACAGATAACGTCCTCCAGCCCTGCCTGGATGAAATTCAAGAATCTTTTCAAATTGCCGACGCTGTTTGCGTGCCCAAAAAGGACGATCGGACGACGCTTAAAGAAATGGAACGCGAGCACATTACTCAGGCCCTCGCCGCAACCAACTGGGTTCTCGGAGGCACGAAGGGTGCCGCCACCCGGCTCGGGCTCGCTCGGACAACGCTGATCAAAAAGATGCAAAAACTGGGTATCACTCGCTCCCGCGCATGATCGGAAAGGCGATTCGAGATGATTGCATCCGGACAATTACGAACTCGCGAGGGGCCCTTTTCCCACGGCTGGCAACGCGCACGCGCGGGGCTTGATTGGGCGGCGGCGGAATGGGCCGCCGTGTGGCGGTTTGAGTTTCTGCCCGCTTCGTGGCGGGAGGCGTTTGGTTTCGGGCTCCGTGCCTGGTTTGCCTGCATGCTCGCGCTTTACCTGGCCTTTTTGCTCCAGATCGACGAGCCGCTATGGGCTGCAGTGACCGTATGGCAAGTCATCCAACCCGCGCCGGGCATGGCAATTTCGAAGGGCTTGTGGCGCATCGTCGGGGTCGTCATCGGGGCCGTCATGGGCATCGTGCTTACCGCACTTTTTTCGCAAGCGCCGGAGCTGTTCGTCCTGTCATTTGCGCTTTGGGTCGGCGTGTGCACGGTTGCAGCCACGTTGCTGACCAATTTTCGCGGTTTTGCTGCAGTGTCGGCCGGCTTGATTACCGCGGTGGTGGCGCTGGACGCTTACGGCATTCCCAACCAGGTTTTCGACATCGCGATGGCCCGTGCTGCGGCGGCGATCGTCGGAATCGCCTGCTCGACTTTCGTGACGATTATTTTCGCGCCGCATCGGGCGCAGGCGCTGATGATGAAATCGCTTCGTCAGGCGATTTCCGATGTGGCCCGGCGCGTGGCCTTTCCGCTGGGAGGAGCGCTGACGGACCGCTTTGCCTTGGGACCACCGATGGTCGGCACGCTGGTCAAGCTGGAGACCTTGATAGAGTTTGCCGAGAAGGAATCGGCGGCCGGAAGGAATAGCGCGAGCCGGGCGCGCCGGGTGGTGGCGCATCTCTTCGCCGTCATCACCGCGAAGCGCGCGCTGGAGGAGTATCTCGGTCGCGTCGGCCTGGTTCAGGATGCTGGGACCGTAGGGCTTTACCGCGAGGGTATGGACCTGGTCGAGCAAGTACCCAGGATCATGGCGGCGGGGAGGGAAGCCGAAATTGCCGGGATGACGCGCGCTTATCTCCGCCGGGTCCAGGAGCAAAGGCCGGACAGCCCTCGCGACGAGACGCAGGCGATCTCCTCGCAACTGGTGCACGACCGGTTGGTCGAACTTTCCTCACACTTGGAAAAGGCGGTGGCGATCTGGTTCGACATTCAGAGCGGCGGCAAACGGGGGCCGGCTTTTCATCTCAACTTTCACCGTGATCGTCGGACTGCCGCAATCAGCGGCCTGCGCTCTTTTCTTGTCGTTTTCCTCGGCGGCATTTTCTGGATTGAGAGCCAGTGGTCTTCAGGCCCCTTTCTGATCATCCCGATGGTCATCGTGAGCAGCATTTTTGCGTCGGCTCCCTATCCCGAGGCCGTTGCCTTTAATTTCACGAAGGGCGTCATATGCGGCATTATTGCGGCTTACATCTGCACCTACCATTTTCTCGTCTATACCAGCGGATTTGTCCCCTTCGCGGCGTCGGAAGCGCTGTTTTTGATTCCCGCCGCGATGATCCAGCTCAATCCGCGATATACCTCCTTGGGGCTGGCCTATGGCATCTTTTTCTTCCTCGTCGGGGCACCCTCCAATCCAATGGCGTTCGACCCGAAGGCATTTTTTGATAACGGGTTGGCCTACTTCACCGGAGCGTTCGTTGCCACCCGGGCCTTCCGCCTGTTCATGCCGCCCGATCCACTGCGGGCCCGACGCCACGTGGTTTCCCGCATGCGCGATGGACTCAAAGAGATGGCGGAGCGGGAACCCATCCCAACCTACTCGGATTGGCAGACGAGGAGCTTCGATCGTGTCTACCGGCTTTGCGATCCCGCGAATCCGTCTGCGGCCGTTAAGCCCTTCGATTGGTACGAGGGCAGCCTGGCGACCATGCACCTGGGTAACGAGGTGTTGCGATTGCGCCATCTGCTGGAGAAGAGCGATTTGCCTGAGCGGGTGGCGCAGCTCGGGCGATCTATCCTCCGTGCCTTCAACAATATTTCGACGGAGCCCAATTCGACCTATTTCACCGTCCAGGCGGTAAACGCCGCTTTATCGGTCATGACGCCGCCAACTACTGCTGACAGCCGTATCGCGTGGAGACGCTTTCGTTCGGTCGTCGAAGAAATGGAAGCGTTTTTCGCCATTCAATCTGGATTCCTGACCGGCCCCAAAACTCGTTAACGAAATTACCCAATGGAACAAGAAATTGACATTGCCGGCGTCTATATCTCGCCATTCGTCGTGGTGCTTGGCCTCGGGCTGTTGATCTTTCTGCCGGTGCGTGCCTTCCTAGATCACCTTCAATTCGACAAATACGTCTGGCATCGGTCACTGGCCGACGCCTGCATCTACATCATCACCGTAGGGCTCCTGGTGCTCATCCTATGAACTTAATCTCACTCACCGACATCAAACCTGAAGAAATGAAACGCTACATTCGCACAGCGGTACTCGTCCTGCTGGCGATCCTGTTCGGTTGGGTCATATGGTATCACTATCAGCTCGCTCCGTGGACGCGTGACGGACGCGTGCGTGTGCAGGTGGCCAACGTTGCCTCCGAAATCAACGGCAAGATCGTCGAGATCAAGGTCCGCGACAATCAGCATGTGAAAAAGGGCGATCCACTCTTCGTCATCTATCAGGATGATTACCGTTTCGCACTCTCGCAGGCCGAGGCGCAGGTGGAAGCGACCGAGGCCGACATGGAGGTGCAGAAGGAGGACTCGGCCCGCCGCGAGAAACTCGGCTCCTCAATCGTGTCGACGGAGGACATCCAGACCTTTTCCAGCACCGTGGTTCGTGCGCGCGCCATGTATAATGCCGCCCTCGCAGCGCGGGACCAGGCGAAGCTCAATTTCGACCGCACGGTGATCTATTCCCCGGTCAATGGCTTCGTCACGAACTTCGCGATGCGCATCGGCGACTACGCACGCCCGGGCGACATCAAACTGAGCATCGTGGACGAGGATTCCTTCTGGGTCTCAGCTTACTTTGAGGAGACGAAACTTCCCCGCATCCATCCAGGCAACGTCGCGCGAATCAAGCTCATGGGCGTCGGTCCGGAACTTGAGGGCAGGGTTGATGGCATCTCACGCGGCATTTCCGACGTGAACACCACCAGTGGCTCGCAGAGTCTGCCTCACGTCGATCCCGTTTTTACCTGGGTGCGGCTCGCCCAGCGGATCCCCGTCCACATCGAGATCGAGCATGTGCCGGATGGCGTTGTGCTCGCTGGCGGCCAAACCTGCACCGTCGTGGTCGAGCCGTCCCATTAACGAACAACTACGAACCCCACGCCCATGCCTGAACAAAATCCGGCATCCCCATCACCGGAGAAACCGGTCGAGTCCACTCCTGCGCAGGCGGAGGCTGCGCCCAAACCTGAACCCAAGGCCCTCCCTGCTCGACGGCGCTTACCCCGTCCGGTTTTATTTGTCGTAGCGGCCATTGTGCTGATCATGGCGGTGGTTTGGATTATCCGTTCATTTCGCACCGTTTCCACCGACGACGCCTATGTGAACAGCTACGTAACGTTTGTAGCCCCCCGCGTCACCGGACAAGTGTCCCAGGTTCTCGTGGACAACAACAACCGGGTCAGGAAAGGCGACGTGCTCGTCCAACTCGATCCGGAGCCTTATCAAGTCAAGCTGGCAATCAAGCAGGCAGCCTTGGATAAAGCGCAGGCCGATTACACCGTGGCGGAGGCCAACACCCGCAGTCTTCTCGCTCAGGCAAGGAGCCAACGATTCAAGCTTGAACATGCGATTGAAGAAGTGGACAACCAGAAGGCGCTTGTCCGGCAGCGTGTCGCCACGTGGGCCCAAGCGAATGCGACCCTGACCCTCGCTCAATCCGAATATAACCGGGAGAAAGGGCTTCTCGCCCTAAATGCCGTGAGCACCCAGGAAGTCGAAGAGAAGCGCGAGGCGCTTGATGTGGCCAAAGCGCAGGTGACGCAGGCGCTGGAAAACGTCCGTGAGGCCCTTGCGGCCCTGGGGCTGCCACAAGAGCCGCCGGACGGAAAGAGCCTGGACGATATGCCGGAAGACTTGGACCAAGTCTATTCATCGGTGCGGGAAGCCCTGGCCGAATTGATCCAGAGCGGCGCGCAGCTCGGCATCGTGCAGCCCTCGTACGATCTCACGCCCAAGCAACTGGTCGAGGATTTTTATAAGCGGGATCCCAGCGGCAACATCAATGTCATCTATGCCGAGATCATCAAGAACGCGCCCACGCTGAAGGAGTCGCAGGCCGCGGTCGCGCAGGCCCAGGCCGACGTCGACCAGGCCAAGCTTGACCTGCGCTACTGCACCATCGTCTCGGAAATCGACGGCGTGGTGACCCGGCGCAATGTGAATCCCGGAAATTACTTGCAGGTGGGCCAGAGTTTGATGGCGGTCCGATCGCTCAAGGACATGTGGGTCGATGCGAATTTCAAGGAGACCGAGCTTCGCCAACTCAGGATCGGCCAGCATGTCGACCTCTGGACCGATATGTATGGCAGGCACCTGAAGTTCGAAGGGCGTATCTCAGGATTTACGATGGGCACGGGCTCCACCCTGGCCCTGCTTCCGGCGGAAAATGCGACCGGTAATTTCGTGAAAGTTGTCCAGCGCTTGCCCGTGCGCATCGACCTCGTGAACTACGATCCGGACAACGGCCCTCTTTTTGTCGGGCTCTCGGTTGAACCGGAGGTGGACATCGTCAGCGAGCCCACCGGGCCGAATGCCGGAAAGTTTCTCCAGGATTACCTGACTAATCTTCCCATGGCCCAGCCGTGAACGCCGCCTCGCGAGTTTTCAATCCGTGGATAGTCGCCATCGCGGTCATCGTGCCGACCTTCATGGAAGTGCTCGATACCACCGTAGCCAATGTCGCCTTGTCCCACATCGCGGGCGGCTTGTCCGCGGCAGCGACCGACAGCGAGTGGGTAATCACCAGCTATCTCGCCGCCAATGCCATCATCCTGCCGATCACCGGCTGGCTGGC